>Ga0184637_10000017_pt1 | contig 102754 bp, 96 predicted proteins | sample PLM3_127_b2_FD_133143 | JGI IMG/M metagenome (GOLD analysis project Ga0184637, IMG submission 133143) | Groundwater sediment microbial communities from an aquifer in East River, Colorado, USA - PLM3_127_b2 | ecosystem: Environmental > Terrestrial > Soil > Riparian zone | place: USA: East...
CACCACCTCCACCTCCGGTGCCGCCAGGGCCATCTCTGTCGCGCTCATCGGCCTCCGATCCTTGCTCGCCCTCGACACTAAACTACCAGGGGGCCGCTGTCTCACTCATATTGGCAGAGAGGGCGACGCGGGCAACGGGGCAAAGCCAACACAGGCCCGCGCTACGCGTGCGCCATAACACCGAAGGCACGAGCGCAGTTGCTCGGAGCGCCACACAGAACAGGCGTTTGCAGCCCGCAGCACTGTGAAAGCAAACGTGAGTTCTTGCGGTGCGGGCAGGCGCACTACGTTTCCTCGAGTTCTAACGCAAAGCTCAGCCGTCGCTTTTAGCGATCGGTCTGAAGCACTGAGTTAGGCTAAAATTAGAATGTCACTTTTTCCTGTCAGCGAGAATAGCCTTTCTACGGACTCACCAACCCCAACGGCGCCTCCCCGCGCAATACCCGTGCTATGTTTGCAAGAACGTCCTCGACCTCACGCAGCATAAAACCAGGTTCGCCTCCAGACATGTGAGGCGTCCACACGATATTATCGAGATCCAACAGGGGGCAATCGGGAGGCACCGGTTCATACCGGTAAACGTCCAACGCAGCGCCTGCGATTCGCTTCTTCTGAAGCGCATTGTAAAGCGCCTCTTCATCTACAACACCGCCGCGCGAAGTGTTAATGAGGTAGGCTCCCCGTTTCATCTTGGCGAGCTCTCTGCTTCCAATCATCTTCTCGGTCTCCGGGCCGTAGGGCACGTGAATTGAAACGAAGTCGGCTTGGGCTAACAACTCGTCGAGGGGCAAGTACTCTACGCCGCCGAGCGCAGTCTCATCCTCGATCGATAGGCGGCGACGTTTGTAATAAACCACCCGCATACCAAAAGTCCGGGCCCTCTTGGCAACTTCTCCGGAATTTTCTCCTAACCCGATAAATCCGACAGTATTTTCGGCCAGTACCTGGATGTCGCGAATAGAAGTCCAGTTAAATTTCGTCCGTGGAGGCCCTTTTTCAAATTCCGGTTTGAGACTGGCGTCTCGCTGGGCCAGTACTGACTGGTGAGCCTTAACTAGGTTTCTCGCCAACGCTAGCAACAGAGCCATAATGTTGTCCGCCGATGACAGGCTACTGAACCGAACCAGATTAGCAACTCTAATCCCGTATTCCGTAGCTGCGGTAAGATCAATGTTATGATAGTCGCGGCCAAATTTCTGAATGAGTTGAATCCGCCGGGCACCAGCTTGAATATGAGTCCGGCTGATAGGTTCTCGTTCCACCACGAGGAAATCGGCCGAAGAAACTTTCTCGTCAAGGGAACCTTTGCTGGAGCAGACCACGGCTTCCATGGCCCTCGGCAACCCGAGTCGATCCGCTATACTAGTCAATGTCTCAAGCGGAGAGGAGGAATCTGGCCCGAAAAAATAGGTTAAAGCTTTCTCGCAACCAGGGGTCGCTTGGCGAATCACAGCCGCTTCCATCAAGCGAAAAAGCGTGTCCTCTTCAGCAAACACAATTCGCACTGGACTTTCGGTATGCATCGTGCCTCTCCTTCAACTAAGGTTTTGCCATGACCAGCGACCGATCCATCGAATGAAAAGAATATGAGGAACTCTAGCTTCCATCTCTATTGATGAGCGGGATCACGGAGTAGAAGTCAACGCAAAAAGCCTAACGTCTTGTTGAGCGGCGCGCGGCTTTATGCGCGTCCGCTCGAACTAAAGTTAGACAGCACGCTCATTTTGTGTCCTCGTCCTGACCCGGTAATTTACCGGTTGCGAGAAAGTCAAGCTCTGCATCGGTCGGCGGTAGCTGCGCAACGATCCAACGCGCACGGTGCGCGAGTTCCTTTAGGACAAATACAACGAATTGCGTTTCCATGCCGCTCGAAAGCGCGCGCGACTCCGCATAGGATGGCACCCCTTCGGATTCCAACCATGAGCACAGCGCTTCCGCGGGCCCGCGATCAGGAAACAACTGGAATTCCTCGTATGGTCCCTCGCGCGAGATTTCCATTGTGCTGTCTAACCAGTGAGTATGTTGACCAATCTGGGTTGGGGGCAGCATAGCACCGGGGAAGAGCTTCCCGCAATGGCAGGATTCGTCCTTGCTTTCCCGGTGCTTGTGCGTCATAGCCGGCGGAACCCATCCTGTGCAAACACTGCAGCGCTGGTCAGCATATTCCTGTCAGCATATTCAGGGGGGGTGGAGAAGTGTGGCGGCTTAGGTTTCCTTGCGGCGCTTCAGTCGGCGGCCTACGGTCGGCACTCTATTTGGCCCAGAGCCGGTCGAAAAAGCCGCTCCTCTCCATCTCGTCGACGAAGCGGCGGTCGACGAGGTCCTGAGGCTTGACACTCTTCGCTTTCGGATCCGTCTGGGCGACCTCCTCCAGGACCGCCTCGAGTCCTTCCCGTTTGATCTCGAACCTCTGCTCCAGCGCCTTGATCTCGGAGTTGTAGGCCGCCTCGAGGACCTTGCGGTCGTCGAGGCGCAGCTCCTTGGCGAGGACCCGGTAGGTCAGCTCCCGATCCGTGTGGATGAGCTTCGCGGCCTCGGCCATCGTCCGCATAAACTGCGCGACGACCTGAGGACGGCTCGCGATCACGGACCGGCGGGTGACGAAGGCCGCGGCGAGATAGGGGATGCGAAGGTCCGGTCCGTAGACAAGATAGTGAAAGCCCTGAGAGATGGCGCGGGCATCCATCGGGGCCGTCATCGCGGCGGCGTCGATGGCGCCGCTGGTGAGCGCTGCGAACATCTCCGGCTCGCCCCCGGTCTGGATGAACGTGAAATCGCGCCCGGGATCGAGGCCGAGCCGGCGGGCGGCCTGAGTCGCGAAGTAGTGGGTGTTGCTCCCGAACCGGGTGATACCGACCTTCTTCCCTTTGAGGTCCTCCCCCCGCTTGATCTCCGGCTTGGCGAGAATGCTGTGGGTCAGCGTGTTCTTCACGCCGCCGATGAAGACCAGGTCCGTCGCCCCCTTGACCACGGCCTGGATGATCCCGACACTCCCGACCAGCCCCACCTCGGCCTCACCGCTCAGCATCGCCGCCGTCACCATGGAGGAAGAGGCGATGTATTTCAGCTCGAAGTCCAGGTTGTGTTTCTTGAAGAGCCCGGCCTCTCGCGCGATCCACGGCAGCGACTGGGACATGACCCGCGCGGCGTAGATACCGACGAGCTTGTCAGCGGCGGAGGCGCTTCGGGGCGCAGGCGCGATCGCGAGGAGGCTGAGAAGAGCGACCGACCAGAACAACCGCCGAGTGCCGTTCCAACTAACTTCGCCATACTTCGTTCTCGGTCGTCGGGACTCCTCAACGTACAACCGCGTACGCCTCCGGGTCCCTCCTCCCTCGGGCCTCGTCTGGCTCGTCATTTGGACCGGCACACTACTGGTTCGTTGAGTCATCTTCGCTCCTTCCATCATAGTGGTTTAGATCGAACGCCTCAGCGCCGTCGGTCGGAATGACGCTCCAGTGCGAGCTGGATCAGGCGGTCAATGAGGGTGGGGTAGGGGAGACCCGAGGCTTCCCAGAGGCGGGGGTAGGCCGAGGTCTCGGTGAAGCCGGGGATCGTGTTGATCTCGTTGACGAGAATCCGATCGCCCTCGAGGAAGAAATCCACGCGCGCCATCCCGGCTCCGTCAATCGCCCGAAAGGCCGCGACTGCCAGGCGCTGGAACTCCCGGGTCAGCTCTTCCGAGACCGGGGCGGGAATCACAACTTTGGTGAGGCCGGGGGTGTATTTCGCCTCGTAGTCGTACCACTCCTTGCCCGGGATCACCTCGCCGGGGACGGACGCCTCCGGCTCGTCATTCCCGAGGACCGCCACTTCAATCTCCCGGCCGATCGCGGCTCTCTCCACAAGAAGCTTCCGGTCGTAACGCGCCGCTTCGGCCAGCGCCGGCCGCAGCTCAGAAGCCTGCTTCACTCTGCTGATTCCGACGCTTGACCCGAGATTGGACGGCTTGACGAAGCAGGGAAAGCCGATCTCGCTGGCGATCTTCACCTCGGTTCCGTCTGGGTCCGCCTCCCATCCCTTCCGAAGGATGACGCGATGCTCGATCACGGGCAGACCATGAACCTGGAAGAGGAGCTTCATGACCGCCTTGTCCATCCCGACGGCCGAGGAGAGGACTCCGGGCCCCACATACGGGAGGTCCGCCAGCTCGAGAAGTCCCTGGAGGGTTCCATCCTCGCCGAAGGGCCCATGAACGAGGGGGAACACGACATCGAGCCTCCGGGTGAGTCCCACCGGCAACCCGCCCCGCGCCTCGCTCTTCACCAGGGCTTCAGCACTTGAGGGCGGGGGAAGGGCGAGCGTGACTCCGGCCGCGTCGGCCAGCGCGCGGAGAGGATCTCCACCCGTGACCCATTCCCCCTCCTTCGTGATCCCCAGCGGGACAGCCTCATAACGCTGCAGATCCAGGGCCTGGAGGACGGAGGCCGCCGAGGCCAGAGAGACCTCATGCTCTCCTGATCGGCCGCCGAAGATGATGCCGACGCGAACCCGGGCCATTGTCGAGTTACGCCCCCTTCACGGGAAGGTCCCGGAACCCGATCGCCATCGGGCCGACGAGAACCCCCACGCCCAAGAGCGTAAAGGCCCACCCCCAGGTCTGAGTGAGATCGAGGATCAGGCCGAAGGCGGCGGGGGCGAGAGCCGCGGTCGTGAAGCCAATCGTGGCTTGAAGCGCCATTGTCCGGCCGAGGACCGCCGGCTCCGCGTGTTCCGTGATACTGGTGGAGACCACGGCCGATTCCGCGGTGACGATGAAGCCGTAAAGCAACGCCACCGTCACCAGCAACGCGAATGGCCAGTGAAGCCCCCACCCAATGAGAAGCGAGCACGCCCCGGAGACCAACATGACCGTCGAGATGAGGCGCGCGCGCCCCCAGCGATCCGAGACAAGACCGGCAAGGGGATTAGAGATGGCCCCGACCGCGAGGATCCCAGAGGCAACGGCGGCGGCGCGCTGGGTCGCGCCATCAAGGGTGGCCCCCGCGGCGACCAGACTCGCGGCGAGGAATGCCGCGATCCATCCACGCATCCCGAAGAGCTCCCAGTTGTGAGCCGCGTAGGCGACGATGAGACGAAGGACAGAACGGTTACGCCAGACGCGGGCCGCGGGTGCGGACTGACGGCTTCCGACCGCGGAGTGACTCGGTGCCAGCAGAAGGAGCGCCAGACCCCCGCCGAGAAGCGGTCCGATCGCGGTCAGGACAAACGCGCTGCGCCACCCCCACGCCGCGTTGACGGAGCCCGTGAGGAGCAGCGAAGCCGACGATCCCAGGGTAAAGGTCGCGATATAGCACCCCAGGGCGAAGCCCCGACGGGCCGGCGGGAATCGCTCGGCCACGAGTCGCATCCCCGGCATGTAGGTTCCGGCAAGCCCCGCCCCGGCCAGCGCCCGGAGCATGAGGGCGGAGGCAAAGCCGTCGGCGAAGGCCGCGAAGGCAAGGTTTGTGAGTGTAGCCCAGAGCGCCGAGAGGAGATAGATCCTACGCGGTTCTACCCAGTCTGTCAGGCTCGAGAGGACGGCGACCGCTGCGATATAGCCGACCTGATACGCCGAGAAGATGAGGCCGGCCTCAGTGTGGGAAAGCCTCCACTCCGCTTCAAAGAGCGGGAGCAGCGCGGAGTAGTTGAGAAAGACGAGCATGGTCAGCCCCTCGGCCAGGCACAGGCCGAGGAGCCAGCCGGCATGGGGGAGGCGCCTCACGATGTCCCTCGGTGCTCGGCCCGCCACCGTCGCCAGCGCTCGAGGCGCGCTTGAATCTCCGCCTCAAATCCGCGATCGGATGGGTGATAGTACGTCCGTCCCCTGAGGGCCTCCGGGAGATGCTCCTGGGGGACCAGCGCATCGGGATACTCGTGGGCGTACTGATAGTCCTTTCCGTATCCCAGCTCGCCCAAGAGCGGCGTGGGGGCGTTCCGGATCTGAAGCGGCACCGGCTCGGCCGGGCGCTCCTGAACGTCCCGCTGAGCTTCCACGAAGGCGGTGTAGATCGCGTTGGACTTGGGCGCGCAGGCGAGATAGAGCGCGGCCTGGGCCAGCGCCAGCTCCCCCTCGGGGCTCCCGAGAAAATGGTAAGCCTCCTTCGCCGCGAGCGTGAGGCTGAGCGCCTGAGGGTCGGCGTTTCCCACGTCTTCCGAGGCGAAGCGGACCAGGCGGCGGGCGACGTACAGAGGATCTTCGCCGGCCGCCAGCATCCGGGCGAGCCAGTAGAGTGAGCCGTCCGGATCCGAATCGCGAAGCGACTTGTGGAGGGCGGAGATCAGGTTATAGTGCTCCTCGCCTGACTTGTCGTAGAGGAGGGCCTTTCGCTGGAGCGCTTCCTGAACGAGGGAGGCGGTCACGCGGCGGGTGCCGTTCGCCGGTTTGGCCAGCATCACCGCCACCTCGAGACTGTTCAACGCGGCGCGGGCGTCCCCGTCCGCCATCCGCGCGAGAAGGGCGAAGGCCTCCGACTCCACCTCGGCGTGAAACGCGCCGAGACCGCGCTCGCGATCCGCCCGGGCCCGCTCCAGGATCGTGATGATCTCGGCCTCCGTGAGGCGATGCAAGACATAGACCCGGCAGCGGGAGAGAAGGGCGGAGATCACTTCGAAGGACGGATTCTCCGTGGTGGCCCCGATCAGGAGGATCGTTCCGCGCTCCACGTGGGGGAGAAAGGCGTCCTGCTGAGCCCGGTTGAATCGGTGGATCTCGTCGACAAAGAGAACGGTCCGGCGCTGATAGAGCTTGAGCTGCTCCTCGGCTTCCTCGATCACCTTTCGGATCTCCTTGACCCCGGCGAGGACGGCCGAGAAGGCGATCACGTGGGCCCTGGCCTGTGCGGCGAGGAGTCGGGCGAGCGTGGTCTTGCCGGAGCCCGGCGGTCCCCAGAGGATCATGGAATGAAGGTCGCCGTCCTCCAGGGTGTGACGGAGGACCCGTCCCGGCTCGAGGAGGTGGGCTTGCCCGACGAACTCCGAGAGATCGCGCGGACGCATCCGGTCGGCGAGCGGCGCTACGCCCCGCCGAAACTCCTTCGCGCCCGCGTCGAAAAGGTCCATGATGCGCGCCTCATCGGCATTATACCGAAGTTCAGGAGGAACGAGCGAAGGCTCGAGATCGTGAGGCAGGTCGGGCTAGCCTGCTTGTCGGGCCAAAGTCTGCACGTTTCTGTCAGACTTTTTGACGGCCACCCTCGTGCCGTGCCGAGATGCGAGCAGCCCGGCTGTGGGATTCGGACGGGTGGCGCCGGCGGGCACCGAGTCCCGCCGAAAGGCGGGCTTGGTCGGGGACCCTCGTCAGGGTGACGTAGCGCAGCTCGGAGGAGGCGCCCCGGTGACAGGACCCGTCCGGAATTGCGACGCTTGTCGACGCGGCACTAGAAATAATCGTTGAGGGCCACAGGTTTCCCCGTGACCTATTTAGCGGATCTAAAGCGGCAGGTACTAGTAGATCTGTCCCAAGGTCAGAGAGGGATGCTGGAACACCAGTTCCTCTGGACTCCAACCGTAGGCCAGCCGTTCCACCACGAGGTCGATGACCTTGAGAGTGGTGCCTTTCAGAACCGGGATTCCCCGGTCGTCTAAGACGATGTGTTCGTAGCGCGTCTCCGTGCCAGCCATCGCGCCCTCCCTAGGGTGTTGCGGATACTTCCTGCTTGAAACCAACACCTCCATAATACCCTACGAAGGAGCGCCTTGGTGCCGCCCTCTTTCCGCGTCGACGGAGCTTCTACTTCTTTTTCGTGATCCGGGAGTGTTGGCGCGGCGTCCGGCGTCGCGAGAGAGCGGGCGGATGGGGCGCGGCCTCCGGTTTGTCCGGCGTCGCGCCCAGGGCCAGGTCGCGTGCGAGCGCCGCGGCGCGGGCCACCGCGGGCTGGAGAAGGTCCCGCGGTGTCTCCGGGAGCCGCCAGGAGGGCGGGGCACCGAGCTGGCGAAGGAGGGCGCCCTCGGCCGCCGGGGCGCCGATGTGGAAGCGCAGGTCGTCAATCCGCTCGCGGAAGGACTCGTAGCCGTCGGGCGCGATCCCTTTGAGCATGACCGTTGTCGGGGCTTTCATTGGCTTCCTGGCGGGCCGGGGGGACGCGGTATCCGAGGCGGCGCGGAGCCGGCGAAGCGCCGCCAGCACCGCGGCCCTGGCGCGGCCGCGCAGCTCGAAGAGAAGGAACGGGTCGCGGTCGAAGGCCTCGCCGAGGACGGAGTGGACCGCGGCCACGTGCTTGCAGGGGTTGGCCCAATCCGGGCACGTGCAGGCCGTGGTGAGGTCCCGCTCCCGCTCGGGGAAGAGGCTCGCGCGGCTGGGTCGGAAGACGTCATCGATCTCCCGGGGCATCTCACCGGAGAGGAGGCGGGCGGCAAAGACAGCGCGGCTGGCCATCGCTTTGATGGCCGCGTTCCAAACGCGGTCGGTAAGGGGCGCCAGGCGGAGCGTCACCCGGTACGGCGTCGGGCGGGAGCCGGTCACGCGGGCCGTGACCACGCCGTCCTTGACCGTGAGGTCGTGGACGCGCCCCTGCCGCGCGTAGGTTCGTCCCCGCCCCAGCCTGGCCGAGTACTCATAGCCGAAGCGCTCCAGGGCGTCAAGCCAGCGCTGCCCCCACCAGGTGGCGCCGGCCTTTTTGACCTTGATGCCGTGCTTGGGGGGTGGGAGCTTTGGCGGCGCGGGCGGATAATACCCGCCCCAACCCCAGTAGCCCCGGCCCATCAGCGTCGCCTCCTCCCAGAGCCCGCCTTGGCGCCCAGGCTCACCTCGTCCGCGTCATCCTCGACCACGGCGTCGCCTGAGAGCGTGAGGAGCCGCCTCAGCTCGTCGTCGCCGAGCTCGGTGATCCAGGCCTCGCCGGCCCCCACGATTCGATCGGCCAGGGCGCGCTTGTCGGCGAGAAGCGCGTCGATCTTCTCCTCCACGGTCCCGGCCGTCAAGAGCCGGTAGACCTGGACTAGGCGCCGCTGGCCGATCCGGTGCGCCCGGTCGGTGGCCTGGTCCTCGACCGCGGGGTTCCACCAGCGATCGAAGTGGAAGACGCGAGTGGCCTGCGTCAGGTTGAGTCCGGTGCCGCCTGCCTTGAGGGAGAGGACGAAGACCGGCGGCCCCGCGGGATCTTCCTGGAAGCGGCGAACCATGGCGTCGCGGGCCGCACGGGGGATCCCGCCGTGGAGGAAGAGAATGTCGCGCTCCAGCGCTCGTTCAAGGTGGGGAACGAGCCGTGCCCCCATCTCGCGGAACTGCGTGAAGACAAGCGCGCGGTCTCCGGAGGCTACAGTCTCCTCCAGCATCTCGGTCAGCCGGTCGAGCTTCCCCGAGCGGCCAGGGAGGGGGCCAGGCTCGCGGAGATAGTGGGCGGGGTGGTTGCAGATCTGTTTGAGCGCGGTCAGGAGGGCTAGAACGCGCCCCCGGCGCTGAATCCCCTCGGCCCCCTCGATCTTCGCCATGGCCTCGTCCACAGCGGCCTGGTAGAGGGTGGCCTGCTCGCGCGTGAGCGTGCAGACCATCGCCATCTCCTGCTTAGGCGGGAGGTCGGCGGCGATGCCGGGGTCGCTCTTGACCCGGCGCAGGACGAACGGGCGCACCAGCCGGCGCAGCTCGTCAGCGGCCCGGTCGTCGCGGTAACGCTCGATGGGAATGGCGAACTGCCGCCGGAATCGCTCCAGTGGACCGAGGAGCCCGGGGGCGCAGAACTCGAGAATGGACCAGAGCTCGGCCAGCCGGTTCTCCACGGGTGTCCCGGTGAGGGCGAAGCGGTGGACGGCCCGGAGAGTGCGAGCGACCCCGGCCTGGCGGGAGGCGGCGTTCTTGATGTTCTGGGCTTCATCGAGCACCGCCACCGCCCAGTCGACGTCGCTGAGCAACGCCTGATCGCGTCTCAAGAGGCCGTAGGTCGTGACCACCACGGCATGCGCGGCCGCGTCCTCGATGGCCCGGACGCTTCGCGCCCGCTCGGGCCCGTGGTGGCAAAGGATCGGCAGGGTCGGGGCGAAGCGGGCCAGCTCCCGCTCCCAGTTGCCGACGACCGAGGTAGGGCAGACGATGAGCGTGGGGCGACGGTCGTCGGGCCGGCTGGCCCGACGGGCGAGGAGGAAGGCGATGGTCTGAACGGTCTTGCCAAGCCCCATATCATCGGCCAGGCAGCCGCCGAGGCCGAGGCCCGCCATCAGGCCGAGCCAGGCCAGCCCCCGCTCCTGGTACGGTCGGAGCGTCCCTGCGAGGTCAGCCGGAGGCGAGACAGGCTCGATCCCGGCCCTGAGCCGCTCGATCACCGAAGCCAGCGGCCCCTCGGGGCCGACGTCCGCCGGCACCCGCAATCCCTCGCGGGGAAGCGTCCCCCTGAGCGCGGCGGCCAGGGCGTCGCGCGCGGCGAGTCTGCCGCCATCTTTGGCCTCTTCGAGGAGGTGGCGGATCTCGGTGATCTCACTCGGGTCGAGGACCACCCACTCCCCCCGCCACCGGACGAGCGGGCGCTTGAGCGCCACCAAACTCCTGAACTGCTCGGGGGACAGAGACTGATCGCCGAGGGCGACCTCCCAGCGATAGGCGACGAGGGCGTCCAGCGAGAGACGGCCGTCGGCGGCCACCGCACCCGCGACACCGGGCGCTCGGCCTCCCACCCGCATTCTGAGCCTCAGCCGTCGCTGGCCAGCGGGGGACAGCTCAGCCGGGAGGAGCACCGTGAACCCGGCCTCGCTGAGGAGGGGCGCGGCCTCGGAGAGGAAGCGCCACGCCTCGTCGTCGCTCAGCGTGGCAGACTCCGGCCGGGGGGCCTCAAGGCTCCGTTCGATGGGCGGAAAGAGCCGGCCAGCCTGGGCCAGCCCCTTGAGGAGCAGTTCCTGCGGCGCCGCGAAGGTGCGATCCATCCACGTGAGGCGTTCGCCGGCCGAGGCCCAGACGCGTTCTGCGGGGAGGAGGAGGCTCGGGTCGTCCGGGGCCTGGAGAAAATAGAGAAGCGGCCAGGCGCCGCCAGCCCTGGCGCGCGTTCCATCGCCGGGAGGGTCGAGCTTAAAGCAGAGGCGAGGGGTCTCTGTAGCAAGAGCCCCGCGCACCGGAGCCACCCACTCGGCCAGCTCATCGAGGAGGGCGCGCTCGAGGAATCCCTGAGTCGGGAATGACGCGTCTGTTTCTGTCAGCGCGGTGGCAAATCTCCCTTCCCATCGCCTTTGCTCTCCGGCGGTCAAACGCGCAGGAGGTCGAGTCGCTGCCCGTCTGCCCAGGGCGTCGGCCGTGGCGTCCAGGAACTCAGTGAGGAGCGCTTCGGGGGACCAGACCTGGACGCCGTGCCGGGCCTTCCGGCCGCGACGGGAGCGAAGATGCTCTTCGCCGTCGACAGGGACGGCGTGAGCAGATGGAGGAAAGGCTCGCGCAAGACGGGTAAATCGCCCGGCGTCGTCGGGGAGGGAAAGGGAAATGCCCCATCGGGCCTCCGATTTCTCCCGATCCGTACGAAGGAGGGGGAGGACTCGTTCCCGCGCGACCAGGTCCACCGCGAGCTTGGCCGCAACACTCCATGCGGCCACCGAGGCCGGGAGGCGGTTGAGATCAGCGGCCTCAAGTCCTGCCAGGACGGCGACCCCGTCGAACAACGGGATCTCGAACCCTGTCACCCGCCGGACCGAGAGGTCGTCGGTGACCACCCGAACGGTGGCGCGCCGCCCCAGGGCGGTGAGCCGCTCGATGGTGTCAGAACCTGCTCTGCCGGAGTCGTTCCTCCAGAAGAAAAAATTTGGCCCGCCGGCCGGTCGTGGGAGGAAGACAAGATGGCTCATTGGCCCACCGAGATTATACCCGAAGCCTGGCAGCCAGGATCCGCGGCGAGGAGGTGGGCTTGCCCGACGAACTCCGAGAGATCGCACGGACGCGCCTCATCGGCATTATACCCGATGGGCGCAGGGCGCCAGGGGTTGCGGGACTACCGCCCTTTTCTGGGTCGCAGCGTCCTTGTGCCGGGTCCCCGGCGGTCTTTCGCGGGCAGCTCGGGCACGGCGCCGGCTTGCTCGCGGAAGGTGATCACCGAGCCCACGACTTTGCCCGCCCGGATGATCGGCGCACGGACGTACTCGACCGCGAGCATCGTGCCGTCCTTTCGGCACCACTGATCACTCCCCCGGACCATCGTCAGCCGACCCCACGCAGCGACGATCGGGCACTCCTCTTTGGGGAAGGGTGTCCCGTCCGGCTTCTGCCGATGGACGAAATCGTGAAAGTGTTGTCCGATGAGATCGCTGGCCTCCCAGCCGAGGAGCCGGACAGCCGCCGGATTGACGAAGCACGCCAACCCCTGCTCGTTGGTGCCGTAAATGCCGTCCGCGACTGACTGGAGAATCAACTCCTGCTGCTGGGCGAGCCGCCTCAGCTCTTCTTCCATGAGCTTCTGGGGCGTGATGTCCTCGATCATGGCCATGGGGTTCGGCGGCATGCCGTGCTTGTCGTTCACGATGAAGACCGTGACCCTCGCGTAGAGGACCTCCCCGTTCTTCTTGAGGTAGCGCTTCTCGTGCTGGATGTAAGGGAGTTCCTGCTGGTAGAGGCGGGTGTCCATCTCGAGGGTCAGGGCCCGATCGTCGGGGTGGGTGATGTCGAGGAAGGTCATTCGGCACAGTTCGTCTTCCGTGTATCCCATCATCTCGCAGTAGCGCGGGTTGACCTTAATGAGCCGGTGCTCCGGATCGGCCATCCCCATGCCGAGCGGTCCCTCCTCGAAGACGCGGCGGAAGCACTCTTCGCTCTCCTTCCACGCGCGAATCGCGTCCTGAAGCTCGGCTTCCGCACGCGAGAGCTTTCCCGTCAACTCGCTCAGACGGAGCATCGGGTGCTCGATGACGCGCCCCGTTCGGGGCGCCTCAGGCTCGGCGACCCCTCTCGTGACTGGCTCGAACGCCGACGGTCGCTTCGTCCGGGGCTCCGGAGCCTTCACCCCCACCGCGGCCGCGACCTGTTCATTGGTCTCGGCACCAAACCTCAGCCAGTCCGGCGTGACGTTCAGGTCTCGGGCCAACCGGATCAGATTCTCATAGTCCGGGACCCGATCGCGGAGCCAGGCGTAAATATACTGCGGCCGATAGCCGCGTTCCAGGGCGAACCGGGCCACGTCGGGACGATCGTTCTTCCAATAGCCTAGCGCTCGTAGGCGAGTTCTCAGGCGCTCTCCAAGTCCCAGGTCGGGCATGTTCATCCCCAGTTAATATTTCTTGAGTTAACGTGCTTTCCGTATTTCCTGACGCAGTTGTTTTTACTCTCCTCAGCCCGTCGCGGCCCCGGCGGAATCTCCCGAATACTCCCCGCTTAAAACCGACACTCCCATCATACCCTGCAAAGGAGCCGTCGATCTACGTTCGTGGCCCGATGATCCTTACGGAATCCGCGGGCAACTCGCGCCTCATCGGCATTATACCCGATCCCTCTTACGAGGAACCTTGACCCGTCGTCAAGAATCGGAGACACTGTCAGAGGTCATGGTGCTGCAACTGGTCCGCCCCTCTCTCGGCCTCATCCTGCTTGGTCTCCTTTCCTGGCCCCCCGTTTGGGCGGCTCAGCCCGAGGCGGATCGCCTCTGGCGGGTAGGGGAAGGGGCCTTTCAGGACGGGCTCTGGGAGGTGGCGCGCCGTCATCTCCAGCGCTTGAACGAGACATTTCCCGATGATGCGCACCGCCCCCAGGCCCTGTTCCTCCTCGGGAAAACTGAGCTTGCGCTCGGGGACGGAGAGAAAGCCCTTCACGCGTTTCGTCAGGCGCGCACCCTCGATCCGACCCTGAACGGAAGCGAGGCCGTGACCTTTTGGGAGGCGGAGGCCCTCTTCAAGCTCCGCCGCTTCGAGGAGGCGCGAGACACGTACCTCGCCTCGGCGATGGCGTCTCCCCCTGGAGAATTTGTCGCGGAAGCGTTCTATGGCGCGGCGTGGAGCGAGATGGAAAGTGGGCGGCAGCAGGATGCGATCGTCCTCTTCCGCCAACTCCTCCAGAGCCATCCCACCCACCCATTGGCCGGGACCGCAACCCTGGATCTGGCTCGGGAGTATCTGGCGCGGCAGCAGTGGAACTCGGCGGCGACACTGCTTCGCCCATTCCCCGGCACATTCCCTCAGCACCCCAAGCTCGCCGAGGCACGCTACCTCGTGGCCCTCGCCGATCTCAAGCGCGGTGTTCGGGAGGCTGCCCTCACCGGATTCGAACGCTTCCTCACGCTCCATCCGCGAGACCCCCTGGCGGCGGAGGCGCGCCTCCTCCTGGCCCGTGAGCTGGCGACGCAGGGAAAGGGGAAGGAAGCGCTTGGCCACTATCGCGCCTTTGTCCGGGACTTCCCTGAGAATCCCCTCCTTCCCCGTGCTCTCCTGGAAGAGGGAACGCTTGCCCGTAAGCTCTCCCAACCGAAAGAGGCATCCACCGCGTGGCAGCGCCTGGTGGCGATGGCCCCGGCCGACCCGTTGGCCCGCCAGGCGGCGCTCGAGCTCGCGACCCTGGCGTTGAAGGAAGCGCGCTACACTCAGGCGCTCTACTGGGCGGAGAAAGCTCGGCTTGCTCAGGAGCGGGACGTCAGAGAAGAGGCGTGGCTGATCGAAGGCGAAGCCTACCTCAGGTTGGGTCAGCCCCAGGCCGCTGTTGACGTGTTTAAGGTCGTCCTCAAGGGTGGCGCGAAGAACCCCCGATACTATCGCGCCCTGGCTCGGAGCGGGGTTGCCGAAGAGGCGCTCGGCGCTCGCGAGAAGGCGGTCGCGAACTATCAAGAGGTGGTGGCCGGTGCGAAGGATCCGGAGTTGGTGCGCTGGGCCCGGGACCGCCTGAAGCAGGTCAAGGTCCCGACCAAGCCTGTCTCCCCCTCCAAGGGGAAACCATCATGAGGCGGACCCTCTGGACCCTGGCCGGCGTCATCTGGATCTGGTTCTGGAGCGGGTCTGCTGCTGCCGCTCCCTTACTGGCGCCGTTCGATCCGCCCTGGCCCGAGCTTCGTCTGACGATCGAGCCCCCGATTCCTATCCAAGACGCGCCGCGTCTTCCCTCGATTGATCTCCCCCTCCCCCGCGATCCGCCTGACGGCATCCGGCCCATCTGGAGCGCTCCGGTCCTCCCCATCCCGCCCCGCCCTGAACCGAAGGGTGAGCCGCCGGGCCGGTTCGCGTGCCTGTTCACGACAGGGGCACAGGGCCTCCTCACCTGCGGGAAGGCCCGCGTGACTCAAGGGGAATGGGCGCCCGCCCTCGACTACTTCGAGCGGGCGTTGAAAGCTCGCCCGGAACCGCCGGTGTCAGCCGAGGCGTGGTTCTGGAAGGGGGAAGTGCTCGTCAAGCTCGGGCGGGCGCCCGAGGCTCACAGGGCCTTCGCGATGTCCGTGCTCGCGGCCCCCCGAGGAGACCTCTCCCCACTCGCTCGCATGGCCCTGGGGTGGCTCGACCTGGAGGCCCGGCGGGGCGATGAGGCACTCAGAGAGTTTGAAGGACTTCTGACTTTGCCGCTCGATGATGGGCTCGGTGTCTATGCCCGGTTTGGACGAGCGGCTGCCCGAGTCCTCACCGGCCAGGTCCAGAGCGCGATCTCCGAGTGGGAGGCGCTCCTTGAGCGTTCAAGCCTCCCGCCTGCCCTTCGTGAGCACACCCTCCTCTGGCTCGCGGAGGGGTCGAGGCAAGCCGGCGAGCTCGGGCGGGCCGCGGCCGCCTACGAGCGCTTTGTGACCGGGGCGCCGACTCACCCGCTCGCGGACGGCGCGATTCTCCAGCTCGGGCGCCTCCACCTCGAGCGCGGGGCCCCTCTCGAGGCGCTCAAGAGCTTCCGCTGGCTCGTGGCCGCGTTTCCCGAATCCTCCCACCTCCCGCGGGCCGGCGCCGGGATTCTTCTGGCGAGTCTCCAGCTCGGTGACCGGGCGGAGAGCCATCAGGCCCTTCAGAATCTCATGACCGTCTACTCATCTTCCCGGACCGTCCTCCCAACCCTCGTTCAGGCCGGGCGCCTCGCATTGGACCGAGGTGAGCCGGGGCTGGCCGGCGAGATTTACGAAGCCCTCGGCGCCCACGTTTCGGCCGGAGCGATTCGCGCCTTTGCCACGTTTATGCGCGCGGAGAGCCTGGGGCGAGCCAGGAATGCGGAGGAGGCTCGCCGTCTCTTCGCCGAGGTGCGTGACACGGGCACTCCGACTGATCTGGCGCTCCACGCAGCCTATCGTCTCGCTCAGCTCGCCTTCGGATCGCAGAATGACACAGAGGCTCGGCGGGAGGTCGCGCAATTGCTTCCTCGGGCGGTAGACCCCTCTCTCAAAGAGGCGTCCCTCTTTCTCCTGGGGCAGGCGGCATATTGGCTCCGTGATTACGGCGAGGCCATCTCCGCCGATAACCGCCTCCTTCAGGAGTTCCCGGATGGGAGCGTCGGCGGGCCCGCCCGCTTCGTGCTTGGCTGGGCCCAGCTTCGTCTCAATCGGACGGAGGACGCCCTCCGAACATGGCAGCGATTGATCGAGCGGGCCCCCCGCGACCCACGCCGGCCTGAAGCCTTGCTGCTCTCGGCCTCGCTCCGGCGGGGGCGAGGCGACCCTCGCCAAGCGGCCAAGCTTCTCGAAGACCTCGTCCGAGATCACCCCGAGGTGCCCCAGGTCTCGCTGGCTCTCTACCTCCGTGGGCTCGCCCTCCTCGAGGCCAACGACCCGGTCTCCGCGGTCGAAGCCTTCCGCGCGGTGGTCACGCGAGACCCGCTCTTCCCCCACCTTCCTACGTTGAGACTCGCTCTGGGGCAGGGGCTTTTGGCGCACGGGAAGTACGACGAGGCATTTTCTGAATTTCGCGTGACTGCCACTCTCCTCTCCGGCCAACCGTTGGAAGCCGAAGCGTGGCTGGGAGCCGGGATCGCGGCTCTCCGCGTCAGTCGCTTCGCCGATGCCGAGGTGGCGTTCCAGCGTGCGCGCCTCGCGCCGCGCCAAGTCATCGTGCAGGAGGCCGACTATGGGCTCGCCCTCCTTGCCGACCACCGAGGCGATCGGGAGGCCTTCACCCAGGTCGTGCTCTCCTACTCTGAGAAGTTCCCCCGCCTCTCTCTGGCCGGAGACCTTCTCTACCTTCAGGTGGGGCGTTTCGTTGAGGCGGGAGAGATCGAGCGGGCACAGGTGGTGGCCCTTCGCCTGATCCGCCTTCAACCTCAGAGCGAGCACGCCGATGATGCCCTCTTTCGAATCGGCCAGGCGGGCCAGGCCAAAGCAGCCCACACCTTGGTCCGCGACGCGCTCAGTCTTCTCGTGGAGCGCTATCCTGAGAGTCCGTACCGGACCGACGCCCGATTCGGGGCGGCGGAGGCTCACGGCACGCTCAAGGAGTTCGCGCGGGCTCAGGCTCAGTACGAAGCCTTTCTCGGGGAGGCCGATTCCCAGGATCCTCGCCGTCCCCGAGCCCTCTTGGGTCTGGCCCTGGCTCGCGAGCGAGGCGGGGAGCGGATCGGGGCCCGGCGGGCGTACGAGGAGCTGCTCCGCAATTTTCCCACTCACGCGGCGGCGGCTGAAGGGGCCGTCAGTCTTGGCCAGCTTCTGATCCGCGAACGAGAGTGGAACGCAGCGCAGGCAGTGCTCACCCTGGCCATCGAGCGCGGCACACCCGAGCGGGCCGCCGAAGCCACCTACTGGCTCGGCGAGCTCCACCGGGACGCCGGGCGCCCCCTCGAGGCGACAGACGCGTACCTTTCGGTCGTCTACCTCTACCCCGGGCAAGGGGCGTGGGTTGTGAAGGCCCTGCTTGCTGCCGGCCAGCTTTACCGGAGCGCCCAGCAGACTCGCGAGGCGGCCATCGTCTACCGAAAGCTCCTGGCTCGCTCCGATCTCCCCGAGGCAGTCGCCAAGTCCACCCAAGAGGCGATGACCCAACTGGAGAGCAGTCAAGCCGGCCGCCGCTGAGTGAGGAGACGAAACGATGAATGGGTACGGTGGCCGGATCCTTTATGTGGATCTGACCTCACGGACTCAGAGAATTGAGCCACTGGATGAAGACGTGGCTCGCCGCTTTCTTGGCGGCAACGGCCTAGGTGCCTGGCTCCTGTCGCGGCACCTCCCGGCCGGCGCGGATCCCCTCGGACCCGAGAACGTCGTGGTCCTGGCCGTCGGCCCCATCACGGACACGCTCGTCTCCGGGAACAGCCGGGCCTGTCTCATGACGCGCTCGCCGCTCACGGGCCTCTTCTTCGACTCCACCTTCGGTGGGCGCTTTCCTTGCACCTTCAAGCGAACCGGCTTTGACGCCGTGGTGGTGACCGGGCGGTCCGACGCGCCGACGGTCATCAAGATCACCGAGGCCGGTGCCGAATTACTCCCTGCAGGAGACCTCTGGGGGCGGACGACGCGGGCAACTGTCGAGGCGCTCCAGGCCGCGCACGGGGCCGAGGCCGACGCGCTGGCCATCGGCCCGGCCGGGGAGCATCGCGTCCGCTTCGCCGCGCTGGCCCACTACTGGAAGAACCGCGAGGGGGTGTCGGGCCGCGGCGGAATCGGGGCCGTCTTCGGCGCCAAACAGCTGAAGGCCCTGGTCGTCTCGGGGACCCGGAAGACCGAGATCGCCGATCCGACCGCGCTCAAGGCGCTCGTGGACCGAACGCGCGATCCGATGAAGCAGGGGACTCAAGCCCTCTCCACCTATGGCACTCCCTTCCTGGTCCAGCCGATCAACGCCCTCGGGGCCTTAGGGTCGTACAACCTCAAGAGCGAAGTGTACGCGGACGCCTCCGCCATCGGCGGCGAGCGCCTGCACAAGGAATTCCACGATCGCCACACCACGTGCCTCAAGTGTCCCGTGGCCTGCGGCAAGACGTTCGCCGTCAAAGAAGGGGAGTTCGCGGGGCTCAGGGCCAAGATGCCGGAGTACGAAACGATCTTCGCCTTCGGCTCCATGCTGGGGAACGCCCACGCCGAGTCGCTCATCAAGGCGAACCAGCTGTGCGACGAGCTGGGGATGGACAGCATCTCCCTCGGCGTGACGCTTGCCTTCGTGGCAGAGGCGTTAGAGCGTGGGCTCTTGTCGCCAAGAGAGGTTGGTGTGGAGTTCGGGTTCGGGGACTGGCGCGGGATGCTGGCTCTCGTCGAGGCGACGGCGTACCGCCGGGGCTTCGGCGACCGGCTGGCCGAGGGATCCTGGCGTCTGGCGACCGCGCTCGGTGAGGAGGCCCAGCGTCTCGTCTATGCCGTCAAGGGGCTCGAGCTTCCCGCCCATTCGGCGCGGGCGCTCAAGGGAATGTCCATCGGCTATGCCACCGCGACCCGCGGAGGGAGCCACCACGATACCCGGCCCACGCCCCAGTATGCCCCGACCTTCGACCGGCGCGGGACCGACGGCAAGCCCGCCTTTGCCGCTCAGAGCCAGCACTTCACGGCGATCGGAGACTCCCTCGTGATGTGCCGCTTCACCTCGGAGCGCGGCTTCGGCACGGCGCTCAACGACGCCTATGCAGAGATGGTGGCGACCGTGACCGGGTGGCCGATGTCGGTCGCGGCGCTCGACGAGATCGGGGAGCGGATCATCAACCTTGAGCGGCTCCTGAATGTCCGGGAAGGGGTGCGGCGCAAAGACGATGTCCTGCCGTGGCGCGTGATGCATGAGCCGATCCCCGACGGCCCCTCCGCCGGCATGCACTGCCCGCCCGAGGAGTTGAGCGCGATGCTCGACGAGTACTACCAGATCCGCGGCTGGTCAGAGGACGGCGTCCCCACCCCGGAGACGCTCAAGCGACTGGGGCTCGACGGGGAATCGCGTCCCCCGTGTAACTGATCGTCTCGCCCGCTTTCTGAGCCGGTTCTTTCCCGGGTCGTGTTCCGGTTGGTAGCGCGCGGGGCGGCGGCCGCGACCGTAGGTCAGCGCCGCGCTCCCGGACGAGCCGGGCCGGAGTCAGGTGCGACGTCACCGCCCCCTGACTTCCGGGGCTCCATCTGCTGCTTCGTGTTGGGCCCCGGGAAGAGGCGGTTCGCCGGCTCTCCCGGGAGGTTGCGAGAGTGGTTTCCCTTCTCTTCGTGCACCGCCGGCGCCTGAGCAGATGTCGGCGGTCCAGGGCGTGCCCCACGCGGCTCGGGAGTGGCCACCGCCGGGGGACGACCGCGGTCACCCTGCCCCGGGGCTCCCCCGGGAGGCACTGGCCGGGGCGGGCGAGCGACTTCTGCGGGCGTTGGACGGCTCTGGTCGCGCGGGGTCTCCGGGCGCGGTGGACCCTCGAGACGCGCCGGCGGAGTCGCCTCCCCCGGGGGGCGGCGCACTGCGGAAGGTGGAGACTCGGGGCGCGCTGGGCCTTCGAAGCGCGGTGGCTGTGGCGGCCGTGGCCGCACAGGGCCATTTTGCTGGCCGAACGGCGGGCGAGCGGGTGCCGTGACGTCGCCCGGGGGCGTGGACACGACCCGCGACGGGGGCGGAGGCGCGACCCCCCCAGGCGTGCCCAGTCCTTGCGCCCGGAGCACAGGCGAGACGTCATGTGGCGGGCGCGTTACAACCACGGGCCTCCGTTGCACGCCTTCCGGCGGTCGGACCGCACGCCCGATTCTGGGCACGAGACTAGCCGGTGCCGGCTTTATCTCGAGCGGCCCGCGGATCGGCGTGAGACTCCTCACATCCACCTGGCCGAGGCGGGCCGACGCGACGGGATGGCCATGTCCGAATCGGTCGGGCGGAACCACGACCACCGCGCGGTTCACGATCACGTTCCGATAGACCGTGATGTTTGTTACGTTGACAACGGTCGTGGTGCGCGGCCCGCCCCAGCCCGCCCACCATGGGGCGCCGACGAAGCCGGCCGGGCCCCACCAGGGAATGACCGGCTCGCCCCAGCCGAGCGCCACCCACCCGACGCGACCACCCCCGCTCCCTCCGCCAAAGAAGGCGACGAGCGCCGGACAGTAATACGGCCTCGCTACCACCGGACCAGGCGCCCAGGTCCAGAAGCCATCCACGAAGACCCAGCGGCCATAGTGGTAGGGCGCCCAACCCCACGGCGCGTCGTCGACCCAGGTCCATCCGTAATACGGGTCCCAGATCCAGCGCCCTGTGCTATAGGGTGCCCACCCGGCGGGCGGTGCGTCCGGCACCCACACCGCGCCATAGTTCGCAACGACGCGCCAGGTCCCATAGTGGTCCAGGTCATCGGCCCCGTAGACCATTGGCGACACGTACCGCGCGCTCAGGTTCTCGATCAGTTGGTCCGTGCGTGCATAGTTCCAGCGATCCCACTCGGTCAGCTGGGGCGCCACATAGCCCTCGACGCGCGGGAAGTCGATTCCTGTGATCACCACTTGCTCGCTCGGCGTGATTGCCGCAGCGGGCCCCGCCGCGGGCGTCATGATCGCGCGACCCCCGCGGCGAGTAATAAAGATCGTCGTATCCTGGGCGACATCCACACGGTAGTAGCCAGTGCGATCGATAGTGAATGCGGCGTTCGGGGTGTCGACCTCGACGGTCTGCCCGGCCGGCAGTTCCCGGAGGTCGAGCGAGACGTGACCAGCCGTAACTCGAAACTGGAGAAAGTCGGGTTCCTGGTTATCCAGCCCGAGCTGGGTCCCGCCGGTCGCTCGGACGAAGGCGCGGGCGCCAATCTGGATCTCGAAATTGCCACTTGGACCCGCGTAGAGAGTGTCGCCGGGGGCGAGGGGTGTATTTACCTGCGCCGGCGCCCAGTCCGGGGCGCCAGGTCGCCGGAACGACACTTCGCCGCTGATATAGCCGAGGCGCGGGGGTGTTCGCTCGAACGTCTGCGCCTGGGTCCCAACTGGCAGCGCTGGAAACTCCTGGGCTCTCGTGAGCGGGACGCCCCCGCCAACTACCGTTCCCATCGCCAGCGACATCGCGATCGTCCATCGTCGGTTCATGAATGACTGCCTCCCGGACCCGTCGAGATGCCCTGAGACTCACCCCAGGCGACCTCTGGGCTCCTGTCCATAGGACGGCGGCCGACCGCGCCGCATTCTCGGTTGACAGGCGTCCCGTAACTAGCGATCATTCAACCACGGGCGGATAGCTCAGTCGGGAGAGCGCAGCCCTTACAAACCCGCCGAAGAGTTGAGATCCCTCGGTAAGTCGAGGATTTGCCGAGGGATTTTTATTTGCCTTCTTGACTGGAGTGGACTAGTTTTGAATGGATTTGAGCCCTCGCGGGCACAGTTTCGGGCACAGGGGGCGGAACTGGATGAGACTTTCCCTGGGACTAATATATGCCAGAGAAGGAATCCCAGAGCACTGACATATTGGGCATCAAGCCTGTTGCCCAAGCAATCTCCGTCGCGACGCAGGCGGTTGTAGACGGCGCTTCGGCGTTTCTCGGTCGTATCTGCCTTCCGGTAGCGGAGGAGTTTGGCCTTCTACTTCAAGATAAGGTTCGAGGCTGGAGAGCCCGGAATGCTGTCGTAGTGGTCTCTGAGGCCCAGGTCCGGTACGACAAATATCAGCTCGGCCGCCAAGCGTGTCATGCCCACCCTCGGCTGGTTGCGGCTGTCCTTGAGCATGGATCCTGGTCAGACGACAAGTCCCTACAGGAGATGTGGGGTGGACTTCTGGCATCTTCTTGTTCTCCGGATGGTCGAGACGAAAGCAACCTAATTTTTATCCACATACTGTCTCAATTAACTGGGCTCCAAGTAAATGTCATGGCCTATGCCTGCGAGAATGTGGCGAAGGACGTAAGTCCGGCGGGGCTCATCATACCCGTAAGCGAGCTCCACGTCGATCTGCCTACGATTAAGACCATTGCCCGCACGGAGGATATTCACCGCCTGGACAGGGAGCTCGACCATCTCCGTGGTCTGGGACTGATCCGTGGCGGCTTTACCGAGTTCGAGCCGACCGTGGACATCACTCCGTCGCCCCTCGCACTAAATCTTTATGTTCGCTGTCAGGGATTCACGGGTTCCCCCGTCGATTTTTTTGGATTGACCCCGGCAGCCGAGAAAGCATGAGTTCATCGATTGAGCAAGTCAGGGAGCGCTTAGGCCGGTTCTTTGTAGAGGATCCACTTTATAAGGTGTTAGAACTTGAGACGCCAACACATCCTGCCACGCCTGTCACCCTTCCATCGTCTATACATCTCCCTGGTGCGCCTTTCCCACTCAGGTGGTACATACCAAAGACTCTAGTTCGGGAACGTGAAAAATGTAATCTGAAACCTCAGTGGGAACAAGACGATGGGTACAATGAGGGTCCCGAGACTTTCGTCGAGGTTGAGTACCACTGCCGAAGTTGCAAGCAGCAAAGTTTCCGAGTTTGGATTCACTGGCGAATCGAAAACGGGAAGCTCTTCTTCCGAAAAGTTGGGCAGTTTCCCGGACTCAGAATTCGCCCTTCTAAGGATCTTGAGCGGGCCCTTGGTCGTGATCGGAGTGAACTTTACACGAAAGCCATCACGCTGCGCCACCACAATTATGGACTTGGTGCGCTCGTATATTTCCGGCGCCTCATCGAAGAGACCACGGACGAAATGCTAGATCTAGTCATCGGCGCCATCCAAGAGATTGGAGGACACGAGGCGCTGATCAGGGAGATCGCGGAGGCAAAACAGGGACAGGTGTTTCAAGAAAAGGTGAAGTTTGTCGCTGAGGTCCTACCCGACACGTTGCGCCCCGGTGGGGTCAATCCGTTCAGACTTCTGTACGGCTTATTGAGCAAGGGGATACATAGCCTTACGGAGGAGGAATGTATTGAAATCGCGGATGGAATAGATAGGGTCCTAAGTTTCATTTACAGAGAGTTGAAGGTCCACGCCGAAGAGCGCGGTGGCTACGTGGAGAACTTGAGAGAACTACACGCGAAATACTCAAAACCGTCCTGAAACACATAACTCGCCGGCCTAGGGATCTCGAGCCCGAAAAGCCGTTCCCTGCGGCCTGGCGGACAAAGAAACGGAGGTGTCACCAATGAGTGAAAAGCGGGAGTGGAAGCGCGTGCTCCAATCCCTGACCATGCAGGCGGAATATTTGAATGAACTCGATCCCGACCAGCCCAAAGGGGCCTTCGGGGCAATGGAGGCGCACTTTCAGACCGCACTGAGCGAATTCCGCTCGAAGCCAAACCTCCGATGCCGCCATCGCGATTGATGAGACCTTGCAGTGGCTTATCAGGAAGGCAATCGAGGCTTTTGGCAGCCCCGTAGATTCTAGGTTCCAGGAATGGCGGAAGCGGACCTTCGCCCCATTGGAAGAGGTCAGGTCGAAGGTGCGAGAACAGGCCGAGGGAAGATAGAGGAACCTGTTGAACTCGCGGGCCTAGGGTCGCGCCCGAAAGGCGACGATCCCTGGCCGCCCGGCCCGCGAGGATCTTCAGGGAAGCTCCAAAGCGGGCAAGTCATTCAGCGCCAGCCGAATGAAATTTCCCGCCGGCGGGAAATCGTCTGACCTTTGCCTCGGCCGGCCCTTTTCGGCTAGAGTGCTCGCTATGAGCCATCTTCGGGAACAGCGAAAGAAGCAGCCCTAATCGAGAAACCTCGTAAACTCCGGCGTCCCGGAGCGGGTAGCGATGAAGGTGACGGGGCACAAGACCCGCTCCGTCTTCGACCGCTACCACATCGTCAGCCCTGGAGACCTCCAGGACGTGGCGCGGCGGCTCACGGAGACCATGCCCGCTTCGTCTCGCCGTTGAGTGCCTATCCCGCGCCGCAGAAGACGATCTACCTTGAGATATAGCATTTGCTATATCGTTATGCTTATTGTATTCTTAACCTTGATAATGACAATGACATTGACCGGAACTAAGAGGGGTACACGATGAGCCGTATCAGCGGCGATGGGCGCAAGTTACACGTGCCCAAGGCGCTCCAGCTAGCCATCAAAAGGGGTCAGCTCACCGACGAACAACTTCGTGAGTTGATCACGCTCGAAGCCCAAGCGTTGGGCCTCGACTATGAAGAAGCAATCAGGCGCGCGAAGGAGCGCAGCCTACCCAAGAACTACCTTAGCACTGATATTGAGCTTTTGTTAGAACTCCTGCCCGCCTAACTCTTGGTAGTCCGTGCCCATCACGGGTCGGACACTCCGCGAAGCCGCTCAGAAGCTCTGCGATCACATTAACCGCGTGCTGTCGAGGACGGTGACGCGAACGCGAGTTGTGCCTGTCGGGCGAGAAGGCGTCCCGCGCATTGAAGTTACCTTTAGACAAGGCGGCCAGCCGATTAGAGCGCGACTCCGTACTCGGTTTGGCCCCATGGGCCTTTATCTCGGGCAAGTTTGCGAGTGGGTCTTGAAGCGGGATAGGCTTCACCAGCTTCGGACCGTCAAATACGCGTATACCTTGACCCCGGACGGCGAGGACGAGCCACTCTTACGTTGGGAGTACATTAGGCAGCCAGAACCGGAAGCCCTTTGGTGTCGGCATCACCTTCAGGGTCCCGTTGACCTTCAATTGAACCGGCACACTGCGTCCCTAAACGACTTGCATCTCCCCACTGGCTACGTACCGTTTGAGGAGGTGCTGCGGTTCTGCATCATTGACCTCGGCGTACGGCCCTTGTCAAGAGACTGGGATAGGACGCTCCGCGATAGCTACGAACAGTTCAAGACGGAGTTCACTCAGTAGCTTGTGGCACGGCGTTCGCATCTAACCGCTGACGGGCATACTTCCAGGCATACTGAGCCCTTCCCCGTTGACACCAGCCGCGCAACTCCCTAATCTTGAAGGCACGGGCGGATAGCTCAGTCGGGAGAGCGCAGCCCTTACAAGGCTGAGGCCACAGGTTCGAGCCCTGTTCCGCCCACCAGTTACCTCCTGAGCCCCCTGGCCCGGGGCCTGCCATTTCCGCACCCGAACGCGGACACCATCGACACCTTCCTCGACCACATCGCGATCTCCCGAACGCTGGACGAGGTGCGCCCGCGGACTGATCCTCGGGGCTTGCATTGATCGAAGGCTCCGGTTTACCATCGCCGTGCGGCGCGGGTACCTCCCAGCGGTGCGGCGTCGCGGCGTCCTGGGCGATGGACAGGCTGATCCAGTGGCTTCGGCAGCACAGGGTCCTCACCGTCGCAGCGGCCGGCCTGTACTTCGCGGCCGTGGTGCTGCTGCACGAGGAGGTCTCGAAGGTTTCGATCTGGCTGCAAAACAGGCTGTCCCTCCGGCTCTACGACGCCCTCATCTCGGCGTTCGGCGGCGGCGTCGCGATCGCGCTGTCGCCGCTCGTCGTCGCGAGCATCCGGCGCGGCGCCCGTCGGGGTTTGCAAGTGTTCTATTGGTGCTTCACCGCGTTCCTGGTCGGGGCCTCGTACAACACGCTCCTGGTGGCGAATCTCGAGAGCATCCACTATCCCCAATACGCCCTGCTGGCAGTCCCGGTCTTCGCCCTGACGACGAGCTTCGGCCAGACCGTGCTGGCCATCACGCTGCTGGGCGCCATCGACGAGGCCTATCAATTCTTCGTGCTGGAGAACTGGAAGTACTTCGACTTCAACGACATCATCCTCAACCTGGTGGGCGGTGGGATCGGTGTCCTCCTGGTCTTCACCTTCTCGACGCGGCGTCCCGCGGCTCGCACCCGGCGCCTGTGGCGGCTGGTCCGGTCGCCGCTCTTCCTGGCGACGTTCCTCGTCGTGGCTGCGGGCTTTCTCCTCTATCTGCTGGGCCTCCTGAAGCTCTACCCCGGTCCGGACGCAGCCGGCGCCTGGATCGTCCTGAGCAAGGTGGCCTCATCGGACGCGTTCTGGATCACGCTGCCGTGGGGCAGGAAGTATCACGTCTTGACCCCGATCGAGGGTCTGGTGCTCGCGGGCGTGTTGACGGGCTGCTACGCGTTCATGGACGGGGAGGGCGCGGGTGAGCAAAGTGTTGGTGTATAGTTTGCTCACACGAGGAAGACGGCAGCCTTCATGGGTCCCGGCGGGCCGGACGCCAGCAGGCGTACCGCAGGTGATCACTTCGGATGAAGAACGAGGAGGCGCATCATGGAATCACTCAAGAGCGTCATTGTCACATTCGTGATTGGAGTTGTCGCAGGGGTTTCGCCATTCCTGTTTATGCAGCTCCTGCCGGCATTGCTGAATCCGAGCCAACCCATCGCGGAACCCAACTACCTCGCCATCGTCCTCACGGGCATTCTGGTCGGGGCGATTAGCTCAATTATCTTCGCCAAGACGTTCGACAAACGGGACCCCCACGATATCTTTTTCTATACCCTCGGGATCCCGGCCGTGCTCATTGCCACGGTGAGCAACATGAGCACGAAATTCGAAGCAGCGCGATCGGTGACGGCCGCCCAGGTCGCGGCGAGCAATACGGTTCTGAACGTGGCGCCACCGCAAGTGGAAGCTCTCCCTTTGCAGGAAACCACCCCACCTCCCAAACCGGCTCCGGGAAGCTTCCTGCCGACCAACGACGCATGGGCTGAGGAACGGGCGGGCGTCAGCGCGACAGTCGCGCAGGTTGGAGGTGGCTACCTCGTAGTCATCGGGAGGTATGCGAGCAACAAAGAAGCGTGGCGAGCCTTAGAGGAGTTACGCCTCAAGAGACTGAAAACGGAACTGTACGTACAGAAGAACCCAAGGGTGTTCCAGGCCAGCGCGAACCTATATTACGTGAGTTACTCCGCCGCGCTGTCGCGGGAGGATGCGATCAAGCTGTATAACCTCATCCGGATCAATGACCCCCAGTTGACACCGGAAGTCCTCAGGCAGAGCGGCAAATGAGGGGGGGGGTGTTCCGTCGTCAAGGGTACTTTTGCCCCATTTCAGCAAAGAATCCTTCCTTCTCCAGCTCCTGGAGCAGGCTCAGGTCCACGAATTGCTCCGGTCTCGCGCTCTTCGCTTGCGGCATCTCCGCCGCCAGTTCATCCAGGAGGAGCTGGATTCCTTTCAGGGTAGGGTAGGGTTTCTTCGGGACCATCTTCACGAATGCCCGGTAGCTGGCGTCGAGCACCTCGGGATCGGGGTTCCGCAGATACTGGGCAAGGATCCGGTTCGTGCCCTCTTTGTGCGCGTGGATGTAGTGAACCGCCTCGACGTAGCCCTTGAGCGCCGCCTTCACGGTGGCGCCCATCTGCCCTCCGCGGAAGAAGACCAGCTCCGCGTCCAGCCCAAATCGCCTGAAGAGCCCGGCGTCCTTGGCCACCCAGACGGCGAGCTGGTTGTAGGCGATGGCGGGGTAGCCGATCTTGATCTTCTTGAGCTCCTGGCCCTCGGCGGCGGTGAACATCAAAAGGAGCGACGAGGCAATCAAGAGATTGACGAAGACGGAGACTCGGCGGCGTGCGTTCATTGGGGCCACGCCTTCAGTCGAATGGCCACGGACGCGAGTCTAGGCGGAAAAACGGAAGGTGTCAAGGCGCCGGCGGCCGAGCAAGAGCCCGTTGACGAGCTGCCGCAGGAGCATTGGACGAATGATACGGGCGTCGAAGGACCAAATCAACGCAATGACGTGAGAGAGGATTGACACCCGTCTCGGTTTGGGGTTATTGTCGCCTCACTGAGGGCACATGCCTGAGCATTCTTTCCCCATCCTGCCGACCACCGTCGTCGGCAGCTATGCGATCCCGAGTTGGCTCTGGGCCGCCTATGAGAAGATCGAGGCGGGCGGCTTCGGCGAGATGGATCTCGGCGAGACGGAAGACGACGCCGTCGAGATGGCGGTCCGCGACCAGGAGCGCGCGGGCCTCGACGTCATCTCGGACGGGGAGATGCGCCGCCAGGGGTTCATCGTCTCGATCTTCAACTACTTCACCGGGCTCAGGCCCCTCGCCCCGCGCCGCAAGGTGGGGATCCTCTCCTACGACGGTCACATCTTTTACGAGCCCACGGAGCGGATGACAGCACCCAACGGCCTCGGGATGCGGAAGGAGCTGGCCTATCTCAAGCATGCGACGACTCGGCCCTTCAAGATTACCTGCCCGGGCCCCTGGACCCTCGCGACTCAGGTGAGGCCAGGTGGCCCTTATCGGGACCGCCGCGCTGTCGCGACCGACCTGGCCTCGATCATCAACGCGGAGTTCCGGGCGCTGGCGGCCGAGGGGGCGCGGCAGCTCCAGATCGACGAAGTCTACCAGAGCTTTCTCATGGACCCGAAGGACCTGGTCGACTTCTATAACCGCTGCGTCGATGGGGTCAGGGTCGAGAAGCTCTGCTTCCACATCTGCTTCGGGACGCTCGATGGATTTAGCTTCAGCGAGCGCTCCTACTCCCCGCTCTTCCCGGCAATCCTCGAGACGAAGACCGACCAGTTCCTCTTGGAGTTCGCCAACCGGGAGCTCAGCGAGATCGGCCTCTGGCGCGAGTTCGGGTGCCGCCAGGAGCTGGGCGCCGGCGTCATCGACCTGAAGAGCTTCTACGTCGAGAAGCCGGAGGTCGTGGCGCGGCGGATCCGCCGGCTCCTCGAGCATGTCCCCGTCGACCGGCTCTGGATCAACCCGGACTGCGGCCTGGCGCGGCTGCCGCGCTATCTTGCCTTCGCGAAGCTCAAGGCCATGGTCGCCGGGGCGCGGATCGTGAGGGAGGAGCTGGGCGCCCGATGAGCCTCTTCAAGTCCGAGGTTGAAGCCCAGAAGTTCTGGAACCCGTACATGCAGACGATGCCCCGGTCGGAGCTGGACCGGCTCCATCTCAAGAAGCTCCAGACCCTGATCGAGTACGCCTACCACCGGACACCGATGTACCGCGCGCTCCTGGACCGCCACAAGGTGAAGCCCGACCAGATCCGGACGATGGACGACTTCGTCAAGCGCCTCCCCTTCATCGACAAGAAGGACGTGCTCGACGCCCAGGCCAGCGGTCCTCCTTTCGGGGACGCGCTCGCGATCTCGGACGATTTCTTCCTCCAGCGCTTCGCCACCTCGGGCTCGACGGGTACGCCGCTGCACATCCCGCTGACCTACTACAGCTCGGTTCTCTGGGGCGAGTCCTGGATGCCGATCTTCTGGGGGATCGGACTCCGCGCCCGCCACAGCTTCTACTTCCCGTTCCACTGGGGGATCTTCGCTGCGTTCTGGTCGGCCTACTTCGGCGTGCGCCGGCTCGGCGGGACGGTCATCTCCGGCGGCGGCCTCGACAGCAAGGCCCGGATTCAGCAGATCCTCCAGTACTGTCCCGACGTCGTCCTGGCGACGCCGACCTACGTCCTCTATCTCGCCGAGGTGGCGCGCGAGATGGGCGTGGACCTCCGCAAGACCTCGGTCTCGTACGTGATCACGGCGGGCGAGCCGGGGCCGAGCATCCCCGGCACGCGGCGCGCCATCGAAGAAGCGTGGGGCGCCAAGGCCTACGAGCTGTACGGGGTGGCCGAGCTGGGGCCGACGAACCCCGGCTGCCCGCTGCAGGGCGGGGTGCACCTCTGCGAGGAGTGGTACCACGCCCTCGTCGTGGACGAGTCCGGCAACCCCGTCCCATACGGCGAGGTCGGCGAGCACATCGTCACGAGCTACATCCAGCACGGCCAGCCGCTCATCAAGTACCGGACCCACGACCTGGTGCGCTGGACGGACGAGCCGTGCGGCTGCGGGACGACCTGGCTCTACTACCCGGGGGGGGTGCTTGGACGCACGGATCACATGATCATCGTGAAGGGTATCAACGTCTACCCGACCGCGGTAGAGGCCCTGCTCCACCGGGTCTCGGGCCTCGCCGAGCACTACGAGCTTCACGTCGCGCGGGAGTCGGCCAATGACCACGTGGTCGTCAAGGTCGAGGCGCGCCCCGAGACCCCGGCGGATCGCTATCCCGCCCTGAAGCGGGAAGCGGAGGGGATCCTGAAGTCGGTGATCGGCGTCACGATCGGCATCGACATTCAGGCGCCCGGGAGCTTGCCGCGCTACGAGCTGAAGGCCAAACGCTTCTTCGACCACCGGCCGGCCGAGCACCGGTGGCAGCTTGCGGGGAGGACGGGATGACCCGCGAGGAAACGCTGCGGCGCCTCGAGGAGCTAGAGCGTCAGGTGCGCGCGCTTCGGGCCGACACCGACAATCCCGCGATCGAGCGAACGATGCAGATCCTCGACATGTACTGTCACATGGCCCGGTGGCAGCTCGGCGATATTCAGGCGATGATCCCCGAGGCCGAGGAGCGCCGGTCCAACTAACGTCGCGACCCGCCTGACGGCGCTGCGGTTCTGCGTTTAGGCCAGGTCAGGCGGAACCAGGCTAAGGGATCGGCGCCCCCGGCCCCTCGATCCAGCGGGCGGAGTGGGCCCAGTAGGGCCCGCGATCCCCTGCCTCGCGCTCCCGGGCCATCTGGGTGAGGCGCGCCTCCTTCTCGGGGGTTCGCTCCGGGATCTCCTCCTGGATGTCCCTGAGGGCCTCGTCGTAGTCCTTTCCCACCGGGCAGACATCCACGCAACGCGTGCACCCGGAGTAGACGCCGACCCCGCGCAGGATGGACTGCCAGACCATGAAGGACTCCTTGGACTTGAGGAGCGCGAGCTGCTCTTCGGCGGTCGTCGCGTTCACCACGCTTTCGAGGTGCCGGGTGAGATAGGTGAAGCCGTACGGAGAGGCGTGAGGCGCGCACTTGGCCTTGTCGAGCCCCCAGTGGAGGATCGCATCGCCGGGGCACGCGAGGAGGCAGCGGCCGCACGCCTCACCGAGGCAGAGCGGCGTGTCGAGGGGCCGGTCGGGTTCAAGCGGCGCCGAGGTCAGGACGCCGGCGAGGAGGACTCTCGGCCCGAATTCCGGAGTCAGGAGCATCAAGTTCAGCCCAAGGGTGCCAAGCCCCGCCTCGACGGCGGCGTGGGAGAGGGAGAGCGGGCCTCGGGAGTCTCCGTTCGGATCGTAGCTCTCCGGGTCGAAGTGCATCGGCGGCACGGTGATGGCGGGGTAACCGTGGTCCTCGAGGAAATAAATGAGCTTGAGGCAGATCTCCTCGAGATCCGTGAGGATCAGCTCGGTGGAGTACTGCTTGTGGCGGTCGTCCGACCGCTTGAGACGAGCGAGGCCGGTCAGCAGCTTGCGGGCGAGGACGATGACGGACTTTGAATCTTCGAGCGTGACCGACTCCGGGGTCTGAGGGCGCTTTGGGTCGGGGGGGTGGCGGTTGAGCGTCTCTCCGGCGGCGATCCCGACCAGGTCCGCCCCCAGGTCGCGAGCCTTGGCCTTGACCACCTGGGCCGTCAGGCTCATCGCGGCGTCCCCGCCTTGGCGGGCGGCACGTACCCGGCCTCACCGATCCAGCGGATCCTCCCCTCGGCCATCCCCGGAATCGGCTCCCCCTTCTTCCGAATCTGGAGGAACTGCCGGGCCAGTGCGACTTTCTCCGTGGTCTTCTCCGGGATCTCGCGTTGATTTTCTTTCAGAAAGCGGTTGTAGTCTTCTCCCACAGGGCAGACGGCCAGACAGCGGGGGCAGTCGCCGAACGCGCCGACGACCCTGAGCAAGCCCTGCCAGATCCCGAAAGTGGGGAGGGAGCGGAGGACCCGCATCTTTCCATCGGCGCGATCGGCCTGAATGAATTGCCGGAAGGTCCGCATGATCGTCGCGAAGCCGAACTCCTGAGCAATGGTCGCGCACGCGCGCTTATTGAGTCCCCAGTGGAGGACCGCGTCGGCCGGACAGGAGTAGAGGCAGCGTGAGCACGGCTCCCCGATGCAGAGCTGCTCGGTCATCTTCCCGTCCGGGTCCAGCTCTGCGTTCGTGAGGACCACGGTGGTGTAGCAGCGCGGCCCGCACTCCTTGGTTAGGAGATTCAGCTCGAGGCCGATCGTGCCGAGGCCCGCCTCGATCGCGACGTGGCGGGTGGAGAGGAAGCCGTAGCTCGCGTTCTTCATCTCCCACACCGTCTCCTGCGCCGCGGTCTGAAAGGCCCAGTACCCTTCACCTTCCAGGAAGCGGGCCAGGCGGTAGCCCACCTTGTCCATCTCACGGAGGACGAGCTGATCCACGTGGTGGATGCAGGCGTTCGAGCGGGCGCGGAAGACGCCGGCCGGGATCCGCTTGAAGAAGGCGACGCAGCTTTTGATCTCGGGGGAGATGCGTTCAGGAGTCTGGGGATGCTTCGGATCGGGGGGATAGGCATTGAGGACGGCCGCGCTCGCAATCCCGACGCCGTCGGCACCGAGTTCGCGGGCCTTCGCTTTGACGGCCTCCGAGGTCAACGTCATGGCCCTCTCCTGAGCGGACCATAACAGACAGGCTAGGTGGTGTCAATGTGCCTCAGGCGCTTGAATGAGGAGATCGGCTGTTGCCAGCGAGGATGATTTGCGTTAGGATGTTTGTTGACTTCAGCGCGGGGTCGTGGTGCAGCCTGGTTAGCACACTGGCCTGTCAAGCCAGAGGCCGCGGGTTCAAGTCCCGTCGACCCCGCCAATTCTTGTAGAATATCCCCTGAGCTGTCAGCCTCGGTCGGTTCTCAGGTGCCACTAGCAGCTCACCGAGTGTGTGTGAGACGTTGGGTGGCTCGCCGATGTTGTCGCCGAGATGCATCCCGTGGCAGGGTTGTAGCTCACCGTGTGCGCGGTGTTTGGCACCCCGGTGAGGCGGCCGAGGTCCGTGACTTTCGGGGCCACCTGCGCCCCCAAGGTCTCCGGATCCGCAGGGAACCTTCCGTTCTTCGCGAGGTAAATCGCAGATGCGCTGGCCAGGGCCCCGATCACGCCGTCCTCCGATGCGGCCTGGGCAGTCTGCGTCAGGTTCAAGTAGCTGGGGATCACGATAGCAGCCAAGATCCCGATAATGGCCACCACGATAACCAGCTCGATGAGGCTGAAACCCTGTTGCCCTCGAAATGTTCTCACGTCATGCCCTCCGTTTGCCTACTGACTACGGCGCGAGCCCAGGCCAGGGAAGCGAGGGGCCCGGAGTGCGAAGTCGAAGGCTACCGCGCCTCGTCCAATCCCGGTCTGCAAACATGAGGCGAGGCGCGCTGGACGCGGGCTTTGCCGGTGCTCCGACTTCCCTGAAGACCACCTCGGAGTCGGCACCGAAGTAGCGCCGACGCTCCGGGGAACGGCCCTCTGCCTCGTGCGGCTGGCTCTCCGGGTTGCCCTCCCTCCGGTCGAGCATGACCTGAACTCCATCCTGCATGGCGTAGGACCGCCTGAGATAATCGTAGAGATGGCGCTTGTCTTTCGAGACGATGACGAGGAGCTGGGCCATGTCGTTCGATCTCCTTTGGGCGATTGACGAATCGCCAAGTGATGTATGTAGCAATGGATGTGCCTGATGGAGGCGAGTCGTAACGCCTTACGAACACAGGCGTTCTTTGAAATTTTCAGTTCGCGTTGGAGCAAAATGTGTGGAAAATATCCACTGGAAGACTTCCTCATCTTGCGCGCCGCCCAAGTTGCCTCTGAGCGATGGCTTGATTTCTTGCGGTGTTATCGGCTACGGTTGGGGCGTGTGGCAGCTGGAAGCAGATGGTCAGGCTAGAGACCGTGGGTCTGTGTCCCGTCGCCCCAGCGTTTTCCCATGCCTTCCCCGTCGATCAGACTGATTCCGCTCATCCTTCGTGTGGGGTTGGGATTCGTCTGGGTCTACGAAGGCCTGGTGCCCAAGTTTCTGGTTTCGCCTGGTCAGGAAGTTGAGATCGTGGCGCGATCGCATCTCGTGCCGTTCGATGCCCGCGCCTTCGTCACGGGACTCGGGGTGGTCGAGGTGATCCTGGGGCTCGCCCTCTGGATGGGACTTCGCGTCAAATGGGTGGCCGCGGTCCAACTCTTCTTGCTGATCGCCTTTACCCTCGGCCTCACGGTCACGTCTCCGGAGTTGCTTGTTGACCCGCTGGGGGGCGTTTCCAAGAACGTCGGGTTGATGGCGGCGACTCTCTGCCTCTACTTGCTGTCATAACATCGGGGGTTCTCCCCCGGAGGAGGTTACGCGATGAAGAGGCCACTCTGGAGTCTTATCGTTTGCGGGGTGATGGCAGGCCTCCTGGTTCCCCTGGCGGCTCCTGCTCAGACCCCGAAGGCCGGGGGGACGTTGATCGCCACGTTGAATGAAGCCCCGCCCAGCTTTAGCCTTCACGATGAAACCACCATCGGCGCTGTATGGCCTACGATGCCCTGCTACTCGAACCTCATCCTCTTCGACCCATTGAAGAAGCAGGAGAGCCTGGACACGATCATCGGCGAGCTGGCGGAGAAGTGGTCCTGGCAGGAGGGCGGCCGGAACCTGGTCTTCTTCCTCCGAAAAGGGGTCAAGTGGCACGACGGCCAACCCTTCACCTCCAAGGATGTGAAGCACACGTTTGACACCGTGCGGGAGGCCCCGGGGATCACGCAAAAACTCCGGGTCAATCCGAGGAAGCTCTGGTACGAAAAGGTGGAGGCCATTGAGACGCCCGACCCCTACACGGTAATCTTCCGCCTCAAACACCCCCAGCCCTCGCTTCTCATGATGCTGGCCTCGGGTTACTCGGCCGTGTATCCCGCCCACCTCCCGCTGGCCGAGCTTCGGACGAAATGCATGGGGACTGGCCCGTTCAAGCTCAAGGAGTATAAGCCCGGCGAGGTTGTGGAGCTGGTCAAAAATCCTGATTACTTCATCCCGGGCCGGCCGTACCTCGACGGGATCCGGTATGTCGTCATCAAGGACCGGGCCACGCGCTATGCCGCCCTCCAGGCCGGGCGCCAGCATATCGCCTTTCCCTTCGAGATCGCCAAGACCCCCGCGGAGAGCGCGAAGCAGGCGGTGCCGAGCCTCGTCCTGATTGAGGCAACGACAAACGTCAACGACCACATCCTGGTGAACTTTAAGCGGCCAATCTTCCGGGACGCCAGGGTTCGGCGGGCCGTTAGCCTCGCCATTGGCAGGCAGGGGTACATCCAGGCCGGCCGGCAGGGCGCGGCCTTCCCGGGTGGGATCCTTCTCCCCCCACCCTACGGGGTCTGGGGGCTCCCGGCTTCAGAGCAGGCCAAGCTCCCGGGCTTTGGCGATCCAGGCCGGCAGAAGGATGAGGCCCGAAAGCTCCTCGCCGAGGCATATGGTCTTAGCCAGCTCAAGGTGACCGTCTCCACCCGGGCCATTCCGACCTACGTGGACATCGCCAGCTACGTCGTTGACCAGCTCAGGCAGGTGGGCATCGACGCCGGCCTCGAGCAGGTGGAGACCGGTATCTGGCACCCGAAGATGACGCGCAGGGAGTTCGAGATGGCGCTCAACCTGACCGGCATTGGGCCTGATGACCCGGACGCGAACCTTTACGAGAACTTCAAGTGCGGCTCCGCCCGAAACTACTCCGACTACTGCAACGAAGAGGTGGACAAGCTCATAGACCAGCAGTCTCAGACGTTGGACACAAAGAAGCGCCTCGCCCTCGTTCACGAGATTGATAAGAAGCTCCAACTGGACGGAGCGAGGTTGATGCTCGGGTGGAGTAAGGAGTACGTCGTCATGTGGCCGTTCGTCAAGAACCTGGTCCCCCACCAAAGCATTTACAATTACGGCCGGATGCAGGAGGTCTGGCTGGACAAGTAAGCCGACATTGCGCACTTACCTCCTCCAGCGCCTCCTGACCGCCGTCCTGACGCTCCTCGGGATGTCGGTGGTCATCTTCGTCCTGCTGCGCCTGGCCCCTGGTAACATCGTAGACATCCTCTTTGAATCAGCGGGGTACGTAGACCCACAGGCCAAACAGGCCCTGACACGGGAGCTGGGGTTTGACCGGCCGGTCGTCGTCCAGTACGGCCAGTGGCTCGGCGCCATTGCCCAGGGGGACCTCGGGAAGTCCTACAGGTATGATCTCCCCGCCTGGCAGATCATCAAGCCCCGAATTCCCGTCACGGTGGAGCTCGCGGGCCTCGCCCTCATCGTCTCCATCCTCCTCGGCGTTCCTACTGGTGTCCTGAGCGCGGCTCGTCAGGACAGCGCCCTTGACTACGCGTTAAGGGTCTTTAGCCTGGCAGGCCTCTCGATGCCGTCGTTCTGGCTGGGGATGGTGATCATCCTCCTCCTGGTCTCTTGGGCGGGATGGATCCCCTCGATGACCTACGTCTCCCCATTTGAGGATCTCCCGGCCCACTTCCTCCAGTTCCTCTTTCCTGCTCTCGCGGTGGGCTACCGGAGCTCCGCCCTGATGATGCGGATCACCCGCTCTTCGATGCTGGAGGTCCTTCGGGAGGACTATATCCGGACCGCCTGGGCCAAGGGGCAGCGGGAGTGGGCCGTGGTCTTTGGCCACGCGCTCAAAAACGCGATCCTCCCGATCGTCACCGTGATCGGCATCGAGTTCGCTTTCATGATCGGCGGCTTGGTCGTCACCGAGACCGTCTTCAATCTCCCCGGCGTCGCCCGCTACCTGGTTGACGCGATCCTCTGGCGCGATTATCCCGTCGTCCAGAACCTGGTGATGTTCATCGCCATCGTGGTGATCCTCGCGAACCTCGCGGTTGATCTTCTCTACGGCTGGCTGGACCCGCGCATTCACTACGAGGCGCGATAGATGACCCTCTTCCGCTTCTTCCGGGAGAAGCCACTGGGGGCCCTGGGCGGGGTCTTCATGTTCGTCATGGTGCTGACCGGGGTCTTTTCCGAGGTTCTGGCCACCCACGACCCGATTCGGACCGACGCCGAGCACACCCTGGCCCGCCCCGGTCATGCCCACTGGCTCGGCACCGATAACCTCGGGCGAGATATCTACAGCCGGATCGTCCACGGGGCCCGGATCTCCCTCGCGGTGGGGCTCGCCTCGACCCTTCTCGGGGCCGTGTTCGGCGGGATCATCGGTCTTCTCTCGGGCTATTTCGGAGGATGGGTAGACCTCGTCACTCAACGGGTGATGGACATCCTCCAGGGGTTGCCGCTCCTGATCCTGGCCCTGGTCATGGCCGCTGCCCTCGGACCGTCCGTCGGGAACGTCATCGTGGCCATCTCGGTCCCGATCATCCCCAGGGCCCAGCGGGTCATTCGCTCGAGCGTTCTCGCCATCCGAGAATTCGCGTATATCGAAGCGGCGCGCGCCCTCGGGGTGGGCCACCTCACCATCGCGTTCCGCCACGTTCTGCCCAACACCGTCGGGCCGTTCATCGTGCTGATGACCGCTCAGCTCGGGAGCGCCATCCTGGTGGAGGCGGCGCTCTCCTTTCTCGGGCTCGGCGTCCCGGAGCCGTACCCCTCGTGGGGGCGGATGCTCTCCGTCTCGGCCGCGGAATTCGCCCAGAAGGCCCCCTGGCTCGTGATCTTTCCCGGGAGCGCGATCAGCCTTGCGGTCTTCGGCTCGAATCTCCTAGGGGACGCCCTCCGGGATGTCCTCGACCCCCGCCTCCGCGGGGCGTAGAATGCGGAGGGCGGCCTGGGTGGCCCCCACTCGCTTCAATGGCTGCGCCTAGTTCGCCGTAGCTGGCTCGGGCGTGGCTCCGCGCGACCCCCCATCCCCCTGAGGGGGTATATATTGATCCCGACCGGAGGTCAGCGCTTCCGGGCCGGCGCGCTCCGCCCCGCCCTGCGCTGCGCACGGCGACACGGCTCGCCATGAGGCGCTCGTTGGGGGCCTCCCCAGGCCGCCCACAAAGGAGACCGTCATGACGGCTGACGACGTCAAGCAAATCCTCGTCGTGGGGGCGGGCCAGATGGGGGCGCAGATCGCCCTCCAAGCCGCCCTCCATGGCTACCACGTGACCCTGAACGATCTCACCATGGATCTCCTCCAGGGGGCGATCCAGAAAAACCGCCCCCATCTGGAGCGGCGCGTCGCCAAAGGGCAGATGACGAAGGAAGCGATGCAAGCTACGCTGGATCGGCTCCGCCTCGAGCCTGATCTGGAGCGAGCGGCTCGGGACGCCGACTTCGTCATCGAGGCGATCATCGAGCGGCTGGACCCGAAAAAGGAGTGCTTCGCCAAGCTCGACCGCTTCGCCCCGCCCCACGCCATCCTGGCCACCAACAGCTCGACGCTGGGCATCTCCCTCATCGCGCCCGCCACGCGGCGGCCGGGGAAGTGCGTCAACATGCACTTCTTCTTCCCGGTCCTCGTGATGCGCCTCGTCGAGGTCGTCAAGGGGGCGGAAACCACGGAGGAGACGGTTCAAATCACCGCCGAGATCGGGCAACGGATGGGCAGGGAGCCGGTCATCTTGAGAAAGGAGATCCCGGGCTTTCTGGCCAACCGGATCCTCTATGCGATGCGGCGGGAGGCCCACTTTCTCCTCGAAGAAGGCGTGGCGACCTTCGCCGACATCGATAAAGCCCTCAAGCTCGGGCTCAACCACCCGATGGGGCTCTTCGAGCTGGCGGATCTCTCGGGGCTCGACGTCGGGTACAACGCCCAGGTCGATGCCTACGAGCGCTCAAAGGACCCGCGGGACCGCCCGGCCCGCGCCCTTGAGGTCCGGGTGAAGCGGGGCGATCTCGGCCGCAAGACCGGCCGCGGCTTCTACGACTACTCCACCAACCCCCCCACGCCGACTGAAGACTGAGACGGGAGGGACAACCAAGGGACACTGCCGGTCGGCGGGGCCTCCGGCGGATGTCGCTCATCCCGATCACCGATCAACGCTGGCCGCGCTCGCTCCCCGTCTAGAGGCGATTCTTCTTGACACTTGCGGCGCTTGTGCCGTATTCTTTTCTAATGTTTTTCCGGGGTTGCGAACCATGACACCTGAAAGACTTACAGGGGGTTCTCACGCGTGGGGAGGTGACGTCCCCGTTGAATACTACATTAATCCTTGCACAGGTTTTGATCAGTCTGGTAGTAGCCATCCTGGCCTTCGGGGTGGGGTATTGGGTTCAGAGGCGCTCGGTCGAGCGGAAGATCGGCAATGCCGAGGACCGGGCCAAACGGCTTGTCGAGGACGCCTCGCGCACGGCTGAAGTCGGGCTCAAGGACGCCGCCCTCGAAGCCAAGGAAGTTCTCCTCCGGGCCCGCAGCGAGGCTGAGCAAGAGTCCCGGGACCGCCAGCGCGAGGCCCACCAGGCCGAGCGGCGCTTCCTCCAAAAGGAGGAGCAGGTCACGCGACGGCTCGATCAACTCGACCGGCGCGAGAAAGAGCTTCAGGGCCGGGATCGGGAAGTTCAGACCCGGGAGCGCGGGCTGCAGGAGAAGGAAGCGCGCCACCAGGCCCTGATCGAGGAGCAGAAGAAGAAGCTCGAAGCCATCTCCGGGATGACCTCGGAGGAGGCCAAGCGCCACCTCCTCGCCCAGATGGAAGAGGAGGCGCGGCGTGAGGCCCTCCTCGTCGCCAAGCGCCTTGAGGAAGAGGCGCGAGAGACGGCCGAGCGGAAATCCCGCGAGATCCTCGCCACCACCATTCAGCGCCTCGCCCCGGATTACACCGTCGAGACGGCGGTCTCGATCGTGGATCTCCCCTCCGATGACATGAAGGGCCGGATCATCGGTCGCGAGGGTCGAAACATCCGGGCGCTGGAGCTGGCGACGGGCGTCGACCTCATCGTGGACGACACCCCCGAGGCCGTCATCATCTCCGCCTTCGATCCCTTGCGGCGCGAGATCGCGCGCCTCGCCCTCCAGCGTCTCCTCGCCGACGGCCGAATCCACCCGGCCCGTATCGAAGAGGTGGTGGACAAGGTCAAGAAGGAAGTGGACCAGCATTTGAAGGAAGAGGGTGAAAAGGCGTGTTTTGAGGTCGGGGTCAACGGCTTGCATCCAGAGCTCGTGAGGTTGGTCGGCCGGATGAAGTTCCGGACCTCTTATGGTCAGAATTGCCTCCAGCACTCGAAGGAGGTCGCGTGGCTGGCCGGAATGATGGCGGCGGAGATCGGGGCGGATGTCAAGCTGGCCAAGCGCTGCGGCCTCCTCCACGACATCGGTAAGGCCTTGACCCACGAGCAGGAGGGGAGCCACGTGGAGCTGGGGGTCGAGGTGCTCACGAAATACGGCGAGTCCTCCGCGGTCGTCAACGTGGCCCTCTGCGGCCACGAGAGCGTAGAGCCCGAGACTATCGAGGCGGTGCTCGTCGAGGCGGCGGACGGGATCTCCTCGGCCCGCCCCGGGGCGCGACGCGACGTCCTCGAGAGTTACATCAAGCGCCTCGCCAAGCTGGAGGAGATCGCGACCTCGTACAAGGGCGTCGAGAACGCCTACGCCATCCAGGCGGGGCGGGAGATCCGGATCATCGTCAAGTCTGACCAGATCTCGGATCTGGAGTCCTACCAGCTTGCCCGGGAGGTGTCGAAGCGCATCGAGAACGAGATGCAGTACCCCGGGCACATCAAGGTCACAGTGATCCGGGAGACGCGGGCCGTGGAAATCGCGAAATGAGTAAGCTCCTCAACATCCTGTTGATCGGCGACATCTTTGGCGAGCCGGGGCGCAGGGCCACGCTTGGCCTCCTCCCGCGGCTCCGGGCGAAGCATGAGCTGGACCTCGTCATCGCGAACGTGGAGAACGCGGCAGGCGGCTTTGGCGTTACCCCCGCGATCGCTGAAGGTCTCCTCCGGGGCGGGGCCGATGTGCTCACCTCCGGCAATCACGTCTGGGATAAGAAGGAGATCATTCCGTTTATTGGGAAGGAAAATCTTCTCCTCCGTCCGGCGAACTATCCCTCCGGAGCGCCGGGCGTGGGATCGATCGTGGTGAAGGCCGGGGCCCATAAGGTGGCGGTCTTGAATCTCCAAGGGCGGGCCTTCCTCCCCCCGATTGATTGCCCGTTTCAGGTCGCCGATAGCGAACTGCCGCGCCTCAGACAGGAGACGGCTGTGATCATTGTAGACATGCACGCCGAGGCCACGGCCGAGAAGCAGGCGATGGGCTGGTACCTCGACGGGAAGGTGTCGGCGGTCCTCGGGACCCACACACACGTCCAGACCGCGGATGAGCGAATCTTCCCCGGGGGGACGGCGTATATGACAGACGTGGGGATGACGGGCCCGGTGGACTCCGTCATCGGCATTGATAAAGAGATCGCCATCCAGCGCTTTCTCACCCAGATGCCGATGCGCTTCGAGCCGGCCAAAGGACCTGCGGTCCTCCACGGCGCGCTTGTCTCCGTGGAGCCCGAGAGCGGCCGAGCGGTCGCAATCAAGCCACTCCGAGTGCCATTCGAGTAGTGCCAACGCCTTCGGCGGAGGCGCGCGAAGCGGAGGGGGCCCGTGGCCCCCTTTGCTATGTCGGGGGACGCATGGCGATGGTCCTGAATGGAAAGCCGGTCGCCGCCAAGGTCCAGGACCAGGTCAGGACCGGGGTCGCCCAGCTCCGAGCCGCCACCGGCGTGACGCCGACCCTCGCCGTGATCTTGGTGGGGGACTTCCCGCCTTCTCAGGTCTACATTCGAAACAAGAAGGTGGCCTGCGCCGAGGTGGGGATCGCGACCCAGGACCATCTTTTTCCGTCAGGACTCTCCGAGGCCGACCTCCTCCGGCTCATTCAGCGCCTGAATGACGATCCGGCCGTTCATGGGATTCTCCTCCAGCTCCCCCTCCTCCCCGGGCTGGACGAGGACCGGGTGATCGAGGCAATCGCCCCGGAGAAGGATGTGGACGGTTTTCACCCAGCGAACTTGGGCCGGCTTCTGGCCGGGAGCCCGACGGTGGTCCCGTGCACCCCGGCCGGGGTCCTCGAGATCCTCGATCACTATGGGATCGAGTTGAAGGGGCAGGAGGCGGTGGTGATCGGGCGCTCCAGAATCGTCGGCAAGCCGCTGGCGCATCTCCTGCTTGCCCGCCACGCGACCGTCACCCTCTGCCACTCGCGCACCCAAGACATCGGCTTCCATACCCGCCGCGCAGATCTCCTCGCGGTGGCCGTCGGCAAGGCCCGCGTCGTCACCGGTGACATGGTGAAGGAGGGCAGCGTGGTGATCGACGTCGGGATCAACCGGGGCGCCGACGGCAAGCTCACGGGAGACGTGGAGTTTGCTGGGGCGAGCGCTCGGGCGCGGGCCATCACACCGGTGCCGGGGGGCGTGGGGCCCATGACGGTAGCGATGCTGATGAAGAATACCTGGCTCCTGGCCAGGCGCCAGCTGGGCGTCGCATGAGCCTCGAAGAGGCGCACCGCCGGGTCCTGACCGTTTCCGAGCTGACCTGGCGGATCAAAGAGCAGTTGGAGGCGGAGTTCACAGGGCTCTGGGTCGAGGGGGAGATCAGTAACCTCCGAAGCCCCACCTCGGGCCACGTCTACTTCACCCTCAAGGACGAAGCGGCGCAGCTCAAGGCCGTCCTCTTTCGCTCCCGCCTCCGTCACCTTCGATTCGAGCCGACCGATGGGCTCAAGGTCTTGGCCTTTGGCACGCTGGATGTCTATGCCGCCCGGGGCGAGTACCAATTGGTTATCGAGCTCTTGGAGCCCCAGGGGATCGGGGCCCTCCAGCTCGCGTTCGAGCAGCTCAAGGCCCGGCTCGACGAGGAGGGGCTCTTTGACCTTTCCCGCAAGCGCCCGCTGCCGCTCCTCCCTCAAAAGATCGGTCTCGTCACTTCGCCAACGGGCGCGGCCATCCGCGATATCCTCAACATCATTACGCGCCGCTTCGCCAACCTTCATATCCTGATCGCCGCGGTGCGGGTCCAAGGAGACGAGGCCCCCAGGGAGATCGTGGAGGCGATTCAGAGCCTGAACCGCGTCCTTGATCTGGACGTGATCATCGTGGCACGGGGCGGCGGATCGCTGGAGGATCTCTGGGCCTTCAATGACGAGGCGGTGGCCCGCGCGATCTTCGCCTCCGAGGTCCCCGTAATCTCCGCTGTGGGACATGAAACCGACTCCACCATCGCTGACTTCGTCGCTGATCTGAGGGCGCCGACGCCATCCGCGGCCGCGGAGCTCGTCGTGCGGGAAAAGGAGACCCTTGTCCGGAACGTGGTCCAGCTTCGCTTGCGCCTTCGCTCCGCGATGGGACAGCGCCTGAGTCTCCTTCAGGAGCGGCTCGTTTGGCTTCAGAGTCGTCGGGTCCTCACTGACCCGGGGCGTCCCCTCCGCGATCTTGCGCGGCGGCTGGACGACCTGGCCTGGCGACTTCCGCTGGCTCTCCGTCGCCAGGGCGAACGAGCCGGGGGTCGCTTCCAAAATGCCAGGGACAACTTGCTTTTATTGAGTCCCTTGGCTACCATTACAAATCGTGCAAAAATTCTGGAGCAGTGGCGGGACCGCCTCGAGCGCGCAGGACGTCAGGACGTTCTATCCAGGGCGGCGCGATTCCGAGGAGCGGTCGGCCAGCTTGAGAGCCTGAGCCCGCTCGCCGTCCTGGGCCGCGGCTACAGCATCTGCCGCGTGGGGGAGCGGATCGTCCGATCGGCAAGAGAGGCGGCTCCGGGCGACATGGTCAACGTCGTCCTCCATCGTGGGGAGTTGGAGTGTCGCGTGGAGTCGAGCCGGGAAGGGAAGCCAGGTGGCGAAGTCTGAGGAGACCCCAAAGTTCGAGGAGGCCCTGAGTCGCCTCGAGCAGATCGTCCAGACCCTGGAGGCCGGGAATCTTCCCCTCGAAGAATCCCTCAAGGCGTTCGAGGAAGGGATCGCCCTCGCGCGCTTCTGCGCCGGCCAGTTGGAGGCGGCCGAGCGACGCATTGAGCTTCTCACCAAGGATGAGGAAGGCGTCCTCCGCACTTCTCCTTTCAGCGGAGAAGTCGAGGAGGGGAAGGAGGCATGAGCTTCGACCTTCCACGGTACCTGGCCGAGCGCAAAGAGGCCGTGGACCGGGCCCTTGACCGCTTCCTCCTCCCGGCCGACGCGTTCCCCCTTTCGATCCACGAGGCCATCCGCTACAGCGTCTTTGCGGGCGGCAAGCGCCTCCGCCCGATCCTGGTGATCGCGGCGGCCGAGGTCGCGGGCGGCGCGATGGAGCCGGTCCTGCCGACGGCCTGCGCCTTTGAGCTGATTCACACCTACTCTCTGATTCACGATGACCTCCCCGCCATGGACGATGACGATTTGCGCCGGGGACGTCCGACAAGCCACAAGGTCTTCGGTGAGGCTGTGGCGATCCTGGCGGGGGACGCCCTGTTTACGCTGGGGATGCGCCTTCTCGCCGAGTCCTTCGTTCAGGGAGACTCGAATCCGGCGCTCCTCCCCCAGCTTCTGGCCGAGGTGACCGATGCCGCGGGAACCGTGGGGATGATCGGGGGACAGGTGGTGGACATCGAGTCCGAGGGGCGCGTGGTCAGCCCGAGCACCCTGGAATATATCCACACCCACAAGACCGGTGCGTTGATCCGCGCGGCGGTCCGCGCCGGGGCCCTGCTGTCGGCGGCGAGCGAGCAGGGCCTCGCCGCCCTCACGACCTACGGCGAGCGCCTCGGGTTGGCCTTTCAGATCGTGGACGACATTCTGGATCTGGAAGGGGACCAGGAGGCCATGGGGAAGGCCGTGGGCTCGGATCAACGGAAAAGGAAAGTCACGTACCCTGACTTCTACGGCCTTGAGACGGCCCGGAAGATGGCCACTGATCTGATTCGGGAGGCCAAGGAGGCGCTTGACCTCTTTGGCGACAAGGCGATGCCGCTCAGGACCCTGGCCGACTTCATCCTCTCCCGCAATGCGTAGGACCGCGGGCACCGCGCGTTGTCCTGGGCCGGGCGGCCCCAGCGACGGCCTCATTTGCCGAATGAGGCAGGCTGGGGGTCCCCTGAGCGCAGCATTCGCGGGAGCGACGGGGTCCCCACCGTGAGGGAGCGGGAAGGGGGGGACCGAGCGGACTGCAGCGCCCGGAGGGCGCGTAGGGAGATATTGGGGGGGCCCCACGCGCGAACCACGGAAGGGTCGTCGCGGGAGCGGTGCGGAGCGAAGGGGTCCGCAGCCTGCCTCCCCCCTGAAGCGAGCGGGGCGGTCCGGCAGTGGCGAGACCCAGACTGATGGGGAAAATTGTTGAGGTTCACGCGCGCCAAATCCTCGACTCGCGGGGGAGTCCGACCGTGGAGGTGGATGTCCGCCTCGAGTCGGGGGCTCGAGGTCGGGCTGCCGTCCCCTCTGGAGCCTCTACCGGCCAGCGAGAGGCCCTCGAGTTGCGCGACGCGGATTCAAGCCGATTCCGGGGGAAATCCGTCCTCCGCGCGGTGGCCAACGTCAACACGATCATCGCGTCCGCAGTGATCGGGCTTGACGCCACGGATCAGAGCGCCGTGGACCAACGCCTCCTCACCCTGGATGGAAGTCCCGACAAGGGCCGTCTCGGGGCCAACGCCCTTCTGGGAGTCTCGATGGCCGTGGCTCGAGCGAGCGCGGCGGAGGCCGGGCTCTCTCTCTACCGATCATTGGGTGGCCCGGGTGGCGTCACGCTGCCCGTCCCTCTCATGAATGTCCTGAACGGCGGTGTCCATGCCGATAACCGCCTCGACCTCCAGGAGTTCATGATCGTTCCGACGGGGACGCCCAGCTTTACCGAGGCCCTCCGCACGGGTGTGGAGATCTTCTGGACCCTCAAGGATCGGCTCAAGGCCAAAGGGTACAGCGTAAACGTGGGGGATGAAGGCGGCTTCGCCCCTGACCTCTCGAGCACCGAGGAGGCGTTAGACCTCCTCATGGGCGCGATCGAGGCCGCCGGCAGACGCCCGGGCCGGGATGTCTGGCTCGCCCTCGATGTTGCGGCCAGCGGGCTTCACCGCGAGGGGTGCTATCACTTCGAGGGGGAAGGCACGCGCCGAACGACCGAAGAGCTGATCGCCTGGTATGGCGTCCTGCTCAATCGCTATCCGATCTGCTCGATCGAGGACGGGCTCGGCGAAAACGACTGGGAAGGCTGGATGGCCCTGACCCGAGAGCTGGGCGGAAAAGTTCAGCTCGTGGGGGATGATCTCTTTGTGACGAACCCCGCGCTGGTCCGTGAGGGAATTGCGAAGAAGGCCGCCAACGCGGTCCTGATCAAGGTGAACCAGATCGGCACGCTCACCGAGACCCGGGAGGCCGTCACTCTGGCCCAAGCTGCCGGGTGGCGGACTGTCATCTCTCACCGCTCCGGCGAGACGGAGGATCCCTTCATCGCCGACCTGGCCGTGGCCGTGAACGCGGGGCAGATCAAGACCGGCTCTCTTGCCCGAAGTGATCGTGTCGCCAAGTACAACCAGCTTCTGCGGATCGAAGAGGAGCTGGGAAGAACGGCTGTGTGGCCTGGCTCGGCCGCCTTCGCTTCTCTGGGTCAAAGGTGAAGCGTCGCGCGGCGCCCCGCTGGCGGTGGTGGGTGGCAGGTCTCTTTGTCTTCCTGACGGGGGTGGCAGCCGTCGGGGAGCGCAGCATCAGCCGGTTTTGGAGCCTCCGCGGGGAAGTCGAGCGCCTCCAGCGGGAGATCCAACGCCTCGAGGCCGAAAACGAGGAGCTCAGCCGAACGGTGGACCGACTGCGGGACGACCCCTCGGTGATTGAGCAGATCGCCCGAGAGGAACTCGGGATGGTCAGGCGCGGAGAGAAAGTCCTCCGCTTCCCGCGAAAATAGGAATCTTATGGACTCGTGGGTGATCTCGATCCTCTTTTGCGTCGCCTTCGTGATCAACCTCCGCGCCGCGTGGAGGCTCCTGATTGACTGGAAGGGGATGGCGACCACGGTCAACTTTGTCCGGCGGGCCTATGCCCGGCTCGACGAGCTCATGTCGGAAGACGAGCTTGAGCGGACGCCGGCGACCCCGCTCTTCCTGCACCTCGTTGCGGCCTACCAGGAGCCGGAGATTGCGGCCACGCTTCGGATCCTCCTCGCCTCCCGCTACCCTCAGGAGAAGCTCCAGGTCGTCGTCGTTACCAAGGCGGAAGAAGAAAAGGATCCGCACCCGGCGATGGAGTACTCCACCGGCGAGCTGGTCCGTCGCTTTCAGGTGGAGTTACCGCCCTACGAGCAAAAGCGTCTCTGGCATCTCGTAATGCCCGGCGAGGGTCGCAAGGCCCACCAGCTCAACTGGGCCCTCCGGCCGGAGGTCTTGACGGAGATTCTCGGCGAAGAGCACGCCTCCCAGAATGTCTTTGTGGGGGTCTCGGACGCCGACTCTCATCCCGACGAGAACGTCTACCGCTGGATCGCGGGAGAGGAGCTCAGCGGACGGAGGAGCCTGGCCTACCAGGGCGTGACCCTCTCCCTGGCCAACTATGATCGGCTGGCCATCCGTGAGCGGATCTCGGCGATCCAGCAATCCTCCATCTTCGTCCGCGTCTCCATCGCGCGCCTGCTCAATGAAGTCAAGCGCGTCAAGATTATCGGCGCCGTCTGCCGTCGCCTGCCCTGGCTTCGCCCGCTCCTCACTTTCTGCTTTCGTCGTTCCCAGATCTGTCTCGGGCACAACCAGTTCGTTCGATTGGATGCCCTCGTGAGCCTCGGCGGCTTCCCAACGGGTGGGGCCACGGAAGACTCGACCCTCGGCTATGATCTCGGGATGCGCGGGATCCTGATCCGCGCCCTCCCGATGGTGGAGCTGAACGACCTTCCCGAGACGAAAGAGAAGATCATCCGCCAGAACGCTCGCTGGTACAAAGGGGTTCTCGACGACACCCGCCATCTCTCTCGGGCGTGGCGCGCCGAGCCCAATGCCTTTAACCTGGCCCAGCTTTTCCGCCACGTGGCGAACAAGGTGGTGGAGTGGCCCATCGCGGCCCTCATCTATCCGGTCATGGGATACCTCGGCTGGCACTATGCCTATTACTTTCGCCACCGCCCCATCCTCTTTGCCGTGGCGGTGGCGGCGCCTTCGGCGTCCCTCTTCCTCTCCATCTGGGTGGGAGGGATCATCACGCAGGTCATGATCCAGGCGGTCGTGCCCTTCTGCCCCGCGCCCATGGACCTTTCCCGGAAGACGCTCCGGGAAAAGTTTCTCGGGATCTTCCGCTGTCAGACGTACTGGCTTCTCGCCACGCGGGCGAGCTGGCGAGTCCTCTGGGTCCTCTGGCGGACGGGGAGCTATGAGCCGGCCAAGACCGACCGCGTGATGCGGGTTGAGCCGAGGAGCCACGGCCGGGTTCCCTTATGGTTTGCCAAGGTGTTGACACGGCGGGCGCGCTCCGGTACCATTCGCAGTCGCGGGGTGGAGCAGTCCGGTAGCTCGTTGGGCTCATAACCCAAAGGTCGCTGGTTCAAATCCAGCCCCCGCAACCAACGAAAACACGAGCTTAGACGAGGGGCGACTTCGGTCACGGGAAGCCTCTCACCTGCTAGTCCGGCTCCCGGGTGTAAGGAGCCCCGGTCCGGTCACGAGTAGGCTGTCCACCCTTACCCAAACACGCCACCTTGCGTCGGACCCTGAAGGGGCAAGGCACCGCAGTCCGGGTCCCCGCAAGCGGCAAAACGGCCTGAGGCGGACCAAACTGTCCGACCCAAAAGGAGGAGAGCATGAGCCGGTTCTCAAACCAGAACCAACACCCGGCAGCCGGGCCGCATAGTCCCAGTGAAGGACTCAGTCGGCGGAGCCTCCTTAAGGCCGGCATCGCAGCTGGCGCGGGGGCCACGGTCCTGGTTGGCTGCACGAGTAGCGCCAAGCTGGCCGACGTTTCGAAGAAGGAGCCACGCGAGAAGGCCCACCTTGAGAACTTCGATGATCTGGATTTCAACGTCTTCAGCGGTCAGAAGTGGGATCAGCTCGGGAAGAGCCACGCCCAGAATGTCATCGTCCACTGGCCTGACGGCCGGACAACCACAGGCATCGACGTGCACATCGCGGATCTGAAGATGCTGTTCGTCTATGCGCCGGACACGCGCATTAAGGAGCATCCCATCAGGATTGCCTCGGGGGAATGGACGGCAGTCACGGGCATCTTCGAGGGTACGTTCACCAAGCCGATGCCGATCGGCGACGGCAAGACGATTCCCCCGACCGGTAAGCCGTTCAAACTCTTGATGGCGACGATCGGTCGCTGGGAAAACGGTGTTATGGCCGAGGAGTGGTTGTTCTGGGACAACCAGACCTTCATGAAGCAGATTGGCCTCGCGAAATAGCAGTCTCAGGACCAACCCACTTCGCTGCCGGAGTCGAGAAAATCGTCAGAGTGGACACTCCCAAGGGCCAGAAGCGCGGGTACACCCGCCGGTTACTAACCCAACCACCGCCTGACGCTGTCAGGAGAAGGAGGTACCTCATGGCTCTCATCGCAGGTCCCAAGCTCCGATATGGCCTGCTTATGTTGCTTGCCGCCGCCTGGATTGCACTATCGGTGCCGCGGACCCACGCGCAGACGCCGGCCCTGTCGCCGGAATTGGAAAAGGCGCGCGCCACGCTCGAGAAGTACCAGGATCCGGTGATGGCTGTTCACGACGGCTACTTCTCCACGCTGGGATGCATCGAGTATCCCGTCGCAGAGAAGACGCCGGGACGCATGGAGTACCCCGCGGGAGGGATGGGCGTCCACTTCCTCAATCCCGGTGTGATTGGCCCAGTCCTTGATCCGGCCAAGCCCCAAGTTCTCATCTACGAGCCAGCCGGTGACAAGCTCCGTCTCGTGGCGGCCGAGTGGTTCGTCCCGCTCGCGACCGGGATCAAGCAGCGCCCCAAGATCTTTGGCCAAGCCTTAGAGGGCCCAATGGAGGGGCATCATCCCGTGATGCCAGCGGAGCTCCACCACTACGACCTGCATGTCTGGCTGTTCAAACGCAATCCGGCGGGGATGTTCAGTGCAACAAACCCCGACGTGAAATGCGGTAGGTATAGTTACACGTTCGAGGAGCGGTCACCCAAGCTCGTTCCCGAGCCGAAACCGTAAGCGCCATTCTCAGGGAATTCACGGCCAGGCTCTTCATTGCCTGGCCGTGGATCCTTCAAGGTATGCTCGCGTTGCCTTTTTCGGCCCAGCGTCGTACCCTACTGGATCGTGGCAAGGCAGCCCGTGGTCGACATCCACGCCCACTTTGTCCCGTTGAGGCAGGGACAAGCTGCTTACAAAACAGAGGTGGATTTCAAAGGAGGATCCCTGCGTGTCGGTTTCGTCGCGACACGAGGGACTGCAGTTGGAAGAAACACCTTGTTCATTCAAGCTGGTGAGATATCTGCCGTGACGGCTTTCTTTGAAGAGGGTGATCTCCCAAAGCTCGAAGCTCTAATCTCTCAAGCTGTAGCTAAGATTCAGGAGCTTCGTCAGAAGCCGTAGGATGGAAGATGCCGAGTGAAGTCTGGCCTTGGGCCAACCTAAGTTATCGGCGGTGGGCGTCGACAACGGTCCATCTGACACGTCAGTTTCCGAGTTGATTGTCCCCCTGGGGGCTCGCTCGAAAAGCGGACATTTCACTTGCTCTCGGGAGCGGACAGATTATGTACTCCCTACACCGGATGTAACTCACCTTGACAATCCCTCCGGTCCCACCTAGAATCCCGCCCAGTCCAACCGTCCGGCTAACCGGGGGGACATATGCCCGCCTCAGGGGTTCTTGACCGCGCTCTCTGGCCCGTCGTTGACCATGCCAATGGCCGACGAGGCCCCCCTGGAGATGCGTCGTCCAGCCGAGGCGATCGAGGGGACACCCGCACGACCGGGCCACCAGCCGGGCTCGGTCGCCGATACTCACGTTGAGGAGCACGAATGGGGTCGTGGACCGAAGCGACGTAAAGAGGAGCGCGTCGGACGGGAGCCCGATCCCGGGAGCATCCGCTCCCGGTTGGACGACGGCCACCAGGTCGTGCAACAGGTGGAGGTCCCCCCCCTGCCAGGAGCCCAGGCACCCGTAGCCGATGTGGCACCCGACCTCGCTGCTCCCGTAGTGGAAGCTCGCCTCGGCCCCCACCCGCCGGACGGCGGCGAGGCGAGCCGGTGTCACGGGCTCTCCGGAGATCTCGATGCGGGCGCCCTCCAGATCCTGTCCGGCCGTCCACACGGCCTGCCCGAGGCGAGCGGCGGAGCTGGCGTAGGTCATGAGGCGCGGGAGCCGGCCCTGTCGCCGCACGGTCCGCATCCAGGACGCGATCACCAGCGGGTTCTCCAGGGGGGCGTGCTCGGGCCGGGGCAGCCGGACCCCGGCCAGGCGTCCCCCCCAGGACATGGCGCGAGCGCTCCAGCGGTAACGAGGGTGCAGCCCGGGATCGGCGGGATCGAGCTGCGAGAACCAGCGCCTCATGACGAGGCCGCAGGCCGCGAATCGCAAGACGTGCCCCATGGCCGCGCTCCCGGGCACACCCCAGACCGCATGGCTCCCTTGGATGGTCCCCTCGGCTTCCAGGAACAGGAGGCGATCGACGGCGTCCTCGCGGACGAAGGCGAGGTCGAGAGGGACGGGGGTGCTGGTCCCGCGGCTGCCGCTGCTCTGGACGGGAGCGTGGAACGTCGAGCCCGGGTTCCGCAGGAGGGCCGGGCCGGCCGCGATCGCGCGGCCGCCCCGCCGGACCGGACGGCGCCCCTTAAACTCGTCGACCGTCAGATAGACTCCCTGGCCGGCGAGCCTCCGCAGGGCGCCTTCGACACCGTCCCCGGCCACCAGCCGCTCGAGGTCGCCGTAGTCGCAGCCAGCCCACTCCAGGAGCTTCCGATACGGGCTCGACGGCTGGTCGTAGATGGTCCGGCGAGCCAGCGCCAGGAAATCGGCGTCTCGGTGTTCCAGACGCCGTCGGACGATCATGTGCGCCCCGGCCGACGTGAGCGGGTGCCGCAGGAAGGCCGGCAGCCCGGCAAAGAAGCGCAGGCCCGCGGCCAGATCCTCTCGCATGAGCGCCCGCGTCAGCGACGGAGGCTAGGCGACATCTCTAAGCGCGTTGGCCGAGTCAAGTTCTTTTCCTCTCGCTGGCCCTCCTGCCCCCATCTCGGGGGATATCAGGATATACGATGGCTCCGGCCCGATCAAGCGTTGGCAAAAAAGGTGTTCATGGAAGGCCACAAAAGGCCTACGATGAGATGATGGAGCCGGATCGTCTAACTGTATGCCGGGTGCTCGATAGATTGGCCAAACAGGGAACCCCAAACCGGAACTCGAGAGCCGTGTGTGCCCACCGTCCAATGCGCCCCCCCGCAACCAACGAAAATTGAGGGGTTAGCCGTTCTCATCGGCTAGCCCCTTTGGCTTTTCAGAATACGTTCCATATACTTTCTATCTAGGGCTTCCGAAATCAAGCGAGCGCGCTCAAACGGAGATCTTGATGGATCTGGAATTGAGAGATAAGGCGGCCATTGTGACCGGCGGGAGCCGCGGGATCGGCAAGGCCATTGCCAGGGAGTTGGCCTCGGAGGGAGTCGATGTCGCCATCGTCGCCAGAAATCAACCCACGCTGGATGCCACCGCGAAGGAACTGGCCCTGGAGACGGGGCGCCGCTTCCTCGCCATCTCCGCAGACACGGGAAACGATGAAGACGTGCGCCGCATGGTGCGTGAGGTCGCGGCAACCTTCGGACACATTGACATCTTGGTCAACTGCGCGGCCCAACCTGGGGGCCAAGCGCCACCACCCAAACTGGGAGAGATCACCGATGACCACTTCTGGGCGGACATGAACGTCAAGGTCATGGGGTATCTCCGGTGCGCCAGAGAGGTGGCCCCGCACATGCGGCATCAAGGGTGGGGCCGCATCATCAACCTCAGCGGGCTGGCCGCTCGGCAGACGGGAACGATCATCGGAAGCATGCGAAACGTGGCCGTGGTGGCGCTGACCAAGAATCTGGCCGAGGAGCTGGGGCCCTCCGGGATCAACGTGACCGTGGTCCACCCTTCAACCGTCCGGACGGAAAAAACGCCCGGAGTCATCGCCGCCCAAGCCCAGCGGCTGGGTATCTCCCCTGAGGAGGTCGAACGGCGCATGGCCGAGCACAATCTGATCCGACGGATGATTGAGTCCCGTGACATCGCTCACATTGTGACCTTTTTGGCGTCACCCAAATCGGCCGCCATCAACGGCGACGTGATCGCTGCGGGTGGGGGGGTTCCCCGGAGCATCTACTACTAGAGTGCCGGTCCAACTAACTTCGCCATACGTCGTTGGATTCGGAGGGGGGCACGCCCCCCTTCCGAACCTCCCCCTGAGCTTGCGCGGGCAAAGCCCGCGCTCGAAGAGGAGACGCGGTCGTCGGGCGTACCTTTGCGGGCACCGAGTCCCGCCGCAGGCGGGCTTGGTCGTACACTCCGGTGCCCTCCTCCCTCGGGCCTTGTGATGCTCGCATCTCGGCGCGGCACGAGTGGGGTGTCAAGACCGAGGTCTGACAGAAACGTGCAGACCTTGGCCCGACAAGCAATCTAACAGGTTTGATCAGCCTGCACTCGGAAGAGTGTTTTTCAGGACCCTGCTAACGCAAAATGGGTGCAGGTCGGGGAGGAACTTCAAGACTCGGGGAGGAGACGCGATGATCATTCATCTCTACACCGGGGCGGACGGGGAGTCACACTTCGGGGAGATCATGCCGGACTTCCAGAAGGCGGACCGCGGCTTCGAGCGGGCACCGCTGCAGGGGGTCAAAGGACTGTTCTTCAACCGGGCGCCGGCCGGACACTTCCTTGACTGGCACCCCGCGCCACGCCGCCAGTATGTCATCACCCTCTCAGGGCACGCCGAGATCCAGATTGGGGACGGGACCGTCCGGCGATTCGGGCCGGGGGGGGTCTTTCTGGCCGAAGATCTCACGGGGCGGGGTCACACGCTTCGGATAGTCGGCGACCAGCCTTATCTGTTCGTGACGGTCCCTTTGGGCGAGTGAGGGGGTCGGGGAACATTCCCTGTTGACGCGGAGTTTCATGATAAGGGGGGTGTGACGATGTTGCCGATCGTCTGCTCCGATAGGAGGTTACGAAGATGACGACACGCATGAAACTCCCGGCGGCTTTAATCGGCCTGATGGTGTTTGGGTTCTTACAGGCGACGAGCCTCAACGCAGAGTCGCCGGCTATAGCTGTTCCGATCGCCGCGGACGGAGTTCAGCGGATGGAGGTCACCGTCGACAGTTACTCATTCAAGCCGGACCGCTTGATCGTCAAAGAGAACGTTCCGGTGGAATTGATTCTGAAGAGCGTCACCTGGATCGTTCCCCACAACTTCGTCCTCAGGTCGTCTGAAGCGGCGCTCGAGATCGAGAAAGAGGTCCCTGCCGGCGAGACAGTGACGGTCCGCTTTACCCCCACACGCAGTGGAGAGTTTAGATTTCTTTGCACCAAGAGGTTCCTCTTCGAACGGCATGCCGACAAAGGGATGGTGGGAACGCTGGAGGTCACGAAGTAACAAACACACGCCCCTTGACATGCCTAGACCGTCTCGGCTAGCATCCACTTGGCCATCGGGTGAAGGCCGACGGAGGGGCCATTTCTCTGGGGCTGGGTGGTAGGAGGAAAGGCAGAGCCGCGAACGTGATTGCCGGCTCTGAGGCCGCTCACACCAACAAAGGGGGGGGACCATGACTGAGGAACGGAAAACCCAGGACCACGACCCGAAACCGGTCTCGCGCCGCAACGTGCTCAAGGCCGCCCTGGCCGCGGGCGGGGCGGCGACGCTTGGCTTCCCGATGGTCGCCAAGGCGCAGGGGCCGATCAACATGCGCTGGCAGAGCACCTGGCCGGCCAAGGACATCTTCCACGAGTACGCGCTCGACTTCGCCCATAAGGTCAACGATATGACCGGCGGCGACCTGAAGATCGAGGTGCTGCCCGCGGGCGCGGTGGTGCCGGCCTTCGGCCTGCTCGACGCCGTGTCGAAGGGGACGCTCGACGGCGGCCACGGGGTCCTCGTCTACCACTACGGCAAGCAAAACGCCCTGGCGATGTGGGGATCGAGTCCCGCCTTCGGCATGGATGCCAACATGCTGCTCGCCTGGCACAAATACGGCGGCGGCAAAGAGCTGCTCAACAAGATCTACGCGTCCATCGGCGCCAACGTCGTGTCCTTCCCGTACGGCCCGATGCCGACCCAGCCGTTCGGCTGGTTCAAGAAGCCGATCACCAAGCCCGACGACCTGAAGGGGCTCAAGTTCCGCACCGTGGGCATCTCGATCGACCTCTACACGGGCATGGGGGCGGCGGTGAACGCGTTGCCCGGCGGCGAAATCGTGCCGGCGATGGACCGGGGGCTCCTCGATGCCGCCGAGTTCAACAATGCCAGCTCCGACCGCATCCTCGGCTTCGCCGACGTCTCCAAGGTGTGCATGCTGCAGAGCTACCATCAGAACGCCGAGCAGTTCGAGATCACGTTCAACAAGACGAAGTACGACGGCCTGCCGGCGAGGATCAAGTACATGATCGAGTACGCCGTGGAGGCGGCTTCGGCCGACATGTCGTGGAAGGCGATCCAGCGCTACTCCCAAGACTACATCGAGCTGCAGACCAAGGATAAGGTCCGATTCTACAAGACCCCGGACTCAGTGTTACAGAAGCAGCTCGACATCTTCGACGCGGTCCTGGAGAAGTATTCGGCGCAGAACCCGCTGTTCAAGGAAATCGCCGAGTCGCAGCGCAGGTTCGCCGAGCGCGCGGTGAAGTGGCAGCTCGACACCCAGCTTAGCGGTCGCATGGCCTACAACCACTATTTCGCCAAGGCGGCGCCCAAGCCAGCCGCTCCCGCCCCCGCCGCGAAGCCGGCAGCGCCGCCCGCAGCGCCCCCGGCGAAGAAGCCGTAATCTGCTCAACACACTGCCGGTCGGTGCGGCGCCTGCTCGGACACGTCGGCAGGCGCCGCATCTGCGTTAAGACCTCGGCATGATTGAGCTGACGGACAACGTGCGACGCCTTCGGGCGCGGGCTTGGCCCGCGCAATCCTGGGGGGAGGTTCGGAAGGGGGGCGTGCCCCCCTCCGAGTGATCTATGGAGAGGATGCTCCGCGCCATCGACGGTGTCAGCTACTGGTCGGGCAAAGCCTTCGCGTGGCTGATCGTTGCGGCGGCGTTCGTGATTTCCGTGGAGGTCTTCAAGCGCTACATCCTGAATGCGCCGACGGCCTGGATCTTCGACCTCAACAACATGCTGTACGGCACGCTCTTCATGATGACCGGCGCCTACACGCTGGCGCAGAGCGCGCATGTGCGGGCCGACTTCGTGTACGGCCGGCTGCGCCCACGCACCCAGGCCGCGCTCGACCTGGCGCTCTACTTCCTGTTCTTCATTCCGGGCATCCTCGCGCTCATCTACGCCGGGTACGGCTATGCCGGCGACTCCTGGCGGATCGGGGAGCACTCGACGGTGACGGCGGAGGGGCCGCCTATCTACCACTTCAAATCGGTGATCCCGGTCGCGGGCGCGCTGGTTATGCTCCAGGGACTCGCCGAGATCGCGCGCTGCGTCCTGTGCCTCCGCACCGGCGCCTGGCCCGCGCGGCTCGAGGACGTCGAGGAGATCGACGTGGTGGGAGAGCAGCTCGCCCACAGCGAGTTCGTGGACGAGGAGTCGCGCCGCGCCGCGATGGAGTCGGCCCACGCGATCGAGGAGGCCGCGCGCCACCGCGCCACGGTGGACGAGAGCAAGCGGAGAGAGCCGTGAGCGACCCCTTGCTCGGCCTCACGATGCTCGGGCTGATCGTGGTCGCGATCATGATGGGCTTTCCGACCGCGTTCACGCTGATGGGGCTGGGGATGCTCTTCGGCTACCTCGCGTTCTGGATCCCGGCCCAGCATTGGTGGGAGAACAGGATCTTCGACCTGATGGTGCAGCGGACCTACGGGGTCATGGTTAACGACACCCTGCTCTCGGTCCCGCTCTTCGTGTTCATGGGATACATCATGGAGCGGGCAGCGCTGGTGGACCGGATGTTCCACAGCGTTCAGCTCGCGTTCCGCCGCGTGCCCGCGTCGCTGGCCGTGACCACGCTCCTGGTCTGCGCGTTCTGGGGGATCGCCTCCGGCATCGTCGGCGCCGTGGTAGTGCTGATGGGCGTGATCGCCTTGCGGCCGATGCTGAACGCCGGCTACGATGTGAGGCTCGCCTCCGGCGCGATCGCCGCCGGCGGGACGCTCGGCATCCTGATCCCGCCGTCGGTGATGCTGATCGTCTATGCGGCGGTGGCCGGGCAGTCGATCGTGAAGCTCTACGCGGCAGCGATGCTGCCGGGCTTCTTCCTCACGTTCCTCTATCTCGTTTACATCCTCGGCTGGGCAATTCTCAACCCGAAGATCGCGCCCAAGCTGCCGCCTGATCAGTACCGCATCGCCGTGCCCGAGTGGCTCCAGGGACTCGAGCGTGGCCCGTCCAAGCGGGTGATTGGTGGCCTTCTCGCCGCCACGTTGCGACGGAGCGCGCTGCGCGGCGCGAACGCGCCGGACGGCCGGCGGGTGGGCTATGGACTGATCGTCAATAACCTGCTCGCGGCAGTGGTGCCGCTGACGCTGGCGGCCGCCACGTTCGGCGCGGCCTGGTGGTACGTCACCATCTACAACGCGCCGAGCGCGGCGGCGACCGCGACCGCCCCGGCGCCGCGGGCCGCGGCCGTCGCGACGCCGCCGACCGCAGCGCGCCCCACCGCTGAGCTGGAAGCGCCCCAGGAGCTTGGGGCGGCGGAGTCCGAAGTGCAGAGCGCCGAACCCCAGCGGAGCCCGGATGCGCCGCCCGAGCGGATGGGGACCCCGCTGGCCGAGCCGACGGGCGCGTCGGCGAGCAAGGTCCCCGAGCACTTCTACGCCTGGTTCTGGGCCTTCGCACTGCTCGTCGCGATCGTCCTGGGCATCTACTACTGGCGCATGGACGGCGAGCAGCTCGAGATCCTGAAGGAGCTGGTCGTCTCGGTGGTGCCGCTCGGCGTGCTCACCGCCGTGGTGCTCGCGGTGATCCTCTTCGGCATCACCACCGCGACCGAGTCGGCGGCGATCGGGGTGCTGGGTGCACTGTACCTGGCCGTCATGGCGAAGTACCCGCGCCGCGTCTGGTGGTGGAGCCTCGCCGGGGCAATCGTCGGCGTCGCGCTCGGCTGGAGGCGCGGGGATTTGGTCACGCTGTTCGTGTCGGGATCCCTCGGAGGAGTCTTCGCAGGGACCATCGTGCCCTGGATCTGGGCTCTGGCGACGTCGCAGCGGGAGATCTGGCAGAACCTCAAGGAATCGGTATTTCTCACCGCGAAGACCACGGCGATGGTCTGCTGGCTCTTCGTCGGCTCGGCGCTCTTCTCCGGCGTCTTCGCGCTGCACGGTGGCCAGGGACTGATCGAGCGATGGGTGTTGAGCATGAACCTGTCGCCGCTGGGTTTCATGATCGTGGCCCAGCTGATCATCTTCCTGCTCGGCTGGCCGCTCGAGTGGACCGAGATCATCGTGATCTTCTGCCCGATCTTCATCCCGCTGCTGAGCCACTTCAAGGTGGATCCGATCCTGTTCGGCACCATGGTGGCGGTGAATCTCCAGGCGGCGTTCCTGTCGCCGCCGGTGGCGATGTCGGCGTTCTACCTCAAGGGCGTCGCGCCGAAGCACGTGACGCTCGCCCAGATCTTTCGCGGGATGATGCCCTACATGTGGATCGTCATTCTGTGTCTTGTCTTCATGTACCTCTGGCCGGGGATGACGCTTTGGTTGCCGGAGTTCCTGTACGGAAACTAATCGGAGGGGGCCTCGACGGCCCCCTCCGAGCCTCCCCCAGGGGGGTTGCGCGGGCGAAGCCCGCGCTCGAAAAGCGCCGGTTCTGGGCCGTCACGGCGACGCGCCCGGACGTGCGGAATGACTGAGAGCACGTAATGGATCTCAAGAACCTTCACTGGGTGTCGGCGTCGGAGGCGGCGAGGCTGATCCGCGAGGGCGTCGTCTCCTCCCAGCAACTCGTGGAGGCGTACCTGGCGCGGGTGCGCGAAGCCGACGCTGAGGTTCAGGCGTGGGCGTTTCTCGACCCCGATCACGCGCTCGCTCAGGCCCGGGCGGCCGACGAGTGGCGCCTCGAGGGGCGGCCGACCGGACCACTGCATGGCGTGCCGGTAGGCATCAAGGACATCATCGACACCGCCGACATGCCGACCGAGAACGGCTCCGTGCTCTACGCCGGTCGCACGCCCTCCCGCGATGCGACCGTGGTGGCGATGCTGCGCGGGGCGGGCGCCGTCATCCTGGGCAAGACCGTGACGACGGAGTTCGCCTTCTTCGCGCCGGGCAAGACGCGCAACCCGCACAATGCCGAGCACACGCCCGGTGGATCCTCCAGCGGATCCGCCGCGGCGGTCGCCGCCGGGATGGTGCCGCTCGCGCTCGGCAGCCAAACGAACGGCTCGACGATCCGCCCGGCCGCGTTTTGCGGCGTTCTCGGCTTCAAGCCGACGCACGGCCTGATTCCGCGCCACGGGACACTCGCACTCTCGCGCACGCTTGACCACGTCGGGCTGTTCGCGCGCACGATCGAGGATCTCGCGCTGCTCATGGAGCAGCTCGTGGGCTACGACGAGCGCGATCCCGACACCCGGCCGCGCGCGCGCATTCCCTTTGTCGAGGTGGCCGCCGAGGAGCCGCCGCTCCTGCCGATGTTCGCGTTCGTGAAGACGCCGCACTGGGAGCGCGTGGACGAGGAGACGAAAGCGGCGTTCGCGGAGCTCATCGACCACCTGGGCGGCCGTGTCGAGGAGGTCGAGCTGTTCCCGTCGGCGGCCGAGGCATGGCAGTGGCACCGGACGATCATGGAAGCCGAGATGGCGGCGAATCTCGAGCGGGAATGGGAACAGGGCCGCGACCGCCTCTCGGAGCCGCTTCGGGCACAGATCGAGCGCGGCCGGGAGGTGCGCGCGCTCGACTACCAGCGCGCGGTCGCCCGAATCCAGCCCATCCATGAGAGCTTCCTCGAGCTGTTCGAGCAGCGCTACGACGCCATCCTGACGCCGGCCGCTCCGGGCACCGCGCCGAAAGGTCTTGCCTCGACCGGGGACCCCTCGTTCTGCACGCTGTGGACGCTCACCGGAATGCCTGCGGTGAGCCTGCCACTCCTAGAGGGCACGAACGGCCTGCCGCTCGGCGTTCAGCTCGTCGGCCCGCGGAACGGCGATGCGCGTCTTCTCCGTACGGGCCGCTGGTTGGCCGCACGAACCTCGGAGGAGAGCTGAGCGGGCCGCGAGTGGCAGCCTGGTCTGGCTTTCTGGACGACAATAGCCTGAGCCGGGAGCTTCAGGCCGAAGGGTTTATCGATCAGGTCTTCAGCCGGTAGCACGGACTCCGGAGAAAGGGTAACTCGAATGATGAGGCTCGACGCGCGTCCGGAGGCCATCGTCATCGATGCGGCCAAGATGGCCCTGATCGTCGTGGATATGCAGCATGCGTTCTTGAGTCCGGGGGGGCTCCTGGATCGGGCCGGGATCGACATTGAAGCGGCCCCCCGAACCATCGCGGCGGCTCAGCGTGTGCTCACGGCGGTTCGCGGCCTGGGAATGCCGGTGGTCCATCTGCAAGTCGGGTATCCCCCCGATCTTTCTACCGCCGGCGGCCCGACATCTCCCAACCCGCGAAAGGAGCTGGCCCTCCGTCTCATGGAGCAACATCCCGAGCTCAGAGGGGAGCTGCTGATCTGGGGCACGTGGGACGCCGAGATCGTCAAGGAGGCGGCGCCCCGACCCGAAGAGGTCGTGATTCGGAAATCCCGCTACAGTGGGTTCGCGGGCACCCCGCTCGACCAGCTCCTCCGCTCGCGCAACATCCAATATCTCCTCTTCATCGGCGTCGCGACGAACGTCTGCGTGGAATCCACGATCCGTGACGCGTACTTCCACGAGTACTGGCCGATCCTGATCGCGGACGCGGCGATGCAGGCGGGGCCGCGGGCGATGCACGAGGCGACGCTGTTCAACGTCGAGCACTTCTTCGGCTGGGTCACAACGACGGACGCGTTGGAGCAAGCGTGTGAGGGTGTAGAGTCACTGGTCAGCAAGACTAACATCGCAGGTTGAACAGGAGGATCGCCATGAGACGACACCGTCGAGGGTATTGCGGAATCGCGCTAGCGCTCGTTTTGTTGGCCGCCATGTGGGTCTGGGGCCTGTCACCGGCCGCGGCTCAAGCTCCGGGCCCGGTCAAGATCGGGGTCCTGGCTCCCCTGACTGGCGGGACGGCGGTGGTCGGCAAGGGCTCGGTCAACGGGATCAGGCTCAGGCTCAAGGAGCTGAACAACGAGATGGCCGGTCGCCAGGTCGAGCTGATCGTGGAAGATGATGCGGGCGATCCGTCCACCGGGCTCACCAAGGCCCGGAAGCTCATCGAGCGGGACCAGGTGGACATCATCCTCGGCTCGCTCTTGAGTCACGTCGTGGCCGCGGTGCAGGACGAGATCGGCCGGAGCGGCGTGCCCCAGATGACCCTCGTCGCCCAGCCGCCGGAGATGGCCAAGTACCCGACGACCCTGATCCCGAGCTGGAACGCCGTCCAGATCGGGCGCATCTTCGGCCAATACGTCTATCAGAAGCTCGGGTATCGCCGGGTCATCATCATGAGCTCCCAGTACGTCTTCGGAATTCGCGTCTCGGACGGCTTCCGGGAAGGATTCACCCAGGCCGGGGGGACGATCGTCAGGGAGGTCTACCCTCCGCTGGGGACTCCGGACTTCACGCCGTTCCTGGCCGGGCTGCCCCAGGCCGACGCGGCCTTCTCCTTCTTCCCCGGTGGGGACGCGATCCGCTACGTGAAGCAGCGCCAGGAGATCGGAGTGGATCGCCGTCTGCCTCTCGTGGCGATCATCAGCACCGTCGAAGGGATGCTCCTCCCGGCCCAGGGCGAGGCCGCGCTCGGGACCATCGCCATCACCCACTACCTGGAGGACTTCACGATCCCGAAGAACCGGGAGTTCGTGACCGCGTACCAGAAGGAGTACAACGGGCCGCCGCTCGGCTATTACCCCGCGCTCGGCTATACCCTGGTCCAGATCGTGGAGGAAGCGCTCAAGCGCACGGGCGGGAGGACCCGGCCCGCCGACCAGTTCATCGGCGCGATCCGGCGAGTCGACTTCCAGAGCCCCCAGGGTCGGTTCCGCTTCGACCCCGTCAAGCCGTATCCGATCCTCGATTTCTACATCGTGAAAGTCGTGAAGAAGGACGGCAAGCTCACCCACGAAGTGATCGATACCCTCAAAGAGGTGAAGCCCGAGTAAAAGCCCCCCGGCGCCCTTCAGCCCGTTAGTTCCCGGATCTCCCGGTGCCGCCTTGAGAATCCGGAGAGGTATATAATGTGCGAAACTTCGGCGGCAGGAGACTGGGATGCCGTACTTCGTGGGCGTCGATACGGGGGGAACATTCACCGACGTGGTCATCCTGGACCACGTTGGGAACCTTCATTTCGATAAGGCGTTCACCACCCCGGAACGTCCGGCCCTCGGCGTGATCGCGGCCCTCGAAAACTGCGTTCGCCTCGTCGGGGAGGATCTGCGCCCCGTTTTGGAGGGGACGGAGCGCTTCGCCCACGGAACCACGGTGGGGACGAACGCCCTCATCCAGCGGAAAGGGGCGAAGGTCGGGCTCTTGATGACCAAGGGGTTCGAGGACACCCTCCTGATCGCGCGCGGCCCCATGGCCCGGAACCTCGGGATCCCCCCCAGCCAGGCCATGGATTTCATCCACACGGAGCGTCCGGACCCGCTGGTTCCCAAGCAGCTTACCCGGGGTATCACCGAGCGGGTGGCTGTGGATGGCAAGGTGCTCGCGCCGCTTCAGGAAGAAGAGATCCTGGCCGCGCTCGACCACTTCAAGACCCAGGGGGTGGAGAGCGTTGCGGTCTGCCTCCTCTGGTCCTTCAAGAACAACGTCCACGAGGCGCGGATGAAAGAGATCCTCGCAAAGCTGGCCCCGGATCTGCTCGTCAGTCTCTCCAGTGAAGTCTCCCCGTTCCTCGGGGAGTTCGAGCGCGCGACCACCACGGTCGTCAACGCCTATCTCGGCCCCGTCTTGATCGCCTATGTCAAAGACCTCCAGTCCGAATTGGAGACCCGAGGCCTGAAGCATCCGGTCCAGCTCATGAAATGCTCCGGCGGCCTCACGCTTCCCGAGCGCATCGACTGGGAGGCCATGGCCCTCGTAAACTCCGGGCCTGTCGGCGGCCTCGTGGCTGCCCGATACCTCGGCCGGGAGCTGGGTCACGAGAACGTCATCACCACGGACATGGGCGGGACGAGCTTCGACGTTGGGGTGATCTACCGAGGAGAGTTCGAGCAGGAGCAGACCCCCTTCGTGGCCCAGGGGATCCCGCTCCAGGTGCCGGCGGTGAAGGAGGTGACCATCGGCGCCGGAGGCGGGAGCATCGCCTGGACCGACGGCCGTCGCCTCATGGTGGGGCCACAGAGCGCTGGGGCGGTCCCGGGCCCGGCCTCGTATGATCAGGGCGGGACAGAGCCCACAGTCACCGACGCCCTCGTCGTGTTGGGGCTTCTGGACCCTGAGTACTTCTTCGGGGGTCGCAAGCGGCTCAATCGGGCTCGAGCCGAACAGGCAATTCAGGACCGGATTGCCGGCCCGCTCGGACTCGACCTGTCCGAAGCCGCCTCCGGCATCTACGAGATCGTGACCGCGAAGATGAGCGATCTGATCCGCAAGGTCACCGTGGAAACCGGATTTGACCCGAGGGAGTTCGTCCTGTTCGCTTACGGAGGGGCCAGCCCCGCCCACGCGGCTCTCTACGGGGACGCGATTGGCGTGCGGGAGATCGTGATCCCCTATGCCGCCCCGGTGTTTTCCGCCCTTGGCGTCGCCCTGGCCGATCTCCTTTACACCTTCGCCCGCTCGGAGCCACTGCCTCTCATCCCCGATCCGTCCGTGATCGAGCGCTTCAACGCGATCTTCGAAGAGCTGGAGCGCCGGGCCTACGAGACCGTGGCGGCCTCCGGCTTCAGGCCGGAGGAGGCCCTCCTCTCCCGAAAGCTCGATCTCCGGTACGAAGGCCAGATGAACGAGATCATCGTCCCCTGGGCGCCGGAGCGGCTCACCGAGGCCAACCTCCACGAAGTTCGTCGTGTCTTTGAAGAATCCTACGCGACGCGCTTCGGGCCGGCGACGGTCCGCTCAGAGTCTCCGCTGGAGGTCATCACCTTCCGCGTTGAAGCGCTCCGCCCCTTCGAGAAACCCACGCTCAAGGCCGAGATGGAGAGGCCGGTTGACCCGCGGGTCGCCCGGAAGGGCACCCGGCTCGTGACCTTGAGACCCTACGGCTCGCTCGGCACCGAGGTCTACGACTTCGAGCGTCTTCCCCCCGGGGCGCGCCTCTCTGGTCCGGCGATCATCGAACGGCGCGACACGACAGTGTTCCTCCCGCCAGCCTTCGAGGCCAGAGTGGATGGCTACCGAAACATTCGAATTCGTCGAGGAGTTGCTCTATGACGGTTGATCCGATCACCTACGAGGTCGTCAGGCACCGGCTCTGGCAGATCAACGACGAGCAGGGGAGCACCATCCGGACGATCGCGACCTCCCCGATTGTCGTCGAGGGCAACGACTTCAACGTCGGGCTGTTTACTCGCGAGGGAGAGCTGGCCGTGGCCGGTCCGTATGTGCTGGCCCACGTGACCACCATGGACTCCGTCATCCAGAACGTCATGAAGATCGCCAAGGAGATTCACGACGGCGACATGTTCATGGTCAACGATCCCTACATCGGGGCGCTCCACCAGAATGATGTCGCCATTACGAGCCCACTCTACTGGGGTGGGGAGTGTGTCATGTGGGTGGGCAACGTCATCCATCACACGGACGTGGGCGGAATCGACGAAGGAAGCTTTTGCGTGAACGCCACGAACGTCCACCAGGAGCCGCCCCGCTACTTTCTCAAGATCATGGACCGGGGGAAGTTCTCTCCCGAGGTCGAGCGCACGTTCATGCTGAACTCTCGTCTGCCCGACATGGTGGCGTTAGACCTCCGGGCCCAGGTCGGCGCGCTGAACGTGGTCAAGCGGCGCCTCATTGAGCTCATTCAGGAGCGCGGAGTGGACGTGGTCCTGGAGGTGATGCGTCGCTCCATCGACTACGCGGAAGAGCGGCTCCGGGAGCGGATCGCCGAGCTTCCGGACGGAAGCTGGTCCACCGAAGTGTACATGGACGGCGATCGGGTGGGGTCCCAGCGAATCTGCAAGGTGGCGCTTACGCTTACGAAGCGGGGGGACGAGCTCTTCTTCGACTACACCGGGACCGATGGACAGTCCGAAGGGGCGGTCAACTCCACCTGGTACGGCTGTTTCGCCGGCACCACCACCCCGGTCTTCACCTTCCTCTGCGGAAACGAGATCGACTGGAACAGCGCGGTGAAGCGCTGCGTGCACGTCCACGCCCCTGAGGGGAGCGTGATGAACGCCCGGTATCCCGCGGCGGTGAGCATCTGCTCGATCGGCTTCAGCTGGCTCGCCGCCGTCGCCGGCACGAAGGTCCTGGCCCAGATGTTTTCGGCCTCGGAAAAGTATCGTGACCGGGTCTGCCCCTCCTGGGGCGCGTCATGCAACGCCAACAACATCTTCGGTCTCAACTGGCGGGGGAAGCGGGTTGGCGCCCTTCTTTCCGATCACCGGGGGACCGGTGCCGGGGCGCGATCCTTTGCCGACGGCTTCGACCATTCGGGGATGATCTTTTCCTATCTCTCTTTCATGGCCAACGTGGAGAGCCAGGAGTGGAAGCTCCCGGTTCTCTACCTGTTTCGGCGGGAGCTGCCCGACTCAGGCGGACCAGGAAAATTCAGGGGCGGCCTCACCACCAGCGCGGCATTCACCCCGTACCGGACGGAGTCCTTGATCTGGAAGTCGCAAAATACCGCGGGCGTTGAGGTCTCGAACGCCTCCGGTATCGATGGCGGATACCCGGGGGCGGGCTCCCAGGTCTCGGTCATCCGACAGAGCCAGGTGTGGGAGAAGCTTCGACGAGGGGAGATCCCGCTGGACTACACGGACTTCGCGGGGAGGATTGAACACCTCCCGTCCAAGTCGGACGGGCGGCTTGGCCCGGGCGACGTCTTTGTCTTCTATCCCGCTGGCGGCGGAGGCTACGGGGAGTCGCTGGAGCGCGATCCCGAGCTGGTGCGAAAGGACGTTGGCCGCGGCGCGGTCACGGCTCCTGGGGCGCTCCGATATTACGGCGTCGTACTCACGGAGACCTTAGAGGTGGACGAGGAAGGCACCAGGCTGGAACGGGCCAGGCGGCTGCGACAGCGGCTCGAGGGGGTTTCCTCCGTCCCCGGACCTCCCCGGGATTCCGTAGAGATAGTCCGTCAGGTCGGCGAATACCTTGAAGAGGTACGAATCAATGAGCGCCTCTTCCTTCGCTGTCGAGTCTGCCGTCACGTGCTGTGCTCAGTCGAAGAAGACCTCAGGGGGTTCGTCGTAAGACGGGAACGCCCGCTGGCGGAGGCAGGCCCCTGGCTGGCGCTCCCCTGGGAGGGAGAGAGCGCCCATTTTGTCCTCATCGAATCCATCTGTCCGTCCTGCGGCGTCCTCCTCGACGTCGAGGAGAAGCTCAAAGCGTCTACATAGGCCGTCAAATCGACCGATTCTGGCGAGGAGGCCCCGATGATCCTCGATCTCGAGCGGAGATGGCTTCAACCCAGCGCGTTTTTTTGGGAAAGATGCCAGAATGTGACGTGCTGGTGATCGGCAGTGGCCACAACGGTCTTGGGTTGGCCGCATATTGCGCCAGGGCAGGACTCGACGTGGTCGTCATCGAGAGTGCCGGCAAGATCGGCGGCTTGCTGAGCACCGAAGCTGTCACTCAACCAGGCTTCAAGCACAACCTGCATGCCGTCACGCTGGGGAGCTATGCCCCGTTCTACAGAGACTTCGACCTCCAGCCGTTCGGAGTGAGATTTGTCAAGCCCTCCGTGGAGTACACCCTGCTTCTTCCGAGCAGCCATCTCACCATTCGCTGCGCCGACCCGATCGCGAATTGGCGGGCCGTCGCAAACTTCTCGCAAAGGGACGCCAAGACCATCGAGGAACTCTACCGGCGCTTCCACCGGACGTGGCTGAAAGAGTTCTACTCCGCTCCCCGCCCGCCGGGCGAGCGGGGGGAGGATCTATCCAGCGGCGAGCGGCGAGAGTACAACCGGATCTCTGGCCTGAGCTTCAGGGAGGCCGTGGACGAATTCCTCGAGAGCGAGGAGATCAAGCTCTTTTTCTGCCTTCGCGCCATCGAAATCACAGGCGACGTCGGCCTCGGCTCTAAATCGGCGTCCCCCGATTATCCCGGGACGGGCGACTTCCTCTTCAGGCTCGCCTTCGATCCCGAATACCAGATCGTGTTTGGAGGGACCAACGAGCTGGCCCAGGGGATCGCCCGACTGCTTCAGAGCCTTGGCGCCCGAATCCTCGCGGGAAGTCCTGTAGAGCGGGTCCTCGTCAAGGACAGGACAGCAGTCGGCGTTCGACTCGCGAACGGGACAATCTTTGAAGCGCGCGCGGTCGTGAGCGGAGCGAATTTCGGAAGCACGATGCTCGACCTGGTGGGTGAGGAGCACCTGGACGCGGCATTCCTGAACGCCGTGAAGGACCTTCACGGGTCGCGGGCCGGCAAGTTTGACCTCCACCTGGCGGTAGCCCGTCCCCCGCGCTATCGCGTGCCCGAGGCCAGCGAGGCGCTCTGTCTCTTCCTGGGGTACGAGGGCCTCGAGGACGTCGAGACCAGGTGGTCGGAGATCTGCATGGGCGCCTTTCCGGCCAGGCCCGCCTTCCACTGCGGCTGTACGACCATCTATGATCCCGCCTCGGCGCCTCCCGGTGCCCACACGCTCTATCTCTGGCAGTTCGTCCCCCTCGCCCTTTCCCGGTCGTTCACGGAGGCCGAGGCGCCGGCCTACCTTGAGCGGATTCTGGCGCGGTGGCGCGAGTACACCTCAGATCTCGACGAGGCGAATCTCCTAGGACGATACGGCTACTATCTGGGGAACTGGAAGACGCGACAGGCCCACCCCTATGGGGGCGTGCCCGTCTCTCACGGCCACTACTATCACGCGCGCCCGCTGCCCGAGTGCGCCGAGTACCGCACCCCGATCCGAGGGCTCTACCTCTGCGGTTCCTCGAGTCATCCGGGGGGAAGTGTTCGGTTTGGTCCCGCCTACAATGCCGCGCAGGTCGTCCTTGAGGATCTCGGCCTGACACCTTGGTGGAGTCGGGACCTCACGCCTGGTACGCCGCTTGTGCTCCCCCCTTGAGCCGGCTGCCGGAGCTGGGCGCTACCACGCGGTCTGTCCGCCATCGACGCAGATCGCCGCTCCAGTGACGTAGGAGGCCTCCTCGGACGCGAGGAAGGCGACGGCCGAGGCGATCTCTTCCGGCTGCGCGAACCGCCCCATCGGAACTCCCCGCAGCAGATCCTCGGCGATGACCGTGCCGGCGTCGAGGTAGCGCTGTATTCGGGGAGTCAGCACCGGGCCAGGACAGATACAGTTGATCCGGATTCCATGGGGGGCATAGTCAATCGCCAACTGCTTCGTCAGCGCGATGACGCCTCCCTTCGAGGCCGAGTACGCCGGCATCTTCGCCATGCCGATCAGCCCGAGGGTCGACGCGTTGTTGATGATGGAGCCCCCGCGACTCTTCAGCATCAGAGGAATACCGTACTTGCACCCGAGAAATACGCCCTTCAGATTCAGATCAAGAAGCGCATCCCACTCCGCCTCAGACAGGTCTATGATGTTCTTTAGAAGATTCGTGCCCGCGTTGTTGAAGAGCACATCGAGCCGTCCGCAATCCGCGGCGATCCTATCGACGATGTGTTGCCAGTCGGACGGCGAGGTGACGTTGCCGGAAAGGAACAAGCCCTCCACCCCTTCGCTACGGACAAGCTCCTCCGTCTCTCTGCCGGCCGACTCGACGATGTCCATGATGACCACCCTCGCGCCTTCACGCGCGAAGTGAATTGCCGTGGCCCGACCGATCCCAGATGCCCCGCCCGTCACCAGAGCGACCTTCCCATTTAACCTCACGGCAGTCTCCTGGCGGTGGAACGGGCAGGTCTCTCGCCTCTCGTCTCAAAGGATCGGTGAATCAGCCTGCCCTCTCGAGGCGCGAAAAAGAGCCCTGTTGAGCGATCCGGGATCAAAGGTTTCCCGTGCTTCAGGAGGTGCCGGGCGATCGGATGCCCCATCGCGCCGAGCCCGATCACCCCGACTGTGGTGATCATCGGTGCTCCCGTCCGTCGAACTTGGTGCGGGTCCCCCAAGTCGCCAGCGCCCCGCCGTCCACCCTGAGATCGAACCCGGTCACGAAGTCCGCATCGTCAGAGACCAGATAAAGGACCGCCAGCGCTTGATCCCTCGGCCTCCCCAGCCGCCCAAGTGGAATCTCGTCAAAGTTGCGCTCCTCCTCGCGTTCTAATGCCCCGACTGACACTCCGGTCTTGGTGGGGGAGACTGAGTTCACCCGGATCTTGTGCGGCGCGAGATCGATGGCCATGGCCCGGGTCATGTTCAGGATGCCCCCCTTGGCTGTGCAGTAGGCGAGGGCGTTGGCCCGACCCCGATGGCCTGACGTCGAGGCGATGTTCACGATGCGGCCGCCTCGCCCCTGGCGGACCATCACCTCCGCCGCGTAGCGGCTGCAGAGGAACGTTCCGGTCAGGATCACGTCAATATTCCGTTTCCATTCCTCCAGCGTGATCTGAAGCAGCCCCTTTGGAATGGTGATGGCGGCGTTGTTCACCAGAATGTCGATTCCGCCGAAGTGCTCGACGACCCGGTCCACCATCGTCATGACCTGGGCCGGATCCGTGATATCGGCCGGCACGGCCAGGGCGCGGCCACCCTCCTTTTCGATTCTCTCGGCCGACGCCTTCGCCCGGGCCGGATCGACATCGTTGCATGCGACGCCGGCCCCTTCATTGGCCAGAACCAGACAGATCTCCTGGCCGATATTCGGCCCGGCGCCTGTCACCAGCGCCGTCTTGTTTTGAAGTTTCATCGTTTCGTTCCTCCGTGGGGTTGGGGATCGGCGCTTCGTCCCGCGGCCCGGATCAGAACGTCACGGGTCGAAATGTCCCGAACGCGAGATCTCCCAACGGGAAGACCACGTTGAAGTTCGTCCGCCAGAGCCGATGGTGGTGGCGGTGGCGGGCAGCCAGATACCGGAACGCGCGGGTCCGCTCGATCCATCGCCCCGCCGGGCGATGGATGTAGAAGTGCAGGTATTCGTACAGGACATAATAGACGGCCATGGCGACGATGCCGCCCCCGAAGAGTGGCAAGCCGGTCAGAAGCTGGAGCCCCCAGATGGCGGGCGCATGGGCTCCGATGATGAACGGGCCCTGCCACCACTCAAAGAGGATCCGATCCCGATCTTGTGTACGCCGGCCCTGGAAGCTCTCCTCCCCGTAGAAGACCTCGTGATGAAGCAGGGTGTGCGTCTTGTAGGGAGACGGGAGCACTCGCCACGGGCGATGCATCACCCACCGGTGAAAGGCGTACTCGAATAGACTCGCGTACAAAAAGAAGACGACGAACCCCGCGCACGCGATGAGAATGTCGACCGAATTCGACACGGCGAACCCTCCAGGGGCCAGGACGATCTGGGTGCAGACCCTGGAGCAGTCTAGGAAAGATGAGAGCGGCCGTCAAGGGCTTCTAGCAGGCTGTTGAAAAAGGCCCATCTGCGGCGTTGGCTTCGTTGCTCGTCGTTGCAACGTACGACCAAGTACGCCTCACTCCTCGCTTCCTCGCCGCCTTGCATCTGGACCTTTTTGATCAGCCTGCACTCGGAACGGTTTTTCATCGGCCTGCTGGAGGTGGTAGAGACGCGTGGCGGCTTCGGGTGTAAGATGGGCGAAGCTGACTCATCCTCTCCCCAGATGGCGGGCCGTAAAGGAGGCTGGACGCGATGTCTCGCGATGAATTCATTGCAGAGTTGTGGAGCTATGCCCATGAAGTGCCGATGGCCGAGCACCCCTGGTTTCAGGGGATCATCCAGCACCGCTGGACCCGGGAGCAGATCATCCTGGGCGAGGTCCAGCACTACTTGAGGGTCCGAACCAACCCCATCTTTTTCGGGCACATCGCAATCAACGCCGTCTCCGAAAAGCAGTACGGGCTGATGGATGTCGTACTGGAGAACTTCATCGAGGAGCTTGGCGGAGATCGCACCCATGTGGACATTGTCCTCCAGTTTCTCGAGGAGGGTGGCATCTCGAGGGAGGAGGCGGACCAGGCCGAGCCGGCGCCCGGGACGATGGCAGCCATCGAGATGATCGTTGGCGGCTGTCAGCGCGGCTCGGCGCTGGAGGGACTGGCGCTCCTGGCCTTCGTCGAAAGCCAGCACGGCGGTCTCGATGGCGTCGCGGCCAAGGTCTACCGGGAGCTGACCGGCTACTACGGGTTCTCGAAGCGCGCCGCTGAGACGTACTATATTCACGCCGAGCAGGACATTGGTCACGGGGCGCGCCAGATCGAGGTGATCCACCGCTACGCGACGGACGAGGCCACTCGGGACAAAGTCAGGCGCGCGGTCAAGCTCGGGGTGACGGCGTTCACCCTGGAGTGGGATGGCCATGTCCAGGCGATGACCGGCAAGCGCGAGTTCTGGAGCGGCGCGGCCCCGCTCACGTTGCGTCAGCCCAAGGTGCGCTTGTCGTCATAGCCCCCGCCGATCGTGGGACTACATCGGCCAACTCTTCGGGAGCTTCTTCCGGAGCTCCTTGTACTCGTCGGTCTGGCCGTGTTCTCGCTTAATCCGTTTCAAGGCGGCAAGCAGCTCCTTTAGCGTCATTTTCAGCGAGCTCGAGACCATGCCCGTGGTCTCCTCGAAGCTTTCGCCTCAGTTCGAGTGTCAGCCGTTCATCCGCTCGAGGACGTTTCGGTCGCGCTTCGACATTGGCATGGCGTGCTCCTTTCTTTCGCGCTAAGCCTTGCGTTTCTTGGCCACAGTCGAGAAGCCGACCGGCTGCGTGGTGATGAGCGCGGTCGTGGTCTCGGGTTCTCCATGTTCGTCGAAGACTACTCGAAACCGAGTGAAGACTTGCCACGGCTCGTCCTGCCAGAGGACGCGCATGATCAGAAAGGCGTTCTCCACCACGGTCCCCGGCGCTTCGCCGCATGCCACTGAAGCCTCAAGCCGCGTGCTTCGGCCGGGCGGAAGTATCGGCGCCGGGGTCAGATCTCGCTCTTTGCTCCTGAACCGCCCATGGGGGAGACGTGCCGTCGTGATCTGGAGCGGCAGCTTCCCCAAGTTCTGGATCTGCCAGGCGACCAGCCACCGGCCAGGCGCGGGCTCGGCCTGTCGGGAAGCCTGCTCAACTCGGACCCGCGGGCCGATCTTGCGCGGTTTGGGCACGAACGGAATGATACCTCAAACCCGTGCTACCATACCACCCGTCAGCGCGAAGGAACGTCACGGTCCTGTAGAACCCGCAGAAGAGAGGCCCCCATGAGACTGGAGGAGCTGAGATCAAGGATCGCCGAGGTCGTGGATGGCCTCGCCGATGAGCTTGAGGCGCTGAGCCACAAGATCCACGCCAATCCCGAACTCGCGTTCCAGGAAGAGAAGGCCCACGCCTGGCTCACCGAGTTTCTGGAGGTCAAGGGGTGCCAGGTGGCGCGCGGAGTGGGGGGGCTGCCGACGGCCTTCGCCGCCACGATCCCCGGCGCCGGCCCGGGCCCGACGATTGCCATCCTGGCCGAATACGATGCGCTCCCGAAGATTGGCCACGCCTGCGGCCACAACGTGATCGCCGCTGCGGGTGCGGGAGCCGGGGCCGCGCTCAGGCTCGCGCTTCAGCGCTTGCCGTTCGCCGGTCAGATCCGGATCATCGGCACGCCGGCCGAGGAGGGCGGGGCGGGAAAGGTCAAGCTGATGGAGGCCGGGGTCTTCGCGGAGGTGGAGGCAGCCATGATGATCCATCCCAGGAACGGCACCCGGATCTGGAGGCCGACCCTGGGGATCATCAAGGTGACGGCGGAGTTTTTCGGCAAGGCCGCGCATGCCTCTGGCTCGCCATGGCGAGGGATCAACGCGCTGAACGCCCTGATCCAGCTCTTCGTGGCCCTCGACGCCATGCGCCAGCAACTTCGCCCCGACGCCCGCATCCACGGCGTCATCACGCATGGTGGTGATCAGCCCAACATCATTCCGGAGTACACCGCGGCGGAGTTCTATCTCCGGTCGGAGGGCGAGAAGTATCTCCAGGAGCTGCTTCGCCGATTCGAAGCCTGCGCTCAGGGTGCCGCGGCGGCGACAGGCTCTACGGTGAAGGTCACGCCGGATCCGGTCATCCACGAGCCGCTCAAGCCCAACGTCACGATGGCGGAGCTGTTTCGAAAAAACCTGGAGCGCGCGGGCGTGACGGAAGACCCGGAGGACCCGGAAGCCGGATTTGGCTCGACTGACTGCGGGAACGTGAGCCAGGCGATCCCCGCCATCCACCCCTACGTCCGGATCTCTCCGGACGGGGTGCCGCTTCACTCGCGGGAGTTCGCCGAGTGGGCGCGCTCCCCGATGGCGAAAACCGGGCTGGTCGCCGCGGCCAAGGCCCTGGCTATGACCGCGCTGGACCTTCTGGCTTCACCCGAGGCGCTTGCCCGGGCGAAGGCGGAGTTTGCGAAGCGAGGCTGACCCCGAGCCCTGCGTGCAACCCTGAAGGATCTTGGCCGTCGTGATCTTCCGTTACTGCGTCACACGGAGCGCCTGGGACATCTCGTTCAAGAGATGAATCATTTGGTTTATAATCTTGCCGCAGGTCTCCGCAGTTTCAGCCCGGCTGGTCCGAAAGTATTGGTTCTCGTTCCGGACCCCGGTCATTTCCTTCCGGAGCCCGTTGGTGTCATGCTTGAGCTTTTCGATTTCTCGTTCGGCTGCTTCAACCCCGTTTCTCAACCGTTCATGTTCCTGGAGGAGCCCCGGGAAGAGGCGGCTGGTCAAATATTGGCCTTCTTCGACCCATCGGTCAATTCGCTCGCGAGCTTCTGTTACGAGGATCTGGTCCATGGCCGTCCTCCTCTAAGAGCGACAAAAGACTATGTGGGAGCCCAACCCAGAGGAAAAACTGCCCTGAGGGCTGGACGGTAACGGTGCGGGCCTGCAGGGAGTGTAGGCGGGGTCAGAGGTGCTGTCAAGGGCGAAACAGTGTGCCCGTCACGGGTTTTCGTGCCGGTCCAAATGACGAGCCAGACGAGGCCCGAGGGAGGCGGGCACCGGAGGTGTACTGGGTTGTACATTGAGGATGCCCGACGACCGAGAACGACGTATGGCGACGTCAGTTGGGACGGCACTAGGGGTCAGTCCACCACCGCGACCATCTGTATCTCAATCAGCTGCTCGGGTTCGCCCAGCTCCAGAACGGCGAGGTTGGTCGAGGTCGGCCTGTGGTTGTAGGGGGCGAAGTACGAGTTGATGATCGCGCTCGCCTTGCCGATATCGCCGATCCGAGGCCGGGCGCGGAACACGAACATGTGCACGACATCCTCGAAGCTGGCTCCGGCCGCTTCGAGGGTCTTCTTGATCCCTTCCATGGCGGCGCGGGTCTGGGCCTCGAGATCGTTGACCAGGGACCTCGTGATGTCCTCGCGGCGGTGGGGGTGGTCGTGATACACAGGGAGGGCCGTGGTGCCGGCGAGCCAGAGAAGCCTCCCGCTCTTGATCTTGATCGCCGGGACGAAGGGCATGTTGACGGCACGGTCGTAGCTCGGGTGGTGGACGATCTCCATATGCCGATTCATGATCTTCCCTCCTGGCGGCTGAGATGGCGCGAGTGTACTACGAAATGATCCGGCTCGATGCCCTGCTCCAGTGGCTGATGGGAATCGTCCTCGACGCGGGGTGAGAGAACTCACGCGTCGTGGCGCGGCGACGGACGTGCGAGCTTACTTGATCGCGCCGACGGTGAAGCCGGCGATGAAGCGGTCGACGAAGAAGTTGTAAAGAATGGCGATGGGGACGCTCGCGATGAAGCAGCCGGCCATCATCGAGCCCCAGAAGTAGACGTCGCCGTGGACCAGGAAGGTCGGTACGCCCACGCTCACCGTGAACTGGGCGGCCCCGGAGATGAAGGTCAGGGCGTAGACGAACTCCTGCATGACCAGCGTGAAGGAGAAGATGACGACGGTTAGCACCCCCGCCACCGAGATCGGGATCACGACCTTGACGAACGCGCCGAGGCGGCTCAGCCCGTCGATCATCGCGGCCTCCTCCAGGTCGCGCGGGATGGCCTTGAAGAAGCCCATCAGGAGCCAGGTGCAGAACGGAATTGTGAAGGACGGATAGACCAGCACCAGCGACCAGAGGGAGTCCTGGAGGCCCAGGTCCCCGATGACCCGCGACATCGGGATGAAGAGGAGCGTCGGCGGCACCAGGTAGGTGAGAAAGATCCCGATCCCGAGCTGCTCCCCCCAGCGCCCCGTGAGCCGCGCCAGCGCGTACCCGGCCGGGATCGCGAGGAGCAGCGTGATCACCACCACTGCGACCCCGACCAGCGCGGTGTTGAGCAGCCACTTGACGTAGAGCGTCTCCTGGAAGAGGACGCGGAGGTTCTCCAGCGTCGGCGGCTCGTTGTAGAGGAACGGGTTGTTCCCGCGCTTCAGCAGGTCGCTGGTGCGCTTGAACGTGGTGACGAGCATCCAGTAGAAGGGGAACGCCGTAAAGAGCGTAAACAACCCCACCACGCCGAAGTGACCCGCCCTGAGCCCCCAACGCCGCGCCGTCCCCGCCGCCATCTCAGGTTACCTCGCTCCGCCGGGCGATCCGGAGGAAGACAATCGCCACGGCCATGAGCAGCGGGAAAAGGAAGATCGCGATGGCTGCGCCCTCCGCCAGGTCGCCGCCCTGGATGCCGGTGAAGAAGGCCAGGCTCGCCAGGACCTGGGTCGTGTCGTAGGGGCCGCCCCGCGTCAGGACGAAGATCACGACCATGTCGGTGAAGGCGAAGACCAGCCCGAACAGGAGCGCCACCAGGAGGATCGGGCGGATGAGCGGGACCGTGATCTGGAAGTGGTGCCGCCAGAAGCTGGCCCCATCCACCTGGGCCGCGTCGTGGATGTCCTTGGGGATGGAGGTGAGGCCGGCCAGGATGATCACCGTGGCCAGTGGCAGGAGCCGCCAGACATGGACCGTGATGACGGACCCCATGGCCAGGTAGGGCTTGCCGAGGTACATGGGCCAGGCGTCCGGGGTGATGAGGCCCACGGCCTCGAGACTCCAGTTGATCACGCTGTAGATGGAATCCAGGATCCAAAGCCAGCCGATGGTGCCGAGCGAGATCGGCGCCACCCAGGGGAGCAGGAGCAGGAGCCGGACGAGCCACTTCCCGCGGAACTCCTTGAGCAGCGCCAGGGCGAGGATGTTCGCGAGGATGATCACCAGCACCTGGGAGACGATGGCGAAGACGAACGTATTCTGGAGCGAGGTCTGGAACTTCGAGGTCGGAACGACGCTGATGAAGTTCTTTAGCCCCACAAACCCGAGCGTCCGTCTCCCCATGCTGATGTCGCTCACGCTGTAGTAGAGGGCGAGGAAGAAGGGAAGCCCGACGATCGCCACGATGTACAGGACGGCCGGGCCGATCATGAGCGGCCCGAGCCACTCGGGCCGGTCCACGAGGGCGTGCAGGCGGCCCCGCCGCGCCCCTCCCACTGCTATTGCATCTCGCTCAACAGCAGCCATGCGCGCTAAATAGGCTTGGGGGGTGTCCTGAGACCGGTCGCCCTGTCGAAGAACCGCAGGTCTTTCTCCCGAACCGCGAACTCGTGGGTCCTGCCGGGCTGGACCGGAGCGGTCACCGTGGAGGCGAGCTTGACGATGACCTTCGTGTCCGGGAACTTCCCCTCGAGCGCGCCGTACAGCAGGCGGTCGGCGCCGAGGTACTCGACCCGGGTGAGGCGGAAGCGGAGCGTCAGGAGTCCGTCCCGGCTCTCGTGAGCCTCCCTGGGGAGGAAGTGCTCGGGGCGGAACCCTACCAGGGCCTCCCCTGCCTCGACCATGTTCATCGGGGGGGAGCCGAGGAAACCGGCCACGAACGTGTCGGCCGGCTCGTCGTAGACCTCCTGCGGCGTCCCGATCTGCCGCACCTTGCCGTCCTGCATCACCGCGATCCGGTCGCCGAGCCCCATCGCCTCCACCTGGTCGTGGGTCACGTAGATCGTGGTGGTCCCGATCCGGCGCTGGAACTGCTGGAGCTCGTCGCGCGCGGAGGCGCGGAGCTTGGCGTCAAGGTTCGACAGCGGCTCGTCGAGGAGGAAGACGGCCGGCTCGCGTACCACGGCCCGGGCGAGGGCCACCCGCTGGCGCTCGCCGCCGGAGAGCTCGCGGGGCTTCCGATGGAGGAGCTTCTCGATCCCGAACAGCCCGGCCGCCCACTCGACCTTGTGGGGGATCTGGTCCCTCGGAACGCCCTGGGCCTTCAGGGGGAAGGCGATGTTGTCGGACACCTTCATGTGGGGATAGAGGGCGTAGCTCTGGAAGACCATGGCGATCTTCCGGGCCCGCGGCGGCAGATCGTTGACTACCTGGCCGCCGATCAGGATCTCGCCACCCGTCGGATCCTCGAGCCCGGCGATCATCCGGAGGAGCGTGGTTTTGCCGCACCCCGACGGCCCGAGCAGGACGAGGAACTCGCCCTCCTCGGTGGAGAGGTCCACCCCGTCCACCGCCCTCACGTCGCCGAAGTATTTCTTAACGGCTCTGGTCTCTACTGTGGCCATACCCGAACATGGGAAGGAGGCTCTGCGGGAGAGCCTCCTCCGGTGCTTCCTCCGTTCGAGCGCCGGCTTTGCCGGCGCAAGCCTATGGGGGAGGTTCGGAAGGGGGCCGTCGAGGCCCCCTCCGAGGTTAAACCAAACCCTTCTCCTTCCACTTGCCGAAGATGCGCCGGCAGGCCGCGTCGGCCTCATCCAGCGCGGCCTCGGGGGTCGCCTTGCCGGCGGCCACCTTCGCGAACATGACGTTCAGCACCCAGGTACTGTAGATCTCGTCGATGGCCGCGGTGGCGTAGCCGGGGTAACCCACGTTAGTCGCCCAGTTGAGCACGTCGTCCAGGACCTTGTACTTGTCCGGCGGGTGGCCCTTGGGGTCGTTGGCGATGAGCTTCTGCAGGTCCGGCACCGTCTTCTCGAAGCACGGGAAGTCGTAGAACTCGCCCGCGATGAACGCGGTCCGGAAGTTAGTGACGTAGTCGATCAAGAACTTCTTCGCTCCGTCGATGTTCTGGGCGAACTTCCAGATCACGTAGCACTGCATCACGTGCTCCAGCCCGATGGCGCGCACCGGCCCACGCAGCGCCTTCGCGAGCTGGATCTCCTTCGACATGGCCGGGTTTTCTTTCTCGGCCGTCCGCGTCGTGGAGATGGCGTTCAGGACCAGGGAGAGCTTGCCGGAGACGACGCCCCGGTTGTTGGAGGAGGCATCCCACGTGAAGACCTCGTCCGTCATGGTCTCCTGGAAGAGCGCCTTGACGAACTTGATGGCCTCCAGGGTCTGCTTCGACTTCAGCGTCAGATTCCCGGCCTCGTCCTGCTCGTGGGCGCCCCACGCGTACATGATCGTCCGCATGGCCATCGCGGTGTCGATCTCGTTGGCGAGGCCGATCCCTACGGGGTTGCCCTTCTTCTTCTTGATCTCGGCGCCCTTGACCCGGACCTCGTCCCAGGTCTTGGGCCCGTTGGGCAGCCCCACCTCGCCGAACAGGTCCTTCCGGTAGTTCACCGGGTCCGGCGTGAACGACGGCGACAAGGCGTAGTATTTCTTCGTCTTCGGGTTGTAGGTGCTCTTGACCGCCAGCTCGATCGGCTTGCCGACCTTCTTCTCGATCTCGGCGTAGACGTCCTTCATATCCACCGTCTGCTCCTCGAAGGCCGGCGGGGGCCAGTTGAACAGGAACAGGTCGTGCCCCTTCTGGGCCGACACCTCGGCGGCGGCGCGGGCGTTGACGCCGGCGATGCCGATGTTGTCCACGGTCACCTCGGTGTCGTTCTTCTGGCCCCACTCCACGACGTATTTCTTGTTGAACCACTCGTCGTACGGCGGAACGAAGTGGACCCAGTTGAGGATCTTGAGGGTCTTCTTCTGGGCACTGGCCCGGCCCGGGATGATGATGTTGGCCCCGAGCCCTGTCGCCAGGGCCGCGGCCCCCGCGCCCTTCACAAGGTCGCGCCGTGTCACACCCCCTTGCTGTATCTTCTCGTCTTTCATAGGTCGCGTTCCTCCCTTGTCAGGCCGTGAACCCCCTGGCCAGGCCCCCCGGGCCCGGCTTCCCTTCACCCATGGACGCTAGCAGGCCCCGGCTCGGTGTGTCAAGGGGCTATGCGGGGCCGGCTTTCAGGCGAACTCATCTGAGTGGCTGCCACGGCTCGAGCCGGCGGGGTAGTGGCACGTCGCTTTCAGAGGCGTGAGCGCGATCAGGCCAGCGGTCGCGCCAAGAACAAACGCCGGATAGGTCGACCAGAAACTCAGCGGCTTCGTATGCATGTGCCTCACGGCGGCGGTTGGAGCTGCTGGACTAAATGGGTCACGGACGCATCCAGCACGTGAAAGAACGGCTGGGGGTAGAGGCCGATCCAGAGGACCAGAATCACCAGGGGCACTAACGTGACGGCTTCTCGCGGCGTCAGGTCGGGCAGCGACGCTTGCGACTCGTGCTTGAGCGGCCCCAACGCGACCCGCTGCATCATCCAGAGCATGTAGGAGGCCGCCAGCAGAATCCCCCCGATCGCCAGCAGCACCTGCGGGAAACTCTTCAGCGACGTGCCGACGAGAATCAGAAACTCGCTCGTAAAATTATTCGTGCCCGGCAGCCCGAACGAGGCCAGGGAGAAGATCAAGAAGAGGGTGACGAAACGGGGCATCGGCTTGTGCAGCCCGCCGTAGTCGTCGATCATCCGCTTGTGCGTGCGGTCATAGAGGAAACCGACGGCCAAGAAGAGTGCGCCGGTCGTGATCCCGTGGTTGAACATCTGCAGCACCGCCCCTTCGATCCCGTGCTGATTGAAGCCAAAAATCCCCAACGTGACAAAGCCCATGTGGGAGATGGAGGAATAGGCGATCAGTCGCTTCACGTCCGACTGGGCCAGCGCCATCGCGCCGCCGTAGAGAATCGCCACGATCGACAGCCACAGCACGACGGGCGTGAAGGTCACGAGCGCGTCGGGCAACATCGGCAGGCAGAGGCGCAGGAAGCCGTAGCCGCCCATCTTCAAGAGCACCCCCGCCAGAATCACGCTGCCGGCCGTCGGCGCCTCGGCGTGCGCGTCCGGCAGCCAGGTGTGGAAGGGGAACATGGGCAGCTTGATGGCGAAGGCCAGAAAGAGCGCCAGGAAGATCCAGAACTGGGCCCGCTCCGAATAACTCTGCGTGGTGAGGGCCAGCATGTCAAAGGAGTGGCCCCCTTCCAGATAGAGCCCCAGAATGCCGATCAGCAGAAAGAGGCTCCCCAGGATGCTGTAGATGACAAACTTGATGCCGGCCTGAATCCGACGCGCCCCTCCCCAGAGCGCGATCAGAAAATACATCGGGATCATGGTGGTTTCCCACAGCATGAAGAAGAGGAAGAGATCGAGCGCCATGAAGACCACCAGCATGGCGCCCTCGACCAGCAGAATCAGCATGAGGAAGGTGTTGAGCCGCTCGCGAATGGAGGTCCATGAGCCCAGTACGCAGAGCGGGCTGAGCAGCGTGGTGAGCAGCACCATCAGCAGGCTGATGCCGTCCACCCCCACGGCATAGTTGATCTTGAAGGTGGGCATCCATTCCACCCGCTCGACAAATTGCATCCCCACGCCGTTCCGATCGAATCGGCCCCATAAGACCAGGGCCAGGAGCAGGTCGGCCAGCGTGGCCCCGAGCGCGATCCAGCGGCCGGCGGAGAGGCTCTTCACGAACGCCAGCATCACCATCCCCAGCAACGGCAGGAAGATGATCAGGCTGAGCAGATGATGTTGAACGAGGTTGGCCATTTAGGCGAGGAAGACCAGAAACAGCGTCATCATGGCGACCAGCGTGAAGATTATGACCAGGAGTTGGTGCTGGAGCATGCCGGGCTCGATCTCGCGCAGCACCTCGCCGGCGGCTTCATTCTGCCGGCCGACCCTGGCCACCAGCCATTCCAGCCCCCGGATGTCCACCGAGCGCCAGAGCCAGTGCGCCATGCGGAGCGTGATGCGCGCCGGGCCGTCGACCGCCCATCCCAGCCCCCGGATGTCCACCGAGCGCCAGAGCCAGTCCGCGATGCGGAGCGTGATGCGGGCCGGGCCGTCGACCGCCCATCCCAGCGCGCCGATGTCGACCGAGCGCCACAGCCAGTGCGCCATCTGAAGGGTGAGTGGTCCCACGCCCTGCACGGCCCCACCCAGGAGGCGACGATCGATCGACAGCCAGAGCCATCGGGCCAGGGTGATCGTCCCGGTGCCGCAGCCGACAATGGTCCGTTCAATCATGCCCACGTCCACCACGCGCCAGAGCCAGCGGGCGAGGCCCAAGGTGGGACGAATCACGAATCGATCATAGATCTCGTCGAGATAGAGCTTGTTCCAGATGAGCAGATAGAACGCCCTCGAGAAGTCGGACCGGTGCGCCGGCACCGCCGGTCGAAGGGGCAGCCAGGAAGCCAGCGCCCAGCCAAAGGTCGCAATCCCCAGTCCGATGACGAGCAACGCGAAGGGCTGGCTCCCCCCGAAGAAGGCATGCATGAGCGGTCCCTGGGCGACCGCCGGCAAGAGAAAGTGGTAAAACGGCCCCCAGACCAACGCGAGCAGGCCGACCAGCCCGAGCATCACCATGAGAGCGGCCGTGAAGAGGGGCAGGGCCTGGCGAAGAGGGCGATGTCCCGGTGGCTGATGATGCGAACGTTGTTGAAGCGCGCTGCCGGATGAGAGGAAGAGAAAGGCCTTCACGACCCCATGCGCCAGGAGATGAAACACCGCGATGATGAAGGCGCCGGCGCCGCAGGTCATCATCATCAGGCCGAGCTGGCTCATGGTGGAGTAGGCGAGGATTCGTTTGATGTCGCTCTGGGTCAGGGCGATGGCGGCGGCCAGCAGCGCCGTGACGCCGCCGATGACCATCACCACGATCATCGCGGCGGGAGAGAGCACAAACAACGGGCTCATGCGCACGACCAAAAAGACGCCGGCCTTGACCAGCGTGGCGGCGTGGATGAGGGCCGAGACCGGCGTGGGCGCCTCCATGGCGAAGGGCAGCCAGACATGCAGAGGAAACTGGGCCGACTTCCCCATCGCGCCGAAGAAGAAGAGCAGGGCGATCATCGTGACGACGTCCACCCGCCATTCCAGCCCGAGCCAGCCAAGGAAATTCACGCTCTGCCCGACCGTGGCCGGGGCTGCCGCCAGGAGATGCTGGATATCGAGCGTGTCGAACGTGGTGAAGCTCAACAGCACCGCCAGCCCCAACCCGACGTCGGCGACGGCGTTGGTCAGAAAGACCCGGGTGGCCGCATAGCCGGCGGCCGGCCGCTCCGCCTGGTGGGAGATCAAGAGATAGGAGCAGAGCCCTATCAGCTCCCAGAAGAGGTAGAGCATCAAGAGATTCGTGCTCATGACCAACATGATCATGGCAAAGGCAAACAACGACATGACGGCAAAAAAGCGGGCCTCGCGCGGATCGCCCTGCATGTAGCGGGAGGAAAAGAGATGGACCAACGTGCTAACGCCGGTGACCAGAAGCAGCACCACGGCGGTCAACGAATCGAGATAGAGCCCCACCTCCACCACCAGGCTGCCGGACTGTAGAAAGGTGTACAGATCGAGGCGAATGGTTTCGTTCCTCAACACCTCAAAGAAGGTCAGAACCGAGCATACAAACGATAAAGAGAAGGCCGGTATCGTGATCCGGTGGCTGTGGCCTTGAAAGTTTCGGCCAAACAGCCCAAGAATCAGAAAAGCCGCGAGAGGCAACAGTGGGATGAATGGGGCAAACGTCATTGGATTGGTATCCTAAAATCCCGGCGGGGCCGCAACCGTCCGGATGAACGAGATCACGGGATCGCTGAAGATCCCGAACAGCAGCAGCCCAGCCGTGACCGTCCCCAGACCGAAACGCATCTCCCAGGGAAGATCAGATGCATCCTGTCTGGTCACTGTGCTCCCTTCCATAAACATCTTCTCCAGGATCCTGACGAAATAGGCCAGGGTCAACACGGTGCCCAGAATAATGACCCCCACTGCCACATAGTTTTTCATCTCCAGCGCACCCATTAAGATGTACCATTTGCCGAAAAAGCCCCCGGTGGGTGGAATACCCACCATCGAGAGGGCCGTCACAATCAGGGCGGCCGTCATCCATGGCGTTCGGCCCCGAAGATGGGCCAACTCCGCAACCTCGCGAACCCCATAATGGGACGCCATCGCCCCGGCCACAAAGAAGAGCCCCAACTGCATCACGGCATCCGTCATGAGATAAAAGATTCCCCCTGCAAAACCGGTCAGATTGCCCAGGCTGATGCCCATGACCACCAACCCCACGTGGGAAATTCCCCCGTAGGCAAACGTCCGCCGAATATTCTGCTCGGACAGCGCCAGAAAGGCCCCCGCCAATGTGGCGATTGCCCCGATCCACCCCAGATAGACCATCAACGGTACCTCATCCCAAATGACACCGGGCCCCAAGATCCAAAACATGATCCGGGCCAGGGCCACCAGGGCCACCTTGGTGATCAAGGAGGCCAGCAGGGGGCTGATCGCTTCAGGCGCATGGGCATACGCATCCGGCAACCATCCGTGCAGCGGCACCAGCGCCATCTTGATCCCAAGGCCGATGATGATAAAGACCAGGCCGGTGAGCACCGCCGTCGACCCCCAAAGCCCTGGGAGCTTCTCAGCCAGATCGGCCATGTTCAGCGTGCCGGTGGCGGCGTACAGGTACCCCACGCCGAGGAGATAGAAGGAGGCACCGATCGTGCCCAGGATCAGATAACGAAAGGCGGCGAGCATCGCCCGACCTCCGGCCACCGCCACCAGGGCATAGCCGGTCAGCGCAGTCACCTCCAGAAAGACAAACAGATTGAACAGATCGGCCGTCATCACGATCCCGGTGAGGGCCGAGATCAGGAGCATGACCAGGGTATAAAAGTGGGCCGCTTTGTGCGCCAGCGTCGTGCGCACCCCCGGTCCCGCATAGACCACGGCCACCAGAGCCACCAGGCTGATCAGGACCATGGCAAGGCCACTGAAGCCGTCCAGCCGCCACTCGATTCCAATGGGAGGAAGCCATCCGCCCAAGGGATACCGGATCGGACCCATCTCCAGGGTATGGTTGAACGCCATGAGTGACATGATGTGCATCATCGAGAGGGACGCCAGGGCCACTGACCGGCACCAGTGTTTCCGGAACAGGCCGATCAGAGGCAGAGCAACGGCCGTCAAGAAAGGGATCACAAACAACAGTGCTGGAAGATTGAGTCTCATTGCATCTTCCGGACCAGCTCATCTTCGTCCAGGGTCTGGTATTGCCGGTAGATGGAGATCACGAGCGCCAGCGAAACCCCCAGGGTGGCCACTCCCACCACAATGGCGGTCAGCATCAGGGCGGCGGGAATCGGGTTGGTATAGGCTGCGGGCTGAACGGGCAGTTCCGAGGTCAACAGGATCGGGACTGTGCTTCCCGTCTTCACTCCCAGCGTGATGAAGAAGAGCATCAGGCCGGTTTGCACCAGATACATCCCGATCAGCTTCCGGATCAGGTGTTTGTTCGTCACCATGATATAGAGGCCGAAGAGGAACAGCAGGATAAAGGCCAGAAAACTGGGTCTCCTCAAGACGGTCTCAAGCACCCAATTCATTCTTCCAGCTCCCTTCCAGCTCCGGAGACAGACAAAAAAAGATCAAGATGGTCACGACCGAGATATCCATGGCGACGCCGATCTGGGTGACGACAATCCCTAACGATCGCCGTGAGGCTGGATCGAAGCCCGGGAGCTGGAGTGCGGCATAATCAAAAAAGAGCTCGCCAAAGAAGATGCCCAGGGTCCCGACTCCCAGGAAAAGTAGGAGCCCCAGCCCGTCGGCCCGGAAGGCCATCTGTTCGATAGAACCCTTGGCGTGGCCCGTCCCGAAGATCAGAAGGGTCAAGACCATGCTGGCACCGAACAGCACTCCGCCGACGAATCCGCCTCCGGGGCCGAACTGGGAGTGAAAAAGGACATAGACGGAATAGAGTTGGATGACCGGGATCACGAGACGGCCCAGCGTCTGAACGACGAGACTGTCGTGGGATTGAATCATGCCTTGTGTCTCCACAGGAGCAGGCTCGTCGCAATCCCTGCCGTGAAGATCACTGTGGTCTCGATCAGGGTGTCGAAGCCTCTGTAGTCCATAATCACGGAGGTCACCACATTGGGGGTCCGGGTCTCTTCAAGACTACGCTCCAGATAGACGGGTGAGATGTGCACGTTGGGCGGCGATGTGGGATCCCCCACCGGAGGAAGGCCCTGGGCCCCGTACACCATCAGCAGCCCCAGCATCATCAGGCCGCTCATGAGCAGCCAGGAAAAACGATACGAACGGCGTGTGGTTTCCGTCTGGGCGACGCTAAACAGGGTCAACAAAAAGAACACTGTGGACAGCCCTGCCCCCACCACGGCCTCGGTAAACGCCACATCCACCGCTCCCTGCCAGGCCCACAGAAGGGCCAGGAAAAAACTGTAGGCCCCCAAAATGAGGACGGATGCGATCAAGTCTTTCACAAGGACGGCTCCCGCAGCCGTCGAGAGCACCAACACCAATAAGGGGAGCGTCACGGTCAAATACATCGCGTTCCCTCCCGGCTGACCGGCGGGCCGGTTCTCACCGCATCGTCGACTCTGTCGCGGGTCCAGGGTTTCTGCCCAACCCGTAAGGCAGCCCGCACCGTGGCGTGGGTGATCACCGGATTCAAATGGTACAGGAGCACGAGGATCAAGACCGTCTTCACCGCACCAATGGTCAGTCCCTGATAGAGCGCCAAACCGGACAGGAGCAGGCCGACGCCCAGCGTATCCGTGACGCCTAAGGCATGAGCTCGGGTATAGACATCCGGCAGGCGGACCATCCCGATGGCCGACACGATCAAGAAACACAGCCCCAGAAGCATGAGGATGATAACCACGCCCTGCATTTATCCGCCTTTGTGCTCGAGATACTTCGCGACGGCCAGCGCTCCCACCAGATTGAGCAGGGCATAGCCCACCGCGATATCCACAAACATGTCCAATCTTTCATAGAGGGTTCCGATGATGACCAGCACCATGATCGCTTTGCTCGAGATGCCGTTCAACCCCAGGAGCCGGTCAAACACCGTGGGGCCTTGCACCACACGATAGAGGTAGACAAGGGTGATGGCCGCCAGACTCACGAGCACGGCGAGAAAGAAGCTCGACACGATCAGGCGCCTTTCCCCTGAAAGACCCAGGCGATCCGTTGTTCGAACGTTCCCGTCGTCACATCGCTGGCCGACCCGTCGTCAAGGGCATGGACCACCAGCTCGGACGGACGGGCTTCCGCCGTGATCGTTCCCGGCGTCAGGGTGATGGAATTGGCCAGCAGCGTCAGCGCTGCTGGATTGTGCAATTGGGTTGGGTAGCGGATCAGCCGGGGCGCAATCGGCAGCCGGGGATCGAGGATCAAGCGGGCTACGTGCAGATTGCTGGCGGCAATCCGGTAAGAAAGCCACAGCAGATAGCGCATGAACCGGACGAAGGGAATGGTCAGGTCCGGCCCGCCGGGTTGCCGGCCATGCAACCAGGCGATGGCCGCCGCCGCGCTCAGGCCGATCGCCAGCAGCCAGGGCTCCTGTCGGCCGGACAGGAGCAGCCAGAGAGCAAAGAGCAGCGCCGTATTCCTCACGAACGGCATCACACCATCCCCGCCGTCACGGGATTGACCGCATCCCATCCACCGCCCGGGCCGTATGCCTGCAAGGCCCCGCTGGAGGGTTCCATGACCACCAGATGCAGCCACTGATGATCGAACAATCGCTGCAGCACGGCGTGCTTGGCGATGATCTGCTCGACCCGTGCAGACGGCGCCTCGATCACGATCAACGGCCGCATCGGCTCATGATAGGGAAGATTGCCGTTGGTCACCGATTGCAGGGGCAGACCGGGGCGAAGATCGCCGTGTCGCCCCAGCATGACGCCCACGCCGCCGACCACGTTGTGGAGCACTTTGCTCCCGCTGCCGTAGATCCACGGATCGACCGATGAAAAGAAATATTCCATGCTGATCCACTGCACCACCAGGAGGGGCGCCGTCATGATCGTTTCCAAACCGGCGCCCGTTTCATCCTGCCGGGCGTCATAGGAATGCATGAAGACGCGCCCCTCCAGATTGACGCCGCGGGTCAACGTCCGTCGTCCGATGAGAAAGGCACCATGCCCCGAGAGGCCCCATTCGGGCCGCACCTGGGACCAGTCGAGGCTGCGCCGCTCGGCGTGGCGGGCGGCCGCCTCCGGCGTGGCGGTCGCGGGCGCGCCGGGCAGTCGCGCGAGGCGTTCTGCCGTCGTGCGCCGGCCGGCGTCGCGCAATGTGACCGCAAGGCGCGCGACGTCCTCCCGGTGGCTGGCCGGAACGCGCTCCTCGTCGAAGATGACGACCAGATCGGTGGTGGTGTTGTGCTCGCCGGCGAGAAGGAGCGTTTCCTCTGGAATCTGGATGCCCCGTTGCCGCAGGACGGCGCGAACGTCTGGTTTATTGGCCATGGCGGCTAGCACACGGGCATTGGGGCCGCCGTGGTGGCCGCCGCAGGCGCCGCAGTCATAGGCTGAGGCATAGGGATTGTTTTCCGTCGCGCTCCCGTGGGCGCACAGGAGCACGATCCGGGCGAAGCGATCCGTGAGCCCCATCATTCGCAGCCCATTCTCGACAAACGCTGCCTGCTCGGCCAGCGTGAAGCCGAATCGGGTGGCCTCCGCTCCCGCGGCGTCAAGATTCGGCTGGTCAATGGCCGGATAGGTGGCCACAGGAGGATGAAGCCGGTGATCGAGAGCGCTTCTGAATCGTTGATAGGTGCGCGGAAAGAGGGTCTTTGCCACGAAACTGAGGCCAAAAAGCGCGCCGAGCAGATCGATGACGACGTAGGCCGTCAGGTTGTTGCTCTTGAGGTGATGGAACAACCCATGGCCCACGCGATGCCAGCGGGAGTGAACCTCCCGCTGCCGGGCGGCCTCCTCCTGATCGGGCCGTGGCACTTCAACCACCACTCGGGTGGGAGTGATGAGGGCCGGGCAGAGGAGTTGCTCGTCATCTGCATCATAGGGCCGGTAACAGATCGGCACGCCGAAAAAGCCGGCGAAGCCGAAGGTCTCGTAGTCGCCCAAGCCTTCAAGGTGGCGGCGGAGCGGCTCGGAGCGGGCATCGATGCAGAAGACTGCCTGGGCGAGGGGGTTGACCGATGAAGTTGATGGAGCCTCCTTAGCATGACTGCCCCGCAGCGTGCCGAGCAACCGGTCCCGGTAGGAACGCTCCAGGGCGTCGAGCCAAACTGGGCCGTGGTGCTCCGGGGGAGAACGGTCGAGCAGCTCCAGCATCTGTAGAAGCGCCATCCGATCAGCGGATCGGATCGCCTCCGGAGTCAGCCCCAGGAACTGGGCGAGGTGAAAGAGCCGCCAGCCATCTCGAGCCACGCGCCGTCCGCGAGCTGCGTGAGACTGTTCGAGCTGCGCAGGGGAAGCGTCGGGCTGTTTCCTGAAGTAGGCCTGGATGGCGTGAAGGCTTCCGCCGATCTGCCACCGCGTGCGGCAGAGCGCCTCGACCAGCTCGGTTTCGCAAAAGAGCCGAACAGCCAGATAGTGCACCAGATCAATGGGCTGCTGCTGTTGCCGGGTCGAGGGCGGATCAGCTTCCCGCCACTTGATGAGACCGGCCCATCCCGGCAATTGGGCCAGATGAAGACTGAGATAGTCGGCCCACACGCTTTCCGGCAGGCCCAGCCGGGTCAGGCAGTCGGCGATCGCCTCTTCCGGAGATTCAGGAAGCCGGCGAATTTTCCCAGGCGCATCTGTGATCCCCAACAACCGGAGTGCATGGTCGTGAGGGGCCAGATCACGCCAGGCTTGATAGAATCCCCGCTCTCGATCAGGCATGGCCCAGACGGCCATCCCTTCGTCCAGAAAGGTCGAGCACCACAGGATCATCTGATCGTTGATCGTGTCGGTCAGGTTGTCGCCGGTCAACTCCTGGAGCCACGCGGCCACTGTTCGGGATCGACCGACCCTGGCCCCACCCCGAAGAAGACGACTCCGCCCATCTTCCCCCGGTGGCGGGGAGGAGGGAGCTGTCGGCCGCTCATCGGCGGTGAGCGGCTCAGCAAGCCCCATCGCATCCAGGATGCTGCGCCAGAGCGCGTGAAGATGCTCCGCCGCCGGCTCCCTCCGCACGGCGGCCGGGACCTCATGGCGGTAGCATCGAAACGCCCGCTCTTCGGCCATCGTCCAATGGAAGAGGGAGTCGTCAATCTCCGTCATGCCGTGGAGAAGATGGAGGCGGAGGATCTCCAACGCCTCAACTCGTGCGGGGCCGATCTGGATCACGGGGGGGAAACCATCGAGCAGCCCGGCGCGCGCCACGGCCTCGCGGATCGCCCCGTCGCTGATGCGGCCGGCGCGCGCGAGCGCCCGGTAGGTGTCGTTGGGCAGGTAGCCCCGGCCGCCGAAGAGCCGCTTTCCCTGCCGGACGGCTTCGTCAAAAGGAAGCTGCTCGAATCCCTGGAGGGGATTGCGGTAGATAAAGGTACGCAGCGGCCAGCAGCGCGCGATCGTCGCGCTTGCCTGGTCGACCAGCGTCCGAATGCTCTGCGGCTCGACGGCGTTCATGCAAAATCCATCTGAACACAAAAAAAACCGACCCAATCCTGAGTCGGCTTACAGCCCAACCGATTCTGTCGCCAAAGTGCTCTGAGCAGAATCGTTTAGGCTATCGTCCGTGCCGGCTATTAGACCGCATGATCTAGGCGTACGTCAAGACAAATTTTGACCAGCTCGGCGCCCTGTGCTCGCCACATGCTTCAACTTCGCAAACATGTGTGAGATTCCCCCGCTTGCCAGCTCGAAGGGACGTTCACGTACGAGCGATCCAGGGCGGCAATGGATGGGCACCCGAGCAGCCTGAGGGTCCGCTCGAGGTCGGTCCGCAAGATGTCAAGCGCGCGGACGACTCCGGCCTCCCCAGCGGCAGCGAGGCCGTACGCATACGCGCGCCCGCACAGAACGGCGCGGGCTCCCAGGCAGATGGCCTTGACGATGTCGGTGCCGCGCCGAATGCCTCCGTCCATCAGCACCTCGATCCGACCGTTCACGGCGGCGACGACTTCCGGCAGCGCTCTCAAACCAGCCGGAACGCAGTCGAGCTGGCGTCCTCCGTGATTCGATACGACGATGGCTGCCGCGCCTCCATCGATCGCCCGCTGAGCGTCATCACCGGTCAGGACACCCTTGATGACAAGCGGACCTCGCCAAAGATCGTGGATCCACCGCAGATCCTCCCAGGTGACCGTGGTGCGAGATAGGGCTACGGTGACATCGACGAGCGGCATGGGTCCCTCACCGGGGATGACGACGTTCGGCAGTGGCCGCAGGCCCCCGTCGAGCAAAAAACTGATCAGCCAACCCGGCCGTGCCAATACCTGGGGAAGAAACGGGAGCTTCTCCAGCGCGCGGCCACTGATGAGCTCTTTCATGCCGTTACGGAAGTCCCGCTCGCGCATTCCGGATACGGGTGTGTCGATGGTGACAACCAAAGCGGAGAAGCCCGCAACCCGGGCACGCTCGATCGCCGCCTCGGCGGCCCCACGGCCACCAATCAGATAGAGTTGGTAGAAGACCGGCCCTGAAGAAGCTGCCCTCACGTCCTCCAGCCGATGCCCGGAGATGGTAGAGAGAATGTATGCCGTGCCCGCCGCCCCGGCCGCCCGAGCGGCCGCCACTTCGCCGCCTGGATGCATCAGGCGACTGTAGCCCACGGGAGCAAGCAGGGCGGGGAAGGACAGGTCGACGCCCAAGACGCGCGTGCGCAAATCGCAGTGAGGCACCGAGACGGCATGACGCGGTCGGAAGGTGAGGTCGTGAAAGGCGCGGCAGTTCTCTCGGAGCGTGACCTCGCCTTCGGCGCCGCCGTCTAAGTAGTCAAACACTGCCTTCGGCAACCGGCGGCGGGCCAAGGGCCGGAAATCCTCGATGTTAACGACGCGTGGGGAGGCCACTGCGCGTGACGGCTTAGTCATTGCACATTCATCCCCGATGCTAGAGCGCGGATGAAGACCCGGTCAAGGAGAAAGCTGCGTCAGGGTCGCCACGAGACATTATGGGCTACCTGAGCGGTCTCAGTGTGGGGTACAATTTGCTAGATTGGGAGGCTAACCATGGCAGTTGCCGTACGCACGCGCCGGTCCTCCGTACAAGAATACCATCAGATGGGCCTGGCGAGAATCCTGAAGAGGTCGCTGAAACCACGGCGGATGATGACCGAACGAGAAAGATCCCGCTCTATGCGCTGGCCGGGATCCGGGAGGTCTGGCTCGTGAACTTGGCATTCCAGACCATCGAGGTCTACAAGGCACCAACTCTGACGGGGTACCAGGACGTCCGCACGGACCTCTCCGAAGAGGCCAGGCGCCGGATCCTCTCGGGGACCGCGCGCCGGCTCTACGGTCTCGGCGGGTGAAATGCTGCTCGTCCGGGGCGTCGGCAAGACCTTCGGCTCCACCGAAGACTCCGCCCACGCGGTGCGGGCCCTGGAGGATGTCTCCCTCGAGGTCAAGGAGGGCGAGTTCGTCTCGATCATTGGCCCGTCGGGCTGCGGCAAGTCCACCCTCCTGGGGATCGCCGGGGGATTGGTCTCGAGCTACGAGGGGGAGATCTTTGTGAACCGTGAGAAGGTCCAGGGTCCCCATCGGGCCATCGGCATCGTGTTTCAGGAAGAGTCCACCTTTCCCTGGCGCACCGCGCTGGGGAACGTCGCCTTTGGCCTGGAGATGCAGGGATCGGGAAAGGAGGAGCGTGAGCGAAAGGCGCGGGAGATGATCCGGCTGATGGGGCTATCGGGCTTCATCGACCGATACCCTTCCGAGCTCTCCGGCGGCATGAAACAGCGGGTCGCCATCGCCCGGGCCCTCGTCATGGAGCCGAAGATCCTCCTCATGGACGAGCCGTTCGGGGCCTTGGATGAGCAGACCCGCATCATCCTCGGAGAGGAGCTTCTGCGAATCCGTGAGAAGCTCCGCCAGACCATCTTGTTCGTGACCCACAACATCAACGAGGCGGTGCAGCTCTCGGACCGGGTGGTGGTGATGACCGCGCGCCCCGGGCGGATCAAGGAGATCGTTCAGGTCGATCTGCCCCGCCCCCGGGATTCGACGATCATCGCCTCCGACAGGTTCGGGCGGCTGGTCGGACAGGTCTGGAGCGCCTTACGGGAGGAGTCGTTGAGGGGGTTTCAGCAAACGGAAACCATTGGTGAATGAAGGAGGAACGACAATGAAAGGAACTAGGACAAGATGGCTTGCTGGTGCGATGCTTGTAGCGCTTCTCGCCGGGGTTCCGCCTGCCCCGGCTCTGGCGCAGACGAAGCTGGTGGTCGCTACGCCACATGCGCTGCTCTTCGATACGGGCCTGCCGTTTGCGGTGGCAAAGGAAAAGGGATTTTTTAAGGAGGCCGGGCTGGATGTCGAGACCGTGGTGGTGCGGGGGGGCGGGGAGAACGTCCAGGCCGTCGTCTCCGGGAGTGTACACATTGCGTTGGCGACCGGTATCTTCTCGGTCCTGAGCGCCTTCCAGAAGGGCGCGCCCGTCAAGATCCTCGCCGCCGAGATGACCGGGACGCATGACCTCTTCTGGTACTCCATGGGGACCTCCCCCTACCGCAAGATGGAGGACCTGGCCGGCAAGCGCATTGCCTTCAGTAATCCTGGATCGTCGACGCACCAAGCGGTGCTCGCAGTCAGTGACATCCTCAAGGCCAAGGGGCTTCCGCCTCCGCAGGCCGTCGCCCTCGGGGGGATGCCGGACACCTTCACCGGGGTGAAGACGGGTCAGGCCGATGCGGGGTGGGGCGTTCCTCCGCTCTTCCTGGACCGGATCGAGAAGGGAGAGGTCCGGATCGTCTTCAGGGGCTCAGAGATTGAGCAACTCAAGGATATGACGATCCGAGTGACCTTCGGCAACGCCGCCTTCATCGAAAAGAACCCCGAGACCGTGCGGGCCTTCTTCCGGGCCTTCCAGAAGACCCTCGATTTCATGTTTGAGAATCGGCAGGAGACAGCGAAGATCTGGATCAAGTACCAAAACCTGCTGCTCCCGGAGGCGACGGTGCTGAAGGTTTACGATTTCGTCCCGCGATCGGCCCTGGCCTTCAAGCCCATCAAGGGGATCCCGGCAACGATGGAAGACGCCATCAAGTTCAACTTCCTGAAGCAGCCGCTGACACAGGCAGAGCTGGAGAAGCTGATCGACCTGAGGTACGTGCCATAAACTCAAGTAAGAAGCTACTGGTCTGGCGAATCCTGATCGTCCTGGGCGCCCTCCTCCTCGTCGAGGGGGCCGTCAGGGGCCGGTGGATCGATCCATTTTTCCTTTCGGCCCCATCCCAGGCCATCGAGATCCTCTGGTCTCAGGTCATTAGTGGCAGGGTCCTGCTCATGATCTTGGTCACACTGTACGAAATTGGGGCTGCCCTCCTCGCCTCGACGATCGTCGGCCTCCTCTCGGGCTTTCTCCTGTGGCGATATCAGGTTCTGGGGAGAAGCTATGAGATCCTTCTCGCGGCCCTGTTCGCCTCCCCGGTCATCCTGGTCTACCCGATCTTCCTCGTCGTCTTCGGGCGAACCAGCGCGGCCATCATCACGCTCTCCGCAGTGTTAAGCTTCATCCCGATCGCGATCAACGTGAAAAGTGCCTTTGCCCACGTCAACCCGGTGCTGGTTCGAGTCGGGAGCAGCATGAACCTCTCCCGCCGGCAGATGTTTCGCCACATCCTGATTCCGGCGGCGGCCCCCACAGTCTTCAGCGGATTCCGCCTCGGTCTCACGTACATCCTGAAATCGGTGATCGGGCTTGAATACATCGTGCAGGTGGGAGGGATCGGGATGTGGGTTTCCGACTCCGCCTATCGGTTCGACATCGGGGAGGTGTATGCGGGATTGCTCGGGACGGTTCTGCTTTCGATCGGGTTCCTGTACGTGATCAACCGGGCCGAGGGCTGGGTTCGGAGGTAGATGTGAACCAGATCGCTGAGATCGCCTTGAGTCCCCAGCCGATCCCCGAGCGGCGTCAGCGTCCGATCGTCGTGCACGGGCTTACCATTCTGGGGGTTGTGACGATCTGGGAGCTGGTCGGAAGGACGGGACTCTTCTTACCCGACCTCTTTCCTTCGTTGGCGGGGATCGGTCGAGCGCTGTGGGTGCACGTGACCACCCCGGTCCTCCTGCCGCATCTGGCGGCCAGCTTTTACGAGGTGGCCGGTGGCGTCTTGATTGGCGCCGTGCTCGGTGTCCCCCTCGGAGTGATCCTCGGGAGCCGGCGCGGCTTCATTGCCGTGTCAGAGCCTCTCATCCTCTACCTGGCCATAATTCCTAAGATCATCGTCTTCCCCATCTTTATCCTGTTCCTCGGGATCGGGGTCGAGTCCAAGCTCGCGGTGGGGGCGCTGGCGGCGTTCTTTCCCATCTCCCTCCTGACGATCGCCGGTATGCGTGAGGTCAAGCCGGTGTATGTGACCGTGGCCCGCTCGGTCCGGGCGACCCCATGGAAGATCGCCACCCGGATCTATCTCCCGGCCGTGATGGCGTACATCTTCGGTGGGCTTCGGATCGGGATGGGGGGGGCCGTGACGGGAGCGCTCTTGGCCGAGACGAAGTTGGCGAAGGCCGGACTGGGGTATCTGGCCGTCAGCTACTACGGTCAGTTCCGGATCGCCGAGATGTACTCGATCTTTCTCCTGATCTTTCTGATCGCGGCCGCAATCAATAGCGGGATGACCGCACTCTTCGGTCGCCTGGCGCCGCATGCGAAGACGTCCCAGGAGCAAGCGCTCTTCTTCTGAGCTGGCTGATGGCCACGAAGCGGTTGACCGCCGAGGAGCTCAAAATCGAACAACAGAAGACGCTGTCAGCACCGCGGATGCGCTACGGATTTCTGGCCAGCCTCCTCTTCGTCGGCATGGACCTCTTCTATGGCCGGAGGCGGAGCCTCTCCAAATTCAAGGTCCTGGAGATCATCGCCCGGGTCCCCTACCAGGCCTGGGAGAGCGTCGCCTACATCGCCATTACCCACATGTATCCGCACAAGGACTTCGCCCGCCGCGTCTTCGAACGGGTGGCCGAGAGCCGCCACGCGCAGGATAACGAGCAGTGGCATCTTCTGATTCTGGAAGACTTGACCCATCAGCGGGACATCAGGGAGAGCTTTTTCTGGTATCGCCTCCTTCCCCAGTTCGTCGCCTTCTTCTACTATCACGTGAGTTGGCTTCTTTACGTCGTCAAACCGTCGCTTTCCTATCAGCTCAATGCCTGGTTCGAGGACCACGCGGAGCACGAATACATGAAATTCGTGGCGGAGACTCCAGACATGGAATCCCAGCCGTTTGAGAGCGTGTTTGAGGAGGACTACGGCTCCTTCGCCTCCCTCGCTGACCTGTTCAGGCAGATTGGCTACGACGAGCGCGTCCATAAGGAGGAGAGCCTGGCCCGAATGGAAGCCCCGCGGTTCGAATAGGGGTAGGCGTGATGATGCGGCATTTTTTGTTCAATGACCAGTGTCCGGATTGCACGAAGGCCGTGGGCGTCATAGGCTGCACGGCTGTCTGCAGGAGGGGAATACGATGCAACGTCGCGTGATTGATGCCGATGGCCACGTGGTGGAGCGGGATGACCAGCTCTTCAAGTATCTGGACGCGCCGTTCCGGGGCAGGGAAGACCTCCTGACCGTCCCCTTCTTCCCCTCCTTGGATGGCTGGCATCGGGCGGCTCGCCGCGTGGCCGACGACAAAGGCAGGGCGATGTCATCCCCCCAGGCCCGGGAGTGGCTCGCGTTCATCAGCGAGGCCGGCGTCGAGACGAGCGTTCTCTACCCGACGGGCGGCCTCGCCTACGGCCTGATCAAGGATCGGGAGTGGGCGACAGCCCTTGCACGCGCCTACAACACGTTTCTCCATCAGGAATTTCTTTCGGCTGATCCGAAGCGTTTGAAGGGAATGGCGCTGATTCCACTTCAGGAGATCTCAGAAGCCGTCAAAGAGCTGCGGCGGGCAGTGAAGGACTTCGGCATGGTCGGGGCGATCCTCCCCGCGGTCGGGCTCAGGCGGCCGTTCGGCGATTCGTACTACGACCCGGTCTACGAGGAGGCTGAGCGGCTCGGCTGCATGCTGGCAGTCCACGGGGCGCCGGCCCAGGGGCTCGGCTTTGACTTCTTCGACCGCTTGGTGGAAGCCCGAGCCCTGTCCCACCCCTTCGCCCAGATGATCCAGATCACCAGTATCGTGATGAACGGCGTCCTGGAGCGCTTTCCCCGCCTGAGGCTCGCCTTCATGGAGGCGGGGTCAGGGTGGGTCCCATTCATGATGGAGCGCTTGGATGGGGAGTTCAAAAATCGGGGGGCCGGCCTTCGGATCCCGCCGAGTGAGCAGTTCCGATCCGAGCGGATCTTCTTCCACTGCGAGCTGGGCGAGGCGATGCTCCCCCACGCCATCGAGGCCATAGGGGACGGCCACTTCTTCTGCGCGTCGGACTTCCCCCACGAGCCGGCCCACGAGTTCCCCGAAGCGATCGGGGCCTTTTTGAAGCGTCCTGATCTCTCCGACTCTGCGAAGACCAAGATCCTCTTTGATAATCCTCGCCGCCTCTACGAGCTCTAGCCCACATGAACCGACTCCAGCTTTCGCTCGCCTGCGGGGACTACGACCGGACCCGCGCCCCTATGGACGGGCGCGTTCAGCCCGAGGCGATCGATCTGATCTATCTCCCGACGGTCTCAGCTCACGGGCTGGGGTAGATGAGCCTGGCCCGGGGAGCCGTCCACTCCTTGGGCCACACGGTCACCCAGCGGCCCCCCTGGACCTGCTTCACCTTAAAGAGGTCATCGCAGGTGGAGTTGTTCAGGCACCCGAATCGCTGCCTGCCGATGATGGTGTTCACCGGGTTGGCCTTGAGCCACTGCGTAAGGATCTTGTCATCGAGGCTCTTGGTGGCCCCGACGGCCGCCACGAGGATCTCCCAGATGGCGTAGCCCAGAGTCAACACCGGGTATGAGTCGAGCCGAGATCACGACACCTTGAGGCGCACGAATCCGGAATTCGCAGGGACGCTCGGCAGGACGAGCGCATATGAGCCCGCGTGGACTTTCCCTTTGGCTGCGTGCTATGTTGGTGCCCGGCTTCGACCTTACCCCCGAACGCATGAAGCACCATGACGAAAGACTTTCAGTGCGCGTGGCGGAGTAAGGCGCGGGGGCGTCGAGCCTACCGCGCGCGTCATCAGGGAGGATGACTTGAACGGGAGGATGGCATGAACAAGTTTGGCATCGGTCAGCCAGTGCGACGCGTCGAAGACCAGCGCTTCATTACCGGCCGCGGGCGTTTCGTCGAGGACATTAACCTGCCGCGCCAGTGCTACGGCGTGGTGGTCCTGTCGCCGCATGCGCAGGCGCGCATCAAGCGGGTGGGCGTCTCCAAGGCGAGGGCCGCCGCCGGCGTCGTCTGCATCCTCACCGGGGCCGATGCCGTGGCCGACAAAGTCGGGGGATTTTCTCCGCACTTTATGCCCGAGGACATGGGCGGCCCGAAAGGGTACCGCACACTGAGGCCGGTGCTGGTGTCCGATCGCGTCCGCCATGTCGGCGACCGCGTGGCCTTCGTCGTGGCGGAAACCGCCGCGCAGGCGCGCGACGCCGCCGAGCTGGTCGAAGTTGAGTACGAGCCGCTGCCGGCAGTGGTGAGGATTGAGGACGCGGTCAAGGAGGGCGCGCCGAAGGTCTGGGACGACTGTCCCACAGGGAATGTCTCGGTCGGCCTCATGTTCGGGAAGAAAGAGGCCACCGACGCCGCATTCGCGAAGGCAAAACACGTGGTGTCTCTCCGCCTCGAGAACAACCGCCTCTCGGCGAATTCGATTGAGCCGCGCGGGGCGATTGGCGACTACAACCCCGCGGATGATGGTTACACGCTCTACACCAGCACGCAGAATCCTCACGGCGCCCGCTCGGACCTGGCGCACGGGGTATTCCACCTGCCTGAGAGCAGATTCAGGGTCATCGGCCCGGATGTGGGCGGTGGCTTTGGCATGAAGGGGGACACCTTCCCGGAGGACGCGCTGGTGCTGTGGGCATCGCGCCGCTGCGGCCGACCGGTCAAGTGGATCTCAACGCGCTCGGAGGGCCTGCTCGGCGACACCCACGGGCGCGACCAGGTGGTGCACGGCGAGATGGCGCTGGACGAGAACGGCAGGATTCTCGCGATCCGGGCGCAGGCGCTCCATGCCGTCGGCGCCTACATCGCCGGCGCGGGCATTATTCCGCTGGTGTTCTCGCTGAGGTTCATCCCCGGTGTCTATGACGTCCAGGCGGTCTTCGTGACCACCCGGGCGGTGTTCACGAACACCTCGCCCCTCGCGCCGTATCGCGGTGCGGGCCGGCCCGAGGCGATCTATGTCACCGAGCGGCTGCTGGACCGCGCTGCGCAGGTGATTGGCATCGATCCGGCGGAGATCCGGCGCCGCAACTTCATTCCGCCGCATGCGATGCCGTACGCGACGCCGACCGGCTATGTCTACGACAGTGGGGCGTTCGAGCAGATCATGGAGAAGTGTCTGGCGCTCACCGACTGGACGGCGTTTGACGCGCGACGCATGGCGTCGCAAAAGAGGGGCAAGCTGCGTGGACGAGGAGTCGCCTATTTCATCGAGCAGGGCGGGGTCTTCAACGACCGCATGGAGCTGCGCTTCGATCCGAGCGGCACGGTCACGATTGTCGCGGGGACGTTCTCGCACGGCCAGGGGCACGCCACGACCTACGCGCAGATGGTGTCCGACTGGCTCGGGGTACCATTCGAGAACATCCGATTCGTCCAGGGGGACACCGACCAGGTGTCGTTCGGGCGAGGCACGTACGCCTCGAGGAGCTCCATGATCGGCGGCTGCGCGCTGAAGGCGGCGGCGGACGCGATAATAGAAAAGGCGAGGCGAATGGCGGCGCATCTCATGGAGGCCGCGCCGGCGGACCTTGAGTTCACGGAAGGGAAGTTCCAGGTCGTCGGCACGGATCGTTCGGTGTCGCTCATGAACGTGGCCCAAGCGTTCTATCGTCCGATGGGGCTGCCTGCTGAATTCGGCGTCGGACTGGAGGCGATTGGTTCCTACGCCACCGAGCCGCCGAACTTCCCGAACGGCTGCAATACTTGCGAGGTGGAGGTCGATCCGCAGACCGGCGCGGTGGAGGTCGATCGCTACGTCGTCGTCGACGACGCCGGCATCGTGATCAACCCGCTCATCTGCGAAGGGCAGATCCAGGGTGGAGTCGCGCAAGGCATTGGTCAGGCGCTCCTGGAGGAAGTCGTCTACGATCGCGAGTCGGGGCAGCTGCTCTCCGGCAGCTTCACCGACTACTGCATGCCTCGGGCCGACGATCTTCCGGGATTTACGGTGGCATTCGAGGAGGTGCCGAGCACGACCAACCCGCTGGGGATAAAGGGGCTGGGCGAGGTCGGCTCTGTCGGCGCACCGCCGGTGGTGATCAGTGCGATCCTGGACGCGCTCAAGCCACTCGGCGTGGACCACATCGACATGCCGGCAACGCCGTCCCGGGTTTGGGAAACGGTGCGTCGCGCGAGACCCACGGGCGCGTCCCGCGCCTAAGCCGGGGATCGGGTCTCTACGTCCGTACCTGCATACGCGCGTGGCTTCTTCGCGCTGCATTCGTAGCGACGTCAGTTAATGCGTTGCTGGCGCCCGCCCACTCTTTTTCACGAAGCGGCTAGGGATCGACTGCTCGATCTCCTCCTGAACTCGACGAAAGAGCCGCTCGGATGAAAACAGTTCGCCCTGATAGCCTGCTGCTCCAGCGGAAGGCCTTGTGCAACTCGGGAGAGATCAGTCATGAATCTCTCTGTGTGGCGTGCCTTTGTCGGCAAGGAGTTGCTCAGCTTCTTCATCCGATAAAGCGTCCAATTCAGTGATCATGCGGGCGAGATTTCCCTCCCCTGCTCCCTCAGCCTGTCTCTCGGTAATCACCACAGCCAACTCCCCAATAGTAGGCTTCTCGAACAATATCCGCAGGGGAATCTCTATGTGGAAGGCTTTGCGCACGCGGGAAATGACCTGGGTGGCCAGCAGGGAGTTCCCTCCCAAATCGAGAAAGTTGTCGTGAATGCCGACTTGATCCAGGCCGAGCACTTCAGCCCAGATGCTTGCCAAGCCTTCTTCGACGGGGGTGCGAGGTGACACAAATGCGGCGTCTAATCCCGGCCGTGTCCCACCGGGTGCGGGTAGTGCAAGGCGGTCCACCTTGCCGTTTGGCGCTAGCGGAAAGGCATCCAGAAACACCCACGCCGAAGGTATCATGTAATCAGGCAGCCTCTCGTTTAGAAAACTGCGCAACTCGTTGACGGGAGGTACCGGCTGGGCCGTCGGCAGCAGATAGGCCACCAGTCGCCGCTCGCCCGCCTGGTCCTCTCTGGCCACAACAACGGCCTCTTTAACGATCGGATGATCGAGCAGGGCCATCTCGACCTCGGCGACTTCGATCCGGTGGCCCCTCACTTTTACCTGGAGGTCTTTGCGCCCCAAGTGCACCAGGGAACCATCGGCCTGCAGCCGTCCCAGGTCTCCCATCCGATAGATCCGCTCGACTCCTCCCTCGGGGTCGGAGGAGAACGCGGCTTCGGTGAGATCGGGCCTTCGCCAGTACCCGGGGGTGATGTAGCGACTCTTGACGGCGATTTCACCGATGTTATCAAATCCGACTTCGTTTCCGGCGTCGTCGAGCAGCACGATCTCGTTGTCTTCGGCCGGGTATCCGACGGGCACCATGTTCCCTTTAACCTGAGTGTCTTTGTTGATGAAGTACCACCGGACGGTTCCGGTTTCGGTGCTTCCCAGGCGGTTAACGAGGATACAGTCCTGACCAAAATACTTCTTGTAGAGCTCTACGTCTCTTTTGGAGGCCGGCTCGCCCCCAAATCTGATGACGCGCAGATCAGGAAACTTTGTCTCCTCGGCTAGAGACTCAAGGAAATGGCGGAAGACCGTTGGCACAGAATGGTAGATGGTGATCTCATGCTGGACCAGCCAGTCGGCCAGTCGCCCCACGCCTACCTCCTTGATATCCAGCGGGTAAAGGGATGCGCCGTTTAGTAAGGCGGTAAATATGTCGTGGTTGCCGGCATTCGCACTAAAGGAAGAGAGGACCGTCAGCCGGTCCTCAGAGCAGAGGTGGAAGCCATTGGTATAGTTCATGACGAAATGAAGCACGTTACGATGATTCTGAATGACTCCCTTGGGCTGTCCGGTCGAGCCAGAGGTGTATAGCATCCACGCAAGTGTGTCTGGTGATATGGACAGGTCAAGGGGCTCAGCAGAGAGACTGTTGTCGAGATCATCGATGCTGATTACTGGGAGTGCCTTCTTGGCCAATTCGTTGACCAACAAGAGGTTTTTGTTATTGGTTACGATCAAACCTGCCTGAGAATCCTCCAGGATGTAAGTGGCCCTCGTACGGGGAAGCAAAGGGTCCAGCGGCACGTAGAGCTTGCCGGTCTTCAAAACGCCGAGGATTGCTGCAATCATCGGAGCATCATTTTCAAGCACCAACGCTATCGGTTCATTGCCTTCGCCACATCGCGGCAAGATTGCCTGTGCAATGCGGTTGGACAGGCGATTCAGCTCGTCATAGGTGAGCGTATGAGTCATGGTCTTTACGGCAACGCGGTCCGGATACCTAGCAACCATCTGTTCGAAACGGTTCGGGATGGATTGCTCGATGTCCTCCTTGCGGAACTCCGCGAAAACGCCACTCGGATGGAAGCACTTCGCCCTAATGGCCTGTTGCTCCAGAGGAAGCTCTCCGGGAAAGCGCACTGATTCGCTCATACTGAGTGCGTATCACTATATATAGTTCACCGGGTTTAAGATAAGAGAGGTGTCAGCCTTTATTGGCTGCCTCCTCCATTTTCTTCCTCAAGCTGAGCGGTCGCATATCCGTCCAAATTTCCTTGATGTATGCCAGGCACTGGGCCTTGGTCCCACTCTTGCCGGCATCCCTCCAACCACGAGGAGTCTCCTTATCTGCCGGCCATATGGAGTACTGCTCCTCGTGATTGACAACGACTCTGTAGATGGTATTGTCCTCGTTTTCGTCCATGTCTACTGCTCCCTTTCCATGATCGATCTGCCGCGATCGGGCCTCTCAAGCAGGTTCTTAGGTCTAAGAGAATTGTCAGCCGCTTCCGGGCTTTGTGTACTTCCGA
>Ga0184637_10000018_pt1 | contig 102552 bp, 94 predicted proteins | sample PLM3_127_b2_FD_133143 | JGI IMG/M metagenome (GOLD analysis project Ga0184637, IMG submission 133143) | Groundwater sediment microbial communities from an aquifer in East River, Colorado, USA - PLM3_127_b2 | ecosystem: Environmental > Terrestrial > Soil > Riparian zone | place: USA: East...
GCTGAAGAAAGTGGTGTCTGCCGTATAATGCCGCTATGGAGCCACCGGACCTCTCCGTGATCGTGCCCGTCTTCAACGAGGCCGAAAGCCTCGAGCCTCTCTACGGCGAGCTCACTGCCGCCCTCGACGGAGGCGATCCCTACGAGCTGGTGTTCGTCGACGACGGGTCGAGGGACGGGAGCTTCGAGAGCCTGGCCCGGCTCCACGGGAAGGATCCGAGGGTCCGGGTGGTCCGCCTGGCGCGGAACTTCGGCCAGCAGGTGGCCCTGGCTGCGGGAATTGAGCACGCCAAGGGGCGAGTGCTGGTCAGCTTCGACGCCGACCTCCAGTTTGATCCCCGGGACATCCCCAGACTCGTGGCCAAGGTGGAAGAGGGATGCGACGTGGTAAGCGGTCGCCGAACGGGACGGGGGGATGGGTTCCTGTCCCGACGGCTTCCCTCCGCGGTCGTGAATTGGACCATGGGCCGTCTCACCGGCACCCGCCTCCGAGACGCGACCAGCCCGTTCAAGGCGGTCCGGCGCGAGCTGGTCGAAGACCTGGGCCACTACGGAGAGATGCGGCGGTTCCTGGGCGCGCTCGCGCTGAAGGTCGGTCGACGGATCGCCGAGGTCCCGGTCGCGCACCGTCCCCGCCGGTCCGGGCAGTCCAAGTACTCGCCGCTCGACCTCGTGGCTGGCTACCTCGACTTCATCACCGCCTTCTGGCCCCGGGCCTTCCAGATGGTCGGCCTCGTGGGCATCGGCTCCATGCTTCTGAGCGCGTGCGGCGTTGTCCTCTATGTCCCTCTCCGGGCGGTCTTTGAGATCCCCCTGATGCTCCGGGCTCAGATGCAAGTCGTCGTCCTGTTGCTCGGCGCCTTTGGCCTCCAGTGCGTCATCCTGGGGCTCCTCGGGGAGTTCATCACCCGGATCTACCGGCTGGTCCAAGACCGCCCACTCTATGTGGTGAAAGAACTCCTCGATTAGAATGCTGGTTCGTCCGCTAGATCGAGACCGACTCTCGGCGCTGGATTCTCTGCTGGCCCGCTATCCGTATCATGATTTTCGCCACTATCCTCGGTTCCCTCCAGAGGCTCGGACGCGCGCGCTCATCCACGAGCTGGAAGCCGCGACTGCTCACGGGACCCTCCTCGCGGCCTGGGCCGGAGATGATCCCGTGGGGGTCGGGTTCGTGGAGCCCTTGGCGTGGGATACCTCGTTTTTTGGGCTTCCGATGGGCAGAATCGGCCCGCTCGTCGTGGATGCCCAGGGGCAACAGGGCCTTGATCCTCTCCTCGATGCCCTGCTGAAAGCGGCGGGCGATCTGGGGCTCAGGCATCTCGCGGTGAAGGTGGACTGCGGGCATCTCGAAGCGGTCCAGGCGCTGGAGGCGCGGGGGTTTCGCCTGATGGATTGTTTGGTCACGTATCTCTACGACACCCAGGACCCGCCCCCCGGGACGAAGCAGCTCGTTCTGGTGCGGGACTACCGGACCGGGGATCGGGAGACGGTCTTGGCAATCGCAAAACGGATGTACGGGAACTATGCGGGCCGGTTCGCCCGGGACCCCTGGCTCCCCCCTGAGGCCACTCGACGCTTCTACGTGGAGTGGGTGAGGAATGCCTGCGCCGGGGAGATGGCCGACCGTTTCCTGGTCGGCGAGCGCGGCGGTCGGGTCGTCAGCTTCCTGGCCTACCGACGCATCCCCTCGGTGTTCGAGGCGACGGGGATCCGAATCGCCGGTCAGGGAATCAGCGCCGTCCTCCCTGAAGGGATCGGCTCCTATCCGGCCCTGCTCGCGACGGCGATGGCCACGGACCAGCCGAATTACGACTTCGCCGAGTTCGATACCCCCATTGAGAACACGCTCCCCCAGCGGGTCTTCCAGAAGTTAGGCTTGCCGCTGGTCCGCAGCAAGTATACCCTGCATTGGGGAACGGGATAGAGAGGATCCACTCATGCGCATTCTCGTGACCGGCGGGGCCGGGTTCATCGGGAGCAATCTTGTTCGGTTTCTCCTTGAGCGGTATCCGACATACCAGGTCCGCGTCCTCGATGCCCTCACCTATGCCGGGAATTTGGACAACCTCCCCGAGTCGTATCGAGATGACCCCCGCCTCCAGTTTGTCCATGGCAACATCCAGAACAGCGCCCTGGTGGATGACCTGGTGTCCGAGTGCGACGTGGTGGTCCACTTGGCCGCGGAGACCCACGTCCCCCGCTCCATCTACGATAACGTCACCTTCGTCGAGACAGACGTGCTGGGGACGCAGGTGGTGCTGAACGCCGTGCTCAAGCACCCCCTGGAGCGCTTTGTCCACGTCTCCACCTCCGAGGTGTACGGCACAGCCCGGCAGGTCCCCATGACCGAGGACCATCCCCTGAACCCCACAACCCCGTACGCCAGCGCCAAGACCGGGGCCGATCGGCTTGTCTACTCGTATCACGTTACCTACGGCGTCCCGTGCGTCATTGTGCGGCCGTTTAACACCTACGGGCCCTACCAGCATCTCGAGAAAGTCATCCCGCGCTTCATCACGAGTGCCCTCACGGATGAGCCGCTCACGATCCACGGGGATGGGTCGAATTCCCGTGACTGGATCTTTGTGGAAGATCTCTGCGCGGGTCTGGACCGGGTGATCCACGCGGATCTCGGACTAGTCAACGGCGAGGTGCTGAACCTCGGGACGGGGGTCGACCTCTCCATCAAGTCGATCGCCGAGCAAGTGGTTGATCGGCTCGGCAGGCCCCGCTCCTTGATCTCTTACACGGAGGATCGCCCGGGGCAGGTGCGGCGCCACATCGCCGGAACCGACAAGGCCCACCGCCTGCTGAACTGGAAGGCGGAGACGTCGTTTCCCGACGGCCTCGGGCGCACGATCCGCTGGTACGCGGAGCACCGGCAGTGGTGGCAGAAGCTCCTCTGGATGAAGTCCGTCACGATTACCGGACCCGGCGGCCAGAAGCTCACCTATTAGCTAGCGGCTTACCCTCTGACCATGGTCTCGCCGAGGGGGTACGTCTTCACGCCCGAGGAGCTGCGGGAGTTCCACGAGCTGCAGCGATCCTTCTGGTGGTTCGTCGGGCGACGGGCGGTGGTCTTCGAACTGTTCCGGCGGTTCCACCCCGCGGCCCCGCGGCCGCGGATCGTGGACATCGGATGCGGGACGGGGCTAACGCTCTCTGGCCTCAGGGACCAGGGGTTCGCGGTCGGGCTGGACATCTCGGAGGACGCGCTCCGGCTCTGCCGGAAGGAAGCCGCCTGTGTGCTCCTCGCCGACGGGGCGGCGCTGCCCTTCAGAGCCGGCTCCGTGGACGCGGTGTTTGCGCTGGACGTGGCGGAGCATTTCGAGGACGATGAGACGGTGCTGAGCGAGATGCATCGGGTGCTGGGCGCGCGGGGGGTGGCGCTGGTCACGGTCCCGGCCTTCACGTTCCTCTGGAGCGGGATGGATGACCTCGGCGGCCATTACCGGCGGTACACGGCGCGAGGGCTGGCGCAGAAGCTCGGCGGTGCGGGGTTCGTCGTCGAGAAGCTGTCGTACTTCAACTTCTTCCTCTTCCCGGCCCTCGTCGCCGAGCGACTGGTGAGCCGGGTGACGAAGCCTGCCCCACGGGCCTACTTCCGTCGGCTCCCGGCCGCGATCGATCGGCTGCTCGCATCTCTCCTCCGCCTGGAGGCGCGGATGCTCCGCGCGATTGACCTCCCGGTCGGGGGCTCCATCGTGGCCTTGGCCCGGAAGCGGCCGGAGGCCGCCTCGTGACCGACGGACGCCTCGCCTTCGAGGGGGGGACGCCGGTCCGACCGACCCTGCTCCCCTTCCACCGATCCTGGATCGACGAAGCGGCGATCCAGGAGGTGGTGGAGACGCTCCGTTCCGGATGGCTGACCCGAGGGCCCAAGACGGCGCGGTTGGAGGCGGCGTTTCGGGAATATATCGGTGCCCGCCATGCTGTGGCGTTGAACTCCTGCACGGCCGGCCTCCACCTAGCCCTGGCCGCCCTGGGGATCGGGCCCGGCGATGAGGTCATCACCACGCCTTTCACCTTCGCAGCCACCGCCAACGTGATTGTCCACCTCGGGGCGCGGCCGGTCTTCGTGGACGTGGAGCCGGACACGCTAAACGTGGACGCGACCAAAATCGCCTCCGCCCTGACCGGCCAGACAAAGGCGCTCCTGCCAGTCCATTTCGCGGGCCAGCCGTGCGATATGGATCAGATCGTCGGCCTCGCCCGCTCCCATGGGCTCGCGGTGGTGGAGGATGCTGCGCACGCGCTGGAAGCGGCTTATCGAGGGCGGAAGATCGGAGCGGTGGGGAGCGCCACCGTCTTCAGCTTCTACGCCACCAAAAACATGACGACGGGGGAGGGTGGGATGCTGACCACGGATGACGAACCCCTGGCGGAGCGGGTCCGGACCCTGAGCCTCCATGGCCTGAGCCAGGATGCCTGGCGCCGTTACGCGGAGCCGGGATTCCACCACTACGAGGTGATTGCCCCCGGCTACAAGTACAACATGTTCGACATCCAGGCTGCCCTGGGTCTCCACCAGCTCGGGACTGTGGAAAAGTGGTGGGAGATCCGCGAGCGATACGTGCGGCGGTACGACGAAGCCTTCGCTCCCCTTACGGAACTCTCGCCGCTCCAGGTCAGATCCGACCGGCGTTCCGCCCACCACCTCTACGTCGTTCTGCTGCATCTGGAGCATCTTTCCGTCACCCGGGACCGGTTCGCCGAGGCCCTTCTGGCTGAGAATATCGGGATCGGCATTCATTTCCGCTCCCTACACCTGCACCCATACTACCGAGACCGGTTCGGCTATGCCCCAGACGACTACCCCGTGGCCCGCTGGGCGTCGGACCGGGTTCTCTCGCTCCCCCTCTATCCGAAGATGACCGAGCAGGATCTAGAGGACGTCATCCGGGCGGTCCTGAAGGTTCTGCGCGCCTTCCAAAAACGCCGTCCGTGATTCACGGCGGCACGTCAAGAGTGGGCCGGGACATTGCGGTTCTGATCGCGTTTTGTTTGTTCATCACGGTTCCATTTATCGACAAGGCATTCCATATCGATGACCCGGCGTTCATCTGCGCTGCAAGAGCCATTCTGGATAAGCCCTTCGAGCCCTATAACTTTCTGATCTCTCTCCCTGAGCGGGAATTCAGGTTTTTCGAAAGTATGCCGCATCCTCCGCTGGTATCCTATCTCATCGCCGTCGTGATGTTTGTGACCGGGAAGATTCCCGAGATCCCGATTCATGTGACGTTTATTCCTCTCACGACGCTCGCGGCCGTCGCGATGTATTTTCTAGCCAGGCGATTCACTTCTCATCCCCTCTCTTCCTCGGTGCTCTTGCTAACGTCTCCGGCCTTCATGGTCAACTCCCATCAGGCAATGTCTGACATTCCCATGCTTGCATTCTGGCTGGCCGCCATGGCCTGTTACATCTACGGCACAGACAACAATGATAGGAGACTGATTGTTGTATCGGTCGTGCTCATCAATCTCGCCAGCATGACGAAGTATCCCGGCGTCCTCGTCTTACCGATCCTGATGGTATATTCTCTGATGCGCCGGCATTCGTTGCGACGAATCCTCCTGACCTCGGTATCCTCCTTCGTGGCGCTTGGTCTCTGGAGTATTCACAACGTCCTGGTGATGGGGAAGATCCACATCCTTTCGATCCTGAGGCAGGAGTCCTACGTGTGGTCGATCAATCCGAGTCTCGAGCTGTCTCAGTACGTGAGCCGGATAATCGAAGTGGTGGCGCATCTGGGGGGCGCGATTCTCGTTCCGATCGTTCTCATATTCGCCCTTCGGAGGCGAACGCAGTTTGTGCACTGGTCCGTCGCTATTCTGGTCGCCGCGGCGTCATCAATATTCGCCGCGAGGGCGTATCCGGGCGGATACAAGATCGGGTTTGCCATCTTCGTCGCTTCGGGCGTCGTGTTGTTATTGTTGGCGATCGGTGCCGGGGGCGGTGCCACCTTGAGATATGTTCAAAAGTGCGCCAGGGGCGGCCGTGGTCACGAAGAAAACGATGTGAAAGACGACATATTCGCCTTCCTGTGGGTCGTGGTCGTGTGTCTTTATCTCGTAGCAATGCCGCCTTTTGTCGCCGCACGCTATGTGTTGCCACTCTTGCCGCCTATTATTCTTCTTAGTGTAAATGCGTTATCGCGCTGGAGCGGGTCGAACAGGGGATGGGTCAATGGTGTCTGCGCCACTGCGATCGTGCTCGGTCTTGGTGTGGCGGTTGTGGTATCGATTGCTGACTTTCGGTATGCGGCGATCTACAGAGAGTTTGGGAGATATGTGAGGACCACGTACGTCGCGCACGCGTCGACCGTGTGGGTGAATGGGTTCTGGGGGTTTCGATATTATCTCGAAGTGGATGGGGCGAAACCGTTGAGAAATAGAGAAGTGGCGGCGGGCGATATTGTGGTGACGTCGAGGATGGCGACGCTGTTTGAGCTTTCTCCTGAGATCGAGCGAGAGAAGCGCCTGATTGAGGAAATCGCATACCGGGACCGGTTCAAGGTGCGGAGCTTCAATAGGGAAGCCCACGCGGGGTTCTACTCGGACCTCATTGGCCTGCTTCCGTATTCATATTCAGGCGCGGAACTCGATCGGTTGTCCGTCTATCGCGTGGGGGGGGAGGGCGTACCCCGAGAAAGCTGGCGCCCCGGTCATGAGGCCTCCCAGGAGGCGGGCATCGTGACGCGCTCGTGTCGGGGTATTGCGGTTGAGGGCACCTCATAACATGTGGGATGGTGGCGAGGGGTACTGATATAATTGCGACGGTTTGAGGACAGTGGGCGCGCGTGATTTCTCTGTGTTGGACTCCTTCCGAACGCTGATCCACCATCGCGCCACGATCGGCAGCTTCGTTCGGCGGGACCTCCGGGGTCGTTACGCCAGCTCGATGATGGGGATGTCCTGGGCCATCATCCAACCCTTGGTCCTCCTGGCTCTCTATACACTCGTCTTCTCCGTGATCCTCAGGGTGCGTTTGGGGGGAGACGGAGGCATCGCCAGCTTCGCCCTGTACCTCTTCTGCGGGATGCTCCCCTGGATCGCCTTCTCCGACGCCATCTCGCGATCGGCCCACGTGGTGCTGGAGCACGTGACGCTCATCAAGCGGGTGGTCTTCCCATCCGAGATCCTCCCGGTCTACGTGGTGGGGGCTACCTTCATCATGGAGTTGGTGGCCCTCGGAGTGTTTCTCCTGGTGGTGCAGTTCTTCCATGCGCCGCTCGGGTGGACGCTCTTCGCGCTCCCCCTGATCTTCGCGTTCCAGCTCATGTTGACCCTGGGTCTCGCCTGGATGCTCGCGAGCCTCAACGTCTTTCTTCGTGACATCGGCCAGGTCCTCGGGTTGGCCCTGACGCTGGTGATGTTCCTGACCCCCATCTTTTATACGCCGGAGATGTTGCCTGCTCGTCTCCGGCCGCTCCTGGTCCTGAATCCGATGGCGACCGTGGTCCACGCCTATCGGAAGATCCTCCTCGACGGCTCCTGGCCGGCCCCCTGGAGCCTTGCCGGATTGGGCGGGATTGCCGTCGCGGTCTTTCTCGTCGGGCACTGGGTTTTTGTCCGATCAAAGCGCGCCTTCGTTGACGTGCTGTGATGGGTAGCCCCGCGATTGACCTCCGGAACGTCGCTAAGAAGTACAAGATCTACGGCCATCCACGCCAGCGATTCTTGGAGGCCCTGTGGCGGGGGCGCCGCACCTACCATCAGGAGTTCTGGGCGCTGCAGGGCGTGACCCTCGAGATTCCGAAAGGGAAGACCGTCGGCGTGATCGGGGAGAACGGCTCCGGGAAGAGCACGCTGCTTCAGGTGATTGCGGGGATCGTTCATCCTACCGTGGGAGAGGTCATCGTTGACGGGCGGATCTCCGCCCTGCTCGAGCTCGGCGCGGGCTTCAACCCGGAATTCAGTGGGCGGGAGAATGTCCTTATGAACGGGGGGATCCTGGGGTTCGGCCGGAAAGAGATGGAGGCGCGCCTGCCGCAGATCGCGGCGTTCGCTGAGATTGGGGAGTTTCTCGACCAGCCGGTTCGCACCTACAGCACGGGGATGTACGTCCGCTTGGCCTTCGCCACCGCCATCCACGTCGATCCTGACATCCTCCTGGTGGATGAGGCCCTGGCGGTGGGGGACGCAATCTTTCAGCACCGTTGCATCCAGAAGATCAAGGAGTTTCAGGCTGCCGGCAAGACGATCGTCTTTGTGAGCCACGACGTGAGCGCCGTGAAGTCGATCTGCGACATCGGCGTCCTTCTGCGCCACGGACAGGTGGTCAAGGTCTCGGACCCCGAGGATGTCGTCAACCTCTACCTTGCCTACGTCGCTGAACGGGAGGCACGCCGGAGCGGCCAGCCCTATCAGCAATCCGCCGAGCCCGGGCTCGTCCCGGGTGAGAGTGCCTCGATGACCGAGCACGCGGGCGGCCCCCCCCTCTTTCGCGTTGACCCACACCTTGAAGAGCGGACGCATCTCTTTCGTCATGGCACCGGTGAGGCGCGGATTCGAAATGTGGAAATCCTGGATGAGGCGGGGCGTCCCGTGGCGGCAGTTCTCTTCGGTCAATCGGTGTGCATTCGTGTCCACGTGGAGTTCCTCGCCGATGTGCCGGAGCCCATCCTGGGATTTCTGCTCCGGGATCGGCACGGCGTCGATCTCGTCGGAATCAACACCTGGGCCGAGAACCGCCCCCTGGGTCGCCGGAAGGCGGGGGAACGACTGGTGGTTGACTTTGTGACCTCCCTGTCCATCCGACCGGGCTCTTATAGCGTGAGTCCCGCCCTCTCGCGGGACCCCTTCCTCCCTCAGTACCTCGACTGGGTTGACAACGCTTGCGTGTTTGAGGTCATGCCGGCTGACTCTCGAATTCCGATTTACGGCATGGTCCATTTCCCGACGGCTATCCACATCCATGACGGACCTCCCCTCTGACCCGCTTTCCCTGAGCTTTGACATTTACCAGCGCTATCGTCAGGTGACAGAACTGATCCATGCGATCGCCCCCGCGCGACCCTTGAGCCTCCTCGATGTGGGGGGGGAGATGCCGTACCTCCGCCTCTTCCTCCCCGAGGCCTCGCTGACGGTGGTTGATCGCGCATTTCCCGGGTCCCGTGACTCGTCGAGGGGACTCGTGGTGGCGGACGGGACCCAGCTTCCTTTTCGCGCGGCGAGTATTGATCTTGCCGTCAGCGTTGACTCGCTGGAGCACGTGCCGACACCTGAGCGCCTCGACTACTTGCGGGAGCTGCGGCGGGTCTCCAAGCTGGGCGTCGTTCTCGCGGCACCCTTCGACTCGGAGGACGTGCGCGAGGCCGAGCGCGTCGTGGCAGACCTCTACCACGCCTTGTACGGTTCCCCGCACCGCTGGCTCGAAGAGCACCGGCGCTATGGGCTACCGTCCCTGCCGGCGACGCTGGAATTCTTCAGGGCGAGCGGCGATCACGTGTCCGTGGTGCCGAACGGTTATCTTCCCCGGTGGGTGGCCATGCTGACCGCGCAGGTGGTCTCCGCGATGGGCGAGCGCGAGCGGATGGCCTATGAACGTCTCTGCCGATACTATAGCGAGCATTTCTACTCTCACGATCGGCGAACACCGGCCTACCGTCACGTGATCCTTGCAGCCCGGACCGCACCCTCCCGCCTTCCTGTCCCAGACGAGATCGGCCCCGGCCCCTTCGAGTCCGCCAGCGTCGACTTCACAGCGCTCATGACCCCGGTGCTCGAAGCCATTTCTCGCGACGCGGCGGCGCTGCGGGACACCTCCGCGGAGATAACGATCTTGCGGTCGCGCGTCTCCGCTTTAGAGGAGCACCTTCTGACCCTGACGGGCAGCCTGGGCGGGCGACTCGTGGAGCGTTTCCGGGCGCTGGCGGACCGCATGGCCCCGCCGAAGACCGGGAGACAAAAGGCCCTAAGGGGGGTGCTTAGTGCCCTCCGAAGGCTTGTCCGTTAGGGAGTGGAGGAGATGCAGGATGCGCGCCACGCGCTGGTCCCACGTGTTCGCGTCGGCGACCGCCTGCCTCTGCGCGACCAAGTCCGCTCTGCCCTTCTCTGCCAGCGCCGCTTTTAAGGCTGAAGCGACGCCCTCCGGGTCCTTGCCGACATAGACCAGCCCCTCGAACGCCGAAACCTCGGGGAGGTCGGTCGAGACCACTGGCTTTCCAGTGGAGAAGTACTCAAAAAGTTTTCCGGGATTTCGGCCCCGTGTGAACTCGTCAACCTGGAAAGGGATGAGACACACCGAGAAGCTCGACACGTAGGCGGGGAGGTCCCGGTAGTCTCGGGGGCCCAGCCAGTGGAGATTCTGCCGGTGAGGGAGCGCAGCTCGGGGGACCTCGATCGGGCCAATCATCACGAATTGGACCCCCGGAAAGTGGTCGGCGAGGGACGACACGAGCGAGAAGTCGATCCAGCCTCCGATGGTCCCGTGAAAACCCACGATCGGGCCTGCAAGGGAGGCGAGCGGTAGGGGATGCCGATCGCCCTTGGTCATGCCATCCCGAAAGTGGTCGGCGTCCACGCCGTTTGGGATCAGGTGGGGCTGAGCGTTGAGCCTTCGTGTGTGTTCCATCAGTGGTTCTGAACTACAGATAACGAGATCGGCCTGGCGGATAAGCGCCTCGTCCACCTCGGCCAAGCGGCGGGCCATTGGGTGGCTGGTCGGGATCGGGTCTATCAATTCGTAGACGAGCAACGCGTGGTGCGCCGCCCTGGCAAGGCGCTCAGCAAAGGGGGTGGGCCTGGTGCACCAGAGGATCCGGGACGACCGAGGTGACGTTTGGCCAGAGAGCACCCGCAAAATCGACCCAACCATCAATCGGTAGTTCAGTCGCTCCGCCAGCGGGTTGCCCACAAGCGGTATCAAGGCCGGAGCGACGACTTCGAGTCCCCTTGGACGTGTCTGTCCAGACCTTCCAAACAGGTGTAGCCTCATCCGCCGCAGGCCCCGTCCAAGCTCGCCGAAAGAGAGGGCCTTCAATGGTTCTGGCTGCATGTAGACCACTGGAGTGATCTTCGCGAGACGGCTGGTGATCTGCTGGGAGCGTTGCCAGATGTAGCCCCAAGGGATCGGCGCCAGGTAGATCAGTGTGCCCCGCGGAAGGAGACCGAGAGATTCGCCGCATTCCGTGCAGCGCTCAGTCGTCATGACGTCCTATCCGATTGCCGGCGAGTTCAAGGAACAGGCTCTCGTAGCGACTGACCGTCTGAGCAATATCATAGGAGGCCCCGACCTTTTTTCGGCCGAGCGGCCCCTGCGCCTTCCAGTGATTCGGCCGGTCGAGGAAGTCCCGCATCGCCCGCACGAGTTGATCGGTGTTGCGCGGGCGCTCCTCGAGAGCATGTCGCGCCATTCTCGCGACGCCCAAGGTCGAGATCTCCTCATATGCGGGATCGATCAGGAGACCGAATGGCTCCCCTTCCAGAAAATCGGGCGCGCCTCCAACCCTGGTCGCGATGATCGGGAGTCCGTAGAAGCCGGCCTCGAGCAACGAGAGACTGTATCCCTCGATCAACGAGGGAAGGAGGAAGGCATCGGAGAGCCGGTAGAAATCGTGAACCTCCGACGTGAAGCCAACGAACCGAAAGTGCTTCTCGAGGCCCCAGCGCCGGACCCGGTCCGAAATCCGCTTGAAGTAGATCTCGTCCCTGACGGGGCCGACGGACAGAACCTTGACTTCCGGGTGTTTCGGAATGAGGTCCTTGAGTGCCGCGAGGATCACGTTCTGCCCCTTCGGGGCGTCGATCGCGGCGGTATTCACGAAGACGAAATCGCGCTCGGAGAGGCCGAGACTGCGCCGGTCGACCCCGAGCGGGGCGGTGAGGAGCTTCTGGTGCCGGCTCACATCGATGCCGTTGTTGACGCAGATGACCTTGTCTGGATCTAAACCCCAAATCTGCTCGGCGTACCGCTTTACCGCGGAGGAGACCGCGATGTAACGGGCCACAAACCGATCGCCGCGCCTGAGGCGTCTCCGATCCGCGGGTCCGATCCAGCTGTAGGTGTTGTGGATGACCATGACGACCGGAATTCCGCGCGCGGCAGCAATCGGCAGCCGCAGGTGGGGATCGTGGGAGTTGACGAGATCGATGGGGTGTTCGTCTAGGAGGCGTTCGTAGTGCCGCCGGCGGCTTCCGGCGAGCACGGCCACGGGAATCCCCGCGTCGCGACAGCGCTCCGCGATTTCTCCTCCGGACTCTGTGCAGACCACCACGGGGGAAAACTTGGTGAGGTCCATTCTCCAGACGAGGCTCGCCACGAACTCCTCGATTCCGCCGCGATCCAGGCTCGGGACTTCCATGAGGATGCGGAGCGGACGCTCTTTCTGCGGTAGGTGAGGTAGGGGAACGGGTGGAGGGGAAAAGAGGACCGTGTCGGAGGACGTGCGATCAGATCGCGACGCGGGCAGAGGGGTCCGGGTCGTGAAGAAGAGTTTCGTGAGGACTCTCCGGAGCGGTTTTCTGGCGATGATCGGGATTCGCTCCCAGATTCCTTTTAATTGGTACTCGACTTCCAGCCACCAACTCATCTGGTACCTGTCACCCTTCGAGGATCCCTGCTCATTCTCGAAAGAAAGCGGTGAAAAATCAAGAGAATAGTCGAACAACGATCTTCTTACTGAGTCCGCCGTTTGCTAGACTAGCGGATGACGCATATGAAGGAGCAGCACGTGGTTGAAGCCACTTCGCAGCAGCAAGCGCAGCCTGGCGCCCGGAGACCGGGGTTCATCTTTCTGGCCACCTTGCTCGTGTTCTGGCTGGCGTGGTATGCGGCCAACTGGCCCGCCCTGAAATCGGCGTGGTGGTACATGGATGATTTCGCCGGCGTCGAAGACCTATCTGACTCGATCCGGGCAGGCCTGAGCACTGGCCGACCGGTGTCGGGGCTATGGTTTTACACGTATGCGCTCGACGGGGGGAAGGATCGGCGCTTGGCCAACCGCCTGCTGCGGCTGGGTCAGGGCGGGCTCCACGCGCTAGCCGGGGCACTGGCCGTGATCGCGCTCTCGAGGCAAGGCACGCCGCTGGTCGCGGTGGCGGCAGTCCTGCCGTTCGTGCTGTGGCCATTCAATGGAGAAGTCACGCTATGGCGAGCGGCTGGACACTATCCACTCGCGGCGTGCCTCTCCCTGCTTGGGTTGGTCTTCATCCAGCGTGATCGCCTTCGATCTCTCGGCCGGGTGCTCGGCGCCGGTCTGATTTTCCTCGCCGTGCTGACCAACCAGGTGGGCGCGTGCGCGGCGCTCCTGGTGGCCGTGATCGGGCTTTCGCGTGGCGTGTTGGGCAACGTGAGCGCGCAGCTTCGACAGAGCGCGCGTGAGTTTGGGTGGATGCTGCCGGGATATGTCGCCGGCGCGTGGGCAAGTTTCCTGATCGCTCGGGCCTATGGGCCCTGGCGTGTCCACCTCGCCGTGAGCGTGTCTGCCAAGGAGAAATTCCTCCTCCAGCTCAATCAGACCTTTCTGCTGTCCGACCTGTATCCGCAACTGCTCAAAATCTTCCACCTCGCGATGCTGATCGCCCCTCTGGCCCTGTTGGTTGGCCATGCGGTCGTTGGCCGGCGGTTCAGTGCTTCAGGGACGCTGATCGCCGCGGGGGGACTGAGCGCCTTCGGGATACTGCCTTATCTACCGGTGATGGTGGTCGCGGAAAGCTGGCCCTCCTGGCGTGTCATGTATCTCGCGCCATTTACCTTCGGGGCCGCCTGGCTGGTCGGGGAGAGATCTGTCGAGGCCTGGCCCAAGGTCAGGACTCTGCTGGGCATCGCCCTGCTGGTTGTCCTGGGCTCTTACGTCTCCGTGTCGCGGGGGAACTCGTCGGAGTACACCCGTCTGTTTAAGTACGACCTGGACACGTTGCGACGACTCGAGGGGTTCGCCACCGCAGCGGGGACTCGAAGGGTCTTCGTCGTCACCGAACCGTCCATGGTGAAGGACGCAAACCCCTATCGGCTCCGATACTGGTATGCCGACGCCCACCAGAGCGCCTTACTCATCAGCTGGTCGGCGCATCCGTTCGTCCGCTGGTTTTCCTGGCTTAGGCCTGTGGAAGACGATCCGACGGTGCGCCAGCGCGCGACGCAGCAGTGCGACGCCACCGCCGGAGAGGGAGGATTTCGTTTTTACGTGCTTCGTGAGCTGGAGGTGATCTGTGTGTGCCCGCCGTAATGATGCTGTGAAGCACTTTCTTGGTTTGGCTCTCTTCCCGCCTGCCTATCTACTCGCCGTGGCGGTGGTAGCGTTCAGCCCGAGATTCATCGTCGATGATGCCTACATTAGCTTCCGCTATGCGGCACAATTGGTCGCTGGAAATGGTCTGGTTTTTAATCCTGGCGAGCGCGTCGAAGGCTACTCAAACCTCCTCTGGACATTGATTCATGCTTTCCCGATCAGAATCGGTATCCGTATTGAGATATTCACCTTTCTCTTCGGCCTGAGTTGCGGCCTATTGACCTTGTTTGTTTTTCAAAGGCTATGCCTGAAGTTAGACTACGGTCTCCCCCTAATGGCGGTGTTGAGCATACTATTCGGTCTTCATGCCGATTTCTGGCTGTCTGTCACCATGGGGCTGGAAGGTGGGTTGTTCGCCTTGCTCCTCACGGTCATACTGCTTCTCGTCTTGCCGCCCTTCCGGGTAGGACGACTGCTGGCTGCATCTAGTGTCGGCGGAATGCTCTGGCTCGTGAGACCAGAAGGGGTCGGTGTTGCATTGCTCGTACTGCTGACGGTGTTTGGACACTTAGCGCATCAGCGCAAAGAACTCCGTTTTGCTGCCCCGCTATTGGTCCCTGCAAGCATTATTCTTCTTGGGTCCGTCGCATGGCGTCTCACGTACTACGGGCAGTGGATGCCCAACTCGTTGATTGCGAAGTCACCGCCGATCGACCCGTTGTATGCGATCGCTGGGATAAAGCTCGGCTTCGAATACCTCGCCGGTGCGCTCGGAGGTGGCGTCCGCTTGATCTTCATCCTTGGTGTGCTCGGCACGGTCACAGGCCATGCTCCTTCGTGGTACCGGTCTCTTTGCGCGATGGTCGTTGCGTGGGGCCTGGTCGTTGCAGTCGGTAACGGCGGAGATTGGATGCCGCATCATCGTTTGGTGACCCCCTATACCCCGATGGTTCTCTTGCTCGCCGGCCAGGGAATGCAATCCTTGCGAAGCTGGGTCCGCTTTCCCTCATTTGCTTACAAAGGTATGCTATGCGTCCTTTTTCTCGCCAGCGTGGTCTCGCTGCCACGGCATTCATGGCTGGCCGTACCACGTTTGTCCGTAAAGAGCGATCTCGGTTGCTATGATCAAATCGGCAAATTGTTGAACATTGGGGCGAACAAAGATGACGTGGTGGCCCCTGAAGCGATTGGTGTTCTTGGCTATAGATCACTGCGCTCGACGATACACGACTTCTTGGGTCTCATAGATGCCCACGTGGCTGCGACAGGAGCAGATTTTCGTTGGACATTCGGGCGGGCCAACTACGGCTATACCTACAGCTTGCGCCCGGCGATCTTCGTGTTTCACAGTGGGGAGTATCATCAGAAATTCATGATGCCATTTGGTTATCCTCTAGGATACGAGGTTTTCCAGTTCCAGTCTGATCCGTGCAATTGGGCGAGTTTGACGATCGCGTTGCGTAAGGATCGCGTTCGTGATTTGCTGAATGCCCTGGCCCCGCTGAATCTCGCACCTAGACGGTTGTCTTGGGACAAGACGTAGCTCTGAATAGCTAGAACGAAATCTATGGACAGATGTCTTTCGAGTTAGCGGGGACTGGTTGATTTTGGAGCGACTTTCTAGATTGTCCGTCTCTGAAGCTTAGGAAGAGACTAGTCAGCCGTTGGAGCACATTTGGGTCCAGGCGGCACGACCAGTCGGCCCGATAGAGGGCAAAGTTGCTGTGGCTGTCGTCGTGCGCTTCATAATGTAGTGATTCCCGGAGCGTGAAGAGCAAGAAGGCTTCGACCCGGTTGCGCCGGAGATAGTCAACCGTGACTTGATCCAAGAAGGTTTTCCATTTATCCTCCCAAACGATGGCGCGGATTCCATCTGGAACCGGCGTCGCGCGGTCATAGATAAACATCCTCGGATGGTTTCTCAATCCAGCGTTGGCTTTTCCCAGTGTTTTTGTGGGGATTCCGAATTCGGTGATCCAGATTCCTTTTCCGGCAAGCCCGTAGCTTGTCTCTGGATCTCGCCGCGCCACCAGCTCGACGAGCCTTTGGATGAAATCGAATCTCTTGAGATAGTCGCTCGCGAATTTTCTTGGATTGACCACTCTCCAATCGGGTGCCGGTAACTGACCGACAAAGCGCATGTCGTGGATATCGTGTTGGGGCCAATGGTAGGGATGGATCGCGATCTTATCCACGTAGCGAAAGGTGTTTTGATTGGCATGAAACATCCTGACCAGCCAATCGAGGTTGACGTGCGTGACCGCTGAGGAAACCACGACCATCTCGGCGTTGCCGCGCCCGATCTCATCTTTGGCAGCAAACGACGCGTGCTCATGAAGGTCAGCAAAGGACGCCACATACTTATTGAACTTTAGTCCCCAATTGAAATCCTTTAGGGGGGTTTCGGTGTGCGGCAAAGCCAAGTCTTGTTGCACGTAAAACCCGTCCTGGCGAGCACAGGCCTTCCCGGGCAGATCGTTCTCCGGAATCTGGGAAAGGTGAAGTTGGGTGATATATTTGTCGCAGGGGTAGGCGTCCGGATTGAGAGCCTTTTCGATTATAGCTTCGTCGGGAAGCCAGATGTAGTCGGGCTCGTTGAACATCTCGATCGCCGCGGCGATGGGAATGAGGGCGTGGATCCCTTGGCGAGAATATCCGCGACCGTATCGCTGAATGAGCTTCCGGATGAACTGGGCTTGAAGTCGGCTGTAGGAATCCCAGAGGCGTTGTCGCGAGGTTTGAGATCTGAAGTACTGAAGGGTCTTGTCGGTGGGTGCCTCAATGATCTTGGTGGGGGGACTGTCGGCTAGTAGAAGATCGACATAGACAGGCTGGTACTTATCGTTTGGAGATTTGCTCAGGTCGAGATTGTACTTCTGGATGCCGAGAAAGAAGGCATCCCAAAAATCCCAGCGCAGCGGCCGTCCCGCGGGGTCCTTTCCGTGTTTGATGGCCGCCAAGCCGGCGTCCAAAAACACCTGGATTTGATCCAGCGCTCGACTGATCACCGCGAGGTCGAGTTGATAGACGGGTTTGTTTGGAAGCGTAGGATCTAGATTGAGATCCTGGGCAAGGAGACTCCAAACGTCGACGGGAACTCGGACCAGGTTTCCATGGAATCGTGAAGTCTGTTGAGCGACGAGATATCCCTGTTCTTGGAGATATGCGCGCCGGTCGGCGTCTGTAGCAAACTCCCGCTCCAGGGGTCCGTAGGGTGAAAACACGGAGAACCCCACGTACCTCGTTGGGGGACGGGACTCGAAGGGGAAGGAAAGAAACAGGAACGCGACGAGAAGAACACACAGGGAGGCACCCAGAACCAACCAACGGGCGCGATGCCGCCTAGTCAGGGTGAACCCTCTCGGCACGCGATGAGAGGCTATCCCCGCACGGAAAGGAGCAATACATAGGCGTTATTATTCCAAAAGTGCGCCCCGTCCTTGCAGTGGAACCCGGTGACCTCGCACATTGCCCTGAGGGCTTCGACCGTCGGAAGCCACCACCAGGGAGCGAAATCATCCGGGTTCCAGGAAGCCGCAGCATGAGTCAAGCCGATCGCCCCGTTGCCGACGAAGCGCTGCCAATAAGATGAGAGGATTTCCCGTTCCTTTCCTTGCAGGGCAGGAACAAACAACGCGGCGGCTCTGGGGACTTCGAGAACCCCCTGGTCGCTCTTCACCACGGTCGAGCTCACCGCAGAGGTGAACACAAGGTATTCGGATGTCATTTTGCGCAGGGCTACCAAGAGCTGCATCGGATTTGGCATGTGATAGAGAAGGCCGGAACAGTGCACGACATCGAACTTGGGACCCGGCGAGGTCTCCGCCAATGCGATGACATCTCCTCTGATGCAACGGACCTCCGGCAGGCCCAAGGCCTGCCTGCGTTCCTCAAATGGAGCCCACAGCTCAGGCCCGGAGATATCGATCATGGCCAAGGAGCTGGCGCCGTATCGATGAGCGACAGAGACCTTTTCGTTTACGGTTCCCCAGAGGCCACCGACATCGGCAAACGACTTGCCTTTTACCACCTTGCCGATGTACTGATCACGTGGATCACTCACGATCAGCCTCACGAAGCAGCTTGTGTTTGAGTCTCTCCTTAAGGGAGAACAGCCATTTCATGTCTCTGTTGAGCGCTGCATTGTAATAGGGCAGAAGGAGGCGGCGGATCGCAAAGTAAGCGCTCGTTCGCCAATGGCGCTGATCGACAAGACCAGAATTGAGGCCACCGGGCTGCATCCGGGCTCCCTCACGCTCCTCCCAGAGACCACTCGCGAGTTCAGAGAGTCGCACGTACTCCACCGCTTGGGCGGCGCAAGTCCGTCCCAGAGTCTGACTCGGAACCGGACGCGGCTGAGCGGCGTGGAGTCGCGCGGCCTCCTGGAAAAGGGAATCGATTCTCACAGCCATCTGCTCCAGGCGGAACTGATCGCTGACATGCCTTCGGCCCGCCTGTCCCATCTGCCGGCGCCGGCTGGGATCCCGGAGTAGCTCGGCCAATGCTGCGGCATAGTGTTTGGCCTCGGTTTGTTCATCACTCCGTTGCACCAGTACCCCACACTCGGGCGTCACCAACTCCCGCTGTCCGCCCACGTCGGCTCCGACGACTGGAAGTCCACAGGCCATAGCCTCGTAGATCGACAGGGCAATCCCCTCCCACTGGGAGGGCAGAAAAAAGATGTCGGCGGCCGCCATCAGGTCTCGAATCGTCTGGTTTGAGACGGCGCCAAGAAGGCGCACCCGACTCTCCAGTCCGTGTCTTCTGACAAACGATCGCAGCCACCCGAGATCCGGCCCATCCCCAGCGACGAGTGCCACGAAAGCGTGCGGTTGCTGGCAAAGTTCACGCATCGTGTGGGCAAGCACACGGGGCTGTTTCTGAGCCCAAATGCGGCCCGCGTACAGGATCACGGGGACCGCAGGGTCCAGGCGAAGCTCCTGACGTACCGTGACACGGCGTTCGGGATCGGGTTGCCACATGTCCGGGTCGATGTTGGTGTAGCAGACGGAGATGCGCTGTGGATCCCCGCCGTGCTGGACCATCCATTTCTTGAGGTGCTCGGAGGAGACGATATTCAGGTCAAGTAGCTGTTGATAGTCGACCGCCATTCGTGGGTAGCCGCCGTTCTTCCACTCGTCAGTTTCGATGTGGCAGTAGTCGATAAGCGGGACCCCGGGGAAATGGGCGCGCAGATATGGGAGGAGCAGGTACCCCAACTCACTATGCGAAGTCAGGATCACGTCCACCTGGCGGGAAGCAATCAAGTACCGCAAGAAACGAGGGTAATCCACGAGGCGCAGGAAGTGATGGAGAATGAAGACGTCTGGGGTATATTGTGCAAAGTGGGGAAGCCAGGGGTGATCTCCCCTGAGGGTTGTTGCCACGGTTACTTCCCACCCCCGTTGGGTCAACTGCCCGAGCAAATCCAAGTTGAACTTATCCGCTCCGCCAAAAGTCAGCCAGGGCACAAGTAACAGCAGACGCGGTCCGTCCTTTTTGAGGCGGTTCGTCCATGGCAATGCATCGGGCACGGTGTCACAAGGTAAAGGCTGACGGATCTTGATTTTCGGGAATCCACCATTCCAAAGTTTGGGATACCTCTGACGGAGGCCTTCCCGGAAGGCCCGTTGACGCTTATGCTGATCCCAGGTGGGCCAGCGATCACGATGAGTTAGCCGGCGTCGGTACCAATCGAGATACTCTGGAATGGTCCCCCCCCAGTAGCCAACACTGGCACAGCGCAGCCAGAAATCCCAGTCCTCCAGCCCTTCCCGAATAGTCTCGTCGTAACCCCCCACGGCCCCATGTACGGTCGTGCGAATCGCGCTGGTTGCGTCGACGACATTCTCTTCCAAAAAGAGGTCACCGTCACGAAACCCCTTCGACCACAGATATTGGTAAGCCCCAAAGCCGACAGAGTACCCTTTCACGAAGGAGAATTCAGGATACGATTCAAGAAACCACAACCATTTCTCTACCGCCGTAGGCTCCAACAGGTTGTCGCTATCAAGCTGGACAACGTATGGAGCCTTGGCCGCCTGAAAGCCGGTGTTGCGCGCCGCACTGGGACCCCTATTGACGCTGTGGTCTAATACGCGAATCCTGGGATCAACGTTCCGGTAACTGTTCAAGATAGAGAGAGATTCTGGGTGTGTCGATCCGTCGTTAATGATCAGCCATTCCCACTGCTGAAAGGATTGGTGCAGGACGGAATTAGCGGTTTCGTGGAAAACCGGACCGGGGTTGTAGAAAGGCGTTACGATGCTCACGCATGGCGCCGCGCACGGATCTGCCGGTGTATAGCCAAAGCGAGGTCGTTTAGGGGAGGCCGGGGTACTTGCGTAATCGGGATTGACCGGATCGATCATCGGCTTGTCTCTCGACCTGGGGTCACTCGATCTTCGGGTCCTGCGTAGACCGTCTCGGAAGCATCCCCAGGCGGACGAGGATCCGGAAGGGGAGTCTAGACTCTAGATCCTTGAGATGTGCCTCTCTTTCCTCCGTCCCGTGCTGCCATCTGTGCCGCTGTTCCTCCAACCATGCGTTCGCCGTCCGCAACGACTCGATCTCGCTCCGCAAGCTCTGCACTTGGTCCCCCAGCCACGCCCTTCCGCGTTCGAGCTCGAAAGCCCACGCTCTGGCCTCTCGAAGGGCGTCCAAGGCATCGGCGAGCAGGTCAGCTTCTTCGGCGTCGGCGACCTTCTCGCGATAGAACTGAAGCGCGCTCTGCGCAGCAGTCTGGGCCTCGGCGAGGCCGCGCTCCAGCCGGAAACTGTGGGTCGCGTTCGCCGTATGCCATCGGTAGGCGACCAGCGGGGTGCTCAGGTAGGCTAAGCGGGCTTCCAGGCAGACCCGCATCCATAGCTCATAGTCACAGGCAAAATGGAAGCGCTCATTGAATCCGCCAAGACGGGCAAGCGATTCCCGCCTTGCCACGACTGTCGGCGCGCAGACGCAGTTGCCCCTGAGGAGGAGCTTACGAAAATAGCTGAGGCCATCGCTGATGAAATCAACCGGAGATTTCTCCATCCAGGCGGAGGAGAATTCAGGGGCCGATTCCTCCACGCGCAGCTCCACCGCCGAATGAACCATCCCGATGGTGGGGTCGGCGGTGAGCACGGCGACCTTTCGCTCGAGGTTTTCGGCTAGCATGAGGTCGTCTTGGTGGAAGATGCAGATATACTCCCCCTTGGCCAGGTCGAGGCAACGGTTCCAGTTTCCTGGGATGCCGAGACGCCTGTCGTTCTCGTAGATCGTCATCCGGGGATCGGTGAAGGTGCCCACGATCTCTCGCGTGGTGTCGTCCGAGCAGTCGTCCACGACGATCAACTCAAAGTCATCGAAGGTCTGGCTGAGGACGCTCCCAATCGCCTCGGCGACAAAGCGGTCACCGTTGCAGGTGGGTAGGCAGACACTCAGCTTCGTGATCCCCATCTTCCGGCAACGCTACCATAGGCTGAAATGCATCGTCAATTCCTGCTTTTCCGATCTCCCAGGCGATCGAGCGGCTTCAGGCGGCCCGGTGGACGCGATGAAGACTCCTGGACAGTCAGAGCTTTCTCTTTTGGGATACGGCAACTGTGCATTATTCTAAGTACGCTGAGGGCTTCGTGAGTATCGATTCTGGCCTCAGATTATGGGGCTCACTCGGCTGCCGTCAGTGGGTCACGGCCGCTATGGGACCACGTTGCGGATAGGAAAGAGGGGTTCTAAAGGATGTTAAGATTCATTGCCGGGACGGTAGCAATCTGCATGATCTCGTCTCCTGCCACTGGACTTGGAGGAGAGGTATGGGAACTTGGAAACCTGAAGAGTGTCTGTGTTTCCGTGGAGGTCCCTGCCAATATCGGAGTCCGGTCGTGGGAGATTGAAGACAGGGTCAAGGCATTTATGAAGGATCAACTCCCGCGATTGCGCTTGGGTCTCAAGTCAGCGGCCCCTCAAGTGAAGGAGTGCGCTGAGGGCCTCCCGGTGCTCCAGGTTGTCGTAGACCCACAGGCGAAATATGCTCCCCTCCGTCTTGCAGGGACTCTTTCGATACGCGTGCTTCGGACGGTGAGATGGGAGACCGGAAAGCGTGGGATGGCCAACGCGGCTGATTATCCAGTATTTCTTTTGGGAGATCAGGTGCGTGACCTCACCCTCAATGGTCTACAACACGCTCTCACAGACTTTGCGCGTGATTACCACAAGGCAGGGAACCCGTAGTGTCGACCGCATTTCCACTTTGTGAAGTGATACTCGGCTCCATCGACTGACGTATGCTTTCCCCGGTGCTTTCCATCGCGATCGTCAACTATAGGAAGGGACCCCTGCTCCTCGCTTGTCTTGATTCTATCTATAAGACTGTCGGCGACTTGACAGTGGAGGTGGTCGTGGTGGACAACGCCTCCTGCGATGGAATCGCTGACGTCCTTCCGACCCGCTACCCCCAGAGCCGCCTGATCCTGAATTCGGCGAACCTCGGCTTTGCCAAGGCGACCAACCAGGCCATCGCTACCGCGCAGGGCTCGTACATTCTTCTTCTCAACCCTGACACCGTTGTCATGCAGGGCGCCCTTCAGACCCTGGTTGGGTACCTCGAGGGGAATCCTGACGCGGGCGCCGTGGGGCCTCAGTTGGTCGGGCCTGGGGGGGCGATTCAACTTTCCTGTCGGAGCTTCCCCAGTTATTCCACGGCCTTCTTTGGCCACTACGCTCTTCTGACTCGGTGGTTTCCGCGCAACCCTTTCTCCCGACGATATCTTCTTTCCGACTGGGATCATGGGACGGTACGAGAGGTGGACTGGGTCTCTGGGGCGTGCCTGATGACCCGCCGGGATGTCCTCGAGCGCGCCGGGCTCCTCGATGAGCATTTTTTTCTTTTCAACGAGGACGTCGACTTGTGTAAGCGTATGAGAGACGCGGGGTGGAAGGTGGTCTATGTGCCGGAGGCCCGGGTGATCCATCATATCGGCGCAAGCCAGGAGAAGGTCCCCTCCGCCTTGGTGATCGCCCGGCACCGGGGCATGGTCCACTATTATCGGAAGCACCTTCGCCGCGGGCTCCTCTGGGACCGGCTGGTCGCGCTTCTCATCTGGGTCCGGTGCGGCTGCCACCTCGTCTTTAACGCGCTTCGGAGGTCCTGACGCCGTGGAACAGTTGCTTGCCTTCGTCCTCACGGCGGCGCTCTCCGCGCTCCTGACCTGGCTCCTGCTCCGCTTCGGGGGCAGGGCTGGCTGGCTGGATCGCCCCGGTCGACTCAAGTTCCATCCTGCTCCTGTCCCCACAATGGGAGGCGTGGCTCTTGTCTCTGCCTTCCTGGCCGGGCTGTGGGCCGTGGAACTCTTCTCTCCTGAGCACTATGTCCGGGACCTTCACTATCTCATCGGCTTCACCTTGGCGGGGCTCGCGATCGTGGGGCTCGGAGTCTGGGACGATCTCGTGGGATGCTCGGCGTGGCAGAAGTTTTCGGTCCAAGGGTTCGCCGCCTTGATCCTGTATGGCTTCGGATTCGGCATCCGCCAGGTCACCAACCCGCTCGACGACGCCATGTCGCTGGACTTCCTTGGCTTCCCGATCACGATTCTGTGGATCGTGGGCGTGACCAATGCGATTAACCTGATTGACGGCGTCGACGGCCTGGCAGCGGGGGTCGTCCTCATCTCATCCCTGACGCTGACCGTGATCGCCTTTCAACATCAAGAGCGTCTCGTGTTGCTGGCGGCCTTCTTGCTGGCGGCGAGCTTGACCGGGTTCATTGGCTTCAATCTCCCGCCGGCCCGGATTTTCCTCGGCGACACCGGGAGCCTCTTTCTTGGGCTGACCATCTCGGCAGTCTCGCTCCTTGAGAATCAGCGAAAGGGCACTGTGACGGTGACCCTCCTCCTTCCCATCGTGCTCATGGCCATCCCCATTACCGATACCCTTCTGGCGATCTCCCGCCGGCTGCTTCACGGCCGCCACCCATTTCAAGGGGACACTGAGCACCTCCATCACCGGCTCCTCGGTCTTGGGCTCGGCCCGTGGCGGGTTCTCCTGATCTTCTACTCGTTCTCCATCGGCCTCTCAATTGCCGCGTATTTTCTCTCAGTCCTCCCCAAGCAGCACGTCATGCTGCTCATCTTTGCCCTTGCCGCCTGTCTCGGCCTCGCCCTCCGGGCGCTCCAAATGGTGGAGCGGGTACGGAAGGGGGCCCCAGGGGTCCTCCCACGCCCCGGGGGGAAATAGAGTCTCCGACCTGTCGCTCTATACTACGCTCCCCTTCGTCGCCATGCTCCTGGCGATCGCTGTCTGCCCGCTCCAGATCCCTCACTGGTGGGAGCGGAACCAGAATAAGCTCCTGGTCTCCTCTGTCCTGGGACTTCCGGTCCTGGTGCTCTATCTCGTCCGGGAGCCGCGGGCGCTCGTCCGGATGGGGGAGGACTACGTCTCGTTTATCCTCCTCCTGGCCGGCCTGTATGTGATCTCGGGCGGGGTGCTCGTGCGTGGGGATCTTGTCGCCACGCCGCTCACCAACACCGTGTTTCTGGCCCTGGGCTCGCTCCTGGCCTCATTCATCGGGACGACCGGGGCCTCCATGCTCTTGATTCGCCCGCTGCTTCAGACCAACCAGGAGCGGACGCGGGTGAAACATACGGTGATCTTTTTCATCTTCCTCGTCTCCAATATCGGCGGGCTCCTGACGCCGCTGGGAGATCCCCCGCTCTTCCTGGGCTACCTCCGGGGGGTTCCCTTTTCCTGGACCTTTCGATTGTGGCCTTCCTGGTTGCTGGCGGTCGCGACGCTCCTCCTGACTTACTTCATCTGGGACTCGATCCTCTACACGCGCGAGCCGCTCAGGGCCCTCCAGCGGGATCGGACTCAAATTCAGCCGCTCCGGATCCTGGGGGTGTTGAACGGGCTCTGGCTCGTTGGGGTGGTGTTGGCGGTGGCCTTCTTCCGGGAGCCGTGGCGGGAAGTGATCATCGTGGCGCTGGCCGGTCTTTCCCTCTGGAAGACGCCGCGGGAGATCCGGCGAGCCAACGGCTTCACGGCCTCCCCGATGGTCGAGGTGGCCGTGCTCTTCTTCGGGATCTTCCTCACGATGATTCCCGCGCTGGAGCTCTTGCGGCTCAGAGGGGGAGAGCTCGGGGTGCGAGAGCCGTGGCAGTTCTTCTGGGCCACTGGGGTACTCTCGTCCTTTCTCGACAACGCGCCAACGTACCTCACGTTCTTGGCGCTGGGGCAGGGGCTCGGCGTGGCGAATGAGGTCGCGGGTGTCCCGCACGCGATCCTGGCCGGGATCAGCGTCGGGGCGGTCTTCATGGGCGCCAACACCTATATCGGCAATGCCCCCAACTTCATGGTCAAGTCCATCGCGGAAGAAGCCGGGGTGAAGATGCCAAGCTTCTTCGGCTACATGGCCTACAGCGGCGGGATCCTGCTGCCGCTCTTTACTGTCGTGACGCTCCTGTTTTTTCTGTAGATCAGACTGGTTAATTACTCGCCGCCATCGGCGGTGGATCTCAACATTCAGCCGTCAGCTGTCGGTACGAACCAAAGCTGATTGCTGAAAGCTGATCGCTGATGGCTTCACCGGGCCTCGGGCTGCTCGCTTCTTACCACGGCACCAGCCTAACCTTCACCCCAAGGAGGCTTACCATGCGCCAGCCTCACCGTGTCGCTCTGCTACTGCTCGGGACACCCGCCCCTGATCCGCCGCGCCCAGCACCGCCTCCGAGCTCGATGACGAGGCTCCCGGCAAACCGCGCTACTAGGCCTGGGCCGACCTGATGCGGCGCGCGATCGACCTCGACGTCCTTGCCCGTCCGCGCAGTGGCGGCCGCATGCGGCTGGTCGGGACCATCGCGCCCCCCCCCGTTATCGGCGTTCCCCTTGACCGGGACTTCATCCGCGCTGTAGCATGGCATGCGGCCAATGCTCGTGTGGGACATCACTATCAGGCATTCATGCACCACGCGGATGACCAGGCAGTTCCTGCGGGCCGTCTCCTCGCCGCCGATGGTCAGCTTCCCCGATGGCGCGCTGCTGCTGCCCGGCCGAATGCAGCATGCAGCGCTGCTGGCCCCGACGCCAGAAACGCCCAGTAAAGAGTTTTAAATTGAATGGATCTGGTCGAAGCTAAACAAAAGGGCTTTGACGAGGCGGGTCGGCACCCCTGGGAGACGGCACGGTTCGATGTTGTCAGAAAGCTGATATCCCGCTACGTAAGGCTCGCCAACGGAGCGGTCGTGATGGATATCGGCTGCGGCGATACATTGCTGGTAGAGCGGCTCGCAGCCGAATACCCTGCGGTCTCGTTCTGTGCCATTGACACAGCCCTGACTGATGAACTGATCAGCCGTTACCGAACACAACTCAAGACGGGAAACGTTCGTCTTTTTTCGTCTCTTGAAACTGTTGCCCCGCTGCTGGAACGACAGGTGTCGCTGGTGTTGCTGGCGGATGTGATCGAGCACATAGAGGACCTCAACCGTTTCTTGACGAATCTGCTCCAGAGGCCCTGGATCGGTGCTGAAACGTGTTTCCTGATCACCGCCCCTGCGTACCAGTCGTTGTTCTGTTCCCACGACAGATTTCTCGGGCATTATCGCCGGTACTCCAACCGCCTCCTCCGGAAGCACGTCGAAGAATCAGGCTTGAAGGTGATCGAGATGGGTTATTTTTTCTTCAGCCTTCTGCCCGTTAGAGCCCTCCAGGTCATCAAAGAACAGATTTTCAATGTGAAGCCTGAGGAGGGGACGACTGGACTTGTGACCTGGAGCAGAGGAAGAGCCGCAACGGCCTTTCTGAAACGGTTGCTGGTGCTCGACGCCGGGCTGTCCTTGGCTCTAAAAAGGATCGGGATCACCCTGGCCGGACTGTCAAATTATGCAATATGCAGGAAATCTGCTTAGTCATACCTTGCTATAACGAAGCGGGGCGACTCAGGGGAAACGAGATCCTTGACTTCATCGAGCGGCACGAACGTGCCAGTGTCTGTCTTGTCAACGACGGAAGCTCAGACGCCACTTTGAATGTTCTTGAAGCATTGAAAAAGACCGACCCGGAAAAGATCCTCGTCGTCAGTCTGCCGAATAACCATGGCAAAGCGGAAGCGGTGCGCCAGGGTGTCATACATGTTTCCTCATTGCGACGATTCGCGTTCATCGGGTACTGGGATGCCGATCTGTCAACACCTCTGCGGGAACTCGAACATATTCTCTCGGCATTCACGTTCAACCCGGGCTGCCGTCTGGCGATGGGATCGCGCGTGAAACGGTTGGGCGCGCACATCGAACGGAGAGCAACGCGGCATGTCTTTGGAAGGATATTTTCGACCTTCTCGAGCAGGATTGTCAACCTCCCCGTCTACGATTCCCAGTGTGGCGCGAAGGTATTCCGCTCGGAGATGGTCGAGGTTCTTTTCAGGGACCTGTTCATCACCAGGTGGCTGTTCGACGTCGAGATCCTCGCCCGTCTACGCAACCATCTTGGACAGGAACGGGCGCTGACGGCGACTACCGAAGTCCCCTTGGACACGTGGTCAGAAGTGGGTGGGTCAAAACTCCGCATCGCCGATCTCCTCACTGTGCCCTTTGAGCTGCTGAAAATCTATTGGCACTACAACAGAAGACCACCGATGCATACCGGCAGCGCGGTCGAGTAGGCGCTATCGCCACCTGGCAAATGTCAGACCTCTTGCGCCGCGACGTCCGCCCCCGTCGTCGCGAGGCGCTCCGGCAGAGCTGGCTGCTGCAGCAGCGCCTCTTCACGTCGGGCAATGCCATCGAGATTGCAACCAATAACGTCGTCCTCGTCATTGCCGACAGCCTCGCCGGCTTGACGACCCCAGGCGGGAGGCCTACAATGCCCTTCACATGGCCCAGAGAGTCAGGGCCGCTTCTCTCTCCCGGTGGAGGCGCGAGATGATCCGGCGGATCGAGCGCTCACGCGCCGCGACGCTTGCGCTCCTCAGACGTCTGCCAACAGAAGAAATCCTCGGGCCCCAGACTCAGGGCGACTGGTCGATCAAGGACGTCCTGGCGCACATCGCGGCGTGGGAGGAAGAAGGGACCCGCCGGCTGAGGTTGATCGCGCGCGGTCAAGCGCACCGGATGGTCTTCTACGAAACGATGGCTGATGCGGACCGGTTCAATGCTCGGGCCGTGGCTGCGGCCCAGTCGACGTCTGTGGCCGGAGTCCTGCGCCGGCTGGCCGGAGCGCGCCAGCGCCTCGTCTTGGCCTGCCGCCGACTTCCTCCGCGCTCACTGAAGGACCCCTCTCATGAGCTCCCTGTGGTGGTCTGGCTTCGGGAGTTCGCCTGGACCCACGAGCGCGCCCACCGGCGAGAGATCCGAGAGTGGTGGATGAATCGCCGCGCCGCGCGAGGATCGCCGCCAGGAGAGTTAGGTGGCGGAGGCGAAGCGGCCACGCGCGTAGGGTTACCCGATGCCCGTTGACCGGTTTTTTAATGAGCTGTCCACCATCGAGGTCTTCGAGGGCGCCTTCTACGCGGGATCTGAAGCCGTGGAGGAGGTCGAGGAGATCCTCACGTGGCTTCCCCTCCCCAAGCGAGTGCTGGATATCGGCTGTAATGCCGGACTCCACGCCATGGAGTGGGCGCGGCGTGGGGCGGAGGTCGTGGGGGTGGACTCGGCCCCCGTCGCGATTGACCTGGCCCGCAAACGGACCGGTGGAATGCCCCGCCTCAGGTTTGACGTCGCCGATCTTCTTGAGGGTAGGTTTGATCGGTGGGGGGAATTCGACCTTGTGACCTCCCTCGGCGGGGTGTTCAATTGCATCACCCGCGCCGATCTCGTGCCCGCATTCCGCGCGGTCCGCTCGGTGCTGGCGCCGGACGGGGTCTTCGTCTTTGATGTTCTGAGGTGGTTCGAGGGGCCCCGCAAGATCTTCCTCAGGCGGAACGGGCACGGAGAGCTCAAGATCGTCTGGGAGTTCACCCTGGATCCTGTTCAAGGCCGCGGGCGGGTGGTCGGCCATTTCCTGGAGAGCGGGGCGGTGCAAGATTCCGAGCGATCCTTCTATACCGTGCCCGAGGTCACCACGCTCCTCTCTCTGGCCGGATTTCGTCGGATGACCGCGCGGGGAGACCTGGCCTTCACGGTTTCCCCCGAGCAGGCTGAACCGAGCATTTTTGTCCGCGCGTACGGTGACGGCCGCTGACGAGGCTAGATGAGACTTCCACATTGGGACCGGGACTATGATGAGCCGCCGGATGCTTGCCCCCTCTGCGCCATGTATAGCCTTCCGCCGGGGGCGAGGATGCTTGCAGGGTGGGAGGACCACGCCCACTCGGGCGTGTCTACGGCTCTTGTCTATGGTTTCAGGGGCGGTGGGTCCGCACCAGTGCCACGATCTCCTTTGAGATCGCCCGAGCCTCGACGGCAGGTCGCTGCCAGACGTTGCGGCCGACTGCCACGCCAGCCCCTCCAGCCTCCAGCACTTGGGAGAGGACGTCGAGAAACTCCTTAGGCTCCTCAGTCTTGACACCGCCTGAGAGGACGACTTTCGTCGTCTGCGCGGCCTCGCATGCCCAGCGGAACGATTCGAAATCGCCGGGCCATTTTACCTTGGCGATGTCGGCGCCAAGCTCGAAGGCGATGCGGGTGGCGTAAGCGATGACTTCCGGCGCCGTGTCATTCGGAACAGCCTTCCCACGCGGGTAGACCCACGCCACGACCGGCACCTCCCCGGACCGCGCGTCTCGCACGACCTGGGCAAACTCAGCGAACATCCTCCCCTCCTGCTCAGAGCCCGGGTAGAGGGTATAGCCCACGGCGCGAGCCCCGAGGGCCCGCACAGCGAACTCCACGGAGCAGAGGAGGCGGGAGTCGGGCTCCCCTTTATAGAGGTTCGCCCTGCCGTTGAGCTTGACGAGACGGGGCACCTCCGGATAGACCCCCTGGGTGGCGAGGGCCACGCCCTGCTGGAAGACGACCGCGGAGTAGCCGTAGTCCCGGGCCAGCTCCAGGATGAACCGGGGCGAGGCGCTCGGCGGGTTGGGGCGGAAGTCGGCGGGGCCGTGCTCTAAGCCTTGATCATAGGCGAGAAATGCAAAGCGTCCGCTCCCCTCGGGATCGAGTTTCTCCAGATACATGAGTTATCTCCTTCGTTCTACCAAGGCCCCGAAGCGCTCCACGAATTCCGCCTCTCCGAGGTTCGCCGCCCGGGCCAAGCCTCTGACGTGTTCGGGGGTGAAATCCTCCGGTTTGAGGCGGATCATGTAGGCCGCGAGGGTCTGATACATTTCGGACCCGGTATCCACATAGCGGACCCGGACGCGCCCGGTCTCTTTGTCGAGCATCTCGCTGAAGGGGACCGGGATGAGCCGTCCCCCCTGGATCGTGACCATGGCCGCGGTCCCGCCACCCAAGAGAAAGCGGGTCGCCCAGTAGCCGAGGCTCCGGCAGTACTGGATGTCATATCCGCCAGGAGGCTCGCAGCGCAGCTCGTAGCCAAGATCCTGGGCGACGATGGTGATATCGAGCCCGCGGGTTTTGAGGCTGGCCGTCACGCGCTCCTTGAGGACCCGCGCCAGCTCCAGCTCCGAGAGGCGGACATTCCCGTAGCTGTCCACCTCGACCGGACCCAGTGTCGTCGGGTCCAGCTTATCGGCCAACCCTTCGGAGAGCAGGGCGACGCCATGCTCGCGCCCCAGAGCGCGTCGTTTGATGATGGCCCCCTCGAGGGTGTCAGCGAGCGTCTGAAGGGAGATCCGCGGTTCAGGGAACTCTTCAGCAATGATCGTCAGGGTTGCTGCGGCCGCCCCGCCGATCCCAAGGGCTAGGTGACCGGCCCGTCGCCCCATCACCGTCACAAAGAACCAGCGCTCGGTGGTGGCTGCGTCCCGCATGAGATTGTGAACAAGGTCCTTGCCGAGGTTGCACGCGGTCGTGAAGCCGAAGGTCACCACCTCGGGCGGGAGGGGGAGGTCATTATCAATCGTCTTGGGGACGTGAGCGACCGCGATGGATCCCTCGAGGGCCTCGGTCAGCCGGGCCGCGGCGGAGGCGGTGTCATCCCCTCCGATCGTGAGGAGATAGGTGACCTCGAGCGCGCGAAGGGCCTGGACGACCTGGCGGAGCGTTTCCGCCGATTTGGCCGGGTTCTCCCGCGAGGTCCGGAGAATGGACCCCCCCTCGAAGTGGATCCGGGAGACCTCCGCAATCTCGAGTTCGCGGACTTGCGCCGTCTCCCCCCGAGCGAGCCACTTAAACCCGTCGTAGCACCCGAGGACCCGCACGCCCTGATTGCGCGCCTCGATCGTGGCCGCCGCGATCACCCCGTTGATCCCGGGGGCGGGTCCACCTCCCACTAAGATGGCCAGGGTCTTCATCTGGTCTTTGATCAGTATACCGGATACGTTTCTCTTTGGCTCCGCCGATCTCTTGACAGCAGCCGGCCAGGAGGGTCTACTGATTGCGTGACGCGGACAGCGACGGTATTGGTTTCTGTGATGTTTGTCTGGAGCGGGATCGCGTTGGCCCAGCCCTGCACCCCCAGCCGCCCCGACGCCGAAGGGCCCTTTTATAAGCCCAATGCACCGACGCGCACGAGCATTGGGCGAGGGCTCCTGATCAAGGGGACGGTTCGCTCAGCGCGCGGCTGCGGCTCCGTAGAAGGGGCCCGGCTTGAGTGGTGGCAGGCCAATGCGTCAGGGCAATACGATGATGATCAGCGCGCCACAATGCGGGCGGGTGAGGATGGGGCGTATCGCTTCGAGACTTCCTTCCCTCCCGCCTATGGGGGGCGGCCGCCCCACATCCACCTCAAGGTCTTTGCCCCCCTCCACCGCCCGCTGATCACTCAACTCTACCCCCGACCCGGGCAGACCGAGATCGGCTTAGACTTCGTCCTCGTCCCGGAATAACCGGGCGATTTTCTCTTGAAATTGACCCGAATTCTGCCATGATGTTGGCGCCGCCCCGGGAGCGGTCCCGGAGGCCTCGCCTCGTCCAGGGTCTTCCGCCGGTCTGAGGCGCGGAGGGAAGGCGGAAGAGTCAGTCCCCGTGAAGGCGGGACGAGGAGACGAGGATGGCGACGAAACTGTATGTCGGGGGGCTCTCCTACTCAACCAGCTCAGAAGATCTGAGGGCCCTGTTCGCCCAGGTGGGGACGGTGGAGTCCGCGGCCGTCATCACCGACAAGTTTACGGGCCGCTCTCGCGGATTCGGGTTTGTGGAGATGGCCAGCAGCGAAGAGGCGGAGACGGCGATCCAGCGATTGAACGGGCAGGTGGTGGACGGCCGGAACCTCACCGTCAATCTGGCGAACACGCAGGGGAGCCGGCCTGCCGGGGGCGGAAGCCGGGGCGCTGGCCGAGGCGGGCCCGGTAATCGGGGGCCTCGCCGCTCAGCTCCGCGCTGGTAGTCGCTTAATCGCGTTCAGGACCGCGGGCCCTTAAGGCCTTCAGCCGCTTCCTCTGGGCCTCTTGCTGTTTCCGCTTGCGCCGGGCCGAGGGCTTCTCGTAGAAGGCTCGCCGCTTCATGTCCTTGAAGAGGCCGTCTTTGGCAAGCTGCCGCTTCAGGAGCTTGAGGGCTTGGTCCACTTGGCCGTCCACGACGTAGATTTCCCGACCACTCCCCCCCCGGCGTCCGCTGCCGGCGTCCCGTGGGGGGGCCTCATCGTTGGACTGGTGAGGGTAGGCGGGGTTGACTCGGAGGGGACGGTTCATGAAGGAGTGGCCGTTGAACATCCCGGCGGCCCGCTGGGCATCCTGGTCGCTGTCCATGTCCACAAAGCCGAAGCCTCGCCGCTGGCCCGTCATGGGGTCTGTCACTAGGTGAACCCCTGCGACTCTGCCCGCCCGGGCGAAGAGCCCCGCGATATCCTCGCTCGTGGCCCCGATCGCCAAGTTGCCAATAAATAAGCGTGTGCTCACGTCTCTGATCCAGATAAGGAAACCCCCCCGATCGGGGGGGTTGAAACCCGTGCCACTTTACCTCGGATCTCTCGAGGATGCAACACTTTCTTCTCGGGGCGTTCTTCGAGCGGGGGAGTTTGACAGACCAAGAGGGTGTATGATAGTTTTCGCGCGCCGGGCCGGCGTAGCTCAGAGGCTAGAGCAGCCGATTCGTAATCGGCAGGTCGTCGGTTCGACTCCGACCGCCGGCTCCACGCTTTCCAGCCACTTCTAAACCAGCCCAAAGCGGGGCGTCTTATTTCACTTCACCACGCTCTCCCTTTTTGTCATGGCCGTGACAGGAACTGGCTCGTGGCGCTTTCGTCCTCGAATAAAATCCTCGTGACAGTTTTTGTCACAGAGCTTGATTAGTCAAGAGGGAAAACACCTTCCCCAACCTTCAGTCTTTCTGTGCTCCCCCGGTGCCGCTGGGATTCTCTTCGGCACGACTCCTGCAGCCCCTCCGGCAGGTCGCCAGTCTCGCATGAGAGGCGGCTCATGGCCAGTTCTGTCAATCAAAGTTCTCTAGGCGAGAGGAGGACCAGCGATGCGGACCAAGTCTCTGGCGTTTCTGTTTTCCCTTTTGATGCTGACCGCGCTGCTGCCTGTAGGGGCGTCGGCCAGCCCTCTCACTGTCGTCGGGAGTCTGACGATCACGGGGGCGGGCGGGGCTGCCCTCACGACCCAGCTCGTGGGAATCGCGATGATCGCTAACCCTGGCTTTGAAAAGAACAGCACCATACAGATTCCCCCCTTCACGTTGCCGGTCTTCGTGGACGGGGAGGCGGAAGACGAGGAAGGGTCCACAAGTAAATCCAAGTTGCTGAAGAAGAACTTCGACACCACGCTGGCCCTGACGAACACTACAGGCGCGTCGCTTGTCATCGAGCTTACGCTCCGCGACGCTACGGGCGCCCTTTTGACTCCCACCCCGGTGTCCATGACCCTGCTGTCTCATGCCACCGAGGTGATCTTCGTCTCCGACCTGCTTCCCTAGCGTCCTAATCTTGGAAGGGGCCGTCGAGGCCCCCTCAGAAGAAAGCCTGCTAGGGCGTGAAGGCGATCGACGCTGAGCTGAACGTGTTGATCCGGGTGAGCGCGCGCGGGGACTCCCCCGGAAAGCTGAGGTCATCCACGATGATCTGCGCGCCGGCGGCCCGGAGGGCGTTCACCGAGCTGATGAAAGCCAGACTGGTGGGAAACCCCGACGAAAACGCCAGGCTCGCCCCAGGCGCGCAGTCGGCGATGATCTCCAGCAAGGGCCGTCCCCTCGTCCCCGCTCCCGGCGTTGAGGACCTGCACCGACCCCAGGTTGCCGGAGGCCTGCGAGGCGGCGAGCCCATCCACCCCGTCGGAGAACCGTCCCTCCCTTACCCCCGGGGAGGTTCTTGGACCCTGGCCGATCCCGCATGCTCGTCCACGAGCCGCCGCACCAGCGCCATGATGTCGGCTGTCGTCTCGAGCTTCGCGACCTGGTCATCGCTGATTGCGACGCCGAACTCCCGCTCGGTGGCGATCGCGAGCTCCACGGCGTCCAGCGAGTCCATACCCAGGTCGTCGATGAGCCTGGCGTCGAGCCTGATCTCTTCTGCGGGAATGCCAAGGCGGGTCGTGAGGATCTTCTTGACGCGCGCGTCGAGATCGGGGATCTCCATGATGGCTCCTTATGAGTCTGTTCGCCGGCGCTCGGACTGGTCGGTGAGGTCGATTTTTCTGAAGACGAGAGTCGCGTTCGTCCCGCCGAACGCGAAGCCGTTCGAGACGGCGGCGCGGACCTCCATCGGGCGCGCCAGGTTGGGCACGTAATCCAGGTCGCACTCCGGGTCTGGCGTCCGATAGTTGATCGTCGGCGGAACAAGACCGCGCTCGATGGCGAGGACGGTCGCGATCGCCTCCACCGCGCCGGCGGCCCCGAGCAAGTGTCCCGTCATGGACTTGGTCGAGCTGACGGCGACTCGGCGGGCGTGCGCGCCCAGGATCATCTTAATCGCCTTGGTTTCATTGATGTCGTTGTGGGGGGTCGAGGTGCCGTGCGCGTTGATGTAGTCGATCTCCTCGGGTCGAAGCCCGGCGTCTTCCAACGCGAGCGCCAGCGCGCGCGCCGGGCCGTCGGTTGACGGGGCGGTCGGGTGGTGGGCGTCGGCCGTGAGACCGTAGCCGACGAGCTCGGCGTAGATATGGGCCCCGCGGGCGCGCGCGGCGTCAAACTCCTCCAGGACCAGGACTCCCGCGCCCTCGGCCAGGACGAAGCCGTCCCGTTCCTTGTCAAAGGGGCGGCTTGCGCGGGCAGGCTCGGCGTTATGGGTGGACAGGGCGCGGAGCGCGCAGAAGCAGCCGACGACGATCGGGTGGATCAGGGCGTCCGTACCGCCAGCCAGCATCACGTCCGCGTCGCCCCGCTGAATCATCCGGAACGCATCGCCGATCGCCTGGTTGCCCGCGGCGCACGCGGTGGTCGCGGACGCGATGGGGCCGCGCGCTCCGGTTCGCATCGAGACCCAACCGGCCGCCATGTTGGGAAGGGACCCCGGCATCGCGTAGGGACTGATCGCCTCGGGACCCTCGGCCCGGAGCGCGTCGTAGGTCGCCATGAGCAAGGGGATTCCCCCCATGCCGGTGCCGATTGATACGCCGACCCGCTCGCCTCGGCCCTCGATCGTAAGCTTGGCATCCGCGATCGCCTCATGCGCAGCCGTGAGCGCGTAGTGGATAAAGGTGTCGGTGCGGACCACGTCACGGCGTGCCAGATAGGCGAGGGGGTCGAAGCCGCGGACCTCTCCCGCAATCTGCGAGGCGAAGGAAGACGGGTCGAACTTGGTGATGCGATCGATCCCGCTGACGCCTTGAGTGAGAGCCCGCCAGAAGGCGTCTACCCGGATACCGACCGGGGAAACGACGCCCATCCCCGTAATCACGACGCGTCGCATCGGACCCTTCCGAACCCTAAGTCGCCCGTCCGTCGCTTAGCGCTTCGCCCGCCGTAACCGCCTGAACACCCGAAGGCGTGGTAGACCACCAAAAAACTGAGCAAAAACCGCCAATGCGCATTGTGTAGGGGCGCAGCTTCGCCCCAGTATCTCCGATCTGGATGTAATAGTCAAAGTACACGCAATCGGCCGACGGCGACCCGCTAGCCGAGTGGCTCTGTGAGCTGCGGATCAGCACCCCATACGCGAGACCCGCTTGACTAATAAACTTCCTTGACAGGCTCGTCATCCGCGGTGTATTTTGTTGCGAGTTTAGAAACGGGGGCTGCAGGGTCGGGGCGTGTATGTTTCCTGATACTCTGAAGAGCTGGGAGGGAGGTGGGGTCGCCCCAGAGTCGAGTGACCGCGCGGATCGCAAGGTCGGAACAACTCACACCACAAGACGGAGGAAGCCAATGAAGCGCCTATGCGGAATCACCCTGGCTAGTGTCATCATCGTCCTTGGGCTGTTGGTAGTCGCGGGTCCAACTTTCGCGAACGACGCAACCTTGTTCGTGCTCAACTGGATCGGCAGCTCGGATGGGGTCCTACAGCAAGCGGACATCAAGGACAACACCGCGACCGTCGCCATCAGCACGGGTGGCACGCGCGTTTTCAACTCCGCCACGCAGTGCGGACAGCAGAGAACGGGCGTGGTCGGCATATTCACGCTCGCGGACAACGGGAGACTGCAGTATAGCTACCGGCACATCTGCGTGGGCGGCACCTTCATCCCGTTCGAGTTCCGTGGCATCGAGAGCCCGGTGGGCAGCCTGACCTTCGCCGGCACGTTCCGGAACGAGGGCGGTGGCTCCGGCTCCTATACCCTCAACTTCGCCGGCTTCTCGACGTCCGAGGAGGAGGGGGAGAAATTTGCCGAGGGCGCGGTGCCGACGGAGGCCGGGCCCGCCCCTGGCGAGCCGCAGTAGTAGTCCCTCGTGTAGCTCATGCGATCGATCGGGGCGCGGCCGGCCCTGAGAGCCGAGCCGCGCCCCGGCCTCGTGAGTCATAGGGTGTATCCTCAGGAAAGAATCCCGCCGGGCCTCGTTTGCCAGCTCATTCTCCTCGCCGTTGTCTGGCCCTCGACTGTTCTCTTCGCCCAAGAGAAACAAGTCCTCCCGCCCGCCCGCCCGGTTCTGTTGCACTCGCTGGTCGAGATCTCTTCTCTTCAGTCGCCTGCTCCCAGGACTCCTCAGGCGGAGACGGCCATCGAGATCAAACCCTTCCTCACGCCCGATCCCAAAGGGCTGCGGCAGTGGAAGGAACACCTCAACCAGGGTCTGGGGGTCGTCCCACCTGCACCCGAGTTCATCCCCGACACGGCCCCTCACGTGGCGCCGCCTCTCCCGCGCGCGCCGACCGTCTCTCGCTCATTCGAGGGACTCACCAACGCTGACAATGCCGCGCTGACGGGGTTTTTGATCCTTCCCCCCGACCACAACCTCGGCGTCGGGCCGAGCCACGTCTTTCAGATCGTCAACATCATCGGCCGGATCACCGACAAGCTGGGGGGGATCTTTTCATCGTTCACCTTGAGGAGCTTCTTCGGGGTGGACCCGGGCTTCAGTGAAACGGACCCGCGAGTGATCTACGATGCAGTCAGCGGCCGCTGGTTCGCGGTCTACCTTCAATTCTCGAGTGGCTTGGCTTCGTCTTCCCTTATCGTTGCGGTCTCGACGACGAGCGATCCGACCGGAACTTTTTGCCGCTACCGGATCGGCAACCCGACCTCCGAGCCGTTCCTCCAGGATTTCCCGATGCTCGGCGTCAGCGACGACAAGGTGGTCGTCTCCTATAACGGCTTCTCGCTTCCGTTGGCGACTGCGACCTTCCTCGGCGGAGGGTACTACGTCCTCAACAAAGCGAACTTGACGGCCTGCTCCGCTTCTTTGAATATGACCCGCGTCCCCCCGAACCCCTCGCGGGCCACCCCCCACTCTGCCCAGTCCCTCGGAAGCACGAGCGATCTCTTCCTGGCCATGAACGACATGGCCACCCTCACCCTTCTGAGGATCGGCGGGGTCCCCGGAGTGAGCGTGGTCACCGAGACGCCCACCACCCTTGGGATCCGCTTCTGGACCGCGCCGCCGAGCGCCCCGCAGGCCGGTTCCGGTGTGCTCCTTGACACGAATGACGAGCGCGTGGTCAGCGTCGCCTGGCAGAATCATTCCCTCTGGGTCGCAGGGAATGAGGGCTGCACTCCGACGGCGGACTTTGCGACCCGAAGCTGCCTCCGCGTCATCGAGGTCCGCACTGACAACCTGAGCGTCCGTCAAGACATGACCTTCGGCGCTCCCGGGGAATATTTCTACTACCCGGCCGTTCGCCCTGACGTCGCGGGAAACGCCTATGTCGTGTTTACCAGGTCATCGACCAGTAGCTTTGCGAGCGTTCGGATCACGGGTCGGCTGGTCACCGACCCTTTGAACACGCTCCAGGCTTCGAGCGAAATCCGGACCGGAGGCGGAGCGCAGACTCACCCGTCAGGCCGGATGGGGGACTATTCCGGAGCGGCCCTGGACCCGAGCGACCCGCTCACGGTCTGGGTGATGGGGGAATATATCCAATCCACTGGGATCGCGAATTGGGGGACGTATGTCGCCCAGCTCCGCTTTTTCTCCCCGAGCGTCCCCGTCACACTCAGCCTCAACAAAAAGACCTTTCGCGCGGGTGAGACTCTTCGAGTCGACATTACCGTGGCGAACCCCGGTCCTGAAAGGCTCGTGGACGTCTATTTTGGCGCTCTCCTGCCGCCCCAGACCGGGGGATGCCCTGGCCGCGACCCGATCGCGTTTCTGGCGGACGGGTTTGCCACGACCGTCGTGACGTGCCTGACGGCCCCGGCAACGACTTTTGGAGCGCACTCCCGAAATGTTTCGATCCCGGCAGCGCTGCCGGTGACCGCGTTTCCAAACTTCTTTAGTTTTCTCTGGACCTCGGATCTTCCGGCAGGCTTTTACACGGTCGTTTTGTTCTTCACCCCCGTCGGGGCATTGGGAGATGGGCGTGTCGATGCCGCTGACGTGATCGCTCTGGTAGGGGATGTTCTGAGCTTTCTTCCCTAGCAGGCCGTTGAAAAAGGCCCATCTGCGGCGAAGGCTTTCCTCGGAGGGGGCCTCGACGGCCCCCTTCCGAACCTCCCCCAGAATTGCGCCGGCGGAGCCGGCGCTCGATTCGCCGCCTTGCATCTGGACCTTTTTGAACAGCCTGCACTAGCCGCCGGCGGAGCCCTTGCTTTTCTGCCCCGGCTCTCGCTAGAATGAATGGTGCCAACCGGAGACGCCCCCTAAGGCCAGTCAGGGCGCCTCGGGAGGGCCCTCAGCATGGCCATCGTCACCGTGTCTCACGAGATGGGGGCCGGCGGATCGGAGGTCGGCCACGCCGTGGCCGAGCGGCTCGGCTACCGGTTCGTTGATCAAGAGCTGATCTCAGAGGCGGCCCGCCGGTATGGGGTTCTCGAGGAGAAACTCAACGAGCGTGATGAGACGCGGCCTTCTCTCTTTGAGCGGTTCGATACCGAGACCCGCCTCTTCACGACCGTGATCCAGACTTCCCTCTACGACTTCGCCGAGGATGACAACGTGATCCTCATGGGCCGCGGGGGGCAGGTCCTCCTGGGGGGTGTGGCCCATGCCCTTCGCGTCCGGGTGATGGCCCCCTTTGAGCTTCGGGTCAAGCGCGTGATGAAGAAGATGGCCGCGCAGATCGGGGAGGCCCTGGATCAGCGAACGGCCACGGAGATGGTCCGGCGGAGCGATGCCGAAAAGGCCGGCCGAGTGCGCTATGTGTACGAGGTGGACGGGGCCGATCCGCGGCTGTATGACCTGGTCATCAACACGGAGAAGCTTACCGTCTCCGCGGTCACGGAGCTCCTCGTCGGGTTGGTCAAGCGGCCCGAGCTGGCCTCGACCGAAACCTCACGCCAGCTCGTGGCGGACCGAGCCCTGGCCTCACGAGTCCGGACCGGCCTGGCCATGGACCCGGAGACCCGGCGCCACCGAATCGAGGTCAAGGCGGAGCAGGGGGTGGTGACCCTCGAGGGTAGCACTGCCCTGGATGCAGCCGTCGCCGTGGCCCGATCGGTCCGCGGCGTCGTGAACGTGAAGACCGAGATCGTCGAGATCCCGCCGATCCCGCCGTTCGTAGCCTAACCCGGCCACGCTCCAACTGATCCAGCCTAAGCGTCGCGCAGGGGTTGTGGTGCCGGTCCCAATGACGAGCCAGACGCATTGTTCGAGCCGGCTGCATTAAGTTAGCTTGGCCAAGGCCGCGGTCTCACTATCGTAGATATCGAAGAAACGGGAAAGACGGGTCAGGTCGAAGACCGTCCGAACCTCCCGGTTGAGCCCCGCCAGGACGAGCTTCCCTCCGCTCTTCCCCGCTTCTTTCATGGCCCCCACCAGGACACCGAGTCCGGAGGAATCGATGTAGTTCACGCGGGCCAAGTTGACGACCACCTTAGCGTTGGCTGACCTGGCGAGTTCCGTGAGGGCGTCGCGAAGGCGCGGCGTCCCATGCAGGTCCACCTCGCCCTCCACGTCAACGACGGCCACCCCTCCCTCCTGGCGCCGCACTCTAAGCTCCATGGCTGGTCGTGCCTCCTCGATCCCGCTTCCGCGAAGAGTGTCGCCGCTTGACCATTCTCAGCTGGTTGCCCCCGCCTTCGGGGCGACTGAATTCGACCGTATCGGTGAGCTGGCGGATCAGAAAGATGCCGTATCCTCCCTCACGGGGCTCACCGGGATCAGGGGGACGGAGCGCGGTTGGGTCAAACGGGGGGGCGAAGTCGCGGATGGTGATCTCCATGCCGTCTCGGGACGGGGTCGCCCGGAGAACAATTCGCTGCGAGGGGTCTCCACGATAGGCATGGCGGATGATGTTGGTGCAGGCCTCCGAGGCGGCGACCTTGAGATCCGCAATGTCTCCGGAGGAGAGCCCGTGGGCCTTCCCGACACGTTCGAGCCACCACCGAATGGCCGCCAGATCCCGAGGGCGGCTCCTGACCGTGAGCTCCCCGGGCTGCTCCGTCTTCTTCACGCTCGCCCTCCCCTCAGCAGGCTGATCAAAAAGGTCCAGATGCAAGGCGGCGATTCGAGCGCCGGCTCCGCCGGCGCAATTCTGGGGGAGGTTCGGAAGGGGGCCGTCGAGGCCCCCTCCGAGGAAAGCCTTCGCCGCAGATGGGCCTTTTTCATCAGCCTGCTATTTCCGCTGGCCACGGACCCGATCCTCGGCCGGCATCTCCTCCACCTTTGCTTGCGCCTGACCGGACTTCCCCTTGCGCAGATAGGTCAGAGAGACGGTCTTGCCGATCTGGCTTTCAGCGATGAGTCGCTGGAGGTGCTGAGGGTCGTCCACTTTGGAGCCGTCGTAGGTGAGGATGAGGTCCCCTTGCTGGAGCCCGGCCTTCGCCGCGGGACCGCCCGAGGAGACGGAGGCGACCAGGGCGCCCTCTCCCGATTTGGCGCCCAGGGACTGGGCCAGCTCGGCCGTGAGCGGCTGGAGTGAGAATCCGAGCCATCCCCGCGCGACCCGCCCCTTTTCGATGAGCTGCTCGATGATCCGTTTGGCCATGTTGACGGGGATCGCGAAGCCGATCCCCTGGCCGGAGGCGACGATGGCGGTATTGATCCCGATGACGTCACCGCGAAGGTTCACCAGTGGACCGCCGGAGTTTCCCGGGTTGATGGAGGCGTCGGTCTGGATGAAGTTCTCATAGGTGGCAATTCCCACGTCTGACCGGCCCGTGGCGCTGATGACCCCGACCGTGACCGTTTGGTCGAGGCCGAAGGGATTGCCGATGGCAATGGCCCACTCGCCGACCCGAAGCCGATCCGAATCCCCGAGCGCCGCCACCGCCATCTTTTCCTCGACCTGGATCCGGACCACCGCCAGATCGGTCTTGGGATCGGAACCGACGATACGTCCCCGCACCTCGTGTTTGTCCGAGAAGCGGACGGTGATCTCGTCCGCGCCCTTGATCACGTGGAAGTTGGTGAGGATGTACCCCCGCCGGTCGAAGATGACCCCCGAGCCGAGGCTCGATTGGCGAAACTCGCCCCGCGGGCCTTTGCCGAAGAAGTCACGGAAAAAGTCTCGGAAGAAGGGGTCATCCGGGAAGGGTTGATCAAAACCGAAGGGGCGTCGGCCTCGGCTGAGCTGGACGGTCCCGATGTTCACCACCGCCGGCCGCACCTTGTCGGCGACCGCCACGAATGCGCTCTGGAGATCCCCCGCGGCCAGGCCGGGAGGGGGGGCCGTCTTGGCGGCTTGGCCGAGCCAGAGGGGTTCCTCGGTCAGGACGGCGTGGAGGAGGAAGCCAAGGCCGAGCGCAACGAGGACCAGGACCACGAGGGGGAACACCGGCCACTGTCTCCCCCTCCACATCTTCATGCATGCCCCTGCTTTTCTTCAAGGATGGCGCTATGATACTGACCCAGAGGGAGAGTTGTCAAGGCGAGCCGCGCTTACGTCGCGGATGAGCGGAGGACTTGGATCGGAGGGGTTGGCCCGATCTTCGGATCTCGTGTTATCATGAAGTCCCGTTGCATGACACAACCCATGAGAACCGTGCAGGAGTGCTAATGCGCGTCACCCCCCCTGATCTCCGACGGATGAAGGAACGCGGCGAGCCGATCGCGGTCCTGACCGCCTACGATGCCCCGACGGCTCGAATCCTCGATGAGGCGGGCATTCCTGTCCTACTCGTCGGTGACTCCCTCGGGATGGTGGTCCTGGGGTACGAGAACACGACGAGCGTGACGATGGAAGACATGCTCCACCACGCGAAGGCGGTGGCCCGGGCGAGCCACCATGCCCTCGTGGTCGCGGACATGCCGTTCATGAGTTACGCCGTCAGCGTCGAGCGGGCGCTGGAGAACGCGACGCGCTTTATCCAGGAAGGCGGGGCGCAGGCGGTCAAGGTCGAAGGGGGGGAGCGGGTGGCCCACACCGTCCAGAGAATGGTAGAGGGAGGGATCCCCGTCATGGGTCATCTGGGCCTCACTCCACAGCAGATCTTGAACCTTGGGGGATACAAGGTTCAGGGACGCTCGGCGGAGGCCGCGGAGGAGATCGTCCGAGACGCCATCCTCCTCGAGGAGGCCGGGGCCTTCTCCCTGGTCCTCGAATGCATCCCCGCGCCGCTCGGTCAGTTGGTCAGCGAGTGCCTGAGGATTCCCACGATCGGGATCGGGGCAGGTCCTGGCTGCGATGGTCAGGTCCAGGTGCTTCACGATATTTTGGGGCTCTGCCCCGGCTTCCACCCGAAGCACGCCAAGCTCTACGCCACGCTGGCCCAGGAGATCGCCCAGGCTGTCAGCCGCTACTCGGAGGAAGTGCGGAACAGGGAATTCCCGGCCCAGGAGCAGAGCTATGGGATGGACCCCGATCTCATTCAAGGCCTCCGGGAGCGGATTCGACGCCAGGGCTGGAGTCATGCAACGCCTTGAGACGGCTGCGGCGCTTCACGAGTGGCGCCGCGATCTGGGAGGCTCGCTCGGGCTTGTCCCCACGATGGGCTTTCTCCACGAAGGGCACCTCTCCTTGGTGCGCCGCGCCCGGGCCGAGAACGATGTGCTGGCCGTGACCGTCTTCGTCAACCCCACCCAGTTCGGCCCGCGTGAGGACTTTGCAAGGTATCCCCGTGATCTTCCCCGCGATCTCGCCCTCCTCGAGCGCGAAGCGGTGAACCTCGTCTTCGTGCCGGATCCGCAGGAGATCTATCCTGAGGGGTTCCAGACCTACGTGACCGTCCCGGAGCTCAGTGAGCGGTGGGAAGGGGCCTCGCGCCCCGGCCACTTCCGCGGAGTTGCCACCGTGGTGGCAAAGCTCTTTGCGCTCTTCCGGCCCGAGCGGGCCTACTTCGGGCAGAAGGATTACCAGCAGTTTCAGGTGGTTCGTCGCCTGGCCCGCGATCTCGGCTTCCCCCTCACTGTCGTGCCGTGCCCCATCGTGCGGGAACCTGACGGCTTAGCCATGAGTTCGCGCAATAGCTACCTGAGCCCGGCCGAGCGCCACGCTGCCACAGTGCTCTTCCGCGCGCTCCAGGCTGGGGAGGCGGCCTACCGGGCCGGGGAACGGAGCGGCCACCGTCTTCAGGCGGCGGTGAAGGAAGTCCTGGCCCAGGAGCCGCTCGCCAAGCCTGACTATGTCGCGGTCGCCGATCCCGAGACTCTTGAGGAACTGGACGAGGTCGGGGCGCGTGGGGTCGTGTTCTGTCTGGCGGTCTGGATCGGGGCCACGCGTTTGATTGATAACTGCCTGCTTGCCCAGCCATGAGTCGCGCGCCCGGCAGTCTGCGTCTTGGCGGGATCCTCCTCAAGAACGGCTTCATCCGGGAGGCGGACCTGGCCAAGGCCATGGAGATCCAGCAGCAATCCAAGAAGTCTTTAGGAGAGATTCTCCTGGATCTCAGGCTGGTGAGTGAGGAAAACCTGGGTGAGGCCCTGAGCCAGCAGCTCGACATCCCCTTCGTGCGGCTGAGCAATTATCTCATTGACCCAGCCGTGACCTCCGTCCTTCCGGAGGAGCTCGCCAGGCGCCTCAAGGTCGTGCCGCTCTTCCTGGTGGAGAATAGCCTCACCCTTGCGACGACGGATCCCGCGAACGTGGAGGTCGTTGACCAAGTCCGGTTCCGGGTCGCTTATCAGGAGGAATGAAGCCTAGCAGGCTGATGAAAACGGCCCATCTGCGGCGAAGGCTTTCCTCGGAGGGGGCCTCGACGGCCCCCTTCCGAACCTCCCCCAGAATTGCGCCGGCGGAGCCGGCGCTCGAATCGCCGCCTTGCATCTGGACCCTTTTGATCAGCCTGCAGGCGGAGCGGCACTAGTGGTTTTTTCGTGGAAGCGGTTTCGGGATCACTTCCGAAACATCCTCCACCTCGATGAGGAGCCCTGGCGGATCGCCGCGGGGATGGGTCTCGGGGTCTTTATCAGCTTCACCCCGTTTTATGGCTTCCACACCCTCGTGGCCCTTCTCTGCGCGTTCGCCTTCCGCCTCAACAAAGTCGCGACTGTGACCGGGGCCTGGGTGAACCTGCCGTGGTTTGCCCCCGCCGTCTATGGGGTGAGCCTGATGGTAGGTGAACTGATCCTCTCCGGAGGCACCGTGCCCCCCGGCTGGACCGACTGGACCCTTCGGGACTTGGTGGCCACGAGCCAATCATACTTCCAGGCTCAGAAGATGAAGGAAGGGATCTACACACTGGTTGAGTTGACCTTTGCCGTCTCCAAGCCCCTCGTCGTTGGGACGACCGTGCTGGGAGCCCTCGCTGGCGCCATCGCGTATCTGCTCACGCTCGAGGGCGTGAAGGAGGTCCGCCGGCTGAAAATACTGAAGATGCGGAAGGGCGGGCGGGGAGAGGAGAACCGATAATGACTGCCCTCGGCCAACTCCTGGCTCGGGGCCTCAGACTCGAGGGATTCGAGGCCCATCTCACTCAAGGGCTGACGATCCTGGCCGTCCTCATCGCAAGCGTCCTGGTCTACCAGTTCGTGAAGGTGCTGATCGATCGCCTCTTTCGTCCCCTCATGGCGGCGGGCCTGTTTACCGCGAAGACGCAGCGGGCCCTGACCCTGGGACCGATTCTCAAGAGCCTCGCCCGCTATCTGATCGCCTTTGTCGCCCTGATGATCGTGTTGGACCAGTTCGGGATGGACATCAAGGCGATTCTTGTCTCGGCGGGAGTGGTGGGGCTCGCCATCAGCCTTGGGGCACAGGCCCTGGTCAGGGACGTCATCATGGGGTTTGTCATCCTGTTCGAGGGGCTGATTGCTGTGGGGGACGTGATCGAGGTAGGGTCTCACACTGGGGAAGTCGAGGCGGTTGGGCTTCGGGTCACCAAGATTCGAAAACTCTCCGGGGCGCAGCTCATCGTCCCGAACGGTGAGTTGACCCAGTTTGGCAACTACACGCACGGTTGGGCGCGCGCCGTGGTCGACGTGGGGATCCCGTATGAGGTGGAGGTGGACCGCGCCCTCGTCCTCCTGGAGGCCGTGGGGCGGCGGTGGGGGGAGGAGTCGTCCGGGGTGGCTCTCGGGTCTGCCGAGGCTCAGGGGATTATTCGTTTTGGCGACTCGGAGATGATTCTCCGTCTTCAGGTGAAGGTCGACGCGCGGCAACGGGCCGCCGCGGAAAACGAGCTGCGTCGGCGGATCAAGGCGGCCTTCGACAAGGAGGGCATTACGATCCCCTATCCGCAGCGCGTCGTTCACTGGGCCAACCGGCCGCTCCGCGAGGAGTCCGCCGGATGAAGGCCATCATCCTTTGCGCGGGGAAGGGGACGCGACTTCGGCCGCTCACCTTCAGCAACGCCAAGCATCTGATCCCCGTGGCCAACAAACCCGTCCTCGTCTACGGGATCGAGGCCATCGTGGAGGCCGGGGTCCGAGAGATCGGCATCATCGTCGGTGAGACCGGGGAGGCGATTCGGGAGGCGGTCGGCGACGGCTCAGCCTGGGGCGCGAGAGTCACGTACATCGAGCAGCGGGAGCCTCGGGGACTCGCCCATGCCGTCTCGGTGGCCCGTGACTTCCTCGGCGACGAGCCATTCATCATGTATCTCGGGGATAACCTTCTCAAAGAAGGCCTCCGGGAGTTTGCGGAGACCTTCCGTCGGAACCGCCCCAACGCCCTCATCCTCCTCTACGAGGTCCCCAACCCCGAACAGTTCGGGATCGCGGTCCTCCGCGATGGGAAGATCGCCCGCGTTGTGGAGAAACCCAGTCCTGCCCCCACGAACCTCGCCATCGTCGGGGCGTATATTTTCGACCGGAACGTCTTTGACGCCATCGCCCGGATCCGGCCCTCCCGGCGCAACGAGCTGGAGATCACCGACGCCATCCAGGATTTGATCGAGCGAGGCCTCACCGTCGAGCCGCACATCGTCCGCGGGTGGTGGAAGGATACCGGGAAGCCCGAGGATATCCTGGAGGCCAACCGGTTCATCCTGGAGGATATCCGGCCAGAGATGCTCGGAAAGGTTGATGCGGACTCCCAGATCGAGGGGAAGGTGGTGGTGGGTCAGGGGGCCGAGGTCATCAACTCTATCATCAGGGGTCCGGCGATCATCGGGGAGGGAAGCGTCATCGTGAACTCCTTTGTCGGGCCCTTCACCTCCATCGGCCGGAATGTCCGCCTGGAGGGGAGCGAGATCGAACACAGCGTCGTGATGGAGGAGTGCGTGATCCAGCACGTCGAAGGGCGCATCGATTCCAGTCTCATCGGCCGAAACGTGGTCATCACCCGAAACGTCCGGCGCCCCAAGGTCTTTCGTTTCGTCCTCGGGGACAACTCCATCTCCGAGCTCACTTAGATCACTCGGAGGGGGGCACGCCCCCGAAGGACGCGCAGTCCACCCGCGGGTTGCGTCGGGGACGCCTTCCCCAGAAGGCGAAGTAAGGAAGCTCGCGTTTTGATCAACCCATGGGGGAGGACGAGGGGGAGCAGTGGGGGCTCTCCCCTCGTTCAATCAGTTGGGACTCCCCCCCTGACCATTAGAGGAGGGGGCTTAGCGTGAAGCGGATCCCCGCGTAGAGGACGGCGACCAGAGGACCGAGGACCACCTGGGCCATCCCGGTGGCGAGGAAGAGGACAAGGATCAGGAAGCCGTAGGATTCAATCCGCTCAAAGGCAATCAGTTGCCGACGCGGGAGCAGTCCTTTGAGGATCTGGCTCCCATCGAGGGGAGGGATGGGGATCAGGTTGAACGCCGCCAGGTTGAGGTTGATGATGAAGCTCCATTTCAAGAGTTCCCGGACGGGAAGTGCGAGAAATGGGGTAGCCAGCCCCCCTGACCATCGGTAGAGGAGGAGACTCACTGCAGCGACGATCAGGTTCGCGACAGGACCCGCGGCCGCGACCCAGATCATATCCCTCAAGGGGTGGCGAAGGTTCATCGGGTTGACCGGGATCGGTTTGGCCCACCCGAACTTGACGAGGATCATCATGATGGTGCCGATCGGGTCGAGGTGGGCGATTGGGTTCAGGGTCAGACGCCCCGACAGCCTGGCCGTTGGATCCCCGAGCCGATCGGCAACCCAGCCGTGGGCCACCTCGTGGAAGGTGATCGCGAAAAGGACGGCCGGGAGGACCACGACCAGCTCTTGAAGAAACGATGTGAGGTCGAAGGGCATCACTCCTCCCGAGGAGAATACGTTGCCTCTTGCTTCAAGGCCGGCCCCGGCACTCGGTACCTCTCATCGAGCCAGACCCCGAGGTCAATCAGCTTGTAGGCGACGGAGCAGAACGGCCGCGCGGGGTTTCCGCGCCATCGAGCCGGGCCTCCACAGGTGGGACACCGTGTCGTGAAGCTCAATTTGTCTTGATTTTCGACCACGGTGCTCCCATCATACCATGGAGACACCGGGGTGAAGGTGGCTCAGGGAGCGGCCCACGTGGCGTGGATGGTCTCGACGAAGTGAAGGAGCTCGTCGACGGCAAAGGGCTTCGGGAGGATGAGAAGGGGCGACGCGTTGGGAGCCGGATGATCTACGGGACGGGCTGGCGCGATGAGGAGTGTTGGCCCGAGGGCTCCCCTCCGGACTCCCCAGTGGCGTTCCAGGGTTCCGTTGTCCTCGTCCAGGATGAGGAGGTCATAGGGGACTTCCGTCAGGAGGCGCTGGGCTTCCCCAGGCGTTTCCGGAAGAAAAGCGAAGTATCTCTCGAGGAGCACGCTAAAAAGCTCTCGGAGCCCCGGATTTTCCTCGATGACCAGGATGCAGAATGTCCCCCTCATGGCTGGCTCCCCCATTGGTCTCCCCGAAGAAGGCGGTACCGGAGGAGCGATGCGGGGGCGCGAGGGTCGAGCGCCACAAACCCTAACCGCTCCAGTTCCCGGGTGCTCTTCTTGAGAGTCCGGTGGGAACGGGTCAGCCGGCGGCTCAGGCCGGCCCAGGCGAGGGTCCCGGTGAGGGATCTGGGGTGTGCCTCGAGGAGGAGGTGGAGATAGAGGATGAGCCGGTTCTTGGGAAGCGAGGAGAGGAGAGCCGACCGGCAGAGTCTTCGAAGGAGGCCCAGCTTGACCGATTTGCCCACTTCCACGAAAGAGGATAAATAATCAACCTTCTCATGTCAATAGAAAGAATATTTATCCTTCGCCATTCATGACCTCCCCTGCCCGGATGCTGGCTCAGGAGATCGGACGCCGTCTTCGGACTCTCCGTCAGTGGCGGGGGCTCACGCAACGCGCCCTCAGCCGTCGGGTCGGGCCGATGGACCTCTCCTACGTCGGGAAGATCGAGCGAGGGGAGCAGCTCCCGTCGTTGAAAACCCTCCAGCGGCTGGCGACCGCCCTCGGCGTCCGGCTGGGCCAGTTTTTTGAGGCCGCCTCGTCCGCTCACCCCTCACCGGCAAAGGGAGGCGACGGGGCGGAGCGCCTCTGGAAGATGATCCTCCGCCTCCGGCCAGGAGATCTTCCGCTGCTTGAAGAGCTGATCCGCGTGCTGGTTCGCCATCGTCAGGAGCGTGCGCGCTACGCTCGTGGCGGGCAACCTGGGGCCCAGGCAGCGGAGGCTCGTAGGAAATACCAGCGATCCCGCTCCCGACGACAACGGCCATCCGGAGGCGCATCGTCCGGCCATTAAAGGAGTTTCTCTCGCTTGGGAAAGATTTCTCATTGACACCGCTCCCTTCTCCCCGTAGAGTGATGTGGCGACCGTCTAGCCTGTCTCGATTCATCCCCGGGAAGGAGGACTCCCGCTCATGAGCCAAGCCAAAATCGCTCTGCGGCCATTGGGGGTTACGGCATGAATCGTCCAGGAGACTCTTCCAAGCTTGGAACTCGCCGGGCGCGTTGCCGCGTCTCTTTGGCGCTTCCTGTCCTGACCATGATCGTCCTGGCGCTCGCCCCGGTGGCCCTGGCCGAAACCGCCGGGGGGGGAACGGCCGCGGCTCGGCAACACGCCGGCGGGGAGGCGACCCTCCAACTCCCCGACCTGGGACAGGTCGACTTCAGCGGCGTCAATGGCCGAACCCTCTTGATGTGGGGGCTCCTCGTGTGCGTCCTCGGCCTCCTGTTCGGGCTCGTGATCTTCAATCAACTCAAGCGCCTGCCCGTTCACGAGTCGATGCGAGAGATCTCGGAGCTCATCTACGAGACCTGTAAGACCTACCTGATCACCCAGGGGAAGTTCCTCGTCTTGCTTGAAGTGTTCATCGGTATCATCATGGTCTTCTACTTCGGGGTGCTGCAGCGCTTCGAGCCCGTGAAGGTCGCGATCATCCTCCTCTTCAGCGTCATCGGCATCGCAGGCAGTTACGGGGTCGCCTGGTTCGGGATCCGGATCAACACCTTCGCGAATTCACGCACCGCGTTCGCAAGTCTTAAGGGCCAGCCGCTTCCGGTGTATGAGATTCCCCTGAAGGCCGGCATGAGCATCGGCATGCTCCTGATCAGCGTGGAGCTGTTCATGATGCTCTGCATCCTGCTTTTCATCCCGGGGGATTACGCGGGGCCGTGTTTCATCGGCTTCGCCATCGGAGAGTCGCTGGGCGCGGCGGCGCTCAGGATCGCGGGAGGGATCTTCACCAAGATCGCCGACATCGGCTCGGATCTGATGAAGATCGTGTTCGACATCAAGGAAGACGACGCGCGCAACCCCGGCGTGATCGCCGACTGTACCGGGGACAACGCCGGAGATTCGGTCGGCCCCACCGCCGACGGCTTCGAGACCTACGGAGTGACAGGGGTCGCGTTAATCTCCTTCATCCTGGTGGCGGTGCCCAAGGAGGTCGTGCAGGTCCAGCTCTTGGTGTGGATCTTCGTGATGCGCATCATGATGATCGTCGCGAGCGGCCTCTCCTACCTGGTGAACGCGGCGATTGCGAAGAGTCGCTACACGGGCGCCACAAAGATGAATTTCGAGGCGCCGCTGACCACGCTCGTATGGCTCACCTCGCTCGTCTCCGTCGGGCTGACGTATCTGGTCTCGTATCTCCTCATCCCGGGACTCGGGGACGGCACCCTCTGGTGGAAGCTCTCGACGGTGATCACGTGCGGGACCCTCGCCGGCGCCATCATCCCCGAAGTGGTCAAGATCTTCACGTCAACGGAGTCCCGTCACGTCCGCGAAATCGTCACCTCCGCCCGTGAGGGGGGCGCCTCGCTCGGCATCCTCTCAGGCCTGGTGGCCGGCAACTTCGCCGCCTACTGGCTGGGGATCGTCATGGTCACCCTCATGGGGATCGCCTACTGGGTGAGCACCGCGGGCCTGGGGGACCTGATGGTGGCCGCCCCTGTCTTCGCGTTCGGCCTGGTGGCCTTCGGCTTCCTCGGGATGGGTCCGGTCACGATCGCGGTAGACTCCTACGGTCCCGTGACCGACAACGCCCAGTCGATATTCGAGCTCAGCGTGATCGAGCAGATCCCGAACGTCAGGCAAGAGATCAGGAGGGATCACGGGTTCGACGTGAACTTTGAATCTGCCAAGCACATGCTCGAGGAGAACGACGGCGCAGGGAACACATTCAAGGCCACGGCGAAACCGGTGCTGATCGGCACGGCGGTGGTCGGGGCCACGACGATGATCTTCTCTATCATCATCCTCCTGACCGCGGGGCTGACCCAGAACCTGGACAAGCTCTCGCTCCTCCACCCTCCATTCCTCCTCGGGCTCATCACCGGCGGCGCGGTGATCTACTGGTTCACGGGCGCGTCCATGCAGGCGGTGACGACGGGCGCCTACCGCGCGGTGGAGTTCATCAAGGCGAACATCAAGCTGGAGGGGGTGACGAAGGCGTCAGTCGCCGACAGCAAGAAAGTGGTCGAGATCTGCACGCAGTACGCGCAGAAAGGGATGTTCAATATCTTCCTGACCGTCTTCTTCTCGACCCTCGCGTTCGCGTTTTTCGAGCCGTACTTCTTTATCGGGTACCTCATGTCGATCGCGCTGTTTGGCCTCTTCCAGGCGATCTTCATGGCGAACGCTGGCGGGGCGTGGGATAATGCCAAGAAGATCGTCGAGGTGGAATTGAAGGAGAAGGGCACCCCGCTCCATGCCGCCACCGTCGTCGGCGACACCGTCGGCGACCCCTTCAAAGATACTTCATCGGTTGCGATGAACCCGATCATCAAGTTCACCACGCTCTTCGGGCTTCTGGCGGTAGAGCTCGCCGTGTCGCTCACGGCGGAACGAGGATCGGCGCTCAGTCACGTCCTGTCCGGGCTGTTCTTTGCCCTCTCGCTTATCTTCGTCTGGCGGTCGTTCTATGGCATGCGCATCCCGGTCGAGCGCTCCTAAGAGGATGCGGAAAACTCGACCCGTGCTTGCCCGACCTCACCGACCGACCGCGGCCGGTTCGAGCGCGGGCTTGGCCCGCGCAACCTTGGGGGAGGTTCGGAAGGGGGCCGTCGAGGCCCCCTCCGAGTGATCTGATGGAATGGCTCTACTCCCTTCTTCTCGGATCATATTCCCTCATGGATCTGATCCAATGGGGGGGGTACCTTCTCATCGTCGGCATCGTCTTTACCGAGACCGGCCTCTTGGTCGGGTTCTTCCTGCCCGGGGATTCCCTCCTCCTGACGGCCGGCCTGGTGGCGGCCGCCGGAGGACTGAATATCTGGCTCCTGAACGGGCTCACCATGGCGGCGGCGATCGTGGGGGACAGCGTCGGCTACTATATCGGTGCCACAACGGGGCCCAAGATCTTCACGCGTGAGAAGTCCCTCTTCTTCGCCCGCGATCACCTTCTCAGGACAAAGCGGTTCTACGAGCGCCACGGCGGAAAGACCATCGTGCTCGCCCGATTCATCCCGTTCATCCGGACCTTTGCCCCGGTGGTGGCCGGCGTCGGGCAGATGGCCTATGCGCGGTTTCTGTTTTTCAACGTCTTCGGAGGAATCGGATGGGTGGCGAGCATGACCGGGGCCGGATACGTCCTGGGCCGGACCATCCCGAACATCGCCCAGCACGTCCACGCGGTCGTTGCTGTTGTGATTCTCCTTTCGATCCTGCCGATCGTCAACGAGCTCCTGAAGGCGCGCCGGAGGCAGAAAGCGGCGGCGCCTCGGCGAGGCGAGATCACACATGTTTAATCTGATCCCGCGGGAAGAGAAGTTCTTCGACCTGTTCGAGCGCCAATCCGAGAATATCGTGGCGGCCTCCCGGGTCCTCCGCGAGATGATGGCCCGCTTCGAAGAAGCCCCGGCTTTCGCCCGCCAGATCGTGGACCTGGAGCACGCGGGGGATACCCTCACGCATGAGCTGGTGCGAAAGATCAACACGACGTTCGTGACCCCGATCGACCGGGAGGACATCTACGCCTTGGCGAGCCGGCTGGACGACGTCCTGGACCTGATTGAGGCGGTTTCTGACCGGCTGATCCTCTACAAGATCAAGGCCCCCACCGAGGGGGCCCGCCAGCTCGCCGAGATCATCGAGCAGAGCGCCGAGGAGACGGATAAGGCGGTCCGCTGCCTCCGGACCCTCTCCCCCTTCTATCACAAGCACTGCATCGAGGTGAACCGGCTCGAAAACGAGGCGGACCGGATCTATAAGTCTCTCGTTGCCGACCTCTTTGAGAACGAGGACCCGGTCGCGATCTTCAAGTGGAAGGAGCTCTACGAGACGATGGAGGAGGTCACGGACCGCTGCGAGGATGTGGTGAACGTCATCGAAGGGATTGTGCTGAAAAACGGCTAATGCCTAGTGCCGCTCCAACTAACTTTGCCATACTTCGTTGGACTCGGAGGGGGGCACGCCCCCCTTCCGAACCTCCCCCCGAGCTTGCGCGGGCCAAGCCCGCGCTCGAACAGAGAGCGCGGTCGTCGCCGTACCTTTGCGGGCACCGAGTCCCGCCGCAGGCGGGCTTGGTCGCGCTCCAGTTGGCTCCTCCCTCGGGCCTCGTCTGGCTCGTCATTTGGAGCGGCCCCCCAACACGGCTTTCGGTTGGATACAATTCCTTGAACGCGCGCTGATGGATGCGGCCCTCCTGCTCGTCAGTTTCATCGTGCTCGTCGCCCTTGCCTTCGACTACATCAACGGCTTCCATGACGCGGCCAACTCCATCGCCACGGTGGTCTCCACACGGGTCCTCACCCCCATGCAGGCCGTGGTCTGGGCCGCCTTCTTCAACTTTGTGGCCGCCTTTGGCTTCGGCGTCAACGTGGCCCGCACGATTGGGAAGGGCGTGGTGGAGGCCGCGACCGTGGATCAGTGGGTGATTGTCGCCGGACTTGCCGGGGCAATCATCTGGGACCTGATCACCTGGTACTACGGGCTCCCGACCAGCTCGTCCCATGCCCTCATCGGGGGGTTTGCCGGAGCTGCCGTCGCGAAGGCCGGGTGGGGGGCGTTGGTCCCGGCCGGACTCGTCAAGATCGGGATCTTCATTGTCCTCTCCCCTCTTCTCGGGCTCACGCTCGGTTTCGCATGCATGGTCTCGGTTCTCTGGCTCTTCCGCCGGGTGGCCCCGGGGCGGGTAGACCGCGCCTTCCGTCGCCTTCAGCTCATCTCGGCGGCCCTCTATAGCCTTGGCCACGGGACCAACGACGCCCAGAAGACGATGGGCATCATTGCGATCCTCCTCTTTTCGGCTGGCTACCTCGGCTCCGAGTTCTACGTGCCGTACTGGGTGATCCTCTCGGCCCACGCCGCCATCGCCCTTGGAACCTTCGCCGGCGGGTGGCGGATCGTCAAGACGATGGGGATGCGAATCACCAAGTTGAGGCCCGTCGGAGGATTTTGCGCCGAGACGGCCGGGGCGGCGACCCTGCTTGGCACGGCCATCGCCGGGATCCCCGTCAGCACGACGCACACCATCACCGGGGCCATCGTCGGGGTCGGGGCCACGCAGCGGCTCTCCGCGGTCCGGTGGGGAGTGGCGGGGCGGATCGTCTGGGCCTGGATCCTCACGATCCCCCTCTCCGCCGCAATCTCCAGCCTCGCCTTTCTTGTCTTGGTCGCGATCCGCGGACTCTTCGCCTAGCGCCGTCCCGCGATTAGGCCCAACTCGAGCCACATAGGAGGTGGCAGTTTCACGTTTAATGAGAGCTCGATGGGCCGGCGGGATCATAGAAGGAAGCCTTCTGGGCCTGGCTCGGTTTCTTCGCCTGCTTCCCCTCTCGACCATCGAATGGGTCGGCCGCCGGCTCGGAGATCTCGCCTACTATGCCCTCCGCCGACGCCGGGCCGTGGCCAGAGAGAATCTGACCCTGGCCTTCGGGCACGAGCGGAGCCCCGAAGAGCTGGAAGGCCTCTGCCGTCAAGCGTTTCAACACCTGGGGATGACGTCTGTGGAGGTCTTGAGCTCCCTTTTTCCCTCTCCGACCTTTCCCTTGTCACGCATACGCGTGGAGGGATTGGATCACCTGAGATTCGCCATGGATCGGGGGCAGGGTGCGCTCCTCTTGACCGCGCACTTCGGCAACTGGGAGCTTCTGGCGGCCGCCCATGTCCTCTCCGGGTACCCGCTCAGCGTGGTGGCGCGACCCATGGATTCTCCGATCTTGAATCGGCTCGTGACCCGATTCCGGGAGGGGAGCGGCTTCGAGATCATAGGAAAGCGCCGGGCATTCGCGGAGGTCATCGACGCCCTGCACCGCCAACGAATGGTGGCCATCCTGCTCGACCAGAATGTCACCCGCCGCGAAGGGGTCTTTGTCCCCTTTTTCGGTCGAGCGGCCTCCACCTCCAAAGGTCTCGCGCTTCTCGCCCTCAGGACCGAGGCCCCTGTGGTCCCGATCTTCATTCGCCGGGAAGCCGACGGCGGTCACCGAGTCTTCGTTGAGCCTGAAATTCCTCCGCCGAGGACCGAGGACCGGAACAAAGACATCACGGCCTTCACCGCGGCGTTCACCCGGTGCGTCGAAGAAACGATTCGGCGCTGGCCCGAGCAGTGGTTCTGGGTGCACCGGCGCTGGAGGACCCGTCCAGCTCACGAGGTGTAACCCTGCGCCATCATCGGTTGGTGTGGGTCATATTTGCGGGCATCGTATCCGCCTTGGCGCTCCCGGCCCTTGCGGAGGAACCGCTGAGCCCGCACCTCCTCTCCCTCCAAGGGAGAGAGGCAGGCCGGCTGACCGGGCGTCTTTTTTTTGAATCCGCGAAACCGGAAGGCGCGGCGAAGCCGCTGGCCGGAGTCACACTCCTTGCCCTTCCCTCTGCGCCTCCCCTCTGGACCGGCCTGGGCCAGCTTCGCCGGGAATATCGGGCCTCGGGGGCAGAGTACCGGAACGTGCTGGGGAAGTTTGAGCGCCTCGTTCAGGACTACCGACAACGGGTTGAGACCGAGGGGGGAAGCAAACTCGTCCGGACCACGGTTGTAGACGACGAGGGGCGCTTTGAGCTTTCCCTCCCCGGAGGGAGCTGGGTGCTTGTCGTCAATCACTCGACCGTGACGCCCATCAAGGGCCCCCCCCCGAAGGCAAAGCGCCCGCCTCCGCCCGCGTCTTCCAGTGGCTTCGGCCCTCCGTCTTTCCTGCCGGAGCCCGCCCCACCCACGAAGGTGAGGGAGGTCAGTCTCTGGGCGTACCGGATCGATGTCCCGGAGGGCGGGGGAGTCAAGGCCGAGCTGCATGACCGCAACCGGTGGCTTGTCCACCTGATCCGCGAATAAAAAGGGGCGCCGAGGAATGATCCTCAGCGTCCCTCGCGCAGAACCTGCGGGGCTATTTTTGACCGGCGGGTTTGGGGGCTGCGGGGGCTGCGGAGGGCTGACTCGCAGCCTTGGCCGCAGGAGCCTTGAGCGCGACGCTCTTGGCCATCATCTTGTCGTCGTAAGAAACAGTGGCCGTGTCGCCGGCCACGATGTCCTTGGCGGTCACCGACTTCCCAGCTTTGGTGAGCTTGGTGGCCTTGTCCAGGATGAAGGTCCATTCCTTCTTGGTCTTGTCCTTCTCGGTGGTCTCGACCACGACGGAAGTCTCGGACGCTGACTTGACGGTGCCAGTGGCCCGCTTCAGCTTAGGAGCCGCTGGCTTATCGGCTGGTTTCTCAGCTGGCTTGGCCGCCGGTACCGGAGCGGGGGCCGGGGCCGGCTGAGCGGCGACCACCATCACGGAGCCAAACAGGAACGCGACCGCTATGGAAAGCGCACAGAATTTGGTTGTCATCTGACTGTTCACCTCCTTTCGGCTAAAAAAGTCTTTTTCTGCTACGGTTTTGTCTAACACACGCCCCCCGGGGTGTCAAGTTTTCCGTGAGAGATCGTGGTTCTCAGGGTTGACAGTTCGAAAGGGAGTGTGCTACAAGGGACCAATCTCTTTGCGGGCCGAATAGGCTCCCGACAAATCCATCCATGAATGCACGTTCGAACCTGAGAGGGCTCCGAAGCCCCTGGAGCGCGGTGGTCCCCACCGGGCTTTTCTGGCTGCTTCTTCTTCCCGCCGCGGCCTACCCCGATCCTCACGCGACCTTGGCGGTGCCAGCGTTAGGCCAGCCCGCGACGATGTTTGGTGAGAAGGAGCCATCGGAATCTCCCCAACCTCTTCGCGCGGAACCCACAGAGGGTTTCGATCGAGCCGCGAGGACCGTCGCCCCGCAGGATGAGGTTCTCTCGGTCTCACCGGCCGTGTCGTCGTACCCCCTTGTCATGAATGCCAGGGTGGAATCATTCATCGACCTGTTTCGATCCGACAAGAAACGCGACATCATCGAGCGGTGGCTTTCTCGCTCTGGAAAGTATCTGGGGATGATCAAAGAGGTGTTTCGGGAGAAAGGGCTTCCCGAGGAGCTGGCGTACACCGCCATGATCGAGTCGGGCTTCAACCCCCTTGCAGTGTCCCGAGCAGGGGCCAAGGGGCTCTGGCAGTTCATGGAGGCGACGGCGCGCCGCTATGGCCTGACGGTCAACCGGTGGGTGGACGAGCGGCTGGATCCTGCGAAGTCCACCATCGCCGCGGCCCACTACTTGAAAGACCTCTTCGGCATGTTCGGCTCGTGGTCCTTGGCGCAGGCAGCCTACAACGCCGGGGAGCTCAAGGTGGCGCGGGCCTTGGCCGCGACCAAGAGCCCGGACTTCTGGGGACTGACGCGGAGCCACCACCTCAAGGATGAGACCAAACAGTTTGTCCCCCAGATCCTGGCGGCCACCGTCATTGCCCAGGATCCGATCCGCTTCGGCTTCGACGTGGTTTACCAGGAACCTGAGGAGTTTGACGTGGTGACCGTTTCTCGGCCCACAGAGCTTCGCCAGGTGGCCAAGCTGGCCGGGACCACAATGGAGCATTTGCGAGAACTGAACCCTGCCCTCAAGGTGGCGGTCACGCCTCTGGATCCCTCCCACTATCCGCTGCGCGTTCCCCACGGGACCGCGGACGCCGTTTCCGCAGGCCTTGCGGAACCCTCTCATGACGAGCCAGCGCGATGGGTGGTTCATCGCGTGGCCAAAGGCCAGCGGGTGGAGGAGGTCGGGCGGCTCTACGGAACCACCGCGGCCCGCATCACCGAAGTGAACCTTCTGCCCCGAGCCGCTGTTCGAGCGGGAACGGAGCTTCTGGTTCCCGTGATGCCGCGCCGCCCGCGGGAGAAGGGGGTGGGGGACGACGTCCATGTGGTTCGGCAAGGGGAAACCCTCGGGACCATCGCCCGGCTTTACGGAGTGACGGTAGATGACATGGTCCGATGGAACCGTCTCTCAAACCCCGATCGGCTTCGGGTGGGAGAGTCCCTCCGACTCCGCCCTCGGGAAGAGCCTCGCCCCTTGGTTGCGGCCTCTCCGAGGCGTGTCGTGCCCGATTAAGATCGAGGTCCGTCTTTTTGCCACCCTGGCCGCGTATCTCCCCGGAGGGGAAGGGAACGCGGCGAACATGGAGTTCCCCGCCGGCGCCACGGTGGGAGACCTTGTCCAGATGCTTGCCATCCCGGATGACCTTCCCCGGATCACCCTCGTCAACGGTAGAAACGCCGAGTTGGACCAGCGACTCCTGTCCGGAGATGTCGTGACTCTGTTTCCGCCCTTGGCCGGCGGCAGCGCGCCGCTCCCGGCCTGAGCGAGGGTTAGAGCACGCGATGTCGGGACGGGAACGAGGGATGAGCTTGGTCGAGTTGCTCATCGTCCTGGTCGTGCTGGCGTTCGCGGGCATGCTTGCCCTGAGTTACTTTCGCGCGACCGAAGAGACCGTCAAGACGATGACTGACCAAGCCCCGCTTGCCCAGTCGCGGCTCGCGGCCGACCTGGCAACAGCGGCAGTGCTTCGGCACGCAGTGAGTGTCTACGCGAGCCGGGAAGGTAGATTCCCCCCCGACCGAGCGGCGGTAGACGCGCTTGTCCGGCCTCCGCCAAACTTCCAATGCCCCGGTAACACCTACACGTATGATCCTCAATCAGGCGGGGTTACCTTGGCCATCACTGACGCCGCACGCTGCTGATCAGCGCTGCTCGTTCTCTCTCGGGCTTCCGTCGAAGTATCCAGGATTCTGCGTCGCGCATCATCGTTCGGAGCCGAGGCACGCGGCCGCGGTTGCCGGGGGTGGCCGGAGATGCTACACTCCTTGAGCTTGATTTCCAAGGCCCGGAAGCGCATAGGATCCCGGTGGGCCTCCCGGACTTCAAATCCGGCGTCCGGCTCTAGACAAGTCGGAGGTGGGTTCGACTCCCACGCGCTTCCGCCACGATTCTAGTCGCCGGAAGCACGAGAAGGGTCTTGGCAGGCGGGCCCAGCGAGGTCGGGATGGCAAAGGGAAAGCAGAAAGGATCGAGGAGGGCGGCGCGCCGTCGCGGGCAAGTTCAATGGTTCGTTGCGATCGCCGGCGCGGTGGCGTTGGCCGGGGTGGGGCTTTACTGGTTGTGGCCCCAGGCGTGGGCGCAGCCCGGTCAGTTTTTCCCGAGCCTCGGCAATCTCCATCTGGCCACTGCCGACACGCCCCACATCCCCTACAACACCGATCCCCCGACCTCAGGCCCTCACCTCCCGTACATCGCCCCGTGGGGGATCCACACGGTGCCGATCCCGAAAGAGCTTCAAGTCCATAATCTGGAGGACGGGGGCGTGCTTGTCCAATACAATTGCGAGTGCCCGGACCTCGTCGCAAAGCTTCGCCCCATCGTGGAGCGCTATAAGGATCACGTGGTCCTGGCGCCCTACCCCCCGATGAAGCCGAAGATCGCGCTCACGGCCTGGAGCAGGATTGACGCCTTCGACGACTTCGATGAGCGTCGGATCGTCCGGTTCATTGAGGCCTACCGTGGGATTGACCATCACGCGCGGTAGACTCACTCGGGGCGTGCCTGTTCTCGGGCTTTTCTTGCTTCTTGCGGCATGCGCTCATCCATACGTCTCGCCGATCCTCCCAGGGCCCTATCGAGACACCTTCGACGCACCCACGAACACGGTCTGGCAGGCCATGATCCGGGTCTTCGCCCGGGAGAATTTCCCCCTGAAGGCGATCGCCAGGGACTCGGGCGTTTTGGCGTCGGACGATCTCCCGAAGACGATCGGCCTCTATGCAGATTGTGGGAGCTTCGGTGGGAGCCGCGTCGAGGGGCAGGCGCTGGTCAACTTCACCATCTTTGTTCAGGCGGTGGACAGTAGCCACACGCAGGTCCAGATCAACACCAAGATGCGGACCGAGCTGTACGGGTGGAGCGCCGTCTTTGGGGGCGGGGTCAAGCCGCGCACCCCGTTGAGGTGTTCGACCACCGGGCGTTGGGAGGCGAACCTCATGGATGCCATCCGCGCCGCGCTCGGCCCGTAGAGCGGGACATCTCCGCAAGCCTGTGGCCATGACCCCTCGCGTGAATCCATCCTCCTCGGGAGGCTCGCCACCGGCGGAGCGTCAGTCTCTGCTCCGCCGTCTTCCCGGGGTAGACGAGGTGGCGCGACGTCTCGAGTCCGAGGGCGCGGCCGAAATCCCGCGCGCCCTTCTCCTCGAGAGCGTCCGGGCGGCGCTTGATCTCCGACGTCGTCAGATCCTCGAGAGCCCCGATCACGCCCTCAACCAGATTGATTGTTCCCACGATGCGATCGTAAGAGATGCCCGGGAGCGCCTGGCCGGCCTCCACGCCTTCTCACTGGATCGGGTCATCAATGCCACCGGGGTGGTCCTTCATACCAATCTCGGTCGGGCCCTCCTTGCTTCTGAGGCCCTGGACCACCTCCATCGCATCGCGGCGGCCTATTCGAATCTTGAGCTGGATCTGGTCACCAAGGAGCGGGGTTCCCGCTACGTTCACGTCGAGGGGCGGCTCCGCCGCCTGACCGGCGCCGAGGCGGCCCTCGTCGTGAATAACAACGCCGCGGCCGTTCTCCTGGCTCTCGAGACCTTGGCGCGAGGCCGAGAGGTGATCGTCTCTCGGGGGGAGCTGATCGAAATCGGCGGTGAGTTCCGCATCCCCGAGATCCTGGCGCGCTCCGGGGCCCGTCTTCGGGAGGTCGGAACGACCAATCGCACCCATCTCAGGGACTATGCCGAGGCCATCGGCCCCGACACGGCCCTTTTGATGAAGGTCCATTCGTCGAACTATCGGGTGCTCGGATTCACCGCGTCTGTCTCGACCCGCGAGCTCACAGTTCTCGGCAAGGAGCGGGGCATCCCGGTCATCGAAGATCTGGGCTCCGGTTCATTCCTGGATCTGACCCCCCATGGCCTGCCTCACGAGCCGACGGTGCAGGCGACTGTGGCGGCGGGAGTGGATCTGGTGACGTTCTCCGGGGACAAGCTCTTGGGAGGCCCCCAGGCGGGGATTGTGGTTGGCCGACAGGATCTCGTGACGCGCCTTGCGAAGAATCCGCTCAATCGCGCCCTCAGGATTGATAAGCTGACCCTGGCCGCCCTCGAGGCCACCCTGCGCCTCTATGATGATCCGGAACACGCCCGTCAGGCGATTCCAACCCTGCGGATGCTGACGGAGCCTGCCTCACTGGTGGCACGCCGCGCCCGGAGATGCTACCGGCGAATCCCGGTGAAGGTGGCTCAGTCCCTGAGCGCTCGGGTCCGTGAGGATACTGGCCAGGTGGGGGGTGGCGCGCTGCCGCTCGCCGAGCTTCCCACGATGGTCCTGGCCCTCGGCAACGCGGACTTTTCCGCCCACGCCCTGGATGAGCGGTTGCGGCGTGGGCGTCCTCCCGTCATCGGCAGGGTCAAGGACGACCGGCTCCTCCTCGACTTTCGGACCGTGCAGGACGCGGACCTCGAGGCCCTCGCCCGCGCCGTCACGCGCCTGGTGGAGACCCAGCATGACGCGTGAAAAAGCCCGCGGGTGGCGCCGGGGATGCCTCGGCAGAAGGCGAAGCCACCACGCGCATCGATCAACCCAGGTGGGGGGGCCAGGGGGAGGAGTGGTTGGGACTTCCCCCCTAACAATGCAGTCATCATGAAACACGTCGTCGTCGGCACGGCGGGCCACATCGACCACGGCAAGACCGCCCTGGTCAAGGCCCTCACCGGCATCGACACTGACCGCCTGAAAGAGGAGAAGGAGCGCGGGATCACGATCGATCTCGGCTTCGCGCACCTCGCGCTCCCCTCCGGGCTCACGGTCGGGATTGTGGACGTCCCCGGCCACGAGCGCTTCATCAAGAACATGCTCGCCGGCGTCGGCGGGATCGACCTCGTGATGCTGGTCATCGCGGCGGACGAAGGGGTCATGCCCCAGACGCGGGAGCATTTGGCGATCTGCCAGCTCCTCCGCGTCAAGGACGGCGTCGTCGTGCTGACCAAGCGCGATCTGGTCGAGGCGGAGTGGCTCGAGCTGGTCAAGGAGGACGTCGCCGCCGCCCTCAAAGGGAGTTTTCTCGAAGGGAAGCCCATCGTCCCGGTCTCGGCCAAGACGGGCGAGGGGCTCGACGAGCTTGTCCGCGCGCTGGATCGGCTCGCCCAGGCCGTTGCGCCCAAGCGGACCGACACGACCTTCCGCCTCCCCATCGACCGGGTCTTCACGATCAAGGGGTTCGGCACCGTCGTCACCGGCACGCTCACGTCGGGACGCGTCGCCCTGGAAGAGCGCGTCGAGATCTATGCCAAGGAGCGCCAGGCCAACGTGCGTGGGATCCAGGTCCATGGCAAGCCCGTGACCGAAGCCATGGCAGGCCAGCGCACCGCGATCAATCTCCAGGGCGTGGAACGGGAGGCCATCGAACGGGGCGATCTCCTCTCCCACCCCGGAATCCTTCGCCCGACCTTCATGATGGACGCCACGCTCGAGCTTCTGCCCGACGCGCCCCGCGCCCTCAAGTCGCGGAACCGCGTCCGCTTTCACCTCGGCACGACCGAGGTGATGGCGCGGGTGATCCTCCTGGATCGGGACGAGCTGAAACCGGGCGAGCGCGGCCTGGCGCAGTTCCGCCTCGAAGGATCGGTCGTGGCGCTCCCGCGGGACCGCTACGTGATCCGGAGCTACTCCCCCATCGTCACGATCGGGGGCGGCGACCTCCTCGACATCGCGCCGGCCAAGGCGAAGCGCATGAACCGGGAGTTCCTCGCCCGCCTCAAGATGCTCGAGACCGGCAGTCCGGCCCAGGTCCTGGAAGCCCATCTTCACCGCGCCGGGCGGGAGGGGGCGCGGCTCGGCGATCTCCGCGCCCGGACGCCCTTCACGCTGTCGGAGATCAAGACCCTCCTCGGCGAGCTGGCGCGGGCCGGCCTCGCGGTCGCGATCGATCGCGAGGGCGAGATCCACCTCCACCGCGACGTGGCCGAGGGGCTGCGCCGCCAGTGCCAGGCCCTCCTCGCGACCTACCACCGCCAGAACCCGTTGAAGGGCGGGATGAGCCGCGAGGAGCTACGAACCCGCCTTCAGGATCTGCCGGAGCGGATCTTCGTCTTTCTCCTCGGCGATCTCCAGACCGCCGGGCTGGTGGCCGTGGACAAGGACAAGGTCCGGTTGGCTTCCCACGTCGTGCGCCCGAGCGGGATTCAGCAGGAGCTGCTCCAGAAGATCGAGGGGGAGTTCCGCGAGGCCGGCGTCGCCCCGCCGAATCCCGACGAGGTCTTCCAGAAGTACCGGCTCGACGAGAAGGCCGCGCGCGAACTGGTCCAGCTCCTCCTGGACGAGAAGAAGCTCGTCCGGGTCAAAGAGCTGCTCTTCCACACGGATCCCCTCAAGATCGCGCAGGAGCGCCTCGTCGCGTTCCTCCGGGAGAAGAAAGAGGTCACGCCAGGCGATTTCAAGGAGCTGCTCGGCGTGACGCGCAAGTACGCCATTCCGCTGCTGGAGTATTTCGACGCCCAGCGCGTCACCATCCGCCGCGGCGAGCACCGCGTCCTCCGCGGGGGGTAGCCGCGACCGTCCAGACCCCTCCGAGATCGTCAGCCGACCCTTACACCGGCGGAAGCCTTGACAAAGTTCCCGGAAAAGCGAGAGAATTCCCGAAATTTCTTGGGGTGTCACGGGCAGGGTAGACGGACCAACCTACTCAATGGTTAGGCCGAGGGCCGGTGAGTTGTGATTGCGGTTCGTTCCACTGAATCATCTATGGTGGTTGACATGGCGCTGACCAGGCCGAGCGTGTACCTGGACTACTGCGTCATTGTCGACTTGGCGCGCGAACCCGCACGAGGGGACCAAGTGCGCAATCTCCTGGTAAATCGAGGTGGCACACTATGTTTTTCCTGGGTACATCTGGTGGAGTTGTACGGACTGGGTCACGGCCCGACATACGACGCGATCACAGCTTATCTTAGCGCTTTCGGCTCGTCCTTTGCCCTCATCGAGGCCATTCCAGACATCGTTATCGAGGGCGAGAGCGGATGGCGCCCTGGGTTGGCAAGTCCGGTAGTTGACGTTGCCCTAACGAAACAGCTGATCACGGAGTGGGACGCCCGGCGGCCCATCGATTTGTCCGTACTTGCCGACCTGTTGGCGCGCGCGCCTGAGCTGCCATGCGAGCTTCAGCAGATGCATCGGAAGCGACGAGCAAGTTTCAAGACCGTTGTCGACGACGCACGAGCGCAATACCGGGCCGACGAACGAGCGCGAAAACACTTTGACTCCATTGCGGCGAGCCAATCCAGACGCAATCGGACAGCGCAGATCTACGACATGGTCGTCAACGAATGCATTCGAACCAACGAGGTGTTCAGCGACAGCGACAGCTTTGATCTCTTTCACGCTGTGGTGAGCAGCGCCTGGGCAGACGCTGTCGTCCTAGACAAGAAATGGGCCCGACGACTTCGCGAGTTGTCCCTTCCACCGGGTACCGCCACAATCTTTGACACCACCGAACTTGGTGACCTGGTTTCGTGGCTTGAGAACGTAAAGACCCAACCCGCGGCTGGACCCGACGGCAGCCGCCGGGGCATACAGGAGTTACGGTAGGTTGGCTTGTGGGCGCCATGGGTCAGCCGTAAGCTGTTAGGCGGACCTGTCGGCGGCCGGAGGGGAAGGCGGCGGAGGCAAAGAATCTGGCAGTTCCTGTCGAAACGCACCGGGGTCGCACGTCATAGGGGTGGACACGGCGCTGCGCCGTGTATCACGCCTGTGATGGAGGGAAAGCGATGCAATATACGATTCTGATCTACGAGCCCGAAGCCGAGTTCCGCGCCCGTTCCGACGGGAGGCGTGTCAAACCGAAGAACGTGGAACCGGCGCCTCGGCGTACAATAACCGCATGACCATCGCACGAAGATGAAATCCGCGCAGCGTGGAAGAAACACTTTGGGCGTTGAGGTCACCAACTTCTCGTCGCACGGATTCTGGCTGCTGATCGGCGAGAGTGAGAGGTTCGTTTCGTTCAAAACCTTCCCTTGGTTTCTGGACGCATCCATCGCGCAACTGACGAACGTTAGACTCCCAAGCCCGCATCATCTGTACTGGCCAGATCTAGACGTCGATCTGGCGGTTGAGTCGTTGGATCACCCCGAGCGCTACCCGCTGGTCAGCCAGGTACGGTCTGACAAGCGATTAAAGCCGGCGTTGGTCAAAGAGCAGCGCAGGGCCTACAAGACCCGCGGCTCGCGCCGCGGCCAAGAGGAACGATGATGACATCGGAGGAACAACTCATTGCGGTTCTGGAGCGGGCCCCGGCCATCGTGATACCGTTGGTGCGCCAGGCCAACCCCGCGATCTTGAAGCGCCGCCCGCCGTCCGGAGAGTGGTCCATTCATGAGAACGCCTGCCATCTCGCAGAGGTTCACCCCCTGTTCTTCCAGCGCCTGAACCTGATGCTGTCAGAAGAGAACCCGCCGATCAGGTCGTATGACCCTGGGAGAGACGAGCCGGAGGACGCGCTGCTCCAAGTCGATCTCAGGGATGCGCTGTCCCGCTTCGAGCGGGATCGCGGCCGGCTCGTCGCCAGGCTTCGTCAGCTCCGGCCCGAGGACTGGACCAGAGCGGCACAGCACGAGGAGTACAACTCTTATTCAGTGTTCACCATGTTTCGGCACCTGGCGCTTCACGATTTCTTTCACGCGTACCGGATCGAGGAGCTGCTTCTTCGCAAGGATTGGCCGGCCCCGTCTCCGTTGCAGCTTACGACGTAGGCTAGCCATACGAACGTATGGCTAATCAGACCGATTTGTGCTAACCTTTCCAAGTGGCAAAGGTCCGGTTCGAATGGGACTCCAAGAAGGACCAGGAGAACCAAGAGAAGCACGGGGTGGCTTTCGCAAAGGCGCAGTACGCCTTTATTGACCCGAGGCGTGTGATCGCGGAGGATCTGTCCCACAGCGCGAGTGAGAAACGGTACTACTGTTTCGGTTGGGTCGAAGGGGGAGTTCTGACGGTCCGGTTTACGTACCGCGAGGGCGTGATCCGGATCTTTGGGGCCGGCTACTGGCGAAGGGGGAAGGCAACCTATGAGCAGGAGAATCAGATACGCGGACGAACCACTCGGAAACCTCAAGATCGTTCCTGATTTCCTCCCTGGTCCCGAGGATCTCGTCTTTCGCGACGAGGGGGTCAAGGTGACTATCGCGTTGACTAAGCGGAGCGTCGATTTCTTTAAGGACGAGGCGCGGAAGCGCAACACGCAGTATCAGCGAATGATTCGTCGGCTTCTCGACGCCTATGCGGAGCACCACTCGCGGCCTCAAACCGGGCGCTCACCACGGACGCGCGCAAAAACGGCTCGCGCCGGTTAGCGCGGCGGTGAGGCGGGCTGGTCGGTGGCGGGGGCAAAGAATCTGGCCACGCCTGTCGAAACGCGCCCGGGTCGCACGTCATAGGGGTGGACACGGCGCTACGCCGTGTCACAATCCTGTGATGGAGGGAGAGCGATGCAATACACGATCCTGATCTACGAGCCCGAGGCCGATTTCAGTGCGCGCACCGACGAGCGGCGGAAGGAGGCCTACTGGGGCGCCTGGCGCGCGTACCACCAGGCGCTTGTCGAAGCCGGGGTGATCCTTCGGGGGGGGTAGCGCGCTGCAACCGGCGTTGACGGGTACGACGGTGCGCGTGAGACCGAGTGGGCGCCACGTTCAGGACGGCCCCTACGCTGACACCAAAGAGCAGCTCGGCGGCTACATCGTGCTGAAAGTGCCCTCACTCGACGCAGCCCTCGAGTGGGCCGCGCGATGCCCTGCGGCTTCCACCGGAGCGGTCGAGGTTCGACCTTACTGGTCCATGTGAGCCGGGGCTGAGGGATAACATCGACGCGCGTCGGGCAGCGGAGCTGGCGGCCCGGAACTCCTACGGCCGGCTCCTCGCCTACCTCGCGGCCCCCTGGCGCGACGTGGCGGCGGCGGAAGACGCCCTCGGCGACGCGTTCCGCGCCGCGCTCGAAACGTGGCCGGGTGTCGGCGTGCCGGAGAAGCCTGAGGCCTGGCTGCTCGCAGTCGCGCGGCGGCGCCTCGTCGATGCCGCGCGGCACACGAGCGCCGGGGTCGCCACGGCTGCTGATCTTCGAATCGTGGTCGAACGGGCCGAAGAGGCCGCGGCTTCCGACGGGGTCTTCCCCGACGAGCGGCTCAAGCTCCTCTTCGTCTGCGCCCACCCAGCCATCGACGAGGCGGCGCGGACGCCCTTGATGCTCCAGGCCGTGCTCGGTCTGGACGCGGCCCGGATCGCGTCCGCCTTCCTCGTCGCCCCGGCGACGATGGGCCAGCGGTTGGTGCGCGTCAAGGCCAAGATCCGCGATGCGGCCGTCGGGTTCGAGATCCCTCCCGCGCAGGCGCTCCCCCAGCGGCTGGAGGCGGTGCTGGAGGCGATTTACGCCGCCTACGGCAGCGGGTGGGAGGACGTCGCCGGCGCGGACCCTCGCCGGCAAGGGCTCGCGGAGGAAGCGATCTGGCTCGGGCGGCTGGTCGTTCGGCTCCTGCTCGACGAGCCGGAGGCCCGGGGCCTGCTCGCGCTGATGCTCCATTGCGAAGCCCGGCGCGAGGCGCGTCGCGACGCGGACGGTGCCTACGTGCCCCTCAGTCGGCAAGATGTCACGCGCTGGTCGCGGCGGATGATCGAGGAAGCGGAGGAGACCCTGGCTGCGGCGTCACACGCAAAAAAACCCGGTCGCTTCCAGTTGGAGGCGGCGATCCAGTCGGCGCATGCCCGGCGTGCGGTGACCGGACAGACGGATTGGGAGGCGATCGCGCTCCTGTACGAAGGGCTGCTCCGTCTGGCGCCCACCATCGGCGCACAGGTGGCGTATGCCGCGGCGCTGGCGGAGGCGAGGGGGGCGGAGGCGGGCCTGGCGGCCCTTGAGGCGATCCCGGCCGAGGCAGTCAAAACCTACCAGACCTACTGGGCGCTCAGTGCCCATCTGCTGAAGCGCCTGGGGCGGGCCGACCAGGCGCGGCAGGCCTACGTCCGGGCGGTCGGCCTGAGCGAGAACCCCGCCGTCCGTGAGTTTCTCGCCGGGCAATCGGCGGGGTCCGATGAAGTGGCCACCCGGGTTGCCGGCGCTCGTCCGTGACGAGGTTCGCTCTCGGGATGTCAGACGCGTCAGTGGGCTGGGGCGGAGGCGTGCTGCGGGCTGCAGAACGCCGGCCTGCACACGGTCTCGATCCTGAACTTGGCCGTGAGGCCGCGGTCCATGCTCCCGTTCACCACCAACCGGAAGCCAGGCGGAAGGCCGGCGGACCAGCGCGCGATGGCGTCCCAGATCTCGTCGCGGCCACAGCCCCACATGTCCACCTCCGCGACGCTCCTCCCCGACAGCAGGGCACAGCGGACCTCGATGGTGATCAGGTGGCGGAAATCCCGGGGGGAGAGATACCACATCGTCTCGAGCAGCGCCTCTTGGCGCCGATCGCGTGCATTGAGGAGGAGCATCACCCCGACCGCGGGGCCCACCGTGAAGAAGGCCGTCAGGAGCAATCTACTGAACTCCATCGCCGGATTCGTCATGGTCTACTCCTTTCCCCGATCATATCCCCCCGACGAGCGAGGTCGGTTCTTCTCAGCGGTCAATCATTTCGCTAAAATCGTCACATGAAGTTTGCCTTCCCGCAGTGGAGGGGCTTCGAGTTGGCGCCCGAAGGGCATCTCCTGGAGCAGCTCGTGGATCTCTCCGGCCCCATGGGGATCGCGTATGAGCGGAGCGTCGGCTTCTACAAGGATTTTCACGTTCACGATCGGCCGATGATCGTGCTGCCCCGGGGCGCCTGCGTCATGAAGGTGAAGACCGCATGCTCTCGGGCTGCCTACGACATCGATCACTCTTCCTTGTTGATCGTTCCCAACGGCCTCAGGCACGACGATGAGGGCCTCACCTCCATCTTCGACACCGTCGCCCTATACCCCTCGGCATCCCTGCTGGACCAAGTGGCGAAAGAGGAACGGATCGCGACTTCTGAGGTGCGGAGGGTCTTCAGTCGCTGCCAAGAATTGCACCGCAGCCGCTGGCTGGAGCAACTTCTCCAGGAGTACTTCTTCGCCCGGGTGGTGTCCCAGCGCGAAAGCGCGAAGACCCTGGCATTCTTCGAGCGGCAGATTCTGGTCGAGCTGTTGGCATCCGCCCGGGGCAGGAGCAAGCCAGCGGAGCCCGGCCGGGCCGCCATGTCCGGAGAGAGCGTGACGGCTAGGGCCTTGCGCTACATCGAATCCAACCTCTTCTCGAAGGTGCCGTTGAAGGCGATCGCCCGTCAGGCCTTTGCCAGCCCCTCAACCCTCCTCAGACAGTTCCGGAAAGAGACGGGAAAGAGCCCGCATGATTACATCAAGACCAGGCGGCTAGAAGAGGCGCGGCGCTTGATCGAGGCGGGAACGCATCCCGTGGGCGATGTCGCGGCCCTGGTGGGCTACGAAAACTTCGGATCGTTCAGTACGGCCTTCAAGAAACACTTTGGTGGGTCGCCCTCCTCGTTCCAGCCGGGAGCTCGCCGGCCTCGGAGCTCGTACCGGACCGGGCCGCTCCAATCGCGGCTAGCGTTCTCGGGATGAACGGTCCGCCGCATGAGAGAGGGGCCAGTCCTCCCCTGACCCTCCAACCCGGGTCCATGGCCGTAAGGCGCGCGATCGTTCCGTTTGACAAGGGGAGGGGCGGGGGGTAAGGTAGGGGCGATTCACCCGGAAGGGGGCAAGGGCTATGTTTGGACTCGGGATGCAGGAACTTCTGATCATTCTGGTGATCATCCTCATCCTCTTTGGGGCCAGCCGACTCCCGGAGCTGGCTCGCTCTCTGGGCTCCAGCGTCAAGGAGTTCAAGAAGGGCACCCATGAGGAGCCGGAAGTCTCGAAGAGCGAGAAGACGGAGGAGAAGAAGGAAGCCTGATGCCGGTCGTACCGGATGACCTCTCCGGCCTCGTCTTCCCCGCTCGCTGAGCCTACCCTCGACACCGTTCTCGCCGACCTCCGCCGCCTTTATGGCGATAACCTTCGCGCCGTCTGCCTGTACGGCAGTGGAACCACAGCCGACTTTGTCCCTGGCCGCTCGAATGTCAACCTCCTGGTTGTCCTGGAGCGTCTCGGCCTTGACGAACTCCGGCGAGCGATTCCGCATCTCCCTCGTTGGGCGCGCCTGGGCGTCGTCCCCCCGCTCTTCGGGACCTGGCGAGAGCTGCGCGACTCCGGCGACGTCTTCCCTCTGGAGCGGTTAGAGCTCCAGGCCCGCCACCGCACGCTGTACGGCGAGGATCCATTCCAAGGACCCAGCCCGGACCGGGACTCCGTCCGCCGCCAGTGTGAGCAGGAGCTTCGCGGCAAACTGATTCACCTCCGCCAGGGCTTCCTCGAGGCCGGGTCGGACGTGAAGGGACTTCGAGCGCTGCTCGGTCGCGTTCTTCCCGCCCTCGTCCCTTTGCTTCGGGGGCTCCTCTACCTGAAGGGGGGAGGGGCCGCCTTCGAGGTGGTGCCGCTACTTTCGGCCGTCGAGGCCGCGTATGGCATCTCGCTCCACCCCTTCGCTTCGCTCCACTCGCTCAAGCGGGCGACGCGCGAGCCGTCGCCGTCAGAGACTGAGAAGCTCTTCGGCGAGGTGCTCACGACCCTGGAGGAGCTGGGGACGCGAGTGGATGCCCAGCCCTGAGTCCTGACTCGGGAGCTCCGGCGAGCGGGGCTCCCGGGTCAGGACGTCAGCCAGTGATAAATCAAGCCGCGTTGTGGGTGCCTTTCGTCGTAATGTTTCTTCTCCCTGCGGTCGCCCATGGCGCGGCGACCCTCCCAACTCCCCAGGGATTCGTCACCGACACCGCCAGCGTCATTCCGGCCGAGGTTGCGCGGGGGATCGAGGCGCGGCTTGAGGAACTCCGAGCGAAGACGGGGACCGAGGTGGCGGTCGTCACCGTGCGCTCGATTGCGCCGCTGACCGTCGAAGAATACGCGAATGAGCTTTTCGCTCGCTGGGGCATTGGCCAGAAAGGGAAGGATAACGGGGTCTTGATCCTTCTCGCCGTGAAAGAGCGGAAGGTCAGGATCGAGACCGGCTACGGGATCGAGCCTATCCTCCCTGACGGCAAGGCCGGGGCGATCATCCGGGAGATCATGCTGCCGCACTTCAAGCGGGGAACCTTGGGGGAGGGGCTTGCCGCCGGAGCTGAGGCGGTGGCGGAGGTCGTCGCACAGGCAGAGGGAATCACGCTCTCCTGGTCTCCCGGCCCGCGCCCCCCGAACCGTTCGCCTCCTCTGGATATCGCCGGGCCCCTCATTCTGCTCGCGTTCCTGGGTCTTTTTTGGGCCCTTCCCTTCTGGCTCGCGCGGTTGCGCCATGGGGGGTTTTTCTGGGGCGGGACGCCCATGGGATGGGGGGGAGGATACGGCAGCGGCTTTGGGGGAGGCGGATTCTCAGGGGGATTCGGTGGCTTCGGAGGAGGCGGAAGCGGCGGGGGCGGAGCCTCGGGGGGGTGGTGAGATGCCACGGCACCCTGGGGATGAGCATACGTGATATAATCCGCCGAATCCCAACGAATCCAGTTCAGGAGGTATCTGTGCCCCGCCAGGGGTGGACCCGCGCGGATCTTGGCTTCTCGCTCCTCGTCCTGGGCGCGACCGTCATCACGCGGCTTCCCTTCCGCGCCCGGATGCTCTACAACTGGGACGCCGTCCAGTTTGCTCTGGCCCTCAATGAATTTGATGTCGCCAAGCACCAGCCGCACCCGCCCGGTTACGTCCTGTACGTCGCGCTCGGGAGACTTCTGAACGGGTTTCTCCACGATCCCAATCAGAGCTATATCGCCCTCGGGATCATCTGCTCGGCCTTAACAACGACCGTCGTCTATCTCCTGGGGACCGCGCTCTACGGCCGGCTCACCGGGGCGGCGGCAGCCCTTCTCCTGATGGTGAGCCCGCTCTTCTGGTTCTATGGAGAAATCGGCCTGACCTACTCGGCCGAAGCCCTCATGGCGACGACGGTTGCGTTTCTGATCCACCGGTTCAGGTTGGGGGAGGAGCGGTTTCTGTATGTCTCCGCGTCCTATCTCGGGATCGCGGGTGGCTTTCGGCCGACAGCCCTGGCCCTCCTCCTCCCCCTCTGGATCCTGGGCGTCTCCTGGGCTCGTCCGACAGTTCGAAAGATCCTCCTGGCCGGTCTGCTCCTGCTCCTCTCAACCCTTTCCTGGTTCCTCCCGATGGTCTGGCTCACGGGAGGATGGGCGCGCTACTTCGAGGCCTCCTGGGAGCTCTTTGCCTCCGTCGTCCACCCGACGTCCATCTTTTCCGGCAACCTCAGCCTGACTTTCGGCCAATTGCGATTCCTTCTGGAGTCCACCCTCGTCGGGTTGGGGGCCTTTGCGTTCGTTGTCGTCTCGTCCCTCTGGTCTCTCTGGCGCCGCGGCCAACTGATGCCAGGACGGACCGAACTCTTCTTGCTGGCGTGGATCATCCCCCCTGCGCTGGTCTATGTCTTTTTCCACTTTGGCCAGGCGGGATATGTCCTGTCGTTTCTCCCCGCCCTCTATCTCCTTTTGGCCCGAGGACTCCTCCGCTGCATCGAGGAGTGGGCCCCCCTGCGATTGGCGCCACCCCGGCTCCGGTGGGCGGTCTCTGTCTCCGCCTTCGCGGTACTCTTCCTGGCCAATACCGCCTTCTTCGTGAACGCCAAGCCTGGGGAGTTTCCCGAGAAGGGCGCTGACGGTTCCACAGTCGCCGGGCTGATCCGCGCAGTCCAGGTTGACTCCCAGCATTGGCTCCTGAGCGGAACCGCGGCAGGCCTCAAGGAGAATGACTGGGTCATCCGGACCTATGTGGAGGCGATCCGCGGTCTCTTTCCCCCCGGTGAGACGGCGCTCATCACCGAGCTCGGAAACCCTCGCTCCTATACCTGGCTTCGCCACATCACCTATTACCTTCCTGAGTACCCCGTCTATATGATCCAGCTGGGGCCCGGCCCCCAACGGTATTTGGCCCCTCACCTCGTGTCGGCGATGGTTTCCATCCCCTCCCCGGTGGTCCCGCTTCCCTGGAACACCCGCCGACTCGTCTGGGTGGTGGATCGCTTCCATCCCGATCTCGAACCGCCCAGGGGTCTCAAGGAGATTGGCCTCCCTCACGGCCGGTATCTGTACGTCCTCGAGCTTCGGCAGCGGGCAGTGAGCTACGCCGGCTACGCCTTTGTCAGAACGCGAAAGCTCGCCGGGCCGGCCCGGCTGGCGACCCGTGGATCGTGACGACCTCCTGATCCTTGGGGCCGCGCTCGGGGTCGCCGGACTCTTCACGGTTCAAGAACTCCGAATCGCTGGGACCATCGGCTTCCCACTCGACGACAGCTGGATCCACCTCCGCTTTGCGCAGAACCTGGCCGAAGGGAACGGATTCTCCTACAACCGGGGGATTCCGGTCGCCGGTTCGACGGCCCCGCTCTGGACTCTCCTTCTGGCCATGGGCTACAAGGTGTCCGGCGCGATGCTGACCACCGTCAAAGGGCTCGGTCTTCTCTTTGCCGTAGCCACGGGAGTGGTGACCCGACGGCTGGCTGGCGAATTGACTCACGACCGGAGCCTCGCGCTGGTCGCCGGGATCGGGACCGTGCTCATGGGGCGGATGGCGTGGGGGGCACTCTCGGGAATGGAGGTGACGCTCGCAGCCTTTTTGGCGACGCTCGGCCTCCTCTCATTCTTGCGCGGATCGCTCTGGAGCTCCACGGTCGTGTTCGCCCTGGCGACCCTCGCGCGACCGGAGGCCGGTCTCCTCTTCGTCCTTCTGTGGGGGTACGCGTGCCTCGAGCCCCTTCCGAGCTTTTGGCGACGCGCTCGGGTTGCCGCCGGGAGCCTGACCCTCTACCTCCTCTTGCTCTCGCCGAGTCTAGGCCTGAGTCTCCTGACCGTCGGGCAGCCCGTTCCGGCCACTGCCCTGGCCAAAGTGGAGGGAGGGCTCCTCGCGGCCCTCACCGGCCAATCCGAGCCTCTCCGCCTTGCCCTGTGGACGCGGCCGCTAGGCTATCTCGGGGAGTATGCTGCGATGCTCTGGCATGACCACCCGCTGCTTCTTCTCTTCGGCGCGATCGGCGCGGGACAGCTCTGGCGGCTCGGGGGGAGAGGACGCGTCCTTACCCTGGCCCTCCTCCTCCATCCGCTTGCCATGGCATGGGTGGCCCCGTATCGTGGGCCGGCCTTCCAGACCGGGCGCTACTCATCCCATCTCCTGCCGCTCGCAGTGGCCGCGGCGGTCTTCGGGCTTGGTGATCTCCTGAAGCTGCCGCAAATCCGTCAGGCGGTGGTGGCGTTCGGACTTCTCCTCTCTCTCATCCTGGCGTGGCCCTCGGCCCGCGAGTACGCTTGGGGGGTTCAGAACATCAATGCCATGCAGGTCGAGCTGGGGCTGTGGGTGTCTCGGGAACTCCCCGAAGGCGCGCGGCTCGCGGTCAATGATGTCGGGGCGATTGCCTTTTTCTCTGACCGAGAGGTGATTGATCTGGTCGGGCTCGTCTCGCCCGAGGTCCTGCCGTATAAGCGGAGGGGGGAATCCGGGATCCTCGAGTTTCTGGAGCGGGCGTGCCCTGATTATCTGATCATCTTTCCCACCTGGTACCCGCGCCTCGCGGCCGCGACCGATCGCTTCCGTCCCATCCATCGGGTCCGACTCGCAGAGAACCATGTGGCCGGGGGAGACGAGATGGTGGTGTTTCTCACCCCCTGGAATCGCTGGCGCCCCGATGGGGTGGCCTGCTCGCCAGGGTAAGACTCGCTCGGCCCTTCAGCTGCCCTTTTGGCGTCGGTCCGCAGGGCCTGTCGCCGGGGCGATCTGATTGTCAAGGGGGGAGCCCCAATTGATCATCTCGGCCTCGCCTGCCCGTGATCGTCCGGAGAATCGCAGGGTCCCTGCGTGGTCCTCCGACTACACTGCGAACGGACTCCGTCTCAAGGCGGACCGAACGCTGGTTGCCACTTGGCGGAACGGCCCATCGGGGTGGGAAGTCCAAAAACCCCAGCCAGGAGAGTCGAGAAAACGTGCGGAGCGCACGGAGGGGTGATCGGTGGAATCACCTCGGCTCAAAAAGAAATATTAAAGCGCTCCAAGGACGCCGGCCCAAGAGTTGAAAGACCGCCGGAGGTCGTTTGCACCCGCGCTGGAAACGTCCCGAGCTTGAATTGCTCGGCGTCGCGTCAGATCCGCCAACGCGGCCTCCGCCCTGCCGTCGTCTGAAGAGTGAGCATCGCCTAGCAGAATCGTCTGAAGGCGCCGCCTTCGTACACGAAGCCTTGCTTATGCAGGACTTCCGGGAGCTCGAAGTGCCCTTCGGCTGTTCGTGCATCAGTTAGATCCTGATAGTTCGCGCGGCGCTCACCCCAGACGAAGAGTAGTAGTCGCTGATCGTTCCGCGCGAGATATTGGTCCAAGAGGTCTTGGCGGATCAACAGGACTGATTCGTGATTGCGGTACGGATCACCCGAGATGACCGGCAACATTGCTGGTCTTGCTGAGCCTATCTCAGCGATGGCGAGTTGTGGGACGCGTACGTAGAGGCCCAACGCCTGGGCTAGTTCCTTCGACGGAAATCTTACGTTGCGGAGACGGTTTTCCTGGGAGTGGTAGCTCTCCCAGCTGTAATCCCGAACCGGAACGAAGATCTCTGTCTCGTCTCGATCGGAACGAATGGTCGCGGGATACTGCCGAGGGCGCCACGTATTTGCCCAAGGTATCTCGCCGGCGTAGGTGCAATATTCGTCCTCCGCTTGTGGGATCTCGTGATTGCCCGGATACTCGATTGAGGAGAGCAGGCGGGCCACGGTTGCCTGGTCGCGCGAGCGAACAAGCAGGCCGCTGAAGATTGAAGAGATCTTCTTGTCTGGAGTGCTCTGATTTACGAAAGCGTCGAGAATGATCCACGGACCGGACTCTCTCTGAACAGTCGGAAAGACCAGCCTGTCCTCGACTGGCGGTTTGTACCCGCTCCGAATCCATTGCTGAAGCGGAATTGCGTCGTCGATCCAGGGCTGGAAGAGTTTCGGCGACTCCTCATACTCTGGGAAACTCGGGTCTATATCAGCGTCGGAAATGCGGGGATCGTCACGGTCCAAGAGTCCATGATCCTGACGGTAGCCGGCGACTTCGTAGAACGCGATCCACGAGTATTTCTTCCCGTATCGTTCCGTTTTGCCAGCTTCTCGTCCGGGCTGCTCTTGGTAGAATCCGGTCCGGGCGATCTCCCTATCGATCGTGGAAAACGTTTCGAGCTTGTAGCCCAGGTCATAAATTCGCCGGAGAATCTGTCGCTTGACCCGCTGGTACTCAAGGTGCGAATTGTCGTAGTTGCCGCGGCCGCGCACGAGCCGGCCAATCGTATAGTTTGCGAAATCCATGTGCAGGGGTGCGTCTCCCTCTCGGTACTTTTCCTCGTCACGATCGTCTGTTTCTTTCCAGCGTCTGATACCCCCGAAGCGAAACGGCGGCTTCACAAGTTTCTTCGCGGGCGCCGATAAGAGTGTGGGATGGAGCATTAAGGCTAACTCGATTGTTCGCTGAGCGTAGTCTCGACTCAGGATATGTGTCGTGCCATGCTTCGCGTCGCGCGCGAACAGCCGACGGAACAGGCCACGCGCGTATTCCGGAAGGACGTGAGACTGGAAATGTCGAGACTCCGGTGACCTCCACTGCGCCATCACAACACCGTAAGAGGCGGCGAGCATCCGCTCTGGTACGTAAGGATCGTTGGCTGCGAGCGACTCGAGTGTTGCGGCAAACAATGACGTCGGATGCGCCAGGCCCAAACGGAACAATGCATGTGTTGCTCTATCTCGGAAGGCACGCTGGGTTGAAGTCAAGAACCATTTGAACAAAGTGGTGTACACAACGGCGAATTCTTTGGATGGTGCTCTAGCAACAGAATGTTCGGCCCAAATCAGGAGGCGCTCCGGTGTCCCTTCATTGCGAATGCTGCGGCGAAGATATTCGGTCCAGAACAGGTCGCGTTCGACCATGGACAACCGCGAAAGATATTTGTCGATACGCGCAGCGCTAAACGGATGCTGTGGCTTTACCGCGAGCGCCGTCAAAGCATTCAGAGTGAGCTCGCGTAGGCTCTCATGCTTGAGGAAGAGATCCATCAGGCGCCCCGTCGACGCATTGATACTTCTCTGCGGATCGCGCCAATAGAGGCCCCTGACAACGGCCTCGCCGAGGCGGACGGGGAAGCTCTTCCAGCTGAGAAACTGCAGCAGCTCGCCACTGTTCTGAACTCGAGCTGGAAACTCGACCATCAACGCTTCGACGATGTTTACGTTAAGGAGAACCTTGTCTGGGTCTGAAAAATATGACCCCAAGCCCCGTGGATCTCGAAGCGAGGCTCTGATTGTCTGTGGAGATGAGGGGTCCAATTGGGTGCGCAGTAGATGGCGAGCTATGAGGTGATCAGCGAACTTCTGGTACGTAAAGCGGACGACCTCCTGTGGCGTCGATGTGGTGAATTCAAGGTCTTCGGCGAGGAGGTCCTCATTGATAAGGGCTTGCAAGAAGGCGCCCGGTGCTAACCCTGCTGGCTGGACCTTGTCAGCCAGAGCCCGAGCGTCAGCTAACGGCAGGCCCTCACTGTGCCGTTGAGCGATAGCTGCGGCGAAGTGATCCTTCAGAAACTTCCAGCTCAATCCCGCCGGGGTGCCGAGTTCCCGCGAAAGTATTCGGTCCTTCTGTTTTACGAAGTACTCCAGGACATGCGTCATACCGCGTTGCCCGGATGCCAGGCTGTGAATCTGGGCGTGCTGTTGCTTCAGAGTCACCTTCTCGATTGCCTCGCAGAAGATTTTCAGGAACAGTGGATTCGAGAACTCTTCTTCGAGCAGTGGTACTTCCGGGAGAGGAATGCCGTAGCCTTTGAAGTAAGTCTCCACGGCGTTCGTCTGTTGTTCTGGCGGGAAGCCATAGTGTGTAAATACGTGTAGGCCGAGTCGCGACGGATCCGGCACGAGGAGCTTGTCGAAGGGACTTCGGCAACTAATCACAAGCGCGACTGCCGAATAGCGCTTACATTCCTCGATTAGTTTTGGAAGTGCTGCGGTCCAACTGTCTCTATGGCCTTCGTTGATTGCGTCGATGCTGATCAAGCAGCGCACAGAATGCTGGCGAGCATCTTCGTTTAGCGATTGCAGGAAATCCTCTCCACGTAGGCCGGGCGCGACAGAATCCGTCAGTGCTTGAAAGGCATCCGTGAAGGGTGTTTGAAACGCCTGCCCCATAAACAACAACGCCGGGACGCCGCGATCAATGCGCTCAACCGTCATCCGGCACAGGAGGTGAGTCTTGCCGGTCCCCGGACCTCCGAGGAGAAGCATGTACGGATTGTTTGCCGCTGCCATCTCTCGGCTGTCGAACTCATCGTCGAGGCGCCTTAACATTCCGGATAGTCGTTCGAGGGCTTCTAGGGCGCTTTCAGTTGTTGGTGCTGCCCGCCGGCTAAGGTCTTGCGCCGACTTCGGCCGGAAGCTCGTTAGGGGCGCGTCGATCTCTTTCTGTAGCTCGTGTGTCGTCGTGAGTGGTTGAGCGATTGGCAATTGTGTCGGTGCAAGGTTTCGGCTGTTCACGACAACGTCGAGTTGCTGTTGGAGAGTGGTCGCCATCGCGGAAATGCGGGCGATCTGCTCATCGGAAAGATGCGGCGAAAGAACTCGGCCAATGCGTTGTCGCGCGTTCTTTAGCCCCAGCGACATTTCAGAGAACCTGTCGAAAAGAGATCCGTCTTGAGTTGCGCTCTCGAAATGTGCGGCAATAGGGAGGGGAACATCAAGTTTGGGGGTATAGCGCCTGCCGGCACGGCTACGTGCGTTGTTCCATCGGGAACGGAACCAATCGGGGCTAAGAAAATCCGGCATAACTCGAGGCTAGGAACGATAAAGGCACTTGTCGGTCTTCACGCCGGGTACGGAACCTAGTTACCGACTCAACGACGCGATACCAAGATTAGGGGCAGATGACGGGGGTGTCAAGGAGAACGCTGGAGAGCTGAGGGGTGACGATTCCAAGGGGTGACGAACACGGCCATCTCCCTGGCGCCGGATCGGGGGGTCTGCTCGGGCGGACCCCGGAACCCAGCGGGCCAATGACACGCTGAAAGCGCTAGGCCGCCTTCAGTTCGGAGGTGCAGTAGGCGCAGCGCGTCGCCTTGAGTGCGATCGCGGAGAGACAGTGGGGACACGCCTTCGTGGTGGCCGGGGCCGCCTCGGGCTGACGCTTCATCCGATTCACCTGCCGGATCAGGAGGAAGATCGCAAAGGCCACGAGGATGAAGTCAATGACGGTGTTGAGAAATATCCCGTAGTTGATCGTCGCGGCACCAGCGGCCTTGGCAGCGGCCACTGTCGTGTAGGACTGCCCGGACAGGTTGATGAACAGGCTGGAAAAATCTATCTTGCCAATCGCGAGACCGATGGGCGGCATCAAAACGTCATTCACGAATGAGGTGATGATCTTGCCGAAGGCCGCCCCGATGATAATCCCGATGGCCATATCGAGCACATTCCCACGCAAGGCGAACTCCTTAAACTCTTTCAGCATGTCCGCACCTCCTGGTTGTTGTCGTCCCATTCTACATCCCTTCTGCGGGTGAAAATACGGTCCTCTTCCCGGGGGGACGCGCTCCACGTCTTTGACCGGTCGTGCGCTTCATGCTATAACAATTGGCACTTATGGATTACAAGGGAACGCTGAATCTTCCGAAAACCGACTTCCCCATGAAGGCGGACCTGTCTCGACGGGAGCCCGAGCGGCTCAAGCGATGGGAGGCCCTGGGCATCTACGAGAGGCTCCGGGAGGTCGGCCGGGATCGCCCCCTCTGGATCCTCCACGACGGCCCGCCCTACGCCAACGGCCACATTCACATGGGTACCGCGCTGAACAAGATCCTCAAGGACATCGTGATCAAATCGAAGACCATGGCGGGCTGGAACGCCGTCTACGTTCCCGGCTGGGACTGCCATGGCCTCCCGATCGAGCACCAGGTGGACAAAGAGATGGGCGAAGGTGCCAAGACACTCACCCCGCTCGACAAGCGCCGGCGCTGCCGGGACTACGCGCTCAGATTCATTGACATCCAGCGGGAGGAGTTCAAGCGTCTCGGCGTCTTCGGAGACTGGGACCACCCCTACCTCACGATGATGCCGCAGTACCAGGCCACGATCGTCCGGGAGTTCGGCCGTTTCGTGGGGCGGGGGATCGTCTACCAAGGGAAGAAGCCGGTCCATTGGTGCACGTATTGCAAGACAGCGCTGGCTCAGGCGGAGGTCGAATACGAGGATCACACGTCGCCCTCGATCTACGTCAAGTTCCCCCTCGCGCGTGTCCCTGAGGCTCTGGCCCCGCACGTGAAAGGGAGACCGGCTTTCGCCCTCATCTGGACCACCACGCCCTGGACGCTTCCGGCCAACTTGGCGATCGCCGTCCACCCGGAACACGAGTATGTCCTGGCTGAGGCAGGGGACGCGGTCTATCTTCTGGCCAAGGATCGCCTGACCTCCACCATGGCTACGGCCGGGATCAAGGAGTCCAGGTCACTGGCCGTCTTTCCCGGATCAGCCCTGGAGGGCTTCTCCGCCCGCCATCCCTGGATCGATCGAGAGGTGCCCTTCCTGCTGGCCGACTTTGTCGCCCTGGACGAAGGAACCGGCGCCGTCCACATCGCGCCGGGCCACGGCGAGGAGGATTACGAGTTGGGGCTCCGCGCGGGCCTCCCCATCTATAACCCGGTGGACGATGACGGCCGCTTCGTTCCCGAGGTGGCCCACTTTGCCGGGATGAATGTCTGGGAGGCGAACGACCGGATCATTGAGTTTCTCCGCCGCGAAGGGAAACTCCTGGCTGCCGGGACGATCAATCACACCTACCCCCACTGCTGGCGCTGCAAGAACCCGACGCTCTTTCGGGCGACAGAACAGTGGTTCATTTCGCTGGATCAGGACGGCCTCCGCCGCCGAGCGCTCGAGGCGATCCGCCGGGTGAAGTGGATCCCGGGCTGGGGGGAGGAGCGGATCGCCAACATGATTCAGTTCAGGCCGGACTGGGTCATCTCCCGCCAGCGAGTCTGGGGGGTGCCGATCGTCGCGTTCTATTGTCGCGCGTGCGCCGGGCTCCTTCTGGAGGAGCGGATCATCGAGCACGTGGCCACGCTCATGGCCCAGGGCGACGGAGCAGATCTCTGGTATGCGCGCGAGGCGAAGGACCTCCTTCCTCCGGGGACGAGATGCCGAGAGTGTGGTGGAACCGAGTTTGAAAAGGAGCGCGACATTCTTGATGTCTGGTTCGACTCGGGCTGCTCCCACGCCGCTGTCCTCGAGCATCGCCCTGAGCTCCGCTGGCCCGCCGAGATGTATCTGGAGGGCTCGGACCAACATCGCGGGTGGTTCCACTCCTCGCTTCTTGAGGGCGTGGGGACACGGGATGCCCCGCCCTATCGGGCCGTCCTCACTCACGGGTTCGTCGTGGATGGAGACGGGCGGAAGATGTCGAAGTCACTGGGCAACGTGATTGCCCCCGAAGAGATTCTCCCACGCTACGGCGCCGAGATCCTCCGTCTCTGGGTGGCCTCGGAGGACTACACCGCGGACGTCCGGCTCTCGGAGGAGATCCTCACGCGCTTGGCTGACGCCTACCGGCGGATCCGGAACACCTGCCGGTTCCTTTTGGGGAACCTCGCCGATTTTGACCCCACACGGGATCGGATCCCACGCGCGGAGCTCTGGGAACTGGACCGCTGGGCCTTCCTCCGCCTGGGCCGCTTGATTCAGCGCGTCCGCGCGGCCTACGACGACTACCAGTTCCACGTGGTCTTCCATGCGCTTCACAACTTCTGTGCGGTGGACCTCTCCGCCCTCTACCTCGACGTCCTGAAGGACCGTCTTTACACCTTTGCGCCGGCCTCCCCCGGCCGCCGCGCCGCCCAGACTGCGCTTTACGAGGTTCTGGTGGTTCTCACGAAGCTCATGGCCCCGATCATCTCCTTCACCGCGGACGAAGTCTGGGAACGGATCCCGGGGCAGAGCGGAGGCGCGGGGGTTCACCTGGCGCCCTTTCCGGACGCAGATCCGGCCTGGCTCGACGGGACGCTGGAAGAGGAGTGGGAGCGCCTGCTTGAGGTGAGGCGAGAGGTGGCCAAGGCCCTCGAGCTGGCCCGGCAGCAGGACGGGATCGGCAGCTCGCTCGAGGCGCGGGTCACCCTGGAGACGACCGGAGACCTCATGACGTTTCTCAGGAGGAAGGAGGCGCTGCTGGAGCCATTGTTTATCGTCTCCCAGGTCGTCCTGGGGGGGTCTTCCGGCGACGGGCTGGTTCGCCATCAGAGCGAACCCCTCGACCTCACGGTGTCGGTGGATCGGGCGCGCGGGGCCAAGTGTGAGCGGTGCTGGACATATCGGGAGAGCGTCGGGAACGATCCCGCTCATCCGACGCTCTGCGATCGGTGCGCCGCTGTTCTGGCTTCCCCTCCAGCTCGATGAAGGTCGCGCTTCCGACCGCCCTCCTTGTCTTCCTTCTGGATCAACTGATTAAGCTGTGGGCCCTGGCCCGCCTGGAGCTTGGTGCGCCGGTCCCGGTGTTTGACGATATCTTTCACCTGACGCTGGTCTTCAATCCGGGCGTGGCCTTCGGTCTCCTCAGCACGGTGGAGCCGGCGTGGCGGTGGCTCGTGGGATTCCTCTCTCTGGTCGCGCTTGCCGTCCTCGGCTCGCTCGCCGTCCGTCTTCTCCCCGACGGCAACTGGCTCACCGCCGCGGCGCTTGGACTGATCTTTGGCGGCGCTGTGGGAAACCTTCTCGATCGGGTCCGCTTTGGCGCCGTGGTGGACTTCTTGGACTTTCACTGGCGGGGATATCACTGGCCGGCCTTCAACCTGGCCGATTCGGGAATCACCGTCGGTGTGGGGGTCCTGGTCCTCCACTTCCTGGTGCTCCGTCGGAGTAAGACATAGGCTGAGCGAGCACGTCCCCGGGTGGCGCTGGGGATGCCTCCGAGAGCCGCGCGAAAGTGGGACCCTCGTCAGGGTGACGTAGCGCGGCTCGGAGGAGGCGCCCCGGCGACAGGCCCCGTGGGCGTGCGAGCAAAGCGACGGGCCCGCGGGACCGAGATGAACGATACAACTTTTGTCGTTTCACGCGAGGAGGCCGGGCTCCGGGTCGATCGCTTCCTTGCCCGTCGGTGTCCTGACCTCTCCCGGAGTCGCCTTCAAGCCCTGATCGCTGCCGGTGAAGTCGAGGTGGCCGGCCTCCGGCCAAAGGCCAGCCGGCCCCTCAGGGCGGGCGAGGTGATCACTCTCCGAGTCCCGCCCCCCGTCCCCCTCGATCTCAGCCCCGAACCGATCCCGCTCGATGTGATTTATGAAGACGAGCACCTGTTGGTTATCGTGAAGCCGGCTGGCCTCGTGGTCCACCCCGGGGCGGGTCACTCGACCGGAACTCTGGTTCACGCGCTTCTCCACCATTGCCCGAACCTTTCGGGCATCGGCGGAGTCCGACGTCCCGGGATTGTGCATCGTCTTGATCGGGGGACCTCTGGCCTCTTGGTTGTCGCGAAAACGGACCGGGCCCATCGGGCCCTCTCGGCTCAGCTCAAAGCGCGGAGCGTCGAGCGAAAGTATCTCGCTCTCGTCAACGGCCGGCTTCCTCACCGTGAGGGGGTGATCGAAACCGCAATCGGACGCGATCCGCGCCACCGCCTCCGCATGGCGGTGCGACCGGTTGGGCAAGGGAAAGCTGCCGTCACCCACTTCACAGTGCTGGAAGCCTTTGACCGCTTCACCTTCCTTGAAGCCCGGCTCAGCACGGGGCGGACCCATCAGATTCGCGTCCACCTCTCCCACCTCGGCTTCCCCGTGGTCGGCGATGAAACCTACCGCAGCCGTCGCGTCGCAGGGGCTTTTCAAGATCCCGAGCTTCGCCGCCTTGTGCGGGACCTCAACGGCTTCGCGCTTCACGCCGCCACCCTGGGCTTCACTCACCCGGTCACCGGCGCGCGGCTTGAATTCTTGGCCCCGCTCCCCGCCGCCTTCGAGCGCTTCCTCGCCTACCTCCGCACGTCCCACCGCTGAATGGATGGCCTGGCCCGGGGCCCCGCGAGCCAACCCGCGCCTGCAGTTCTTTCAGTTCTTGGCAGGCATCGCAGACAACCCGTCATCACAAGGCGCCTGAGTCCATGCTATGATTCAAGAAATGAGGACGAACCGGCGGGGCGGATGAAGGCATCCACGAACGGGCTGCGGGTGGTCGCCATGGGCGGCGGGACCGGGCTTCCGGTCGTTCTCGCCGGCCTCAAGCGTTTTTTGGGGGGGCGGCTCGGCGAGCTGACCGCCATCGTCACGGTCACGGATGATGGCGGGAGTTCGGGCCGGCTCCGTGACGAGCTTCAGATCCTTCCGCCCGGCGACATTCGTAATTGTCTGGTCGCCCTGGCTGAAGTTGAGCCGCTCATGGCCCAGCTCTTTCAGCATCGCTTTAGCGGGAGCGGAGGACTGGCGGGTCACAGCTTCGGCAACCTCTTTCTTGCGGCGCTCGCCGATGTGACCGGCGACTTCCTGCAGGCCATCCGTGTGTCCTCCAAGGTCTTGGCGGTGCGCGGCACGATCCTTCCCTCCACCCTGGAGAATGTGCAACTTTCGGCCGAGCTCGAGGACGGGACCGTGGTCACGGGGGAGTCACAGATCGCCAAGGCCGGGCGCCGGATCCGCCGCGTGATGCTGGAGCCACCCCACTGCCGGCCGTTGTCGGAAGCCCTCGAGGCCATTGACCAGGCGCACGCGATCGTCCTGGCCCCGGGCTCACTCTACACGAGCATCATCCCGAACCTCCTGGTGCCAGGCATGAGCGATGCCCTGAAGAACGCCTCGGCGCTCAAGATCTATGTGGCCAACCTGATGACCGAGCCTGGCGAGACTGATGACCATTCATTGTCCGGCCACCTGGAGGCCATCTTTGCCCACGGCGGGCCGGGGACCATCGAGGGCGTGGTGGTCAATCGGGAGCCGCTGCGCCCTGCCCTGATCGAGCGGTATGGCGCCGCGGGGGCCAGGCCGGTGCAGCTCGACATGGAGCGGGTCCAGGCCCTGGGGATTTGGGCCGTGGAAGGGGAACTCATCGGATCAAGGGAGGTTGCGCGACATCACCCGCAGAAACTGGGGAAACTCTTGATAGCCCTCCTCGACGGCTCAGCCCAGCGACAGTAGGTACAAGATGGCTGATCTTTCGGTAGCGATCCTGGCGGCGGGTATCGGCAAACGCATGCGATCCCGCAAGGCCAAGGTCCTTCACCGGCTCGGAGGCAAGCCGCTCATTGCCTACCCGGTAGGCCTCGCGCTCGAGCTTCAGGCAAAGATCATTGCCGTGATCGTGGGGCGCGATGCCGACGCGGTGAAGGCTGCGCTGACCGGCGTGCACGGGCTCAGCTTCGCGGACCAGCAGGAGCAGAAGGGGACCGCCCACGCCCTCCTCCAGGCGCGCCCGCTTCTCGCCCATGAGGACGGTGACCTCCTGGTTCTCTACGGGGATGTGCCACTGCTCCAAATGGAAACAGTCCGCGATCTCCTTCATACCCACCGAACCTCTGGCGCCACGGCCACGCTTCTGACGATGACCGTGGACCAGCCGGCGGGGTACGGACGCATCGTCCGGGAGGGCGGCCGACTGGTCCGGATCGTGGAGGAGGCTGATGCGACAGCCACGGAGCGGGCCATTCGCGAGGTGAATAGTGGGGTCGGGTGTTTCCGCGTCCCGGTCCTCTGGCCCGTGCTTGAGCGCGTCCGACCGCAGAACCGCCAAGGGGAATACTACCTTCCAGACGTCGTGCGACTCCTTCTGGCCGAGGGTCAGCAAGTGGAAACGGTCAGCGCGGCAGACCCGGCCGAGCTTCTTGGCGTCAACGACCGACACCAGCTCGCGCATCTCGCGGGAGAGCTCCGACAACGAACCCTTCGGCGTCTCATGACCGAGGGGGTGACGATCCTCGATCCCCAAACGACCTCCGTCGGCCCTGATGTCAAAATCGGCCAGGACACGATTCTCTCGCCAGGCGTCGTCATCGAAGGGAGGAGTGTCATCGGCGAGGAGTGCGTCATTGGTCTCGGCTGCTCCCTCGAAAACGTCCGGGTCGGAGATCGGGTGACGCTCCGGCCGTACTGCGTCGTGACCGATTCGATCATTGACGCGGGAGCGACGCTCGGGCCCTTCGCTCACTTGAGACCTGAGAGTGTGGTTCGGGCCGGGGCCAAAGTGGGGAATTTCGTTGAGCTAAAAAAGTCCGTCGTGGGGAAGGGTTCCAAGGTGTCCCACCTCTCCTATGTGGGCGATGCCACGATCGGCGAAGATGTTAATATCGGTGCCGGGACGATTACCTGCAACTACGACGGCGAAAAAAAGCACGAGACGGTCATCAGGGACGGCGCCTTTGTGGGGACGAACTCGAGCCTGGTGGCACCCCTTACAGTCGGGGAGGGGGCCTACATCGGCGCGGGCTCCACCATCACCGAAGATGTCCCGCCGAATGCCCTTGCCCTGGGCCGGGGCAAGCAGGTCATCAAAGAGGGATGGGCCCTGAAGCGCAAGAAGAGAAAACAAGAGGAAGACGAATAGCTCAAGAGCGGAATCGTGTGCGGCATCGTCGGCTACGTCGGTGAGCGGAGCGCCCTGGAGATCCTTCTGGAGGGGCTGAAACGCCTCGAGTACCGAGGCTACGATTCGGCGGGAGTGGCGATCCTCCGGGACGGGAAGCTCGAGGTCCGACGGAGCGCGGGGAAGATCAAGAATCTGGAGCTGATTCTCCGCCAGGAGCCGCTGTCCGGCAAGCTGGGTGTGGGCCACACCCGCTGGGCCACCCACGGCCGTCCTTCAGAAGAAAATGCCCACCCCCACACGGATTGCAGCGGCTCGATCGTCGTGGTTCACAACGGGATTCTCGAAAACTTTCTCGAGTTGAAGGAACAACTCCGCCAGGAGGGACACACCTTCAAGTCCGAGACCGACACCGAGGTGGTAGCCCACCTGATTGAGAAGTGTCTTCCTCAGGCCGGAAGTCTGGAGGCAGCTACCATGTCTGCCCTCCGAGAGGTGCGAGGAGCCTATGCGCTCGGGATCGTCTCGGCCACCGAGCCCGATACCTTGGTGGCCGCCCGGAGCGGCGCGGGTGCCTTGGTGGTGGGGCTGGGGGTTGGGGAGTACTTCGTCGCCTCCGACATCCCCGCCATTCTCCCCCACACCCGCAACATCCTGATCATCGAGGATGATGAGTTGGCCGTCTGCTCTCGAGGCGGGGTCCGTCTCTTGCGCCTCGATGGCAGTCCCGTCGCCCGCGAGCCAGTCCAGATCCTCTGGGACCCCATCATGGCGGAGAAGGGGGGCTACCGCCACTTCATGCTCAAAGAAATCTATGAGCAGCCCCGGGCGGTCACCGACACCTTCCGGGGGCGGGTCTCGGCGGAGACCGGGAGCGTTTTTCTTCCGGACGCCGGCCTCACGCAAGAGGAGATCCGCGCGGTATCGCGTGTCGTCCTCGTGGCCTGCGGGACTTCGTACCACGCGGCGCTGGTCGGGCGGGCGATGATCGAACGGCTGGCGGGGCTCCCCAGCGAAGCGGACATCGGGTCTGAGGCTCGATACCGGGACCCTTTGATCGGGCCGGAGACGCTCGTCGTGGCCCTGAGTCAATCCGGGGAGACGGTGGACACCCTCGGAGCGGTCCGGACCGCGAGGGCCAAGGGAGCGACCATCCTGGCGATCACCAATGTGGTGGGGAGCGCGCTCACCCGCGAGGCGCGCGGTGTGGTGTACACGCACGCCGGCCCCGAGATCGGCGTGGCCTCGACCAAGACCTTCACGGCCACGATGACTGCCCTCTACCTTCTCGCCCTCTTTCTGGCTCGCGGGCGGGGGTCGCTCCCCCCGGAGGAGGGGCGCAAACGGGTCCACGAGCTCTTGGGGATTCCGCGTCTCATGGAGGCCGTCCTCTCGCTGGACGAGTCTCTCGCGGACCTCGCCAAACGTCTCTTTCAGAAGCGCGACTTTCTTTTTGTCGGGCGCGGCATCAACTACCCGATCGCGCTGGAGGGAGCGCTCAAGCTCAAGGAGATCTCGTACATCCACGCTGAAGGGTATCCAGCGGGGGAGATGAAGCACGGTCCGATCGCCCTGATTGACGAGTCGATGCCGGTGGTGGCCCTCGTCCCCCGGGACCAGACGCGCGAGCGAATGCTCGCCAACATCGAAGAGATCAAGGCGCGAGATGGGCTTGTCATCGCCTTCGGCCAGGAAGACGACCTGGAGCTCCGGGCGAGGGCGCATGACTTCATTCCCGTCCCGTCGGCCCCGTATCTCCTGGCCCCGATCCTCTTCGCCATCCCGCTTCAGCTCTTGGCCTACCACGTGGCGATCCGCCGGGGATGCGACGTGGATCAGCCCCGCAACCTGGCCAAGAGCGTGACGGTCGAGTAGACCGGTCCCCTGCCGTCATTCACCATCCCCAGGATGATCCGAGGTCTCACCGGTCCGGGGCACGCCAAGCGTAGGATTGGCGGGAGCGACGGAGTTCGGAGAAATGATCGAGGGCATTCTTGAGGGCCTGAATCCGCCCCAACGGGAGGCGGTCTGTCATACGGAGGGGCCGCTCTTGGTCCTGGCCGGGGCAGGGAGCGGGAAAACCCGCGTCATCGCCCACCGGATCGCCCATCTCCTGGCAGGGTGTGGTCTCCACCCGAGTCAGATCCTCGCGGTCACCTTCACCAACAAGGCGGCCGAGGAGATGGCCCGGCGCGTCGCCGACCTCCTCCTCCCCTTCGGGATCGTCCCGCCGCTCGTCGCCACCTTCCACTCAACGTGCGTTCGTATCCTCCGCCAGGAGCTCCACCACCTTGGCGGCAAGCGAGACTTCGTCATCTACGACGAAGAGGACCGCCTGACCCTCATGAAAGAAATCATGCGGGGCCTGGCCCTCGACGAGCGCGCCCTTCCCCCGGCTGTTGTCGTCCACCGAATCAGCCAGGCCAAGAATCAACTCCAAGATCCTCAGGCCCTGGCGGCCGAAGCGAGGGGACCTCGCGAAGAGCGGGTCGCCGAGGTCTACCGGCGCTACCAGTCGCGGCTCGGGGAGATCGGGGCCCTCGACTTTGATGACCTCCTCGCGAAGCCGGTCGAGCTTTTCGAGCGATGTCCGGAGGTCCTGAGCCGCTACCGTGACCGGTGGCGGTATGTCCTGGTGGATGAGTACCAAGACACCAACCACGCCCAGTATCGGCTGATATGCCTCCTCGTCGCCGAGCACTGGAATCTCTGCGTCGTCGGTGATGACGACCAGAGTGTGTACCGATGGCGCGGGGCCGATCTCAGGAACATCCTGGATTTCGAGCGGGACTTTCCTGACTGCCGCGTGGTACGCCTCGAGCAAAACTATCGCTCGACGAAGCGCATCCTCGAGATCGCGGGAGGAGTGATTGCCCACAACCTCGGGCGCAAGGGGAAGACCCTCTGGACGGAAAACGATGAAGGGGAGCGGGCAGCCTGCTACCGGGCGTGGGACGAGACGGAGGAGGCCGTGTTCGTCGCGGAGATGGTGAGCCGCCTCCGCCGCGACCGCGGCGTGGACTATCGCGAGGTGGCCATCTTCTACCGGATCAATGCCCAGTCCCGGGTGCTGGAAGACCGACTGCGCCGGAGCGGGATTCCGTACGTGATCGTTGGGGGTGTTCGATTCTACGAGCGGCGGGAGATCAAGGATGCCCTGTCCTACCTCCGGCTGATCGTCAATCCGGCCGATGATCTCGCCTTTCGACGCGCCATCGGGGCCCCTGCGCGCGGGATCGGGAAAACCACGCTCCAGCGCCTGGGGGTGGGGGCCGCACGCTCCCGTCGGTCGCTTCTGGAGGCATGCGCGAGCCTCACCGTCGAGGAAATCCCCGCGCGTCAGCGCCAGACCCTTCGGGAGTTCGCTGGTTTCTTCGACCGCCTAAGAGCCAAACTGTCGGTTGTGCCCCTCCCGGATTTTGTCCAGGCGGCCCTGGAAGAATCCGGCCTCCTCGAGGTCCTCCGGCAGGAAAAGACGGTTGAGGCCGAGGAGCGACTCAAGAACCTGCAGGAACTGGTCTCGGCCACCGAGGAGTTTACCGAGAAAGAAGCCGGCGGGCTCTCCGCCTTCCTGGATTCGGTGGCCCTCATCTCCGATGTGGACGAATGGAAACCCGGAGGCTCAGCCGTGACGCTCATGACTGTCCACTCGGCGAAGGGACTTGAGTTTCCCGTCGTCTTTCTCACCGGCCTCGAAGAAGGGGTCTTTCCCTATGCGCGGTCACTGGAGGACGAGGAGGAGCTGGAGGAGGAGCGACGACTCTGCTATGTGGGGATGACCCGGGCGAAGCGTCTGCTCTTCTTGAGCTACGCGCTCCACCGGCGCCTCCACGGCGCCGGGGAGTGGAGCGAACCCTCTCGCTTCCTCATGGAAGTGCCCCACGACGCCCTGGTGTATTTGAACGGAGAGGGATCGGCCAGAGCCGTCACCACCCCGACGGTCCATCAGTCCGAGGCCCCGTATGACGATGACCTCCCCCTCCGCGTCGGGCAGCGGGTGCGTCACCCGCGCTTCGGGGAGGGGCGCGTCGTCGGGATCGAGGGGACCGGGAGCGATGTCATCGTCAGCGTCGCGTTCGGGAGCGTGGGGCGCCGACGGCTCGCCCTCCAATATGCTAATCTAGAAACGCTATGAGCCCGAGGATCAGTCGTGAGGAAGTGGAGCACGTCGCCCGCCTGGCGCGCCTCGCCCTGTCCGAGGAAGAGAAGGCGCGGATGGGGGAGGAGCTGTCCAGTATCCTCGCCTACATCGACCAGCTCCGTGAGCTGGACACGAGCGATGTCGAGCCAACCTCTCACGCCATTCCCATGGTGAACGTCATGCGGGAAGACGAGGTCCGCCCGTCCTACCCGGTGGACGCGATGCTTCAGAACGCACCCGAGCGCGAGGGGGACTTGGTCCGTGTCCCCAAGATCATCGAGGAGTGACGGGCTGATGAAAAAGGCCCATCTGCGCGGAAGCCGCTAGAATGGATGCCGCCACACTTACGATTCACGAGGCGCGCCGGAAGCTCCGGGCGGGCGAGCTCGGGGCAGAAGCCCTTGTCCGGTCGTATCTCGCGCGGATTGACGCGATTAACCCGAAGCTCGGGGCCTATCTGACGGTCACCCGAGACTCCGCCCTGGCCCGGGCCCAGGCGGTGGATCGGCGGATTGCGAAGGGCGAGCCGCTCGGTCCGCTGGAGGGGATCCCGCTCGCTATCAAGGACGTGATCTGCACCAAAGGGGTCCCGACCAGTTGTGGCTCGAAGATCCTGACCGGGTTTATCCCTCCCTACGACGCCACCGTGATCCTTCGACTTCAAGCCGCCGGGGCAGTGATCCTCGGCAAGACCAACATGGACGAGTTCGCGATGGGCTCGTCGACGGAGAACTCAGCCTTTTTCCCCACGCGGAATCCCTGGGATCTGGATCGCGTCCCTGGCGGCTCTTCAGGCGGTTCGGCCGCAGCCGTGGCCGGAGACCTCTGCGCAGGCGCCCTTGGGACCGACACGGGCGGCTCGATCCGCCAGCCCGCGGCCCTGTCCGGGGTCGTGGGCCTCAAGCCGACCTACGGCCGGGTCTCTCGCTACGGCCTCGTGGCCTTCGCGTCATCCCTGGATCAGATCGGCCCGCTCGCCAAAGATGTCCGCGACGCGGCGCTCCTCCTCGAGGCGATCGCGGGGCACGATCCCCTGGACTCGACTTCCGCCGACCGGCCAATTCCTGACTATCAGGCGGTTCTCGGCGAGGGGATTGAGGGGCTTCGGATCGGTGTCCCCGAGGAGTATTTCGTCGAGGGGATGGACCGGGAGGTGGAGGGCGCCGTCACGGAGGCGATCCGAATCTTGGAAAAACTCGGGGCGCGCGTAGAGCGAATCTCTCTCCCTCACACGAAATATGCCGTGGCGACCTACTATCTCATCGCGCCGGCCGAGGCCTCTTCGAACCTCGCCCGATACGACGGGGTCAAGTACGGCCTCCGCGCCCCGGGCGGAAAAGACCTCATCCAGATGTATGGTCGGACCCGCGCCGGGGGATTCGGGCCGGAGGTCAAGCGGCGGATCATGCTAGGCACCTACGCCCTGAGCGCCGGCTACTACGAGGCCTACTATGGAAAGGCCCAGCGGGTCCGGACCCTCATCAAGCGGGACTTTGAAACGGCCTTTGGGAAGGTGGACCTGATCGTCACGCCGACCTCACCCAGCGCGGCCTTTCGCCTGGGTGAGAAGACGGCTGACCCCCTGGGGATGTATCTCTCCGACATCTTCACCATCTCAGCGAACCTCGCCGCCCTTCCTGCGATCTCCATCCCCTGCGGATTCACCCCACGCGGCCTTCCGATCGGGCTCCAGCTGATCGGCCGGGCCCTTGATGAAGCGACGCTCCTCCGGGGCGCGCACGCCTACGAGCAGGCGACGGACTGGCACCGGCGTCGTCCTCCAGCAGGCTGATGAAAAAGGCCCATCTGCGGCGAAGGCTTTCCTCAGAGGGGGCCTTGACGGCCCCCTTCATCTCGGCTGGCCTTAGACCGGCCAGCCTATGGCCGAACCTCCCCCCGGCTCCTCATCGCGGAAGTTGCGAGCGGAGCGAGCGTACCGTTGCGGGCACCCGCCGTCAGGCGGGTCGGGCAAAGCCGGCGCCCGAATCGCCGCCTTGCATCTGGACCTTTTTGATCAGCCTGCACTCGGAACGGCGTTTTTTCAGCACCCTGCCGGCGCTCTCGGGGACGGGATCATGATTACGACGATGACGAAAGACTATGAGGTCGTGATCGGGCTCGAAGTGCACGCGCAACTCCTGACCCACTCGAAGATGTTCTGCGGCTGCTCGGCCGCGTTCGGGGCGGCGCCGAACGGTCAGACCTGCCCGATCTGTCAGGGGATGCCCGGGGTGCTGCCGGTCATCAACCGGCGGGCCATCGAGTTTGCCATCCGCACCGCGCGGGCGCTGCATTGCCGGATCAACCCCGGTTGCCGCTTTGCCCGGAAGCACTACTTCTACCCGGATATGCCGAAGAACTTTCAGATCTCCCAGTATGGAGAGCCGCTCGCCGAGGAGGGGTGGCTCGAGGTCGAGCACGACGGAGGCCGTCGCCGCATCGGGATCGAGCGCCTTCACCTGGAGGAGGACGTCGGGAAGCTCGTCCATCCCACGAGCTTCGCCGAGGCGGCGTGGAGCTGGGTGGACTTCAATCGCTCTGGCGTGCCGCTCATGGAGATCGTCTCGAAGCCGGAGCTCCGGGAGCCCGCCCAGGCGGCCGAGTATGTGCGTCAGCTTCGGTCCATTCTTCGGGCCCTCCGCGTCTGTGACGGGAACATGGAGGAGGGCTCGCTCCGCTGCGACGCGAACATCTCCCTCCGTCCCTGGGGGGGCGACGAGCTTGGCGTCAAGGTCGAGATCAAGAACATGAACTCCTTCAAACATGTGCAGCGGGCCCTCGAGTACGAGGCGGCGCGCCAGGCCCGGGCCCTTGGGCGTGGGGAGCGGATCGTTCAGGAGACTCGTCTCTTCGACCCGGACAAGGGGGAGACGCTCTCGATGCGCTCCAAGGAGTATGCGCACGACTACCGCTACTTTCCCGAGCCCGACCTCGTCCCGCTCCGCGTGGACCCCACCTGGGTCCGGGAGATCGAGGCCAACCTTCCCGAGCTCCCTCAGGCTCGACGCCAGCGCTTTCAGGCCGAGTACGACCTGCCGCTCTACGACGCGGAGATCCTCACGTCCGACCGCGCCCTGGCCGATTACTACGAAGAGGTCGTCCGGCTTCATCCCAACGCCAAGGCTGCCTCCAACTGGATCATGTCCGAGCTGCTCAGGGAGCTGCGAGGCGATCCTGCGGCAGTAGCCGCCTCTCTCATCCGGCCCCATCACCTCGCGACGCTGTTGAGGCTGCAGGACGAGGGGACCATCAGCGGCAAGATCGCCAAGGAGCTGTTCGAGCGGATGGCCCGGACCGGTGAAGACCCCGAAGTCATCGTTCGGCAGGAGGGATTGGTCCAGGTGGCCGACCGTGAGGCCCTCGCCAAAGTTGTGGAAGAGGTCATCGTCAAGCACCCCCAGGCTGTCCTCGACTTCCACGAGGGGAAGAAGCAGAGCCTTGGCTTTCTGGTCGGCCAGGTCATGAAGGCCACGCAGGGAAAGGCCAACCCTCAGCTCGTCAACCAGCTCCTCCTGGAGCGTCTGGCCCCTTCGGCCTGAGCCCGGGGCCCGCTAATGCTGCGCCGCCGCTGGATCCTTCTTCTTCTCGCCGGCCTCCTGATCGGGGGGGGCGCTCTTGGGGCATTCAGTGCGGTTCGGGCGCGCTCGACCATCGTCCGGTTTTTCGAGCGCCAGATCCCGGGGCCGCTCACGGTCAGGTCCTGGGCTCTCCAGGTGAGGCCGGGCGTCACCGTGGTCGCCCGCGGCGTAGAGATCGGCGCGGCTCCGACGTCCTCGAAGAATCCCCTCTTCACGGCTCAGCGGGTGGATTTGCGGCTCGATCCAATTCGCCTCCTTCTGGGCCAGCTTCGGATCACGCGGATCAGTCTCCACGTCCCCGAAGTGAGCATGGAGGCGTTGGGACGGGGGTGGAGTGTCGAACCGGAGACTCGGGCGCCTCGTGAACGCCTCCGGGGTGAGTCCGGTTCGCGGCCTCCGCGGATCGTCATTGCCGATCCGCTCCCCTTGGAGATCCATGACGGTCGGCTGACGTTCCGTTGGGGGAGCGAGATCAAGGCAGTGTCCCATGTGAGCGGTCAGCTGACTTCGTCTCAGGGTACCCGCCGCATCGAGTACCGCCTCGCATGGCCTTCCACGGGGGACGGCCGGGTCGAAATGAGCGGCCTCGTCGCCACGCTCGGCAAGGACGCTTTCAACCTTCAGGCGCGCATGAAGTCCGCCGGCGGTGAGATGACGGGAGACGCAACGTTCGCCCTTGACCCGGACCCATCCCGCGCGCTCATTCTCTCAGGACGAGTGACCGGCAAGGGGCACACGGCCGTGCTTCCCGGCGTGTCGGTGAGCTTTCAAGGCTCGGGCACGGGCAGCGTCACGGTCGAGGGTCCTCTCGAGGCGCGGCGTGTCAGGGGAAGTGTCACCGTCGAAGACGGCCAGCTTGGGGTCGTTGGCCACGCGCCAATCGAGGCCATCCGAGGCAGGATCGAGTGGACTCCGGAGGGCGCCGAGTCCCCCTTGCTGACTGGGCAATGGGGATCCGCTGCGCTCCGCGCCCGGCTCAAGGCCGGTTGGGGCGCGAGCCCGCCCGGGCTTCGTGGTGAGCTCTCCGCCTCCGCCATTGATCTAGCCCCCCTCCTTGGTCGGATTGCTGGAGGGCTTCAGGATCGGCCATCTCTCTCCCCTCGAATCGCCCCCCTAGTCCCACCGGCCCATGCCGCGCCTGCAAAGGTCACCTGGCCCGCATGGGCCAGAGAGATCGGCCTAGACCTTCGTCTCCGCGTGGCCTCGGCTCGCCTGAATGGTGAGCCCCTTGGGCCGCTTCACGCTCAGCTTTGGGCGACCGCTGGCCTGTGGCACCTCCAGGGGATCCGATTGATCCTCGCCGAGGGAGAACCGCGAGGGTACCTGAGGCTGGACCTTCGCTCCCCGCGCCCACGAGGCACCCTCTTCGCACAGGGGCCGGGACTGGCCCTCTTCAGGGAGGGGCTTCCAGACCCCTACCGCATCTCAGGCGGTCAGCTCACGTTTGAGACCCTTCTTCAATGGGAAGGGCTCAGTTGGCCTGAGTTCAGGGAGAGTGTGCGGGGCCAAGGTGAGCTTCGGATCCGCAATGGCCGATTGGACACCGCCCGGCTGATCCGCCACGTCGAGATCCTCGGGATTCCTCGTTCGGGCTTGGAGGGGAAGCCGTTCCTGGCCTTCGACGAACTCTGGACCCGCTATCGAGTCGCTGGCCCGCGAGTGGTCACCCAGACCCTCGCCCTCACCGGCCCGGCGTGGGAGGTTCGAGGCGAGGGGTTCGTCCATCTCTCTGGTCACCTCAACTTCAGATTGACCGGGCGCTCTCGGCAGAATCAACGCGTGACCGGACTTCTCCAAGGGGATCTGGAGCATCCCCGCCTCGTCATCTCCTACTAGCCGCTCATTCTTTACTCCGCCCTTGACACGTGAACGTGATCTTTGCTATTAAGACGATACCGCTCAGAATCTCCTGCGAGGTCTTTCATGGCTCGGATTCTCGTCGTTGATGACGAGCCTGGAGTCGGGGCTGGGAACCCCCAGCCGGCCGCCTATCGCTGCCTCATCGTGGACGACGAAAGAGGAGTCCGGGAGGCGCTGGAGCTGGTCCTGAAGGACGAGTACATCCTCTCCTTCGCGAAGGACGGGCAAACGGCGCTCAAGCTCCTCGCGAACGATCCCGTCGATCTGGTCCTCCTCGATCTCATGTTGCCCGACCTCAACGGCCTCGAGGTCCTCCAGCGCATCCGACGGGCCTGGCCCGACCTTGCAGTCATCATCATCACGGGCCACAGCACCCACGAGCAGGCGGTCGAGGCGGCCAATCTCGGCGTTGCCGGGTACTTCATCAAGCCCTGGGATGTGGACGACTTGGCGCTGAGCGTGAGGAAGGCGCTGGGCCCCGACGGGATGGGATGGGACGCCGGGGGGCAGGTCCAGCGAGCCCGCGATCTCTTCGAGGCGGCCGCTGAGTACATCCGGGATCATTACGCGGAGAACCTCAGGGTACGGAAGCTCGCGCGGATACTGGGCGTGTCGGTCGATGAGTTACGCGAGGGGTTCAGGCGGGAGATGGGGCTCACGGCGAAGCGCTATCTGATGCGGGTGCGGATCGGGAACGCCGTGCACCTGCTCCGCCACTCCGACCAGCCGGTCAAGGCGATCGCCGCTCAGGTCGGCTACACCCATTTGTCCAACTTCTACCAGGATTTCCATCGCCTGAACGGACGCACCCCCTGCCAGTATCGCCAGTTGGCGCCGCCCGCTGGCCAGACGTTTTACTAAAAGATTGACCACGTTTTACTAAAGCTTTCCCCTTGACCCCGCCGCAGCAGCCGGCTAGGCTGCGGTTCGCGTATGCCGTGCTGCCGGTTGACTAACCGCTGGTCGCGCCGTCCTGCCTCATCGTTCTGTCTTATTCTGGCTCTCCTCACCCTGATCGTCATCGCGCCCGTCTTCGCCGGCGTTACGTATCAGTACGACGCCCTGGGCCGCCTGGTCCGCGTCGTTGACGAAACCGGCCAGGTCACGACCTACCAGTACGACGCCGTGGGCAACCTCTTGGCGGTCACCCAGACGGGCACTCAGCCACCCCCGGTCATCACGGGGATCGTCCCGTCCAGCGCTCGGGCCGGGGAGACCGTGGAGGTGGCCATCACCGGGCAGAACCTCCTGGGCGCCATGCTGAGCACCACCTATGTGGGGCTCACGATGACAAACGTCACCGCCGCGGCCACGCAGATCACGGCGATCTTTGCGTTGGCTGAAACGGCGCCGCCGGGGCAGGCGACGATCCAGGCGACGACCGCGTCCGGCGCGGCCTCTGTCGGGTTCACGATCCTCCCCCCGCCTCAGACCCCGATCCTGTCTCCGACCTATCTGGCTCTGGCTCCGGGTCAGACCGCGACCGTCACAATCAGCATTGCCCAATCCGATCCTGACTCCACGACGATCCGGCTAGAGACGGCCGATCCCGGCATCGCCGCCGTCTCTCCACCGGAGGTGATCATTCCTGCGGGGCAGACCTCGCGATCGGCCACGGTCACAGCAGGACCTGTTCTCGCCACGACGACACTGACTGCGCGCGCAGGGACCAAGACGGCGACCGCGACCATTGAAATCTTCGGACCCATCACATGGGCCTCGGCCCAGGTCAGCGTCGCCCTCTCGCCCCTTCCCCCCACAGTCGACAAGAATGTCACGGCGTCCGTCAGTGTGGCTCTCACGCCGGCTCCGTCCACCGCGGACAAGAATGTAGCTGCCTCCGTCAGCGTGGCTCTCACGCCGGCTCCGACCACCGCGGATAAGAACGTGGCCGCCTCGGTGAGCGTAGCGCTCGCGCCTGTCGTCACCTCGGTCTCGCCCGCGAGTGCCGCCCGTGGAACGGCAAATCTCGCGATCACGATTGTCGGGTCCGGCTTCACGGGCGCGAGCGCCCTGAGTTTTCTGTTCAACAACGCCAATGATGCCAACATCACAGTGTCGAACCTTGTGGTGAATGCGGAGGGGACACAAGCGACGGCAAACATCTCGATCGCGGCCGGCGCCGCTACGGGCGCCCGGGTGGTTCGCATCACCACCCCGGCGGGAAGCTCGACGGCGGCCGGAACCGGGGGGAATCTCTTTACGGTGCAATGAGCTTGAGGGAGGAAGAACCCATGCGTAAGCGGGTGAAATTCGAAGTGAGTGCGGTCGTTGGAGCACTGGTGCTCGGGTGGAGCGCCGCGTTTGGTCAGACCTTCAACAGCGGGAGTACCGGCGCGGATGGAGCGTTCGCCCCGACCGCGAATACCACGCTGACGCTCCCCGCCAGCGGGGTGTTCAACTTTACAACCATCAATATCCCGGCGGGCGTGACCGTCACCTTCGCTCGCAACACGACCAACACACCCGTCACGCTCCTGGCCAGTGGCAATGTCACGATCGCCGGGATCATCGACCTGAACGGCACGGCAGGGGGCAACCAGGTTACTGGAACAACAAGGCTCGGGAGAAACGGGGGATCGGGCGGCCCAGGGGGGTTTGACGGTGGTGACGGAGCCAACGGGATCGCCTCAACCACCGGAGGCTCAGGGCTCGGTCCTGGCGGTGGAGGCGGGGGTCCATCAAGCTTGACTCCCGGGGGAGGGGCGGGATTCCTCGACCCGGGGGGCACTTCCTCAGGGGGTGGAGCGGGCGGCGCCACGTACGGGACACCCCAGCTCTTGCCCCTCATTGGCGGATCAGGAGGCGGAGGCCAGGGGGGAAGCCTCAGCAGCAGCGGGGCTGGCGGCGGCGGCGGTGGCGGCGCCATTCTCATCGCCTCGTCCGGAACGATTACCCTCACCGGAACGATCAGAGCCCGGGGTGGCACTGGGGGATTGTACGGTGCATCCACCTATGGCGGGGCCGGCAGCGGCGGGGCCGTCCGCCTGGTCGCGACCACGCTGACCGGGAGCAATGGCACGATCGATGTGAGAGGGGGCGGTACTTTTGGCGGCAGTCCTGGGCGAGTTCGGATCGAGGCCTATACCAATACGGCGACCATCACATTCACGGCCAACGTGGCCCCCTCCGTCACCCAGCCCACCGTGGTCACCCTGCCGAACACCCCGACCTTGAGGATCGCCTCAGTGGCCGGCGGCGCCGCCCCCGCATCGCCAGCCTCTTCCTTTTCCAATCCCGACATCGTCCTGCCGGCCAGCACCGCGAACCCCGTAGCCGTAAATCTGGAGGCGTCGAACATCCCGCTCGGCACGACGGTGACAGTGAAGGTGACGGGGCAGACCGGGGCCGCCACGTCCGCGACGAGCACCGGCCTCAGCGGGACGGTCGCCTCCTCGACCGCGTCGGCGTCGGTGACTATTCCGACCAATCAGCCGAGCATCATCAGCGCCACGGCCACCTTCACCCTGGTCTCGCTCGGCGTCGGCGGGCCGGTCTACGCCCAGGGCGAAGCAGTCGAACGCGTGCAGGTCACGGCGGTGCACGGCGGTCCCTCGATCGTGACCTATCTGACCGCCTCGGGGAACGAGCTTCCGGCCGAACAGGTCGCCTGGTGGGTCCTTGGAGGGCGGGAGTAGGTGAAGGGATCGCCTCAAAGAAGGGAACGCGCGTGAGAGAGCGACGGGTTCACTTGAGACGAATGGGCGCGATCCTGTTTGCCTTGGTCGCATTGGGCAGCCTCCGTCCTCTCACCGCGTCCGCTCAATCGGGGCTCCTGCCTCTGATCCCCCTCGGTCGGGCTCCGGGCGCCGTGGCCGTGGATGACGCGCGGCACCTGGCGATCGTGGCTGATGAGGCCTTGCCAGGGCTCTATCTGGTGGACCTCTTGGCGCAGCGCGTCGTGGGGGTCATCCCCATGAGCAGAGCGCCGTCCGACGTGGCGACCGATCCGCCTCTAGGCTTGACTCTCGCCCTGGACCCCGGGGCAGGGACGCTTGAGATCAGAGATCAGGCGACAGGAGCATTAGTCGAGACAGTCGCCTTCGAACACACCCCGTTCGCCATCGCGGTGGACCCCTCGCTCCATCTCGCCGCGGTTCTGGAGGCGGACCCCGACCAGCTCGTGGGCCAACTCGCGATTGTAGATCTCCCCACCGGAGAGATCCGAGGGACGGTCGCCCTCGGCCCCGATCTCCACGCCGTCGCCATTCACGTGCCAACGCACCAGGCGGTAGTGATTCAGGGACGCCAACTCCTCATCATCGATCTCCTGACTGGGAAAGAGACCGGCATCATTGCCCTCCCAGGCGAAGCAACGGCGCTGGCGGTCCTGTCGGATCCTGCCTGGGCTGTGGTGGCGTTAGAGACACCCGCGGGCATCCTCTTGGTGGACCTCCAGAGCCTGACGATCCTGATCGTGCTCCCGCTTCAGGGTGCCCCTCACGCCGTGGTGGTCCACCCTGAGACAGGGGAGAGCTTCGCCCTGGATTCTGCGAATCAGGCGCTGCTCCGGCATGACTGGAAGACGGGCACGCTTCTCGAGACGATCCCTCTTGGAAACATACCCATCGCGCTTGCGGTCGATCCTGGGCTTCATCTGGTGGCCGTGACCGTAGAGACGCCGACAGGCGGGGCATTGCAACTGGTCCAGCTTCCGATTCCCCCGCCGCGGGGGCCGGGAAAGGCCGACCAAACACCCGCGCACGGCACGACCGCCGCACCGGGAACCGCCTCACCCCTGGCCGCCGGAGGTCCTCCGACCCAGGATTTCACGCTCGTGCTTGCCCCAACAAGCGCCACGACCGGCCAGGGGGGAAGCGTCGCCTTCCAGGTCACGCTCGCCACCAGTGACGGGAAGCCCTTGACTGGCCAAGCCGATCTCGTCATCAACGGCTTGCCGGCAGGAGTGACGCCCACGTTCCAGCCGCCGGTCCTCGCCGGCCAGTCTCTGACTTCCACCCTGACCCTGGAGATCGGCACGGTGGCCGCCGGAACCTATGCCTTCACGGTCACGGCAGTCGCCACGGTCGGCGGGACGACGACCACAAAGACCGCGTCAGCCAGCCTCACCGTCCTCCCCGCCGGGACCACGGCGCTCACGGGGCGGATCGTGGAGACTGGGAGGACCCCCCTCCCGAACGTCACGGTCCGCCTGGGGAGCCTCACGACGATGACCGACGCGGGAGGAAACTTCCTTCTCCTCAATCCCCCGGCGGGCGACCAACTCGTGATGCTTGACGGCTCGACAGCCTCGACGCCGACGGCGCTCTACCCGCTGATTCCCGTGAAGGTCACGATCGTCCTGGGCCAGGTGACCCGCCTGCATTACACGCCGCACCTCCATGCGCAGCGGACCACCGGCTTCGTGGACATCAGCGACAGCGGCAAGGAGCGCGTCCTGACCGATCCGGCCCTCCCGGGGTTTCAGCTCCGGATCCCGGCGGGGGCCCAGATTATCGGCTGGGACGGCAAACCCAACCAGCGGGTCACCGTCATGACCCTGCCCGCCGACCGCCTCCCGATCCCTCCACCGCCATTCGCGAATCCCACCCAGCCGATTTACATGTTCTTCTTCGATAAACCGGGCGGAGGTGTGCCGAATCGCGGGATCCCTCTCACAACGCCGAATGACCTGGGGCTTCTCCCCGGCCAGCTCACTGACCTGTTCTACTTCGACGAGGGGACGAGCCTCAATGAGGCCACCTTCACCTGGCAGCCCGCCGGCTGGGGGCGGGTCAGTCAGGA
>Ga0184637_10000019_pt1 | contig 101317 bp, 160 predicted proteins | sample PLM3_127_b2_FD_133143 | JGI IMG/M metagenome (GOLD analysis project Ga0184637, IMG submission 133143) | Groundwater sediment microbial communities from an aquifer in East River, Colorado, USA - PLM3_127_b2 | ecosystem: Environmental > Terrestrial > Soil > Riparian zone | place: USA: East...
GCACAAGAAAGTAACGTATGAAGTCAACAGGCAGAAACTTTAGAGTAGGATTCAGGTCTATCTGGCCTGAACAACACGCTTTTAACGAGGACGCCCACGTCCCAACAGGGGAGATTTTGAAACCTAATGAACCATCAAAACCATTGCCTGAAACAATGGAAGAGTTCGTTGCCCAGTATAGCATCAAAATCAAAGCTATCATTCATCGGCTTGGGGTCCGCAATCAACAGGATGTAGAGGACTTGGAGCAAGATGTTTATATCAAGATGATGAAATATGGTCTGCCGGGCAAGCGCACCAACGCACAGGGCAAAGTATTCAAACCAAACTACGGACTGATTGTCAAATCGGTCGTCCTAAACTGGAAGAAAAAACAGACTACTGACTCATTATCCTCTGCAGGGAGCATTGACCAAATAATGGAAACTAAGACTGGTAAAAAGATTAAAGTCGTTGAGAAAGAACATCCGGTAATGCCAGAGGACGAGAAGGTAGATATTGAGGAGTTCCTGCAGAAGTGGGATGCAGAATTGGCACAGAAGGCACCCTGGTCTAAACCGTCCCACAGGGGTAATGAGGCCAAGTGTCTATCGGATGTTATGCATATGCTTGCATCAGGTATGAAAGCAAATGCAATAGCAAAGCACTTTAAAGTCGCACCCCAGACCGTAAGTGTATGGAAACAGAAGCTTTACGAGTCGGCACGGGAGTTGCATAACAAAGGGCTTGATGAAGAAAACAGAAATGACTAAGTCGGGGAAGAAAGGATAAAATGAAAGTCAAAGCGATAGTTAAATCGGAGCTCGTCGGATTCGGGTATCATTACCTCTGCGAAATCGACGGAGAGGAATATCAACTCCATATCGGTATCAACGATGCGACTACTTTGGATAAGCTTTTTACAGATGCGGGTAAAATGCTTAGGCAGATATTTCCACACAAAGTAATGTAATTGAGGAGGAGACATTCTATGCCAAGCAAGACTAAATTTAAAAAGAAGAAACTGCCAGATAGGTTCGTAGAATTGATTCAGTTCCTGAAGGATTTGTCTGAAATGCTAACTGAACACGGATTGTCTTATCCATCGCTATGGGAACAAGTCAAACCAAAGTATCGAGCTGAATTCAAATCTTGGGTTGAAAATTATAAGTGCCAGACCTGGGAGGATAATTGGAGGAGAGCCTGGGAGATATATCAACTCGATTTTTTCCAATTCCTGATTTATAACATCACTGGCGGACAGACGAATTGCCACGAGGAAGCAGAGTCAAATGCCGATTAAACCTAAGATACTTGGAACGTCCCCAAATAGACCTTCATATGAAAAGGAAGGGCCGAGATGTCAATACTGCAAAGAATTACTACCATATACTTATTATATATTTGATGGGAGCTACGGGCCGAAGAAGAATGGCCTACATAGTAGTGACGAATGTATGAGAAATATGTTGAAAAAAATAACGGAGCAGAGTACTGAAATAATGAAACTTATTGAAAGGATAATATGTCAACTAAAACACGGAATCGCAGAGAAGTAAAACCACCGGTAGTCGGACGGGAGTATTATGTCGTCAGCTCACGACACGGATCCTTCCGAGGCATCTGCACTGAATCCGGAAAGGAGTGGGCGGACTTTAGAATTACTGACGGAATGGTCAAGTATATGACCCAAAGCGATAGTATGGTCGGAGAAGTTTGTAGATTCCGGCTGGACCTGCTTTATGGATTCTATGATGTTATAGAAACATTGGAGCAGGTCAAGCAAGAGAAGAATATGTCTCTGATGGCGCGGCTTGAGATGATGGATAAGCGTGCCCGTAACTTGCTACTATACTTCTGGGCCCGGGCGGTAGACCATGCCGGCAAGGTTGACGTTCGGCATATGAACGAAGAGGACTTTCAGTTTGCTTTCGAGATGGACTTTAAAGGATTGATTCAATTCCGGCCGATTGATCCGAAAGGAAAACATAACCACGTCTGGGGTGAGACAGCAAGTGAGATGGGCGTTAACACTACCTACTATGTGATACTCTCTAAAGAGGCCTGGGACTTGGCAAAGGCTGAATATATCGCACGGTCACGCAGGATGTTCTTTGACCCACAGCGATGGGACGAAAATTTATGATGAACATTCAAACTACTATTCCTTGTCCGGGATGTCAATCATTAGTTCGGGCAACAGGTTCCAGTCAAGAAGGGCTTTTCTTTTTCTGTCCTAACTATGATTGTGACTATCTTAACCTAACTACAAACGATGATATGGTTGAATGTCTGAATGCTAAAATACGGGAAGAACTTTATTTTGAGCTCGACTTTGTGAAAGCACAGGAAGAACAGGATAGAGAAAATCAACTAAAGAACGAGGCTGAACAGAATAAGCTAGCCATTAGCGATAAGTCATTAGACTTCTCACCATTTGATTATGGAATAGCTAAAATGCCACCTCTCGCCGGATATCATATGCCACCAAGTCTTTATGCATCCGGCAAAAATGATAGACTGACTGATTGGTCCTTTGGCGGTATGATATTTAAGACTATAACGAGGAAAGGATAAATATGGCAGAACTAACATCCGGACAGAAAGTCAAAGCACAGATACGCGATGCCGTGCATGCATTTAAGATGGAGACTAGTTATTTTCCTGACTTGATTCTGATTAAGCCAGACACATTAAAAATGCTGGAGAGTGGGGCGACCTCTATTGATCCAGTTTGTTTCTGGGAAGGCGGATGTAAACTGTATCGACTCTTTGGAGTTGAAGTGTTAGTGTCACCATATTTGAAAGTTTCTTTTAAATGCGTACTTCAGTACTTCAGTACCACAATGAGAGGAGAATAAAAATGAAAACGGAGGAAGAAATGAGTGAGGTAATAGAGAATCTGGAGCGGAAGGTAAAAATATTAAAAGAACGAATTGACCAAGCTCTGCTAGAAGGGTTTAATTGGCGTGAGGATGATGTAATTTTGAAAAGAATGGAAGCTAAGATTGCACAGAAAAAGGCGCTCCTAAAGGAATTTGAACCACTGACATGAAAGAGAGGTTAGATGAGGCGGAGGGGAAGGAACTTGTTGGTAAAACTGGAGAGGAAGAGAGGAGAATAAAAGTGGCAACCAAACAAATTAAAGGTGAATTTAAACTCCGACTACATAAACAGCAACCACCTGGAACCCTGTTTTTAGCAGTAACACATCCAGAACACGGGACTGGCGGAGGCACATTTTTTTTGAAGATTGAACTTCCTTTTTTTATGACTGAAGCTGACTTCCTTAAAGTACTTGGTGAAATAAATGTAAGGCTTTGTGAGACAGAATAAGAAACGAATAAAATGCGCAGTATGCCGAAAGATGCGCAAACCAAATAGGCCCGATGGGGTGTTGTGTACTAAATGCTATAGCATAGTTATCCAACCAAAAGAGGATGATAGGGACGCAGTCAAATCCGATGGCTATATTATGCTGGTCAAAGGAGTTGGGCCGAAGGGACTTTTTAAACAGCTAACAGTATCAGTATTTAAATGTGCTGTTAACGATGTGTTATATCCACCAGCCGCGTATGAAGATGAACTGGGATGGAGAGCCTCACTTAGCGATGACGATGATGAAGACAGTGACAGGTGGAAGAAAGCCGCAGGATATAGCGGAATAGCTCAGCAAAGATTTATCGTTCTGGCATATGCTTCTTGGGGTAATCTGGGTATGAAGAAAATTTATGATACTGTGCGATATACTTATCTGTATCTCTTCGCACCACGATTTAAGAAGCTGGTAGATGAGTATCGAAAGAATCATGACTATTTGAGCGACGGGGATTAAAATGGAAGAAGGAGAAAAAATACAGCATAGTATCTTCTATAAAGAGGGATTCGATAAAGCGGTTCGGATCCTTGCACGGATTCAGACAGTAGTACCGGAGGCCATTCTGGCTGGTGGAGCGCTTCGGGATATAGACTTTGGAATACTGCCTAAAGACTTGGACATCTGGATTAACGTAGATTCAGAGGATGCTTTTGATAGGAAGCTTCGACTGATTGCCGACCTTTTTGGAATTCCTTTTGAATCAGAAGGAGAAGGTAACTATGACGGTATCAGTGAACGCATTTTCATTTCCCAGTATCACTTGCCTATGAAGAACGGCATAGACTTGAATATCATCGGTGTCAATCTGGCCGATAATTTTACTGTCCAACGACTAGTGCAGGAGTTCGACTTTGGTATCTGCCGCATAGGATACCACTCCGGGAATCAGGTTTATGTTTCGGCAGAGTACCTGAAAGACAAACAAAATGAAACCTTCTCTCTTGACTTAAACGATGTATGTGTAGATAGGGAGAGGTCTATGGGACGCTGGGACAGATTGCGGTTTAAATATCCCGGGTTTACTTTGAAAATAATCGGACACGGTGGGAACGTATATGTGAAGGAAGGGGAATTTATATTTAAGAAGAAAGGAACATAGGATGCCACTTCATTTAATTGAAAGCACCGAGAATACTAATATACTTCGGCTTGTATTAGAAGTTGGTAGTTTTATAGTAGAAGAAACAGTGATTGCAGAGATAGAAATAAACGCACATCTTTCTCAGGAAGAAAGAGATAGAATCAAAGGTGTACTGAAAAGTAAGTTAGATGGATACTTCCTCTAAAAGGAGAACTCATTGCCACCTAAAGGGTTTATAGAACGTCGTCAGTTCGCCGCACAGCTTTCAGGGCTTAGAATTGAGGCCAGTACTTTAGGTCTTTTTCGAACTATGCACGCTATTGACAATGCACTAAAGATTATTGGATATGAGATAGCAGATATAGCTACAGGGAAACAAGCTGACTTATCACGAATTGGTATAAATATAGAGACCGGTGTGGTAAAGTGTAAAAGGCACCTGCGATATAAAGCACTGCGAGCTCCCGAGGGATGTACTGATTGCTGGAGTATGTTTCTGAACCGAAAAAATTCAATAGAACAGGCCAAGAAAGCCTAAGGAGAACTAATGGCACTAAAAGTAACTGTTGGAGCATTGGGTGTTAGCCTGCGGGCCGACACAAAGAGTGAGATTATGTACTATCTACGGGAGCGAGGGGTGAAGGTAAGTGCAGATGAGATTACCAAAGAAGGACTGACCGGACAATTCAAATTTTTTAAGATGGGTAGGGTCCCAGAGAAAGGAAAAAAGGGTGGTAAGTAGAATCCAACGAGGTGCCATTGAATCTTTGGTAGCCGGCATTGTATTTGGTTTCTGGATGCATAGCTTTCTGGCCGGGATATTTATGATTTTCGCACTATCAATGTTTATTGTGGACAAAGAATGAAGCCGAATAAGAAGCGTTGTGTATGCGGACACCGACTACACCGCAAAGGTCGCGCCGGTGGTTTTCTGGTTGTGAAATGTTCCACATCCGGATGTCCGTGCCTAACATTGAAACCAAGGCTTCCAAAACCTTCTCTTAACCTGGAGGGGGTATGAAAGCTTTCGAACAGTCACAATTCAGACCTAGTAATGGATGTGAGACTCTGGTTTACTGTCCTCTATGTCGTCAACGGGCAAAATATAAACACGAGGAAAAGGATTTTAATCACGACTGTTTCGACCAAGTGTTTGAATGTATTAATGATGAATGTGAGATGCAGACTTTTATATTGCAGAAACAGAAAGGATAAATACTATGTGTGTAATTTGCGTAGAAACAATAGCAGTAGGAGTTGCGGTATGCACCATTGGAGCAGGATACTTAAAAATTCATATTGACAAGAAGAAGTTAGAGAAGGAAGAATGCAAGAATGAGAGTAATCAAGAGAAGAAAAATTCATAATGGAAATATTTAAGAAGGATCCAGAATCCGGCGCACCAATCTGGTCAGTGACGTGTCCGAACTGTACTAAAGTTCATAGCTTTCCACTCGACTGGAGCCGGATGCCTTTTACAATAACACTCCCTTGCGGATATAAACTAAGCGGATATAAACCAAACTTTGTTGAAATGAAAGCGATACCAGAGATATTGAAAGATGGACATCCTGTAGGTGTGCAGGATTGTGTTTATCTGAATGGGACGTGTATTTTCTGCCATATACCGTGGAAAAGAAACTAACTAATCCAGTTCGATTGGTGATGCAATGCACTGCCTGTAAGAACGCCCAGTTTGTAGATGTGATTGCAGAGACGGATACTATAGTGGATTGTGTGAAATGTGCCAAGCCAGTAACCCTTCTCTGGCGCACGATCCCACTACATATTCAGAGTGAAATTATTAATAGGTCTAAATCAGGACCGCCAAAGAGAGGAACAGATGAGATTACCAGCACTACATAAGTTGATGGAGTTGTTGAGTCAGTTGCCAAGATTGACTGAGCAGTTAGTTCCAGATGAGGACTTACAAGCCGCGAAAAAGGAACTCGATAAGACAGAAATTCTTGTAGAGGCCTGCTATAGAGCTGAAACTGCACACGATTGGATGGATACGGTTGATCTTATGGTAGAAGCGATGGAAGAGTTTGAATATGATGTTCCAGATTCTACTGATACTAATATAACTTCCAAAGGATCTTCAGTAAGCGGGGGATGTAACAATTCAGAAGAATTAATCCCTGACTAAACAGCCCAAGAATTGTATAACTAACGATGCAGTATCTTGGCAATAAAAATAAGCTACTTAAAGTCATCTGGGATGTCATCGATAGCAAAGGAATTGGCGGAGATACCTTTTTTGACTTATTTTCCGGAACAGGGACTGTAGGTGCATCCGCCAAGCTTCGCGGATATCAAGTAATCAGTTCAGACTTGCTTTACTTATCATATATCCTGCAGAAGACTTACATAGGATTAAATTCATATCCAACTTTTGAAGGATTACTCACATGGCGAGGAAGTATTGGTAAGGTGCGACGCATAGAAAATAATCCAGCGAAAGATCCAGCTCGGCGAGTGATTGACTATCTAAATCAACTGGAAGGCGTGGAGGGGTTCATATTCAAAGAGTATTCTGAAGAAGGCACAGCATCGGGTCCCTTCAAACGGAAGTATTTTTATGGAATTACAGCGAAAAGGATTGATGCTATCAGGTTACAGATAAGAGAGTGGGATAATAAGGGTTTACTGACTATCAATGAGAAATGTTTTCTACTTGCTTCCTTGATTGAAGCGGCATCCGAAGTAGGGAACAGTTGCGGACACTTCTCATACTTCTTGGATAAAGAAGGAGATAAATCATTTGAAGAACTCGACTTATTAATTCCAGAATTAAATACTAAAGAATTGATACTCGGTAGAAAGGATTATGGACATTATGCTTATCAGTGTGACGGTGTTAAAGTACTAGAGATGTTGCCGGCAATGCTTCCGCAGGGAGTAGATATACTATATTTGGATCCACCGTATAACGGGGCGCAATATTCACGGAACTATCACGTGATTGAAACCATAGCTAAGTATGATAACCCGAAACTGTATAATCAAACTGGGATGCGGCCGGATATTGCTAACATCAGTTCGAGCTTCTGTAGTGCCGAAGGGGCATACGAAGGCCTGCGAGACATTCTGGAAATAGGCGGTTTCAAACATTTGCTGTTAAGCTATAACAGCGAAGGTGTAATGAAACACGAGAAGATTATGGATGTACTATCGATGTGCGGTGAAGTGGATTTCGTCCAAGAGAAGTATAAACGGTATGTGACTAATCAAGCGGCTAAAGCTACAGCTGGCAAAGTTTATGAAAGGGTGTACCATCTTCGAGTGCGATGATATTGCTGGGTGACCTATGCTCGCCCCGAGTGGGAGAGTGTGGGACGGACTATCCAACCCGTGCGGGAACGCGAAGCCCAGCAAACTTTTATAACAGGAGAAAAGAATGTTACTTTCTAACGCAATTGTAGTTGACTTTGATGGCTTTCTGGTTGAGCATAGCTTCCCAGAGATAGGCACACTAAAAGAAGGTGCCCAAGAGTTCCTGGAAGGACTGCGATCTGACGGGTATAAAATCATAATCAGCTCTTGCCGGAACAACAAAGAGCTTCGCGCAACTGATACTGAAAACCGCAACTATCTAGAAGAGATACGGATTTTTCTGGAAGCCAAGAATTTGCATTATGACTGGATTGATGATGGACAGAATGGCAAACCAATAGGCAGAGCGTACTGTGATGATAGAAATGTGCCATTCTTTAGTACGGACGATTCACATAGGGACTTTGAAAAGATGAGGAAGTATATTCAGATCCGATTCCCAGCATCTACTTTTAAGAGAGAATTTTAGCTGGTGTAGCTTAAGACAAAGCACTGCGTATGCATACAATAAAACGAGAGCAGAGTTCCGGTGAAAGTCCGGCACCAGCGACTGTTTTAGTAGGAGAGCTTCTATGGGCGGTCCTCAAACTTTTCTGGATATTGTTTATCACAGTTGGGTACTACATATTTATTGTAGTGCCAGAACTGTTTTTCCGCACGATTCAGTATGCCGCACTGCAGGCGATTCATTGGCTTTATACAGGTGAATTCTGGAAGGACGATACTAAAGATAAGGAGATTAGATGAGCAAAATCAAATTGAGTGAAATGGAGAAGAAAGTTTTTGGCGACAGATTACTGACGCTTACTGGTAAGACCGATATTAAGACCTTAACTAACAAAGTAGTCAATCAAGACTTGTTCCTGCAACTGGTTGCTAACTATCTGCCCGGAAATTTTGCCGACCTTCTGATTTTGGATCCACCATATAGCCTGATGAAGTTGCAGACCGGAGAAAATGAGCGACAGGTAGAAAAGTATGCCCGCTGGCTGGACTTCTGGCTTCCAAATTTGATGAGGACTCTAAAGAAAGACGGAACTATTTATATATTCGCTGACTGGAAATCATCCTCTGCAGTGCATCAAGTAGCAGAGAAATACTTGAAGGTTCAGAATAGGATTACCTTTATAAGAGAAAGGCGTAAATTAGATAAGAACTATGCCGACTATCACGAGGATATCTGGTTCTGTACTAAAAGTGATTCATATATGTTAGATACCAGATTCGCACTGTCGAACTGGATGGAGATAAAAGAGAATGACTATCAGTATCACCCATCCCAAAGAAAAGTTAGCCTGATGGAGATTCTGATTTTATCGAGTACTAAAAAAGGCGACTTTGTATTCGACCCATTTATGGGATCTGGAACTACTCTTGTGGCGGCTAAACAACTCGGACGTAAGTATCTGGGTATAGAACTTGACCGAGACTACTGTATGATTGCTGAAAAACGTCTGGAAGAGTTGGACGGAATAAGGTATGGACTGAAGTGATTGGATTGTATATACTCTTTGCGGTCATACTTTGTTTTACGGGCGCTTGGGTGATAGAATATGGATTTCCACAGTTGTACGCCTGGTGGTTAGTGCGAAGAGATAGAAAACGGGACGCAATGCTGGACGGCAAATTATTAAGGGATGCCCAGTTTATAAAGGAGCAACGTCGCAGAAGGAGTTAATTGAGTAAAAAATATTATATTCGTCATATCGCCGGAGATGATTCGAATAGCGGACTATCACCATCAACAGCTTGGAGGACCTTCCTCAACGTCAATAAGTCCGATTCCCCACTCATCCCCGGCGATACTGTTTATGTAGGTTCCGGAGCATATCACGGAGATAACGTGATAGATACTAATGGCCAGATATATCCAACGAAGATATTCGGAGGAGCGGTTCATTTTATTGCCGACATATCAGGAGATTTTACAGGGGATGGCGGAGAAGTATCAATCCAGCAACTTAACTATATTGACTATCTTACATTCGATGGATTTACTGTGCAGTTTCAATCAGATAGCACTGCCGGAGGAGGGTCGGGAACGGCTATAGATTTAAAGATTGAGAACTGTATTTTTATTAGCGGGATACGCATAACCCGCCCAACAGGGATAGCTACATTTAGAAATAATATAGTTGGATTAAAATTCGCCTTCGGATCTATCGCTGCAGGAGATAGCTTAGCAGTGTCTTTTCTAGGTGGAAACCGTGCCATTGAGGCAGAAAAACATTATTCAGAAGATCCAGATGCCGGTAAATTTATATGTGAATTTAATACTATATACTCACCGAGCGAGAATACCGGACGAGCATTCAGTTGCTTTGTTCAAACAAATAATAAATATATAAATCCAGATGGGATGTGGTTTAAGAATAATTTGATAATTAACACAGCCCCAGCCAGGACAGCATATATGATGTTTTGGGAACCCCAAAGAGCAGAAGACTGGGACTGGAACTGGCACATTGATAATAACTTCTACGCATATGGAAATTTTAATGGTAAGTTCGCAGAGCTGTTATTTTTCTTTGAAACCTCACCATTTGACTTTACATTTGCCGAATTTGATGATTGGCAGTTCGCTACCATAAGTCCCGATAGTTACGGATTTGTAGGAACCGGGGATTCAAATGGAAGTCAAGGAGACCCTTTGTTTGACTCGGATGGGCGTCATATAACAATTAATTCACCGGTGATTAATGAGGCATATATAGTTGGAAATGCGAAAGATTTTGAAGGAGATTCACGAGGGAACGATTTTCAAGATATAGGAGCAGATGAGTTCTTAAATGAACCGCCAGGAGATAACTATATCTTTACATCAAAGATTTACGGACATATTTCGGATAATTTTGTTCCTAACAAAGCATACTTTAAGTTTGATTTCTTTGTGTATCCTAACGACTGGATTCGTCTATTAGCTTCTTGGAATGGCGGATATCGATGGTGGGAAATTGTAAATACTAATACTAATAAATTCTTGCTTGAAGAAGAACTTACGATTCCCGGTAGTGTTAGAGGGCGGAACTTTATATTTAAGGTAGAGATATTCCAGCACGCTTCTAACAGAGGGATTCCTGATTTTGGTGTAGAGGATATGTCTAAGCTACGCACAGAGCTAGTCACGCAGGAAGATATCCAGGAGAACCTAAAGCCTGGGATGGAGTTGGACTTCTGGTCTATTCAATTCCCGGGAGAACGGGCCGCAACTGTAATAGTAGATAAGTATGGCAACTTTCGCACCTACGTATGGCCGGGTAGCTATCGGGTGAAAATGGTCGGCGGAGGTAAGTTAGCAGGGAAGGAAGTCATAGTTGCTAAAGGATTCTCTGATACCTTTGCACGATTCGGCCAACCGAGTTGCATGCATCCCCAGCAATATAATTGGTCAGATTTTGAGCAACAGTTTATGGGTATCGAATGGGCGCAGTTCGGAGTGATGGAGCTATTTAATAACGAAGACGGTCGATTGAATCCTGAACCAGCACCTCTGCCAGCTTTGGTCCGGTGCGGTAAGGTAGTGAAAGGGCAGACAGGTAGTCGAATGGTCTTCATGGCGTGCAATCCAACTCTTAAATGAAAAATAAAGAAGACTTACGAGAATTGTGTAAATGCGGACACCAAAAACAAGACCATCACTATTACGATGGATTCGGTTTCTGTGATTGTGGAAAGTGTTTCTGTTTTAAATTTAGACGACTAAGGAATAAAAGATGACTTACAACCCTATTCAATTCTGGCATGAGAAGGCACGCTGGTATTTAAGTCAACTAAATCTTTGGGATGTGCAGGATCCCCATAAAGACGAAGAAAAAAAGTTCCTGTCTGACTTAATGAAAGAAAGGAATAGACAAACTGTTTTAGAAGTTGGGTGCGGGGTAGGAAAGAATATAGCATACTTAAAGCGATACAATAAAGAGGCGACTTTCACCGGGATGGATATATCCGCACCGATACTAAACCAAGCACGACTAGGATTAAACGGAAGTGGGATGTGTGTCAATGGGATTAAGCTAGTGCAAGGAGATAGCCGGTCTCTTCCGTTTAAGAGTGGGAGCTTTGATCTGGTCTTCACAAGGGTATGTTTTATGCATATCCCTGCCGATAATGCAGAAATGGCACTAAAAGAATTGCTTAGGGTAGGAAATAATTGTATTATGATAGAAACCATAGGAACATTTGAACACGATTTTACTATAAATCACGACTATAAGGAATTAGCCCAAAGAGTAAATGCGTCATTAATTGAGTACGCAAGACGAAAATTAGATAAAAATTTTGAGAGAGTGATAATGGAGATTGTAAAATGATTAAAAAGTGCGGTGAGTGTGAAAGAGAGTTAGACGTTATAAATTTTTCTAAAGATAAAACCCGTTCAGATGGACTACAAAATAGATGTAAGCAGTGCCAATCTGAAATTGGAATTCAGACGAGAGCAGGAGAATTATATAGAGAGAAGAGATTCCTAATGAAATTTGGAATAAACTACCAAACTCAACTTAAAAAACAAAATGGTATCTGCGATGTTTGTCATCAACCACCAGAAGAAAATGAACGACTAGTAGGTGACCACGACCACTTGACTGATAATTTTAGAGCATTGATACATAAAAGACATAATTCAGTATTAGGTTTTGCGAGTGATTCATTATCCGAACTTAGACTATGTTTAATTTATCTTGAAAAGTTCGAGCGTGTCATTATGGAGATTGGATGAGCGTATATTATATTACACTAACCGGAGATAATTCTAACGACGGACTGTCTATCGGAAATGCTTGGCGTGATTTTAATCCTGTCAATAAAGTAGCATCAGTAGTCGTCGCTGGAGATACTGTTTATGTAAAGACAGGAGATTATACCGGGCAGGCAGGTACGGACGGATACGCGAATCCTCGTAACGCAGGAACATTCGGAAGTCGAATTACTATCTGGGGAGATAAGAATGGGATTATCTTCGGAGGCGCTGGCGGGGACGCTATAGTGACTGGCCACGATGACAGTAGCGGTGGGTCCCCAAGCTATATTACTTTTGTTGGACTAAAATTTACTAATACTATTAGCTGTGTTCATAATGAGCTTGGGATTATCGCCAAAGCTTGCGAGATAAACCTGCGATTTAACAGCAACGGTAATTTTAAACTCATCAGTTGTGTAATTGGCAAAGGGCAAACAACCAATACTACAGTGATAGATTTTACATTATATCTTAGTCTGGAAGCTGAGATATATAACTGTACTATTTACTCAAGTACTAATAGCGGCACAAGCGCAGATATGATAAAGGAAATTCCTACTGGTGGAGCACCGGTATCTAACTTTATTAAATTCTATAACAACATTTTAATTCGGCGTAATAATAGATATGTATTTAATTTCGATATTCCTATTGAAGCTGACTGGAATGCGAACTGGTTCTGGGACTATAACTTTTATCAATATGAAAACCAAGTATTCGACTTAGGGACAATTTTTATTGATACCCCAATTCAAACTTTTAATGTGCAGACTTTAGAAGATTTGCAGAATGGGATAAATAATATACTACCAAAAGATATACTTGGCCAGAAGGGTGACCCTTTCCTCGATCCAGACGGGATTCATTTACTGACTAATTCACCCTGTTATAATACAGCATTGGAAATTGCAGATGTAAATGTCGATATTGATTTGGGTCCGCGCAATGTCTTCTTCGTTTCAGACCGTGGCGCAGATGAAATAAAGCCAGATAGTGCCGACTATACTTACTACGGATTTACATCAGTTGTCTATCCTACTTGGACAGATGGGGCGGGAAATCCAGAGAGATGCACTATTGTATTAGATGCCTTTCCGGATATAGCAGATAACGTAAGAGTGAAAGTATCCTTTAATGGTGGATCCAGCTGGCTAACTTTGGTAGATGCTCTGGAAGGGATAAGTTACGTAGGAAAGACATTTCCGATTCCGGCACCAGATAGAGGTTCCTCATTGCAGTTTCGATTGGAGATAGGTGTATACATAGGGAATGCGACAAAAGGTGATGTCGGGACTAACTTTAATGTTGATACTGAAACCTTTAACGAGGACATAATTCGGGAACAGTTTCCACCTGGCACAGAGTTAGACGTGTTTGATTTGGGCGGTAATCTGATGGCTAAATTGACATCGGGGAGTATTCGGCAATATAAGGTCTTCCTGCCACCCGGAAGTTATACTGTAAGAGCAAAGGGCGGAGGATTCTTCGGCGAGCGTATTCGGCAGATAACACTTGGACATAGCTCTTGGTTCGGGCGATATGCTTTCCGGGTATCCGAAATCTGGAAACAGTTCTACAGGAGCCGAGGCTTGGCAACCTTTAACGGAGTGAATTGGACAACATTCGCTTGTGAGGATACTTTTGATGACCAGACAAGGCGGACACTTCCAGATTCTTATTATGGGAGCAATCTTCTAGTGGTAAGAGAAGGCAAATTATTGAAGTCACATAGTGCTATCGACTATATAATGTTAATGACAGATCCTTCGGTGATACAAGGACTATGATATGAATAAAGTGTGTTCAAAATGTAAGGAAGAAAAGAATGTTATTAATTTTGATGTCAATAACCTCGGTGGTAAATTAAATAGACATTCTATTTGTAAAGAATGCAAAAGTAGATATATAAAACAGTATAGAAAGACACACGATAAAGAATTTAAACGCAGGAATCAAGAGTATAGAATAAAACTAAAGTTAGAAGTATTAACTCATTATTGTAATGGAAAACCTTATTGTCAGTGTATAGGATGTAATATTACTGATATAGAGTTCCTGACTATTGACCACTGTAATGGAGACGGCGCTAAACATCGAAGAGGTATGACTGTGAATTTTTATAATTGGTTAAAAACGACAGGGTATCCAAAAGAGTATAGAGTATTATGCTGGAACTGTAACTGTGTGCGACGGTTTAATAATCAATGTCCACATCAGAGAACCAGATAAAAAGGAGAGTAAGATGAATATTCACGCAAAGATTTTTTCCTTCTCCGCAGTGGAAACTGCGGCTTTGGCTTTATGGCTGTCGATACTTGGTCCGGTTGGATTACTGATAATGGACATTGGATTATCAATCGAACACTGGATGAGCTACAATACTAATCGAGGTAAGAAGCTGTTTAATTTGAAGGATGTGCCATTCGGAAAGATTATCGCCTTTTCAACCAGTGAGACAGCAATCTGGGCCCTTTGGTTACTAGTTTTCCAAGCATACGGATTTATCGCCGGAGCTATATTCCTAACTGCATTACTGATTCCACAGCATAAGATTGAATTGAATGTTGTAGAGAAAAAACCATTCTTCCATCAGCTTTTGTCAGGACGGACTGTGGTGATTTCAGCTATCGAAGGAATTGGCGGGACTCTCTGGGGAGCAGTGGCACAGCAAGCTGGAACGATAGCAGAGAAGGTTGCGGCCGTATTAGTGTTATTGATAGTGATGCAGGTTGAACATGAAGAGCAGGCAGAGGAGATTCGGACGTAGTATGGCACTATTTCCTCAACTTCCTATCTGGACAAAGACAGAAGAGCACTTCTATGAGAAGATTGCTAGATCCGGACTATCAATAGCATTTGCTATAGAACAAGCACAGATGAATGGATATCCTAAACGCTCTGATGAAGAGGTAGAGCGTCATTTTATATATAGACGACTTCCGTGGAAGTTGATTGCCAATACTTCGTATATGCCATATAAAGATGAAGAAGTCGAAGTGATGGATGACGCACCCAGTCTGGAACAAGGAGTAGATTTGACTGGCGGAGTTACAAGAGAGAGTAGGGAAAACTTCGACGGGAATATGGGTAGTAGTATTAATATGGGTAATGACCCGAGTATGGGAGAAGAACCTAACTTCGGAAATAAGAGGCGCAAGAAATGACTTGGACAGACGAAGCCCGTAGAGCATCCGCTTTAGCACGTAGAGGTATAAAGCTAAATCCAAAGACCCCAAAACAAAATAAAGGTTTATTCCAACGAAAGCCATTTATTAATCCTCCGGGTCAGAAAAGGAAAACTTGGAAGCAGAGAAATACAGATGTTCTGAGAACTATGAAAACAAGCACTGTTAGGGGAGAAGTAAAAAGATTAAAATCAAAATATCCAAAACCCAGTAAATATGTTAAAAGAAATATTAAAAGATGGGAAAGAATTCTGAGGATAAAAGAATCAATAGGAGCTAAATAATGACTTGTATTAAATGTAAAAGAGAAGGAGCGGTGCGACTATCCCAATCATAATTCAACGTGTAGACCGTTCATTTAAAAAGGTTAAGTTAGATACGGAATTTATAGCACAGCCGGATACTCTGCAGACAGTTACGACTAATGGGAACTTCACTGATGAGAGCATTTTCGTCGAGGATTTGTATCTAAACCAGAATGGGCCGGATGCAACATCTAATATATTCTTTTGGGACGGATCCGCCCAAGCCGGACAATATTTGCGTTGGCTGGACGCCGCATCACGATTTGAATTTAGCACTAAACTTCGGGCGCTCGGTGAACTTGAAACCAATGCAAACTTAGCACTTAACATCGATGCAGGAGATGCAGATTCTGTAATTACTTTCTATAAACCTACATCCGGAACGCAGACACTTCGATGGGATAAGACCAATTTTTACTTCAAATTCGACGCAAAACTTTTTATTGATGGGGATTTGGAAGTTACAGGTGATTTGACCGTAGGTGGAAGCGGACTAACTCTACAGGCAGTAACGGATGCAGGAAATGAGACAAATCACGATGTCAAGATAGAAAACTTATATATTAATTTTAACGGTGGAATATTTAATATTTCAGATGTCGGATATAAGTCTAACGATACAACTCCACCATCAGGTGGTCCTACTTCTTGGGGATATACTGGAATGCACGATGGGGATTTAACTACTCAAGTTATTGCCGCCGGGGCTGATAAAGATTCCGTATATATTGATTTAGGTGCCGCACAACTTGTTGATAAACTTCGGCATTATGATAACCGATCGGAAGATGGGATATATGGCGGCGGTGGATTTGACCACTACGCAGTTTACTATAGTGCAGACGGAACTACTTGGACATTACTAGAGGATTTTAATCCAGTAACCAGAACAGCAGGAACTGGATACCACTATGTCGAAGTTACACTATCTACACCTACGAGTGCAAGATACTGGAAACTGCATTGTCCAGAAAACGCTTTAGCTGGCGGAGTAGGCACACAGTTAAATCATACTGAAGTTAGGGCATTAGGATCCGGAGGATCTGATTCTGATTCATATATTTACTTTTGGGAAGGTGATTCCCAAACTGGAGCTTATTTGCAATGGGATAATACTAATACTAGATTTAAGATGAGTCATGGGTTGTATGTTACTGGTCAATTAAGAGTAAATACTGATGCATATTTGAATGCGTTGCAAGCTAATGCAGATGTCGTTCTTAATTTTGGCAACGGTGACGGCGGTAATTCATCTTTGTATTTACAGAATTCAGACCATACCTTTCATATGTCTAAATCATTATTTGTTAGTGGGTCCCAACTTGAACTAAGCGGTGCAGGATTCGCCGTAAATACTGACCATTCAAACGTTGATGTGAATCTTTCTTTGGGTGTATTCCCTTCGGGATTCGCAACATTAAGGTGGGATACAGCCCTCTCAGCATTTAGAATTTTGAGCGGCTCAAATTTATATTTTGACGGCGGACTATTTCAATTGAATCATGGTGCAGGCGCAGGCGATGTAACTATACAGTTTCAGAAAACATCAGGTAGTCAGAATTTTAAATATAGCCAAGCAAATTCACGTTTTGAAATGGATGCTAATTTTGCTACTGTAGGAGACATAGTCCTGAATTCAGACTCCGGGAACGTGGATGTAGTACTGACATTTACTAAATCATCCGGTTCGGAAACTTTGAAATGGGTAGCGGCCAGTACTTACTTCAAATTCTCTAACAAGCTTTACGTGGCAGGAGATATACTATCAGACGGGAACCTTGAACTAAACGAAGATTTGACTGATGCGAACGTTCTGATTACTTTCTGGAAAGTCGCCCAGACAGCAGTTAACACAGGTGCATTCGCTCCTACTGCTACAGATACAGGCACCTGGACAAATGGTGCGAATGTCAAAGTCTCTGATGATGCTTGGGCGACATCTGCCGGCTTTAATCAGATAATGACATCCTCTATTTATAATCTTCCAGCGATTCCATTTGGTTCTGTTATCGTTGGAATAGAAGTTATATTAGAAGGACAAGCATATGGAACTACAGATGCGGGTGTGGCTAATGTTGGTGTTGAACTTTCTTGGGATGGTGGAACGTCTTTTTCTACTGGTATTAATAATGCATTCACGAATACAACTCCGGCAACAACGGCACCAACTGGAGCTAATGATTCAAATTTGACTTACGGCGGACCTACAACTTTATTCGCCGGACATACTTGGGTTTATTCCGATTTTACCAATACTAATCTTTTTGTTAGATTTAGAAATAACGGAAATTCAGCCGCTACAACGTCCGCCGTTGATTATGTAACTATAAAAGTATACTACAAACCGCCAGCGTCCCAGGTTTTGATGTGGGATAAGACAAACCTGTGGTTTAATATGGATAGCGCCTTGCAAATCCAAGGATCCTTTCAGGTACCATTCTATACTCGAACACAAGCAGACTATTCGACATATACACTGAATGCGACCGACTTTACAGTTTATGCGGATACGACCGCCGGGAGTATGACCGTTACTTTACCAACCGCAATCGGAATTGCCGGACGAATTTATGTAATAAAGAAAAAGGTAGCGGCAAATACCTTGACTATAAATACGACTTCATCCCAAACAATTGATGGAGCTACTTCCTGGGCGGATACTGACCAGTATGCAACTTTAATGGTGCAGAGTGATGGGGCGAACTGGATTAAATTGTCATCGATTGGAACCTGGCTCTAAACTGCAGAGTGATAATCCTTTGGGTATAAACAGATAACAAAAGGAGAGATAAAATGGAAAAATCAGAAGCTATAAAGGTTGTAACACCAGGAACGACTCCAATGGTGCCGGGTCCGGGTAGTGCAAGAGCTGTTATGGAAACAGAGAAGGGGCCGAGTGTTAAACCAGCATCGACTAAACGCTCCGTTACGCTTATTATTAATGGAAACGAACTTGCCATGCACGTAGAGAGTATAGGGTCGATGTTCGAAGTCTATGGTGTGTTAGTCAAAGCACTACAGGCCGTAGAACAGGAGATTAACGGCGGCAACAGTACTAAAAAGGGATAACTATAATGGCAGATAACTTCAATCTGGAAAAAGGCGGAGTAAAGGATGATAAGGAAAAACTTCGCTTCGATTTGATTCCAGTAAGGCCGCTGTTAGAAGAAGCTTGGGTATTCACGACGGGTTGCCGTAAGTATGACGACAGGAATTGGGAGAAAGGAATGCGGTGGGGCCGAGTTTTTTCTGCTCTTATGCGCCATAGCTGGAAATGGTTTTGGGGCGAGAAGTTTGATAGAGAATGTCAAAACCCGAATTGTAAAGAGTTGCTCCCTAAAGCGGCGGCGCAGGATGCATACTTTCCTTGTCAACACTGTGGTAGCGTGATTCGTCGATTTCATCATTTGGCCGCAGTGGCTTGGTGCGCACACGTGTTAATGGAGTATGAATTGACTCGGACGGAGTTTGATGATAGACCAAAATCAGAGGGTGACTTGGAATGGTAGAGTTGAATAAAATTTACTGTGGTGATTCGGCAGAAGTAATGAAAGCAATACCAGACCGGTCAGTTGATATAGTGATAACAAGCTGTCCATATAACTTCGGTCGCCCGTACGCGGACACGCATGACGGGTATAATTGGCCGGAGTATTATGCACTGATGGGAGCAGTCTGGGCGCAATGTATGCGGGTATTAGTAAAGGGTGGACGTCTCTGTATCAACATCCAACCACGACTTCAGCATAAAGAACCGATACACAGGAAATTTACCACTCAGTTACTGGGTATGGGAATGCTCTGGTTAGATGAAATTATATGGAATAAAAATAACTCCGCTCTATTTATGTTAAATGGTAAACCACATCCAGCAGAGCCTATGCTTCGATACACTTGGGAGTATATCGATATCTATTGCAAAGAAGCGTATAATAAACCAAGCCGCCGTAAGTTCGGCGACTTGGGTGCAGGGAGTGCAGGAGTAGATATTACTGAAGAAGAGTTTAAGAAATGGGCAGGAGCTATATGGACGATGGCACCAGAGAATCAGATGTCAACTAAATTTGACCATCCGGCAATGTTTTCTAAAGAACTGCCTAAGCGACTGATGAAGATGTATTCATATGTCGGCGATGTAGTTTTGGATCCTTTTAATGGGTGTGGAACTACGACTCTGGTAGCTAAACGTTTAAAGCGTAGATATATTGGGATTGATATATCAGAGCAGTATTGTCAAACAGCAAATGAACGTATGGAATCTGACGAAGGAATAGATATCGTTTGCGAACTAGTGAAAGAGGATGAGGTGTAAGATGACTGAAGACAGGAAATTTGAACTGGTAATTATTCTCTGGGAAGATGCACACGAGGATTCGGATTGGATTGAGTATAATGATATACAAAGACTGGTAGGAACACCAACTATATGCAGACGAGTTGGGTGGCTTCTATTTGATGACGATGATGCAGTTATAGTTGCATCTGAAAGAGATGAGAATAATAAGTTTTGCGATATAGTACGTATTCCACGCGGTATGATTAGAGGAAGGAAATTACTGAAAGCTGAAGCTATATGGTTACCCGGTCAGGACAAATTAAAATTAGAAAATTGAATCTGTGCGCTAAGCGCAGAGATGTGAATGGCGTTATTGCAATGTCATATCCTCTTGTAGAATATTGGCTACGGTTAAAAAAAATAACCTGTAGAGAAGATATTGAAGATATTCAACAGGATGTAGCAATGGAGATATGGAAACGTTTTACAGTAGGGACTGAAATTATTCAAGACCCATTCAGCTTGGAATTAGAGGCAATGACACAGGTGAAGACTTTACTACATCTTCATCTATTCAATAACGGACAAGTTTATGTGGAGGGATTATGCAATTGAAATTACCAAGTTTTTTCCAAGGACTAAAATTCACAGTAGGAATGGGGATCGCGGTTATCATCGCCATTTTTGTTCTACGGCTGGAATGCGAGAACCAACGACTGCGGAAACAAGTAGAGAGAGGGGACACCACACAGGTAGGCATAGTGATTCAGCCACCAGCAGTGAATAATGAGAATGCTGATTCTACTAAGACCAAGACTAAGATTGTAAAGAAGAAAAAGACACTCCCTGATTCTACGCAGGTACTGGAGATTCATCATTATCCGTATGCAGTGACATACATTCACCAACCATTATTTGACTTGGAATTGCGCATCAATACAATGCCAGTAGATTCTACACGGGACTCCATAGATGTGAAATTTGACATTAAGTATGCACGGTGGAAGTTGATATTGAGATTCAGTGACCGATATAACTTCAAAAATGGTTTTAGGATAGAGACAGACCCGGCCGGAATTATAGGACAACCGGTAGTGGATTGGGGCAACTATACAGCAACTAAAAAGCCGAGGTCATTTGGTTTAGCCGCTGGGGGCGGAGTTTTCTTTCATAAACCGGTAGTCGCTGGCGGATTGCAAATCAAGAAGTATACTTTTATCTATGTTCAAGGAGATAAATCTAGGGGGTTTTTGATTCTTCGGAGTTTTTAAATGAAATTAGAGGTGAACAAATGATGATGTTGATTAAAAAGATTATAGAAGAGGAAAATAATGCCTAATTACAGTTATGTATGCAGTCGACATGGTATTTTTGATTTGTTGCGTCCGATGAAGGAATGCAGTCAAAAAGGTGAATGCCCAGAATGTAAGGACTTATGTGAAAAAGTTATTGTAGCACCCAATGTAAACATTCCGCTTCAACACCAATCATCCCCTAAAACTAAAGGGAAATCAATGGACTGGATTCAGAAAAATTACGCCGGTAGTGCGGCCGACCCTAACTATGGCAAGAAGAAGGGATGAGTTTATCTAAACCGTTACTAAGAATTGCCGAGGAACAAGGACTAAAAGAGACTCCAAAAGCGATTAGAGAGTTTCTGATGAAACTAAAGAATCAGGGGTATAACTGGTCAGAGATAGCCGTGATTTGCGGAGTATCGACTAAAAGTTTATCAGTATGGCGGAAGATGTTAAAATGACGAAAACAAAAAGACTATTGACAGAAGAGCATACAAAGTATGCACTGAAAAGGGGCTGGGCAGAGAGTGAGCTAAAAGCCATTGGTGTTTATTCCGGAACGGGTCCGATTATTGGTAAAATATGCTTTCCTCTGACTACATTTACTGGCGCAGAGATTGGAGTAGTGGCCCGAAATATAGAAGGTAAAAAGGAGTATGTCTTTCGTTTCTGGGAGCAGTTTTGGTCCTACTTTGTCTGGAAACCTAAAGATAACGATAAAACAATAGTTCTCTGTGAAGGGCCTTTTGACTTGGGATGGATACTATCAAATGGATTTAATGGGGCCGCATACTTAGGGTCCGGACTGAATCAGGCGCAGGCTAAAGTGATAGCCAGATTTTATGATAATGTAATTTTCATTCCTGATAATGATGCGGCCGGACTGAATGGATTTAAGCGGTCAGAGATTATGTTGGAGAGAATGGGTGTGAATGTCTTCTCCCTGCGCACGATAGGATGTAAAGATGTCTCTGAGCTTTGTGAGACTTACCCTAAAGAGGCAGGCACATTTTTTGCAATACTAAGAGATAGAATGCTGAAGATTAAAACTGCAGATTTATCAATTGAATTTTCAGGAATGGATTAATGAGTAGTGAGAATCTAAGAAATAAATGGCGTCCGCAAACCTTTGAAGAGGTTGTAGGACAAATAGAAGTTGTGAAAACACTTAAAGCTCACGTTGCTAAGAACCAAGTATTGAATACTCACTATCTAATTGTCGGACCGTACGGAACCGGTAAAACTACAATAGGTAAAATCCTTGCAAAAGCCATGATGTGTCCAGATAGACCTGAAGGTGGAACAGACGGGTGCGGAAAATGCGAAACGTGCAGAGGGGTATCCGAAGGTTTCGCTACGGACTACGAGGAATTAAACGCCGGCGCTTTCGAAGATGTAGCAATTGTTAAGAGGAAAATAAAAGACGCACAGTTTTTCCCAATGGGTAACGCCAAGTGTAAGGTCTGGATTATAGATGAATGTCATAAATTAACTAAAGGTATGGCCGAGGCATTACTCCAACTTTTAGAAATGGAGAATCTTCCAACACGATTTATTTTCCTGACTACTGAACAACATAAGATACTAGATACAATTAAGAGTCGATTGGATTATTTTGAATTAAGCCTGATAGACCAGTATGAAGTCAAACGTCAATTAATTAAAATTTGTCAGTCAGAGAATTTCCAGTATGAAGATAAAGCTCTCGATTTGATTGTCACTCGGTCGCGCGGGCATATGCGGAATGCCGTAGGTGCCCTTAATACATATGCGGGTAACCTAACATATAAAGAACTGCTTGATAAGATGGGCGACTCTGACGATGTATATGTTGAGCACTTTCTCAAAGCAATTAAAATGGGGGTTCCAGCCGTGCAAGAGCTAGTTATTAAGTTTAACTCAGAAGCTCGGAAGGATAGAAGTGAAAATGAGGCAGTTATCAAGTTGGAAAAAAAGCAAGGCGAATATATTACAGAGAAACTTAGAACAGATAGACAATTCATACTACTCGCTGAAGCTGTAATGAACTATGTGGGATTAGCAATTCTGAATGTACCGGGTAAAAATAATTGCGGATTCGGGACTGAACAGCTCCTAACTATCTTCAAGACATTTGATAATTTGAGAACAGAGTTTAATACTGGTGGCGGTCAATGGGTAAGACTGTTAGGCGCGCTTATGGAATTAGCACGCGCGTACGAGCGCAAGACACTCGGGAGCGAGAGCTTCTATGTCTCCGCCAAACAGAGAGACCAAGCATTACAGACAGGTAAGATAAAAGATGAGAAGTCAGAATTAACTGTCCTATATGCTGGTGCTAAAAAGAAAGTGACTGAATGAGAATAAATACAAAACAAACGGAGGATTGATATATGGCTACATCATTTTATGGCAAAGGTAGAAATGCTTTTGCGTTCGGGGATATTGTTTGGAAAGCTTCGGGTGGGTCTACAATTAAGATGACATTGATTGATACCGCTGATTATGTAATTGGTGCCAATATTGATGTTCATCAATATATGAATTTAGATACTGTCGTAGCGGCGGCTAAAATTGCTACAGCAACATTGACTTTGATTGATGGCGCACTCGGTGTATTAGATGCCGCAGACGGGGCATTCGCATCCGTTTCTGGAGATTCTGTAGAAGCAATTATTATTTGGAAAGATGGGGGTGGTGGTGGAACATCACAAAGCGGAACTACTGATTTATTGTTAATGTATATTGACAATTCGAACGGATTGCCTATTACGCCAAACGGACTCGATATTAATTATGCGTTTGATAATGGCGCAAATAAACTAGCCAAGTTATAATTTGGTTCAAATTTCACCACATTAGCCAGCCAAGTGCTGGCTTTTGGTGTTTAGAGGAAGGTAAATGGCCGCTCCTACATTACAAGCTGCAGGTGCTACAATTGCTAATACAACTGGGACTTTAACAGTTGTTCTTCCTGCACATCAGACAGATGATATTCTGATTCTGTGTCTCTCTATATGGGCACCAAATTCAACTTTACCTATCGCTGACATTCCAACACCAACGGGTTGGACTCTAATTGAAACTTTAACCAATGGACTAGAATCTGGTTGGATAGCTGTCTTTTGGATAAGGGCAACTGTCGCCGGAGTTACGAATCCGATTTGTTTGAGAGGTGCGCTTTGGGATACTGGAACGGATACCAATTTTGGGGGCAGAGCTTATGTGATTCGTGGCTGTATTGTAAGTGGGGATCCTTGGGATGCAGAAATATTTGTGGGACCTTACACATCCGCTAATCAACCTTTTGCCGCAATAACTGTTTCAGGTTCTGAAAGATTAGTTATCCATTTTGGACTGATAACCGATAATTTATCTTTCTCTATGGCTTCCTCAGGTTGGACTACGGGAACGGAAGACAATGACCCAGCCGGAACCGATTGTTCTTTTCAGACTGCACGGAAAGATAATGTTTCTTCAAGCACTTCTGCTGATACAGCCACTGTAACGGCTCCTGGGCAAGGATTTTATGGATTCTTAGGTGCTTCTTTTAAACCACCGCCAGTTGTCCAAAATATTACTAATATTGGTGCCATCGCCTCTGGCGAAGCAATAGGAACCTTATCTTTAACTCAAGAACAAATAATTACCGCTATTGGTAATATAGCGTCTGCTGAAGCAATTGGCATTGTAACTTTAACACAGATTCAATTAATTACGTCTATTGGCGGTATAGCGTCCGCAGAAGCTCCCGGAACTTTATCACTAAATTTGAATTTAAGTACCATTGGTGGAATAGCTTCTGCAGAAGCCTTCGGCACTTTAGCCCTACAACTTAACTTATCCTCAATTGGTGGAATTCCTACAGGAGAATCCTTTGGTTCCGCCCAGTTAACTCCTGTTCAATTATTATCCTCAATTGGTGGAATCGCCTCTGGCGAAGCCATCGGAACAGCGTTACTTACTCTTAATTTATCTGGAATCGGCGGCATCTTTTCAGAGGAAGGATTTGGAGTACTAACTTTAACTCCTGTTCAATTATTAAGCTTAATCGGCGGAATCACCACAGGAGAAGCCGTTGGCACTGCCCAGTTAACTCTTAATTTATCTGGAATCGGTGGAATAGATTCCAGTGAAGCCGCAGGGATATTATCCCTTAAACTAAACATATCGATTATCGGAGGAATTAATTCTCAAGAAGATATAGGAATATTGTCCTTGACTGGAGAAGGGCAAGGATTAACCAATATTGGCGGTATAGCGTCTGGAGAGGCTATTGGAGTACTAACTTTAACTCCTGTTCAATTATTAAGCTTAATCGGCGGAATCGCTTCTGATGAATCTGTCGGGACTATTAGTCTTCGACTTGATTTAAATAGCATCGGCGGCATCCCTTCCGGGGAGGTTATCGGCCAATTAAACCTTATTCCTATTCAACTGGTTACTAATATCGGAGGTATCGAATCGGCAGAGATTGTTGGTATTATATCATTAGGGGAGGGAACTGATATCACTAATATTGGTGGTATAAGTGGAGAGGAGTTAATTGGTACTATGACTATAAAATTTAATGTTACTAATGCCGATAGATTGAGGATTAGAAGAATGTGTATGAAAAGGGCTAGGGTTCCGATACCTACTGGGGGGGGGGAATAAATAAATGAGAATAGTTAAACAAAATCAAATAGCTTGGGTAGCTGTAGTTTTATGGAATGAATTTGATGGTATTTCCCCGATAGAAGGTAAGACGTATACTAATTTTACAGTTAAGTATGCGAAAGAAGGAGCAACATCTTTAACTACTAAAGTTTTAGCCGACACAGATTTTCGTGAAATTGGACGGGGTATTTATGAGATTAGATTTACTGCAGTGGAGTTAAATACTTTAGGAATAATAAAAATATCTGTAGATGTATCTGGCGCAGTAACTTATCATACTTTTTTAGATGTATCTAGAGTTCCATTTACTGATATGGTGAGCAAAGTTACAGATTGGGATCCAGAGGTATCAGCCGAATCAGACCATAGGTCTTTAACGATGACCATTCAACTGAATGGCGTTTTCTATAATTTGGTAGATAAGGCAGTCGTGTATGATAAGTCACTCCTGACTAAAACTTACTTTAAACAGAACGAGAAGAAAGTATCATTTGTAGCGACGATTTCAGGACTGGATTATGACGCTACTGGCAGTACTGTTTTATTTACAATGAGGCGACAAAGTGACCCACTTAAAGCGAAGACACCTAAGATTGATTCAGCCGCAGGGGAATTAATAAGTTCGACAGACTTGGGTAACGGACTATGGGAGATAGTCCTAAAATATACCTTTGATAATACAGACCTGTCAGAACTGGGAGCTTTCTGGGGTGAGTTTGAAGTAGATACCAACTCCGGAACATCGGAGATAATTAACTTCTTCCCTGACGAGGTCGAGGGCTTCCCGATTAACGTAATTTCATCTATCTAAATAAAGGAGAGAGAATGTTTACAATTTACCTAGCTCATCCGATGACAGGGCTAACTACAGAGGAAGTTACTGATTACTATTCAGAGATTAAACGTATACTTGCAGATATGGGATATTGCGTTTTACATCCTATGGTAGCTAAGGGAGTAGATTTAAATGGTGTTATTCGACCAACAGGAGAAGTGAGCTCTGTGTGTAATAAGCACGCTGTAATTGAACGGGATAGCTGGATGGTTAATCAAGCCGATGTTGTGTATCTGGACCTGTCCGGTTCATCACAGATATCAATTGGGTGTATGATGGAGTTAGCTTGGTCTTACATACTTAAGAAACATACTATTGTTGTGATGCCAAAAGGTAATATTCACGAGCACTACTTTTCTTTGGAGGCATCAGATATAATCTTCGAAACGAATACTGAAGCGATAAACTATTTGAAGAAATTAGCGATGCAGGAGATATAAATGACTTGGACAGACGAAGCCCGTAGAGCATCCGCTTTAGCACGTAGAGGTAAGAAAGTAGTCATTCCTAAACAACCTACTCATAAACAAATGGTAGGTCAACTTTTAAAGTGGAAACCGGAAAATTTATTTACAGCCCACTATCGGGCAATTGTGCATAAGATGGGGGGTCCCCCATGGAACCCAGCACAACTAAAAGCAATCAAAACCGCGTTTAATAAACGTTGGCCGGAATATCATAAAAAATGGCCGAGGATGTATCCGAAATGAAAAAAGTAAGAGACGAGATACTTAAACTGGTTCTATCTGAAATAGAACCAAAGGGTAAGTCCCCAGTAGCACTATCGCCGCATTTCGCAGAGATTATCGCCCGGGTGCTCTGTGGATTCTCTTGGAAAGAGATTGCGACTTGGCTAAAGGAATCATATCAGGAAGAGATAAAATGGGAAGATATTCGTCTTTACTATGATAGATTCCTACGGGATGATTATAGAGACTTACGAAATAATGAAAGAGACCTTGTATTAGATACCTTGCAGGAGATGAATAATCGTTATCACGAGATTCGGAAGTTGAATAAGGATTGTGCCACTGACTTAGTAGCGGCAAAGATTTCATGGAGTAAAGAACTACAGGAAGGACTAAAGCTGGAGATGATGTTTCTTAAGAACATACGGGAGATACAGAAAGAAATGGGAATGTTAAAACAACCCGAAGTTGAGGCACCAACCCCAGAACAAGCATTAGGTTTTCCTATGGAAGACCAAACTTTAAACCAGATCGAGAAAATACTCATGGACACAATTAAACAGGAGATGAAATCTGGGACAATTGAGGAAAGGTAAGTGCCCATTGCGATTACAGACGCGCAGATTAAAAAAGCTACAATATTTGTTGCAAAGAGAAACTATCTACTATTCTTTAAATTCGTGCTTGGCGCGGATATGGAGGAGTTTCACCTTGAGTGGTTAGGATGGCTTCAGAATCGATATGTAAATATCCTCGCACCACGTGACCACGGAAAGAGTCACTTTTTCACCGTTGGATATGCCATCTGGAACGCATACTACAAACGTCATAAATCAATTTACATTTTCTCTGCATCCGAACGCCAGGCTGGAAAAATGCTTGCACGTATTAAAGATGAGATTGAAGAACGGCCCGACTTGTTATGGTTAAAACCACTTAAACTGGAACAGTGGAATAGACTAAGTATTAAGCTCTCAAATGGTGTTGAGATTCATGCCCAAGCAATCAACTCGCGCACACGCGGCCCGCGCGCGGGACTTATTATTTTGGACGATATTCTGGACGAGAAGAATTGCGCTACTAAAGATATGCGTGAGACAATGGATAACGTAGTGTTAGAGAAAATTTTACCTATGTTGAATAAGGACTTTAAGGACCGCCAGTTTATCGTAGTTGGAACTCCACAGCACTACAAAGATACACATCATACGCTCCTGGCTAATCCACTGTTTAAAGGGAAGAAGTATAAAGCCATTATCGACGAGAATAACAAAATAGTATTGTCACCACGACGTAGACCATACGAACGTCTTATGGAAGAAAAAGCGGCGATGGGATCCGTACTTCGATTTACTAAAGAATATCAGTGTGAACCTGTAGACGAATCAAGTACCATATTCCAGATGAAACTATTGGGGATGGCAAAGGATATAAATTCCATAGCACCATTATCATACAACGGGACCGGTATCTGGAGAACATTTATGGGTGTAGACTTTAGCGTGCCAAATGTAACGAAGAACTGGACAGTCATCTGCGTGATTGGCGTTGACAACGTCGGGCGAATAACGCTTTTAAATCTGCACTGGTCCCGAGGACACAACTTCACAGCTCAAATGGCTATTGTAGAAGATGCCTGCACACGGTTTAACGTGTCATTGGGATTCCTTGAGGCAAATGCTTTTCAGGGTATTTATGCGGATACTATAAATGATAATACTGCACTGCCACTCAGAAAGTATGTGACTACAGGAAAAAATAAAAATGACCAGACTTGGGGACTACTCGGACTTGAAAATATGTTTATTACTCGCAAGATACTATTGCCGTATCATCCCGACGATGCACGAGGTAAGGCAATGACGGATAGACTATGCCTTGAATTGAATCAACTACGGCTGGTAGATGGCAAAGTTAAGTCGGCGGGAGAGCATGATGATTGTGTTATGGCTTTCTGGCTTGCATTGTGTGCGGCGAGATCCGGTATCATAACAGCAGGAGCATCATCTATGCAGACTAATCCTTTCTTTAGAAGAGGGATGGAGCCAGGTAGTGGTAGAGGTCAGATAGGAAATATAGAGGGAAATCGAGGATGGAAAAAGTCTTAAATATTCGGACAGTCCTAACTGGTTTCTGTATGAAGAGATGGAGATATAAGCACAGGAGACTAAATGCCAGTAGATAAACCTAAAAGTGAAGTTGGAACATCAGTAGTTCCAGAATTACCAGCAATAAAAAAAGAGTATATTTCCGCTACTTTTGATACCGATATTCGACGGACAAAATTAAAACTACTTCGGAGATATATAGATTCGACCAATAAACCACCTTTTCCGGGATTGGATAAAGAAGACTCGGATGGTGTAAAACGTCGAGTAGCTGAAGGTATTGCAAGAGGAATTATAATCGAAAGAGTAGGTCTCCTCCTTGGAAGAGCTAAATTCGCCGGAGCAAAAGCTATTGAGATGACTAACGATTCGGTAGAAAAATTAGTCAAAGACGTATGGGAGAAGAATAAATTATCTAATCAGATGAGACTGTTTCATCGTGCCGTTCTTTGGGCAGGTTGTTGTGGCTGGAAATTTGTTGTTGATCCAACTCAAGAGCTGAAGTATAGATTCAATTTAATTCCCCCAGAGCAGATATTTCCAAGATTTAAGAATAAGGATGACCAGACCGCGTATAATATATCATACTGGGATATTATGTATAAACGGATAGACGGTTCATACTACTTGGAGCGAATTGGACCGGATTATTCAGTTGTGTATGAAGGTATACTTATGGATGATAAAGCCGTCCAAGATAACGCTGTAGCTACTCTGGGGATTACAAATCCTATTGAATTTGTTCCGGTTATCGTATTTGCACATCAGTTAGGGATATTTCCTTTTGTCTTTATGGCAAGAGACGCAGATACAAGTATTTTTGGCGAATCATTGATAGAAGGAATCATTGACCGTATTGACCGAGTGAATGAGATATTAGTCAATTCACTTTGGGCGATGAGAAATATGGCCGACCCCATTATGGTTATTCGAGGGGCTAAAAAAGAACATCTCTTTAAAGATTCAGATGCCATATGGTTCTTGCCTAATAAAGACGGCTCCGTCCAAATATTAACTTGGGAAGGTGTAACCGATGCAACGTATAAAATGATTGAATATTTAGTTAAGCGAATGCATAAAGAATGCGCCGTGCCTTTGATACTTAATTCTTTTGACCAAAATATTCCAGATCTATCTTCAAGAGCTCTTGAGATTATATATACAGATGCTGTGAATGCTATCGAAGGAGAGCGTGATGACTATGAGACGATGTTCAAACAGATATTTAATCTGATTGTAAAGGCCGCACAAGTTACTAAAGAAGAAAACATTCCCACAGATGAGAAAGCGGCAGAACTTAAAGAAATTAGATGGGGTAGTATCCTTCCTGTAGGAGCGGACAATATTGTAACTCTTACAATTCAAAAGTATAGTTCCGGTCTGATTGACCAACAAACCGCACTGGCTGAAATGGGATACCAGGAAGAAAAGATTAAGGAAATTATGCAACTAACCGCCGCTCAAGCCGCCTCACAGAACGCTCCGGGAATGGATGGTGGCGGTGGCGAGACTATGACTTGGGCTGAACTGGCCCCGGAAGACCAGCAAGCATTAACAGATGCCGGAATTGACCAGACACAATGGGAAACACTTACATTAGACCAACAGAAAGGTATACTCGGTTAAATGGCCGAACCATTAGTTCCTGAGACCACCAAAGAATTACCCGTAGCAGAGACTGAAAAAGTCGAAATGCTCCGGAAGAATGTAACAGACTTCGTCGATTTAGACACGGAACTGGAAAATAAACTACAAGCTAAATTGGCTGTAGCCCTAAATAAGGCACTGGCCGCTCTACGCAAGGAATTAAAGAAGATACTCGAATCACCCGAAGGTCACGATTATAACTCAAAGAAATCTAAACTGATGATTGAAAAGGCGGTAGCACAGTTCAATGAGGAATGGGTGATAGAAGCTAATAAAATATTGGGTCCGGAAATTGAGGCTTCCGTTTCACGCGGTATACTCCAGAGCAAGGATATGATCGCGGTTGTTGAGGGAGATAAGAGTCAACTAAGAAAATATACGAAGAGCGAGGCTAAATGAGTAAGAGAGATTGGACAGCGGAAGAAGAAGCTTTTTATAGGAAACACGCACGTAAGAATTGCTTATTGAGAGATACTATTGACGAGGCAGTATCCACCAAGTTACCAAGACGCACCCCTAAACAAGTAAAAAGTCATTTTGAGAATACTGGTGAGTCGTGGACTGGAATGGGTGGGGCATCCGCACGGACCGCACTTAAAAGTATTCCAGATAAAAAACCAATATCGACATCTGAAAAAGTTGTATATGATAAGCAGATTCAAACTCTAAAGTCACAGAATGCTGAAGTACTGTCTAAGTATAAATCAGTGCTTCAACAAGTTGGACGGAAAGAATATATATCAGCATTGATTAGCGAAGCCTGCACCAGATTGTCCAATGATACTCTGGAGATAGGAAAATTCAACCCGCCGAAGAGAGATAATAAAGGAGTCATAGACGAGACAATGGTGATGATTCTCAGTGACTTGCACGCGGGTGAAGCGGTGAGTGAAACGGATACTATGGGATTTGGAAAGTATGATGAAATCCTTTTCCAACGACGAATGGAGTATTATGTTGATATTGTAAAATTATATGCAAGAGACTTACTGAGTAATTATCGATATCGAAAGCTACATATTTTCTGTCTGGGTGATATGATTACTGGACTGATTCACGAGGAGCTGATGCAGTATCAGACATTGTCTCTTGTTGAATCGGTTATCCTATGTGTCAAAGTAATGGAGAGAGTCATTCTGGATTTACTTAATACCTTCGAGACAATTGAATTGGACTGCGTAGTTGGCAATCACGGTAGATTAAAACAACAGTATGTGCATAAAAAACGGGCGATAGATAACTTTGATTTCATCTGCTATAAGATGCTCGAGGCTTCCTTCGCAAGTGAGAAGCGGGTGAAGTTTGTGATAGCTGATGCACCGCATTTGATTGTAGATGTTGAGGGCTGGAAATGGTTCCTAACTCACGGAGATAATATTAAATGCTTTAATGGAATTCCGTACTATGGCGTGATGCGGGAGATTAAGAAATGGGGAGATTTAATGGCTGCCCAGAATTGTGCATTTGACTATGTCTGCCTAGGACACTTTCATACAGCGTATACTTTTTCACGGGCGAATAACGGTAAAGTATTCGGGAATGGTTCCTTGATTGGGCCGACCGAGTATTCATTAGACGGTTCATTCGATCCGGCTTGTGCATCCCAATGGCTACTGGGCGTGCATAAAGAGATAGGTGTAACACTGCAGATTGACGTATATCTACAAGACCCAAAAATAAAAGAAGACTATAGATATAACTTTACTGTAAAAAAGAATAACCAGAAGGCCTGATATGGCTGATTTATCCCGGATTAAACTAAGCAAACGTCTAAGAGGAAAACTAGACTTTTATAGAAAGGCTGGAACACTTAAAGCGGCTGGTTTTAGTGGTCGAGAGATGCAACGGATTACTAACTTCCTACGAGAGACCTCATCTAATAAAATCACAGCAGTAACGGATTTAGTACGGTCCCAGATACAACGCACGCTTGCAGATGCGCACGCTAATCAACTACCATTTATTTCGGTAGTGAACAGACTTGTAGCTGAGACTGACTTAAATAGAGGGATATACTCCACTGTGAGAAAGAGGGCCGCGGTGATAGCAACTAATGAGTTACATCGCGCGCGTACGGCCGCTATGTTCGCGCACGCGGTAGACCAAGGATATACTTATTTTGTCTGGATTTCGGTGCTTATGCAGTCTACTTGCCCTATCTGCCAGCGAAGGCACGGACGTAATAAGACTTGGGAATCTTGGTTAAAGATTGGGATTCCACCTGCACCACATGTAAATTGTAAATGCACATTGGTGCCCGGACGGGGTATACCTATTCCGCGAGAGCCCATTCAAAGGACAGTGGTTAGAAGATTAGGTATTATGACTCGAATGCTAAGACAAGCACCGAATGTTTAGACTATATCTCTATAACAATAGATTGATTGAGGAGGTTCGATATGGCGAAAGCTAAAAGGTTAGCAGTAAGAAGGAAAGCCCGTAAAGCATATGAACGGGCAGTAAAGAAAAGTAAACCAGGTGGCGGTGCCAGATTCCGCACATTAGAGGCCTCTGCCGCTAAAGGTGGAGCTAGCAATCCAGCCGCTGTAGCTGCCACCGCAGGACGTATGAAATACGGTCGTGAAGGAATGGCCAGACTTAGCGCGATGGGTAAACGCGGCGGGAAGCGGGGTAGATAGATGGGAGTTAAAACGTCGTTGACAGGACAATTCCTTGTTATAGAACAAGTTACCCAGGGTCAGAATAAAGTCGCCAAACCATTTGATTTTAAACTAACAGAACAATCTAAGTATTTCAGCGTTAATGTCGCTCTGGATAGATTTACCTTAAATCAGGCTGTGAATCTGAATATGGGTGTTGCCACTAGTCTATACGTGAGCGCTAAGAAAGTTAGCGATGGGTCTAAACTTCCTATTCGTATAAATATTTCAGAAACAGCCGGGTCCGTTTCAGTTGTTGATAACGATATCAGAGCTTCCGTATTAATTCTTATGGAATGTGATGTAGTGAGTCTATCGTTAGATAACGATACGACTGATGACTGTGAGGTTGAGATAATTGCGGTCGGCTAAGATAAAGTGCCTGTAAGGTCTAAAGACCAGTGGAGATTTGTACTAAGTCAAAGGAGTAAAGGCGCGACTTGGGCGAAAATTCCCGACTGGAATCTAAAAGGTCGTTTTAAACGACTGCCGGAGAAAGTAAAAACAGGAAAGAGAACTAAGCGTGGAAAACAAAAGAATAAAGCAGGAAAACGATAGTTACGCCACGGAATGGGATGCTCTGCGTGCAGGGATGTTGGTCATCGCAAGAGAAGTTGAAGTAGATTCTGAAAAGGGTGATCCAGTAGAGCCGGGGGCTAAATTTGTAATAGAAAAAGTTCAATTTAAGACATATCCATTTCATAAATGGATTATACACTATTTGCCAGCAGTGGATAACTGGCCGTGTAAGAAATGCCAAGCAAGATTAGATAAGGAAAATTAATGAGAATCTTAATTGCTCACGGTTATGGAATGTCGTGGGATCCGGATTCACCACACGGCGGCGCTGAAGAATTTACTATACAACTTGCAACAAGATTAGTACAGTATAATGGGAACCAGGTTACTGTGGTTAGAAATCCACTCAATTTAGTTAATGTTCGGGCAGGCGTTTATTGGATTGGACCTGGTAGTTGGATAAAAACACAAGAGTACGATGTACTAATTTCTGTTAAAGATTTTGATGCTATTCGCCAAGTAAAAGCCACTAAGAAGATTTTAGTATATCCGCAATTTTTTGTAGCACCCTCCAACATAAATAAATTAGTTGACCTGCATTGTGTTATGACTGAAGCCCAGAAAGATTTGCTTATGGGTAAGGGGATTGAAGAACATCGAATAGTTGTCACACCGAATTGCTATGATTCAGAAACATTAGATTATAACTATGGATTAGAACGAGATACATATCAAGTAATGTTTGCCGGAGCTACAGTACTGAAAAAAGGTATTGATTTGCTCCTGATAGCCTGGAAGGAAATACTTGATTACGAACCTGAAGCTAATTTAGTCATCGTTGGATCCGCGAGTCTCTGGGGACAAGCCAATAAGGAAATTGAAGGATATGGAGTTCACGAGTTACCAGAAAGAGTTACATATAAAGGATTCATATCTAAAGACGATGTATTTACCACGATGTGGGAATCCGGAATGTTTGTGCATCCATCCATAAATGACTGCGCCCCAACTACTGTGATTGAGGCACAGGCGGCAGGGTGTTATGTCGTGGCAAGCAGAGTAGGTGGAGTACCAGAATATATGGCAGGCGGCGCAATGTTTGAACCAGGGAATCTGTCCGAGTTAGTGAAATCATTAAAATTTTATTTCGCGAATATAGCTGTATGCCAAGAGAAGGCTAAACGAGGACAGAAGATAGTTGAAGAAATGTATCGTTGGAGAGATAGAATATGGGATTGGAGTCAATTAATTCAAGTGCCGTATGAGAAACGAATTAAGTGAACGCACATATTTAGAAGGAGTGTATGAACCAGACCATATGGGTTGAGCTATTGCTGGATAAAGATAATGAGAAGTTCCTTCAAGACTATCTAATGAATATAGTAGGATATGCCTTCGGGTTAGTATGTATCGGACATCGAATTACACCAGCGGCACTGAAGATATTGAAACAGGCACCATTACCCGTCGTGTTACACGAGTATCGTGACGAATTTCATGAAGGATTGATGCGTAGTAAAGCTTTGGAGTTAGCTAAAGAACAGAAAGCTGACTATATTCTTATTCAAGATGCAGATGAACAGATGAGTGAACAATTTTGTAAAGAGATTGTAGAGTACCTTTCACAACCAAATCCACCAAATTGTATTACTTGTCCTTGGGTAAACTTCTGGAATACTAAAAATAAAGTTCGAGTAGATGGATATTGGTTCCCTGAATGGCGGAGACGTATTAAAGTTATGAAGACAGATAAGGTTTTGAGACGTCCAATGGGCAAAGTTCACTATGGGCCGGTCATAGAAGAAGGTAATAAATTTGACTCAAAGTGGTTTTGTAAACACTACGGGTATATGTATGAAATGGACAGAATACGGAAAAATGGTCGCTGGCAAGATTCTGGTATTAAGTTTTTCGCTGATTATTCTTACCACGTTGGTGGCGTTCCCGTCCTTATGGACTGGATTGAAGAAGAAACATACGAAAACTTTTTATCACGAGCAAAGGCGACACTGAATGGATAAACCATCCATTTTATTTTTAATAGATAATACTACTATCTATTCGCATGGTAAAATAATATCATGTGCGTTTACTCAATTAGGATATCGTACTCGAGTACTTGATTTTAATTCTAAATGGAGTATGATTGAGGATACAATTAAAACATTTAAGCCAGATGTAGTTTTTAGTATTGGTGTCCGGCATACGTGGATGAGTAAGCGGATAAAAGATACTGGATGTAAATTAGTATACTGGTATCCAGATGCGTATTTTATATTTGATAATAGAACCCGAGATGGAATTTTGGAAGTATTGACTAACTGTGATAAATTTATTACTACAATGAGAGGACATGTAGAAGCGGCTAAAAATATTACTAATAAAGTAGTATGGATTCCAGCATTCTTCTCATATGATTACTATACACTTACAGGTAATAGGCCAGACCATCCGGCGATTGATATTTGTTTTATAGGTAATAAGCATAGCGCCTCACCGCAACGAGCGCCGTATATGGAGACAATACGTAAATTAATTCCCGCTAATATTTGGTGGATTGGACACGGGGGATGGTATAAACCCATCTTGAATGGTCCTAAGGTTGCCCAGATTTTACAAGAATCAAAGATAGGACTAAATTTTATATCCGGAGGTCCCTTGAATTGTGACTTACAACATTCAGTGAGAATTTTTACCGTAATGGGTTGTGGTGCAATGCTATTGACGGAACGTATTCCAAATATGGATGATTTGTTTATTGATGGGATCCATTTAGTGCAGTTCGATGGGGTGACTGATTTAGTGGATAAGTCTGTGTATTATTTACATAATACTGATGCACGAGAAAAAATAGCAAAAGTAGGACAGAAGTTAGTATTGCAGAAACATACATTGAAGAATAGACTAATTGAATTTGAAAAAGTTATTAATGAGATAGTCTGTGTTAAAGCTTAATCTTGGATGCGGCAGTGAAGAGATATTATCCGGATACATCAATGTTGATATTCGACCAGTGCATACAGCAGTGAGAATAGATGATATTATTTATCTTTCAACCTTTGAATCTAATATAGTAGATGAAGTTCGGGCGAGCCATTGTATTGAGCATATTCCAGTTGAACATATTCAGACTGCAGTTAATAATTGGGCCCGAGTATTAAAACCAAGTGGGGTGCTATTTGTGTATTGCCCAGACGGCCATTTGATCGCCCAGGACTTAATAGACAGTAGAATTAATATTAGAGATTTTTCTTACTATATTTTTGGTGCCCAGACATATAATGAAAATTTGCATAGGGCCGCATTTGATTATGAGCGGTTAGTAGATGTCGTCCAAAAAGCAGGATTAACTGTAATTGGTCCCGCGAAACGTCCTAAATGTTATAGATATGAACTCGGGATTCACTGCATAAAATGAAAGTTGGAATTGTTGGCTACGCCAATACCAGCGGACTGGGACAGCTGATTTTTAATTTGAAAGAAATGATATCAGAAATTGCCGGGCAGTTTATTGTAAGTCATAAAGTGAAAGATAGAGAAGTGAATTACTATCCAGCCGAATATGATTATAGGTCCCCATATTCCTGTGCATTTCATTCGGATGACTTTATGACTTGGTTTAATTCATTTAAACCCGGTGTAATAATTTTACTCGAGACCCCTTTTAATTGGGAGATTATTCCAATATTAAAAAAAGAAGGGTGTAAGATAGTATTTATGCCGATGCTTGATTCTGTACCTCTGTCGAGAATTACTCATAGTAGTTTAATCGATTGCTGGATTGTGTGTAATCAATGGTCTAAGGATTTACTTAATAATTTAGAAAATGTTTTTTTAGTGGGAGCACCAATTAATACTAAAAAGTTTTACTATAAAACTCGAGGACTTGGCAGTGGATTATTATTACATCATGCCGGATATGCGGGTACGCGCGGGCGTAAGGGAACACAGGAGATACTGACGGCATTTGAATATATGAAGAAAATGCCAGAATATAAAGACGTTCGATTAAAGTTGTATTCCCAAACACCATTGAAGATTGATAATAAAGATATAGACTATCATATCGGAGACGAACCGAATCAAATAACAATGTTTGAAGAAGGAGATGTATTTTTAGCGCCATCAAAAAGAGAAGGGGTAGGAATGCATATTTTAGAAGCGATGGCATCTGGATTTCCAGTTTTAACGACTAATTATCCACCAATGAATGAGTATGTAAATTGTCCGAGACTGTTAGTTAATGCAAATATTACGATTAATAATATGAGTATAGATATTGCAGAATTATCAACTAAGATGGGGTCCGCCGCACTATCATCTTTGTCTCTAATTGGAGAATATAATCGAAAGAGGATTGAAAAGTTTTGGTCTTATGATGCTGTGAGACCTGTGTATAAAATGATACTGGAGAGCTTAGTTTAATAAGATGAAATTTGAAAAGTTGATATTACCATTTGCACCTGATGTATATTGGACTCGGGGATACTCTCACGCTATATCGAAACTTTCCGATAAGATTTCCTGTAGTGATTCGCAAGCAGAGTTACTATACAATCTGGCGTTACAATTACCTTTTCGTTCAGTGATAGTCGCACTGGGTATATGGACTGGAAAGTCGACTATTGCAATGGGAGAAGCTGCCAAAGAAAAAAGCCATCGCATATATGCAGTTGACCATTTTATGGGGAGTCCCTCTGATGAGACTAAAGACTTGTCCCAACAGAGAGATATTGCTTCCGAATTTCAGGCCAATGTTGATAAATTTGGACTAGGACATTGGATTAGTACTATTCATTTTCCCTTTAATGAACTACTCTCTTGTTGGACAATTCCGATTGATTTAATTTTTATCGATGGAGACCACGAGTATGCCAGTGTAAATAATGATATAAATGGATGGGCGGGATGGGTTAAAGTAGGCGGGATAATAGCGGGACACGACTACGATATTCCGGGAGTAGAGCAAGCAGTTAAAGAAAGTTTCTCAGAGTTTACGGTAGAAGATAATATCTGGATTGCTAAACGAGTGTATGACCAAAAGGTATGATGTATAATTTTTCAGTAGTGATTCCAACATATAATAGACCACACACTTTACTTCGAGCGATAGGTTCGGTATTATCCTGCGATAAACCACCAGACTCCGAGATTGAAGTGATTGTAGTTAATGATGGCGGAAACTGGGTAGATATCGGAGGTATGACTAAAGGAAATGTAACTATTATTAATTCCCTTTCTAATATTGGAATATCAGCCGCACGGAATGTTGGGGTGCAAGAAGCTAAACATTCGTGGATTTGTGTATTGGACGATGATGACTGGTATCAACCAAACTATTTTAAGTTGTTAAAGAAAGCAATTATCGAACAAAGTGATAAAGAATTTTTCTATACAGCCTTCTGGGACTGGAACTGCGGAGATGAGATATACTGTTATTTTAGACAAGCACAGTCCTTTCAGCCAGAGAAATTATCAAGAGCGATATATCGAAAGGATTTTATAGGCGCATCAACGATGAGTTTTACTAAACATGCGTGGCAGAGCGTAGGCGGATTTGATGCGGACTTACGATGCAACGAAGATTGGGACTATAAGATTAAAATGTGTAAGATGTTCGGGGCTGGAATTGTAGAGACAGCAGTAGTGAATATTACTACTCATGAAAATGGGATATATAAACAGTGTGTGAAGTCTGGTCTGGCAAAGCAGACAGAGCGCATTGTGAAAGAAAGATATAAGGAATTGGCAGAATGACTACGATTATAATATGTGTATTCGGTAGGTCAGAACTAACTCGAAAGTCCCTGCAATCACTGATTGATAATACCGATGGATCCAGATATCGTCTGATTATAGTAGATAATGGTTCTGGTCCTCAGACACAACAAGTTTTACGAGACTTTCAAAACCGTATCAATTTATTGATCCTGTCCAGCCAGAATCACGGGAAACCATATGCGTGGAATCTGGGATTCCAAGCGGCAGAGACTAATTGTATTTTTCATTCAATATCGCCATCCGAGATTTATGTGTTTGCAGATAACGATGTCGACTACAAAAAAGATTGGCTAAATAAGATGGAGAGAGTATATGAAAGACTAAGACAGAGGAAAGAAAAAATTGGGATAATGTCAGGATTCGCATCACGGGGTGCCAAGATATTACGAGAAGAATTACTGCATTTTACTAAGGATGGACAGTCGTTGATTGATGATGCCAGCAATATACTGGCCCCAACGACTGATAGGATAGAGACTATAAAAGTGCAAATGGTAAAGTATCCGGCCGGATGTAACTTTATGATTGGCCGAGACATACTACTAAATGAAGGACTGTTTAATACTGATAGACTAATTCGAGCCGTGGATACGGAGTATGCTAAATTCCTGACCTTGAAAGGGTATAGGCATTTTATAGTGCCAGGAATGGTTAATCATCTGGGAGAACATCAACGCACTTGGAAGATAGGTGCCCAGAATGAAGTGACTTTATATAACTGAAGATTCTCAAATAGACGATAACTTATTGTATAAGAAAGGAATGGGGTAGAGTATGGGTAAGACTTTTAAAGACCGTAAGGAGTTTAAGAAAAAAGTAAAACAAAAGGAGACTAACGAGAGGGATAAAAAACCAAGCCGATTCGATTGGCGCAGAGTAGTATCTGATGAAGACAGTATAGATTTAGACGATGTTGACGATAACCAGATAAACGAAGGAGATTCAAATGCATGAACCGAAAGAACCAATCCAGAAATTAATAGTAGAGGAAGTGGGCGACTCAAATATGGAAAACCGTAAATTTAAGGTGCTCTCCTGCACTAACTACTTTCCTCCTCAAGAGATATTCACATTGCAGGAACTGAAAGACATATTTTCTAATGGTGTCCAATTGCAGATGAAGTATAGGAATTCTAAAGGGCTGATATAAGAACGGAGGCTGTATGTTTAGAAAGTTAGCGAGAGTCATAGGACTATTTGCCTTGTTGTGCTTAGGGTGCGCGAATACATCCTGCGATACTTTTAAAGAACGGATAACGATGAAAAATCCGGATATTAAAAAAGTATACGTTGTTCACATCACGGGTAGAATATCAACAGAATGGATTCGTAGAGCAGACAGTGCTTTACGAATAGCTAATGGGGATCCCGTAATTTTCCATATTAACTCGCCGGGCGGCGGAGCATCAGAGAGCTTCCTGACAGAACACGGACTTTCACTGTTAAGGAAGAAGTATATGTCGCCAGTATATGTGTACTCAGATTACGGAATTTACTCCGGAGGATATCTAGCGGCACTTCCACTGGGCAAGATAGTTATCGCACCGGCCGGTGGGGTAGGATCCATTGGTGTAATTAGTGAGGTTGATATAATCGTAAAGTCAGATTCTATGCGGGGAATTAAACGTATTCTATTTCGTTCAGGTAAGATGAAATGGGTAGAAGCTGGGTATTATGAATTGACACCCGAACAGACTAAGTACCTACAGAGTATCGTCGATAATGTGTACTCAATGTTTATAGATAGGATTATTGTGAATCGTCACGACGCTGTCTTTAGAGCAGTGGCTAACAGATTACATAAACAACCATCAATTGCACAAGTAGACTCTGTATTACGAGTTGTTTGTGATGGACGGGAATACGCACCAACCCAAGCACTTGCACTTGGACTAATAGACGGGGTTGCATATTTTGACGAGTTGTTAGAAGTAGTCAAGTATGAGAATATAATTCCGAGTGCAATGGTAGTCGATATTTATTAGAAAGGGCGAGGATATGTCTATTTGGATTCTTTACCACAGAAACTGCCCGGACGGTTTTACAGCCGCTTGGGTTGCTAAAAAGGCACTTAAGACAGAGGACGATTTCGGATTTGTAAAATTTAAAGCTATGTCTTATGGTGATGATGTCCCTTCACAGATAGAAGATGGGGATAGGGTGTATATACTGGATTTTTCATTCGCCAGAGATGTGATTGATAAATTAGCTAAACGTTGTAGTGTTAAGATTTTAGACCATCATCAAACATCAGAGAAGATACTTAAAGGACTGCCATATGCATTTTTTGATTCTAAAAAATCAGGAGCAATGATGACTTGGGATTACTTTTTCCCCGGAACTGAACCACCTCAGATTGTTAAGTATGCACAAGATAGAGATCTGTGGACTTGGGAGTTGAATGAGAGTAGAGCGATATCGGCCGCGATGCGCCTGTATGATTATGAGTTCGCTAAGTGGGATACTATTCACTGGAAGTTAAATAACGACTTTAGTGGAATGGTGCGAGATGGAGAAGTGGCACTTTTGCTAACACATCAAACCGTATCAATGATGATTAAGAATTGTCTTTGGGCGAAGATTGGAGATTATATGGTGCCAGCAGTAAACTCAGCCTGCTTTATGAGTGAGGTGGGTAATCGACTTTTAGATGAATATCCGGATGCACCCTTCTCAGCATACTTTTTTCTGACCGGTAAGGGACAGGAACACTGGGGCTTGCGAGCGGACGGGAAAGTAAACGTTGCACAGGTGGCGGAGAGATATGGGGGCGGTGGACATAAGAACGCGGCCGCATTTATAGTTGGGTGTAATACGATTGATGTGTATTCGTCCGAAGAGATGCAAGAGTTTGCATAGTAAGTAGGGATTGCAATTTGCATAAAATATTGCAATTTGCAAAGGGTTTAGTTTTCGATGGCGTGTAAGTCATTGCCCCGGTGATGGGCAGAACTGGCACGCCATCTGCATTCTGTAAGGGGTGAAAGGAAGGTGTCAAATGAAAGAGCTGACTATAGAAGAAATCGTCGAGATTGACGTCATACTTAAAGAAAAGAAAATGGCTGACTTTCTGGACGAGGAGTTCCGGATCCGGATTTCACCGGAAATGGCAATGAGGATTGGGATTGATACTGCCAGGGCAATCTATATGCAGGGTGTATGGGCTGGGGTCCGGGTGGCCAAAAGGATGAAATAACAAATAAAGAAAAATTGGATTCAGGCAATAAAGTATGGGAATAATCGCATAGTTTTTGCACAGTCATAGGTGTAACTTGTTGTGTCCCTTAGGGCAGTGATTGGCACGGGTATTGCAGTAGTATAGGGTAGAGAAAGGAAGGTTGATATGGCAGGCATAACAGAAAAGCAATGCAGTCCAAATACCGGATGTGGGCAGACCAAGCCCATTAGCGCATTCTTCCGGTCATCCAAAAGTCCGGACGGGTGGTATTATAAATGCACGGCGTGTCATAAGGCCGGTGTCGGTAGCCGTGGTCCGCGGAAGGCAAAGGCCAAGATTCAAAAGGTGAAACTGGAAGGGCTGTCTGGATTGCAGAAACAGATTGCTACGGAATTGGTGGAAGGTACTAAAGATTACGGGATCCCACCGATGCCTACGGAGTGGACGTTAGAAACCATTCAGAGGTATGTGCGTAATCTGATGATTCAGGAAAGGGCGCAGGGTGGTGCATTTCATCCGTTTACTAAACTGTCCATGATCGAGTGGAAAAAACGGCTGGTAGATAAGGTCGGCAAGGATGAGGCCGACAAGTTTATCAGCGAGGTGCAGGCTGGGCTGGAAGTGGCACAGGAACCAGTACCGGTAGTCGTTAGTCCAGTGGTGGGCAAGCACTCAGTAAAACGTAAAGGATTTAAACAGTAAACCAGAAAGGGTGGACTGAAATGAAACCGTGGACAAAAGAAGACTTCGATCGGGCCGGGTATAACGAAGGTACGCCAGTTGTAGTGCATCCAGAGAACGTGATTGTGGTACCCGAACCAGTTCTGGAAGGACAGGACTTGGTGCAGGGGGCAGTCGAAGTGTCGTTTGAGGATTTTGAACTGGAAGGTCGTAAGATGCAGTGGCGCGTAGAAAGGCACAGGTATTAAGATGAAAAAAGAACGGCAGTGGAAGACGTATAGGATTACGATTGAAGAGCAACTGAATCAGGTCAGTAAGACTGGCTGGCGGGTCCGGGCAAAACGATATGTATATACTAATGGGGGGTGGGTATCAGCAATTTATGAGGCATTCACCCTAACTAAGTATATTCTCTTAGACCAACTCAAAAAGAAAGGATGACTGAATGGGTATGAGAAAGGCAGGGATAGGCGACGTGAAAACGATGCAAGGTGCCGCACAGTCGCTTCTCACAGGTATCAAGCAGAAGATGGGCATCTTAACTACGTGCAAGCATAATTCAGTTAATTGGGTAATCACAACGGAAAGAGTCATCTGCGTGGACTGTGAACGGTCGATGCAGAGGGCATATAAGATGTGCCTAAATGTTGCTAAGCTTCTTTGGGTCCTTTTATTTTTGGTGAGTGGATGCACCAAACGGATTACTAACGTGATGTGTAATCCACAGGAAGTGTTCACGGTTGTAGCCTCACTGCCATCCGATTCATTGACGGATGCGGCACCGGGACTTCAGACCGCAATCAATTCCTTGCCAGCGACTGGTGGTGAAGTTCGGATTGAAGATGGGGTGCATTTAATTGCCAGCAACTGGTCAGTGAATAAATCCAATGTATCACTACGTGGAACCAGTATGTTTACTTGCGTACTGAAAGTAGCGGATAGCTCTAATCTGAATGCTGTCAATATTGCGAATCACAACCGGAACATTGAGCTCAGTGAGTTTCAAATAAATGGTAATAAAAATACACAATCAAGTATCTGGTGTGTAGGTGTGAATGCAAACGGTAACGATATTTATGGTGTCAAGACCAAATATTTGTGGATTAGGAATACTAAAAACGCAGGTATTATCTTCGCTAATGGTGCATCAGATGGGGAAGTGTATCGGTGTAGGATTGATTCAACTGGACCGACTGGGAATACAAGCGTAAATACAGGTTTTGGTGTTCACATTATATCCGGATGTAAGAATATCTGGGTGCAGGAAAATACATTTACTGGCACATCAGCTACGGCCTGCGTGAGGGTGAATAATGGGTGCAGAGTAATTCGCATTCTGGATAATGGATTTTATAATAATGACCATTCAGGATACGCAGACCGTCGGGCAGTATTTGTGGATGGCCCCTTAACACGTTGCTGGGATGTGATTGTGTCAGGTTCCAAGATTAAAGGGATGGACGAGAATGGTCTCTTCTTGAATGATATCGATGGGCTGACTGCAGATGATAACGATATAGATAGTACCGGGTATAACGGTATAGAAGTGAATGGTTCTACAGATATAAAGTTGCGCCGCAATGATATGAACAGGTGTCGTGGGGAAGGAATGTCCTTGAACCAGAATAAGGGCGCACTGTTAGAACAGAATACGAACATCAACTGCGGCAAGCGCGGGATCCACGTGTACGCGGCAGGGAATGATTCAACAACGGATATCGTACTGAACGATAATCATTGTTATAGTAATAGCGACAGCATACTGAACACATGGCACGGGATTGAGATTGGTGTGTCATATCCGGCCATAGCGCGTCGAATAACGGCAACTAATAATGATTGCGTAGACCAGGGGATTGTGAAGTCCCAGAAGTATGGGATGCAGATTACGAACGACGTTGATTACTATATACTGAAGGATAATATCCTGAATCCGAATGCGACGGGTGGGTTGAATGACGGTGGTTACGGAACGCATAAAACGGTTGAGGGGAATCAGTAATGACTCAGGCACAGGCACTGCAGAAGTTAGAAGATATGTCGGACGAGGACTTTATGTCATTCCTAAATAATCTTCCTATGAGGGTTCAGTTGTGTGTTAAAGGTGGATTGGTGGACTGGAGAGAGGTCTTACCAGGATGGTATATCAAACAAAGAAAGGAAGGTAAAGTAAAATGAAACTGATTTATGAATGCGGAGATAAGGTTAAGATTGAAAAGAATCATTCGCACTGGGCCGGTCGAGAGGGGTATATTACCCAGATTTTACAGAGAGCCGGAAATGAAACCGAATATTCTGTAAAATTGGATGATGTTATTCTAAAGTTGACATTCTACAAATGGGACTTTGAAAATGATAGTCCGAACAGAGGGGGATATCAGGCGAAGTTTTACCACATTGATGTGTACCGGTGTATTCGGACTGAACTGAAATCCTCTAAATATCTTCTGGACTCCATCTTCTTGAATAAGAAGCTGGAAGCCACCAGTGAGCGCGCAGAAAACTCGATTGAATTCCGGGTGAATAACAGTATCTACGGAATTGAATTCGAAGAAGTGAAGTAGTATGTCAGAACAGAAAAACATAAATATGTTGGCGAATGCACTCGGTAAAATACGAGAGGCCTGTGCCGAGCTTGAGAAATTAGCTAAGACGGACTTTCAATTGATTGATGTATCACTGACTGAGACATATGAAGTGACTAATGCACTATCATATTGTGTTGCAGTTTTACGTAGGGATAGGGTAACGATTACACCCGGCACACTCGGTAACACATTTATTAGACCAGAAAAGAAAGCACCAGAAGATAAGACAAAGGTTTACGGTGGTCCGGCTTGGGTGAAGGGTCAACACTATCGCGCCATAGTTCGGGTGAGATTCGATAAACAGGCAGTAGACGCACTTAAACCATATCAAGTACGAGCATACTACTTTAAGAAGTATTATGCAAAGACCGGTAATGAAAAGGAACTGGAAATTGCTAAAGAGATTGGACAAGTGTACGTGTCAAAGTATACCCATAGCGGAGAAGGGGATTATATAAAAGTGCAAGTAGTTGATACAGACCCGGCTTGGCAGAGCGGACAAGAACCATATACGGAAGGTGATTCGAAATGAACGGTAGATGTGGCTGGTGTTATGCAGATGAAGAAGATGTGCGGATGGTGCAGTTGACTCATAGCACACGGTCAGGCATCTGGCAGGAACATAAACCGGTAGGCAAGGACTGTCGTGTGCATCTACGTGGATTTTTTCGCTATGTGAGAAAGGTAAAAGTGACCAAATGAAAAAGGTAAGAGAATGTCCGGGATGTCATCAGCCATCGCGGCGTATGATGACTCATTCACCAAGAGGCGAAAAATTGCAGTGCAAGATATGCTCTAAATGCTGGTGCAAGGTTTATAATGTACCAGCACACTATAAGATAGCAGGTCAATCTAAAGCGATGCTGAAACTAGAAGGCATCTCGAAAGGATAAGATATGCGTAGGTGGTGGATGATACAGGTACTTGACCATATTGGATTTAAGAAGTACGTAACCAATCTGGTGAAGCGAACTAACTGTTATGAAGTTGGATTCAGTGGCCACGGGAAATCCGGACTGGATGACATACTAATTAAAGAACATCAACTGAAACCACTGAATAAATTCGAGAAGTGGCTGATGGCGAGATATATTATTGAGATTAAAAAGTTCCACGCTAAAGTATGGCAGGAAGTATGCTTAGAAGTACTTGGCGAGGATCCGGAGGATTGGTATTAAAATGGAAGTCGGACGTGTCGAGATACGAATTGAACCAAATGTCAGCAAGACTAAACTGAAGTTTATACTGACCATCTACGAAGGCAAGATAGACGTTTCATATGAATCCGGAGTTCACCATAAGCGAATACTGCTAACTGGACAGCATATCATCTACGAGGGTGCAGAGAGCCAACAATGGGTAGAGTACTGGTAGAGATTGCTAAATTAATTAGGGAGAGTTAAGATGGAGACTAATCAGGGTATGGCGATAGCGGTTGATATGGCAAAGAAGAAAGGATTGATGCGGGTCCGTAGAGAGACATTGATTGGATTTAAGAGATGGTTAAAGAGTAAAATGACTACTGTTATAGCCGATACGCAATCAACAGAATTGAAGTTTGACTATGAAGATGTGTTACTGATTGTAGACTTCGCACTGGAACAATCGAAAGATATCAAGCAATATAGAAAGGCACTAGAAGAGAATCTTTACTTGTTTAAAAATAGTTGCGGATTCTTTGGACGAGGTGCCAGCAGAGAAAGGGCGGAGAGAATTTGCAAAGTTTTATATGGTCACGAGGATGTTGGGATGATAAAATGGGGGAAGAATTAGAGTTAGTAGATTCCACTATTCGGTAATCACTAAACGGGTGACTGTAGACCTAAAGAGAGACGATAGGAAGATGATAAAGATACTAAAAGTTGAGGATGGCACCGAAATGAAAGAAACTGAAGTGAAGGGTGTCCTGACTAACTATCAGATACTTTTGGTGCAGAAACAACTCCAGAAAATAGTTGACTGCGAAGGCGGCGAGTTTGAGAAAGGGTGGGATACTGTAACTCTGGTACTGAAAATGGTCGGCGGGATCCCGTTTGATTGCTGGTGTCCAGACTGTATGAAAAAGTTGGCAAATGTCAATGACTTAATTCAGAGACTTATGGCGCTTAATGTTAAGTCGAGAGAAAAACTACTTGCGAAATTCTCCCTGAAAGTTTTGGTTCCAACTAATGGATAAGACTTCTTCTTATAAGTCTATGTGCCATAAAGATTATTCTGTATCATTATTCTGTATGATAGAACGGGAGGGTGACTAAATGGCTTGGAGTGAAGCGGCAAGAGCCGCATCGGCGGCAGTTAGACGACAACGTGGTAAGAAGATTACACCCATGCGACGGAAAGAGCCAGCATATGCTCGAGTAAGCAGGGTGCTGAGAAAGTTGCATCGGGAAAAAACGAAAGCGGACATCCCTTATCCCAATGCAAAAGAAACAAGTCGATTTAGAACTTTGCAAAAAAGGATTCGTAAAGTTAAGAGTTATACAGTCAAAAGGTAAAGATGGCTTGGTCAGATGCGGCACGAGCCGCCAGCGCTCAAGTTAGACGTCAGCGGGGTAAGAAGATTATACCAAAAAGACAAATAAAGAGATCGCTAACTAAAAGGTATACTCCAGTTCAATTGGAACGCATTAAAGCTGGTCGCCCCCATAAGGGTCGTGAAGGTGGGCTAACAAGACGAGAACATAAAAAAGGTATTAATAGATATGTTCAAATTATGCGAGGACAAAGATAATGGCCTGGAGTGATGAAGCGAGAGCGGCGGCGTTAGCTAAAAGAAAGGCGAGTCCTAAAAATCGTCAGAGTAATAGGAAACGGGTGCTAAGTCCATATGGGAATATGAAACGTAAACAGACAGCAGGAATTCTATTCAAACGCAAACAAGCGTATCAAGTAGTGCAAGGGTTAAAGAAACAATTCACTAAAGCTTTAAAGACGGGTAATGAAGCCCGCGTAAGGACATTACGTAAAAGATATCAACGAGTGAAAGATACTGGATTTTATATTAGTCGGGGAGGCAGATAAATGGCTTGGTCAGATGCCGCAAGAGAGGCTTCAGCAAGAGCACGTAAAGGGGGATTTGGTAGATTACGTGCGGCAGTAGATAAAAGACGTAAACAACAATTAGAAGGGAGTAGTGTACTATCCTTAAAAAATATTAATCAACTTAAACGGATTCGTAATCGTCAAGCTCGTCGAATTGAATCTAAAGTTAAAAGTTTACGAGCTAAAGCTACTGGCACATATGCCGGACACCCATCAGATAGACGAGCGCATAGAGCAAACTTAAGACTTCGTAAATTACAAAGCTCTAAATCAGGAAGTATGGCTGGAGTTAATTGGCATATAAATAGAGGTGGACGGTAATGGCTTGGACAGACGAAGCCCGTAGAGCATCTGCTTTAGCAAGAATTAATCGCGGACCTAAACGTGCTAAATATGAACGTGTTATCCGTAAAGTTGATAGGGCGATTAAGAATGACCGTCAAACTATTAATAATATGCAAAAAGTTATTGCTGGAATGCGGAAGGTTAGACCGGCGATAAGGGAAGTTCAGAAAGCACAGAAACAGTTAGGTAAATATTCTAAACGGTTCCAAATAAATAAAAAGAGGGCATTGAGAGTGAGACTACGATATCCCGGTTTTTCAGGTTATAAAGGAATTGATATAGCTAAAGGAGGCAGATAAATGGCTTGGTCAGATGCGGCACGAGAGGCCTCAGCAAGAGCACGTAGAGGAAACAGACGGATTAACCCTACTGTAGCAGTAAGTAGAAGTAAAGGGATTTCGTAAGCTTCCGAAGGACAAAGAGAGGTAACTATAACTGGACGCCGTTCCTGGAAGGCAAAGATATACCATCCGGGGAAGGGGTCACTGAAAAGACTTAGAAAACTTATTAGAGCAAGTAAAAAGAGTGGAAATGTCAAAAATGAGACACGGAGACCGCTGCGATACACAAAAGGAGCTACTAAATTACATACATTTTTTCTAATTAAAGGTGGTCGTTAAAAAGTGGTATCAGAAAGAGTAAAAGATACCGAACATTATATTATTAGAGGTGGACGATAATGGCTTGGGGACCTGAGGCAAGAGCGGCTAGTGCTTTGGCTAGACGAACGAGCAGAGGATTTGCAAAATTAAATAGACAGAAACGTTTAACTCTTAAACATGCATCCAAATTGACAATGTTACATAAGAAGCTTTCTGGCATAGGTAATGTAATAGGTAAAAATCATCCTATGTATAAGATCGCCCAAAAACGGTCAGCAAGAGTGTTTCGTAAATTACAATCACTGAAAAGTAAACGTCCAGAATATTTTGTGAGTAGAGGTGGACGGTAATGGCTTGGTCAGATGCGGCACGAGCCGCCAGCGCTCAAGTTAGACGTCAGAGAGGTAAGACTCTAACTGGATCTAAATTAACACCGGCAGGTGCTAAACCATTACAGAAACAGTTAGCGCGACTACGCGTCACAAGACAATCCCAGCGGAGAAACGCATTAGCAGATTTTAGGCTTAAACATGTCACCAAAACTTCACCCGGAATGCGAAAAATATCATTTGCTGAACGCAGGAAATTTTTGAGAGGATATAGAGGGACTAAAGAGAAAATAAGTAAAACATTGAAACGATTGAGATTCGTTAGAAATGCATCTAAGAGAGGGGGCAGATAGTATGAAGGGACGACCAATTAAATCATTTACCGGAGCGCAATCAAATGTTCCATTAGCCGCCGCAGGTGAAAAGTTTTTGTTATATGGTTTTACATATGTTGGTACTGGAACCGGAAATTTAGCGGGATTAAACGATACGTTTTATTTCGCATCATCTACAGCAGGTGATATGAGATCGGAAAATTTTGAGGAACCTATTGAATTAATTGGTCCCGTTCTTTTAACTATAACTACAGGGGGTAATTTAACTCTTGTGGGTAAAGTACTTAAGGAGATTGCGACTGGTAAGATAGGAACAAACTGAGGATTAGTAATGAATGGGAAGGATATAAAATCACTGGAAGAACTGGTAGGACATTTTATCGAGTTTAAAGAAACAGTGAAAGAAAGATTAGATAGGATTGAAAAGAAGGCAGATAAAGCGGCAAATTTAGCAGAGTCAATAGCTACGACTGTTAAATCAGATATGCAAACCCTGAAAGATAGTATTAACTCTACAGAGACTGAATTAAAAAATCAAGGAAAGACATTTACCATATTAGCACAGATTCCTAAAGTCGCACGTATTATCATATCAATCTTCGTTGCATTCGGCGGATTGGCTGTGGTAGCATTCCTCATTAATAATTGGAGTAAAATAATCTTCTGGTTTAAAGGTAAGCTTGGAGCTGGGGGTCTATAAATGGAACTGATGAACAATGTAATAAAGGCCAAAGAATCCTTTAAACGACTGGAGTTACATAAATCTATCAGAGAAAACTACAAGAGTAGGAAGTTTATTTCCTTCTGCGTAGTCTGGTCCTTCGGAAGCTTGATGTTTTATATGAAAGCGATGACCGCCGCTGAATGGATCGGATTCTCCGAATGGCTATTAGGTATATTTTTCTTTTTCAATATCGCCGACAAATCGGGGTTACTGGGGATGATTAAGAAACAGGATAGCGATACTGAGAGATTGAAATGAAGTCTATAATTCAGATAGAAAAAGATAGGGAGTATCAACGACTTTATAAAATAAAGAAGTCTATAATTCAGATAGAAAAAGATAGGGAGTATCAACGACTTTATAAAATAAAGAATAGAGATAAGATTAATAGTCAAGTCCAAGCGTGGGTTAAAAATCATCCTGACTATTATCCCGAATATAGGTGTCAGTATAAGTACCAAATATCATTTAAAGATAAACAAGATATGCTGATTAACCAGAATTCTGAATGTGCTATCTGTAGACAATTACTACAGATAGATAAAGCGTTTATTGACCATGACCACAAATCAAGTAAGATACGAGGATTACTGTGTTATAATTGTAATATGGGGATAGGTCATTTACATGATTCTATAGTTGTTCTTGAACAAGCTATTGAATATCTAAAAATATATGCTACGGATACTTCTACAACGACTAAAGATAAAAGGTAATTCCGCATACATAAAAGTGGATCCAACCGGTTTTGTGGTGCCAGAGAAGGCGCTGCTTTATCCACCGGCCGCAAAAGCATTCAATCAATACTTAGATTGGATGGCCGCAGAAAGAGAACTACACCCATTGGTAAATGACTGCTTTCGTAGTCCACAGGAGCAGATTGAAATTAAGAAAAAGAAACCGACTCTGGCATACTTGCCCGGTCAATCAGGTCACAATTGGGGGATCTCTGTAGATTTATCTACGGCATTACTACGGCAAGAGGCGACTAAGAATGGGATTAAATATGCGACTATGAGAGAAGACTTAGCACGCTTCGGGTGGACACCATCACCTAAAGAGGCGTGGCATTTTAATTTTCTAGAAGGACGCGCTGGAATTCAGGATTGGGTATCCTTTAAATACGGGACGGCCTGGGACGGTGCAGATGATTTACCGGCGCATGATCTTCAACAGGCATTGCAGAAGTTAGGATACTATAATTTCGATACTATTAAAGCTGTTCAAGCATTCCAGAAAGACTATATGTTAGATATCGACGGTAAGGTCGGTCCTAACACCCGTAAGGTTTTACTAATAGCTACGGCAGAACTCTCTATCATTTCCTAAGCTCTAACATACTATATTTTTAATTATTCTAAATTAGACATCGTTTCCTAAGTTATACTTCCTATTTTTACCAGAATCCTAAACGGGACTCTGTATATAGTTATGACAATCACTTAAATAACCCATGAGGAGGCTTTATGTCACAGACAAAAACTGAAGACGAATTGAAGAAAGAGGCGGAGGAAAAAGCACAGGAAGAGGCGAAGGCTAAAGCCGAGGCTGAAAAGAAAGCTAAGGATGAGGCAGACGCGAAGGCTAAAGCAGAGGCAGAGGAAAAAGCTAAAGCAGAAGCCGAGGTTAAGAAACAGCTTGATGATTTAGTTAAGCGTGGAATTTTGAAGAAAGAGGGCGGGGTATTAGTTGAGGCGAAGTTTGACCCAACTTTGACACCAGCCTACAAAGAGTTAAACACAACGGTAGTTCAGAAAATAAGCGCCGCAACAGATAGAGTTGCACAACTCGAGAAAGAGTTGGAAAAGACTTCAAATGTCCTTAAATCAAAAGAGGATATGGAAGCGGCAGACAAACAGCGGATGACCGAGGAGTTGAGTAAATTGAAAAGTGACTTGACGATTGAAAATCAAAAGGCTCGCGAAGCCGGGATTCAATTGCTGAAGACGCAAACTGCGGTAAAAAAGGGATTGCCCTTTAACTTCTTGGCGTATGTAACTGGAGAGACGGCCGAGGCGATTGAGGCCTCAGTTGAGAAAGTAATGGGAGATTTCGCTCTTCAAGCGAATAAATTTACTAAAGAACAGTTACAAGCCGCAGAGGCCGCGGCCGCAGAGAAGGCAAGCAAGGAGACCGAGGAGAAACTAAAACCTCGGGGTAAATCAACCCAGAATGCCGCTGAACCGGGACATATCTTTACTCGCGAAGAGATTAGAAGAATGACCTCGGCTGAATTTGCTGCAAACCGAGTCGATATCCTGCGCCAACAGAGCGAAGGATTAATAAAATAAACGGAGGATTAGACTATGCCCAGTTCATTAGGTAGTCAGAATTTAGCACCCAACATTGCGGAAGCTTTTGGTAAACTTGTACCAGAAGTGTTTTCGCAGGAAATCGAGTTGAAGACTCGGGAATTGGGGTTTACCCGATTTCGGGATTTTGTAGTTTTGAAAGAGGATCTGCAGAAAGATCCAGGGAATTCTCTTCACATTCCTAAAGTAGCTGAATTGCGTGGTGCGCAGAGCCTCGGTCAGACTAAAATTCTGGCTGGGTCCGGTCAAGCTATTAACACTGGCTTTTTGACCCTGACTCCGACTGAATTTGGTGATGAGATTCAAATCACCCAGTATGCTGGCCTTGTATCGCCATCTGATTTGGTAGATATGGCACGTGAACTGTTAGCCCGTCAGGCTCTGAAGTCTGAAAATTTTACAGTTCGTGACGTTATGTTCGGAGCTTCCGCTAACCGGCGTTTCGCTGGTGGTGTGGCCGCGAAGACTGACGTTACCGCAGATTTAGACAAGGATGATATCGACGCTGTAGTCGAGAACCTTGAGAACAACGAGTCTTTGAAATGGGCAGGAGAAACCTTTATGGGTTTCATCCATCCGTTTGCGAAAACGGTCATTTTGAATGATGTTGTGAGCGCCGCTGTGTATCAGGCCGCAGTCGGTGGACAGCTGTATGCTGGTGAGATTGGTATGGTAAATAGATGCCGGTTTATCGAATCTTCCTACGTTCCTCAGGATGCATATTCTGCGGCTGGGTTGGCTTCGGCCGGTTCCTCCGGTATTACGATCGCTGATGCCAATGGTTATACTTTGGCTCCGAATCTGTGTCGAGCGGAGACGATTACCTTTACGTATACTGCTTCTGGAGATTCTTGGGCCGTGTCCGGTTCCAAATCCGGAGCGCGTAAAGCCGCTCTTTTTACTTCGACTGATAACCCGAACGATGCTACGAAGAGTCCTGTGGTGGCGAAAGCCGCGTCATATACTGACGGTAACGCAACGACTTATAAAGTGGCGTTGGCTGTGGAAGATGAAGATGGGAATACGATCGGCTACGATGTTGTACTGAACGCTGGCGCTATGACTGGCGCGGCCTCTGATGACACCGCTACATTGCTGATTGTGGTTCATACCTTGACTTCTATTTTCGGTCAGAGACATCTGGCCTTCGGTGTGATTAAGCCAGTTACCTTCTTGGGTGCTGAGGCATTTGACTATGGACGTATCGTGGGCATAGCTTGGAACGCGTTTTGGGCATGCGACTTTCTTCATAAATCATATGGATATGTCATGCAGGCTCTAAGGTAATTGAATAAGGATAATTAAGTAGTTAGTTGTATACATATTGGCCGGGCCGGTTAAACCGGCCCGGCCATTTGTGTTAGAAAGGAGAGATAATATGGATACGAATAAACCAAACCAGAATATAGGTAACGCTAAGAAACATAGAGTATTGGTAGTGAAGGATGAGTCCTTTGAATATGGTCAGACAAAGAAAAACTTTTTTCGCGGACAGTTAATCAATATTGAACATGAACTATATGATAAACTTAAGACAGCGGGGATTATAGTAGACGCTCCGTAGGAGTTTTAAATGCGTGTTTTTGAAGCCAAACAAGGCGATACCATCATTCTGGAAAAGATCTTCGTTCGTAATGACCAGTTAAAGATAGCTTCGTCCGATGTATTAGTTTTTGTATTTGCATTACCAAGCGGATTTGAGCAGGCACCAATAGAAACATACGGAAATTACATAGGAGAGCCTTTTATAATAGGTGAGAAGGCGGTACTAAATACTGTGACTAATCGATATGAATATAGTTTGCAGGTCGGACAGTCCTGGGGATTGGGAACATACTTAGTCCGCTGGAATGCAACCATAGAGTCCGGAAATATATTTGAATGGGACCGCCTAATGATTATTGGAGCGACAACTCAGGATATAGCGGACGTGATGGCGATGCCTAATTCTGTAACTGCTAATGGAATATCAGTTGATTATAGTCAGAAATTAGATAATCTAACAAGCCAAAGACCAATTGATGTTGGACAAATATCCAAAGATAGAGCCAGAGCAGTTCCGGATATTAGAAACAAGGACTATAAGAGAAAGTAATGGGAATACAGTATTTATCGGAAAAACAAATACGGCAGATGAAGATAGACTTTGAAAAGTCTGTTTTGATTGCCGGTTTTGATATTACATATAAGAAGTTCGAGAACTTAAATGAATCGGATCCTCTATATGATGGAGAACGTAAAAAGAAGGATTTAATATATCGGAATGTCAAGATTAAAGCCCTTGTGAATCTGAACCCTCGGGCGTGGGTGACAGATGACTTGGGTAATAGGAAAGATATAGATGCACAATTTACTATAGCTGCAAAGTCATTTGAGGATTTGCAGTTGGACGCGGTGGATGCAAGAGATAGGGTTGAGTTTGGAGACGAGGAGTATATTATAATACAGATAAGAAAAGGTCCGCTTCCGATGGGAGAGGTATTATCATATATGTTATCCTGTAAAACAATGGTGGGAATCTAATGATTAAAGTCACCATAGAAAAAAATGACCTTGATAAACTTAAATCATTATTTTCTGCATTAGGGGAGAATGCTCCAAGAGCCGCCGATGGACTTATGCAGACTATAGCATCAGATTTGAAGTTCGCCTTTAAACAGAATCTATGGGAACGTAAACTAAAATTGGAACCACTTAAACCATCATACTTACAGAGTAAAGTTGCAATGGGTAGGTTTCCACAAATATTGATTAGCACAAGTCAAATGGTAGCGTCGGTAGAATCTCGAAAATTAGAGAACTTTGTATACTTTATTGGAGTACCATCAGGGAAGGTGCATAAAAAGACAGGTATTAAATTGAGTGATTTGGCGATGATACATGAGTTCGGTTCAATTGCAAGAGGTATACCACCACGTCCAGCTTGGACATTGACAGCAGTGCGATTTGAGAAACAGGTGCCAAAGATAATTGATAAGTTCCTAACTAAGTTCGCTAAAGATTTACTAGCAGGTAAAGTATAATGGCTTGGACAGAGGCCGCAAGAGCCGCGAGTGCATTAGTTAGACGACAGCGTGGTAAGAAGATTACTCCAATAGGAGATAAGAAATTTGCCGGACTTAAACTAAAAGCAACTGGAAAATCACTAACGAAAAGAGTACCGTTCGGTATTAATAGAGCGGGGAAGACTGTATATACAAGAGTGCCGATAAAACCAAACCTGAAGTATAAGAATAGGAAATCTAATCAACAGAAACCCTTTGTTCCAAGTGGTAGATTTTATAACGTGGTAGGACGCCACGGCTGGAAGAAGAGGATTAAAAATACAATAAAGTTGGGCGGATAAGATGGCGGACTACGCTGATATTTTAAATATATTTGTAAAAGTTGACCAAGCTATCAAAGACGTTGTTCACGAGAAATTGATTATCCTGCAGGGAACTAATATGGAGACTAAGATACCAGCACGGATCCTTGGGGTAGAAGAAGAATTTAACTCCGCCAGCTATCCATCATTTATAGTTAATCCCTTAGATGTACGACTTGACCTAAGGAGGTTTAATGATGAACGTCAAATCGAAGATGCAACATCGCTGACTAAAAGAGTGAAAGCACCAAAACAACCTTATCTGGCGACTTACATTGTGTCGGGATTTGCCCAAAATATGCGAGTCCTCAGAGAGATGCAGTTTTTTCTTGCGTCGGCCTTTCCGGTAAATGGATTCATAACTATAAATGGAACGGAGGATATCAGGATTGACTTAAAGTCACAGGATAGTAATGTGGACTTTCCGAATAAGGAATTTGTGTCCAGAATGATTCTGGATGCTTGGATACTACTTGATGTTGATGTCACAGGAGAATTAGTGAAACGAGTATATAATACTATTACTATTTCATTCCATAATCAAGACGGACGGTCAGCAGTAGTTGATACAGAAGACTTTAGTTGGGATGTATCCTAAGAGGAGATTCTAATATGTTGAGTCGCAGAAAGAAAAAAGATGTAGCCATAGAACGAGCGAAAGCTATTAAAGAATTGAAGGTCGATGTGCCAGATGTGATACTAAATAATCAGGCATCGCCCATAGATATATGTGGCAAGAATGGAAAATCTATTCTTGTGCTTGAACCTTACGGGAGTGTCACTCTGAGTGATAGCTTGAAGGAAACGCTGAATAACAGCGAACAGTATAGAAACCTAATAGCCAGAGGAATTTTGGCAAAGGTGAAATACCAGTAACGGAGGAATGACTTATGACAATTGGGATTAACATAACAGAGTTGGTGTCGCAAGGTTCACCGGTCTTAGAAGGTGATAACGAACTGACTCCGGGATTCTTGGTAGTGTCTAAACGAGGCCCGGCTGACTTTCCAATACTGATTACCAGTATGAATCAATTCAAAAGACTATTCGGTGAGCATACTACTGCCGGATACGGAGCTTATGTTTTGGAAGGTTATTTTTTGAACGGCGGAAGAAAAGCTTTTGTGAGTCGTATAGTTGGCTCCGGTGCCGCGGCTTCCGCGGTTACATTGGTCGATAGAGCCAGTACGCCATTGGACACATTGACGATTGAAGCTGGATATAAAGGACGACTTGACAAAGGAACTTGGGGGGATAATCTATCGGTAGCTATTACTGATAACGTAGACGATACCACTCTGTTTGACTTAGAAGTACTTCTCTCCGGTGTGACTAAAGAAGTATGGCGAGGAGTGACTCCTGCGACAGCTGTCACAGCAATAAATGACTCTGTATCAGGTTCCGAATATATCAAAGCGACTAACGAGAACTCTACTTCAACAGCACCGGATAATAATCCAGCAGTCGGAAGTTCAAACTTAAGTGCCGGTGTCGCAGGTTCCGCCCCGGCCGTTACAGCATATAATGGAGTGCAGGCTGACTTTACAGGGGTGTATGCTTTCGATGCACTTGATATTAGTCATCTGGCTAATGCGGAGTCGACTGATGCAACGCATTTAGATAATCTGCGAGATTATTGTTCAGCGAGAGGAACCATTCTTGGAGTGGCCTCTATTCCAGTTGCATCAACTGTGTCTTCCGCTAAGACATTCGGACAGGCATTGCAAATTTCAAATGCTTATATGGCACTGTATGGCGGATGGGTTTTGGTGAGTGACCCAATTGGTTCGGGTCCTAATCCACTTAAATGGGTGTCCCCGGTTGGACATGTCCTTGGAGTATATGCCAGAACATTGCGTGACCGTGGAGTGCATAAAGCCCCGGCTGGTGTAACAGACGGCCAGCTAAAAGGAGTTTTTGATATTGATATGGATGTGAATAATGATACAGACTTGACAGACTTAGCCACTAATGGTGTGAATACGCTTAAGGCAGTGCCAGGTTATGGTAATTGCGTTCTGGTGTCCAGAACTCTCTCCAAAGATGTTCGGTGGAGATTCGTGAACGTTCGGAACTTGTTTAACTATGTAAAACGGGCGCTGAAGAATGGATTGGCTTTCGTTCAGCAAGAACCGAATGATGGGGTGCTAAGGGCGAAGGTTAAGAATAACACTGTCCTTCCTTTTATGCGCACTTTGTTTCAGGCAGGAGCTTTTGGGTCCGGTAAATTTGAGGACTTGGTAAGTATCATTTGTGATGAATCTAATAACCCGCCAAACGAGATTGAGTTGGGAAATTTCCATCTGGATATGACTTTCTTCCCAAGCAAACCAGCGGAGAGTATTTTCATCTCTGTAGCCCAGCAACAGACAGGTAGTTCAGCCGCGTCCGAGACTTAAGATGAAGATTTGCTCTAAATGTAGAATAGAGAAAGAGCTCTCCGATTTTGGATTAGATAACAGAATGAGACTGGGGAGAAGATCCGCCTGTCGGGAATGTAATGCTAAATTTAAACGAGAGCAGTATTCTAAAAATAGAGAACAAATTTTAATAGACGTTAAAAAATACCAAGCAAAATATCCAGAAGTGGGATTAAACGCCACTTTGAAACGGTCATATGGAATAATGAGTAAAGATTGGGATAGGATGTTTAATACCCAAGAAGATATGTGTGCAAGATGTCATAAACTAATGGATAGAAATAAGAGAAGAGAAATTCACGTCGACCATAATCATTTAACTGGACAAGTGCGAGCTTTAATCCACCGCAGGTGTAACCTTTTGATTAGTGGAGTAGATGATAAGGATGAACTAAAGTTGTCGCTAGAATACTTGAAAAAGTATGATAGAGAATGGGCTATGGAGGTTAAATAATTATGACAGAGAAGTGGAAAGGTAATCATTTCGTAGTAGAGATTGACGGGATTCAGTCCCCAACTATAGATGCCGTGCAGGGATTGTCAATGGGATCCACTACGGCACTTGAAATCGTGGATGCGGGAACTAATTTAATTGATAAGATTAGCTCCGGGATTGTAAAATTCGCACCACTTATTTTGATGCGTAATATGGACGGTTCACCGGCTGACCAAGCTTTTATTGACTGGTTTAAAGAGATGTTTGATTTGACTGACCCTATTGCATCACTGGGGAGTAATACCAGACGGAATGGTGCAATTGTTAAAAGGGAATTCGGTCAAGAAGTCCTACGCATAGGATTTGTAGGTGCATGGATTCGTGAGATGACACTCGGCGACCTGACTTCAAATGCCGAAGATCTGTGGAAAAGAACTATTACATTAGAACACCAAGGATTATTCGAAACAATATCGTAAATTAAAACAGGAGGAATGTATGGAAAATTTTACAGGTAGTAAGATGGACGATTCCGGAAAGTTGCCCCTTAGTCAAGCCGGTGACGGGAAAAATATGAGTCCAGAGGCTGGAAATCAGGGAGACCCCTCGAGCGCCGGACCGACTAAAGAAGCCGCCGCATCCGGTAATCTTGATAGTGTTGTTGGTAATAAGGGGGACGAGTCAAGCAATAAACCATATAATAAAACCGGTAATTAAGATTCGGAAGACTTGTGTCCAAAAAGAATAAGAAACGCAAAAGGAAATCACTTAAATAAAAGGAGAACTACAATGGACTTTACATTACCAATCGGTGTTCAGAAAGACGGAAAGACGATTAAGAGCATGGAAGTTAAGGAACTGGATGGATATGCCAGAAGGATCCTAACGGACATCAAGAAGAATAAGAATGCGGCTAAAGTTGTGACCGGTCTTCTAGGGCATTGCCTTATGGTAGATGGAAAGTCTATTGGTGATGTATTAGCACAGAGGATGTTTGTTGTAGATAGGAATGCGGCACTGGTCGCCCTGCAGAGGGAGTCTAACGGAGATAACGTGGTCGCGCATTATAACTGTGTATGGTGCAATCAGGGATTTGAATTTGAGGATAATCTGGCACTACTTGACTGTCAGATACTTCCTGAAGGAGAACTACTTGAAACTGTAACAGTGCAACTCGATAAGGGATTTAAAGATTCTGAAGATAATGTCCACAGAGATGTAACGATGAGAGTGCCGACTGGACAGGACGAAGAGGTAACTGCGCATATGTTTTTGGAGAGCTATCAGCAATGGTGCTCGACTATTATAATTCGACTGACTACTAAATTCGGTGATTTAGATATGGATAAATTCGCTGGACTCGGTGTTAAAGTTATCGACGCAATATCCGCCCGGGATATTGATAAATTGATTGCGGCAGTGAATACCGAGCTCCCGGGGTATAAAACTAAGCACGATGTCATTTGTGCTAACTGTCAAAAAGTTGTGACAGTAAGTCAGGATATGTCAAGTTTTTTCTTGCCGAATCAAATGGTGAATATGCGATAAACGAGGTTATATATTTGCTGGCCAGTAAATATCACTGGGGCTACGAGGAGATCCTGCGAATGCCATATCAAGCAATTGATTGGCACTTTAATAGATTGATGAGAGATCTGGACGCAGAGAAACGCGCAGTAGATGAGATTAAGAGTAAAAACCGGTGATGAGGAATGGCTACAGGACAAGAATTCGGATTTGGCTTTAAACTGACGCTCAATGACCAACTAACAAATTCATTAAAAACTGCGGCCGCTGGAATTAACCAATTTTCAGGTCAATTCAACGGATTTATTAGTTTAGTGAAGTATGCAACAAGCGCACTAGTTGGCTTCTACGCAACATCACGAGTAATTCAACAGATTCGCCAATTGCTATACTTCGGTCAGGATCTGGAACAGAAACAAGTTCAGTTGCAAGCACTGACTGGTTCCTTGAAAGAGGCCAGAGGTCTCTTTGAGTTCGCCCGGAAGAAGGCGGAGCAGTTACCATTCGGAAGTATCACAGAGATTCTCGGTGCAATCAAAGCTATGAATCTTTTCGGATTTAGCGCCCAAAAGCATTTTGATGCTATAGCTGGACTTGCCGCTGTCTCCGGTGAATCACTTGAATCAGTCGTATATAATCTGAACTTCTTTACACAGTCCGGATTTGCACGCGGGCTTGCGCGTATGGGCGTGAACGTAAAGGAACTGCAAAAAGCTACCCATGGATTAAGGGCAGGTACTGATGAATTCAGAGAGGCAACTATCAAATTCATTGGAAGTCAAGAGAAGTTTAAGAATGCAGTCAGTGTGCAGAGAAATACTCTGGCCGGTCTACGAGATGATATTCAAGATGTCTTTGAAGCGTTTAAATTAGATATCATAGGATTGAATAAAGAAGGTGGATTACTGGGTGGGTATAAGAGATTCCTGCGACAGATTAGAAACTTTCTGGTAGAACATAAAGAAGGATTGAAACAAATAGCAGTATCTATCGGTCGAGTCCTTGGCGGTGTATTTGATATACTTGGACAAGCATTTACAAGAATGACTAAGAGTTTTGGTGGGTGGATTGATTCAACAGGGAACATGTTTAAGACTAATCAGGACTTGATTACTCAATTTTTATTTTGGATAGGACTGATTGAGTTGAGAATCGAGGGCATAATGAAAACAGCATGGGAATGGATGAATAAAATAGCTGATGCTCTGGGCGGCTGGAAAGCAGTTAGTGCTGGACTGGCCGTAATGGTTGCCGGAACTGGCATAGCGACTTTAGGTTCCTCCATGGTAACACTGGCATCTGCATTAGGGTTATCCTTAGGACCTATGGCGCTGTTAGCGGCCAATTTGTTTATATGGTCCGATGTTGTAATTCAATGGCAACACTTAAAAAAGTCAATGTCAGATATGACTTGGGGAGAGATTGCTCAGTCAATAGGATACTACAGTAATTTAGGCGGATTAATGGAAAGTGTAAAGGGCATTCCTTCCGCCGGAAAACAAAGTATTACTCCAGCTGAATCAACCGCCGCTACAGAACGCATACATGAAATTACAATCGGAACCGTGCATAATCATTATGATAATGCCGACCCGAATAAAGCACCAGCGCATGCAACTAAAATGATTGATAGCCTAAAAAATAAACGTGGGGGAGAACAATCGAACCCATCAATAAGAAATAGAGATTAAGGGGGTGAATTAATATGCCAGAAAAAGAAGGATATGGCTCTTTGAAAACTAATGAAACATTTCAAACGGACCCCGGAGAGACACTCTTCGGCGATATGGAAGATATGCACGATGTTAATTGTCCCGCATACCAGAATGGGATGGGTGCAACGTGTAACTGTAATAAAGATGCGCAGGATATGCAGGAGAGTGAGTAACAGTGAGTCAGCATAAAGCGGTACGAGGTTTCTTAGCAAATATAAAAAGTAAACCACCACTGATTATTCTTTTTCAGTGGAATCCTACTGATGTTAAAGAATCAAGAACAGTTAAGTATGCGGATGTGGAGTTGGGTGGATATCAGGCGCCGATACAAGTATTCTCCGCTGGCGGTGCAACTACATACAGCTTTCAATTAACATTAGATGCGACAGAAAATAGTCGAATTTTTAATGTCTTTAGAGTTGATTTACCGCTGGTAGGTATAGGCGCTACTGTTAGCGCTCTGAAATCATTTACATATCCGGCGAATGATAAACTACTGAAATTCCTGCAATCAAATTCAGTAGGAGAACCGCCAGCATGCTATTTTGGATTAGGGAGTAAGGTGATGCGAGGTAGGATTCGGAGCTTACATATAAACTATAAACTGTTCAGTCGACTACTGGTGCCACTCCAAGCAACTGTAGACATAGAATTTACAGTTGATGAATATGGCGTCTGGTCAAAGATTGACGCAATCTATCGTCGGATTACATCTACGGCCAATCCCGCGTTGGGCGGCTTCGGAGGATTAATTTAAATGCCAAGATTTGATAACAGTAAGATTGAGTATGATATTGATATTAAAGTATCGATTCGACCGATACGACTCAATATAAATATTCCAGCCAGCCAGACATTTCAGACTGTGATTGAGGCCGGAGATACTATTGATGCGATTGCTTATAGAATATACGGAAGCTCAAGACTGTGGTGGATTATAGCAGATTTGAACGGATTGATACATCCTCTTTATATTGAACCGGGAACTAGAATAAAATTACTTCTGCCAAGATTTGTGGAGCTATATATTTAAATGCAAGCTATCTGTCACGTGTATGTGAGTAAGGGCGGGAATGAACTGCCATCCAGTAAGTTAAAGGGGATAGGTAAGTTAGTACCACAGTTACTAAAAAGAAAGCTGTCGAGCCAATTTAGTATCTTACAGAGACATAAAGCAACGGATGAGAATGCACTAGATTGGAGTCAGTGGGTAGAATCCGTAGTAGTGCATCAATCTGATTTGAAGATTCCAGCGGCGACAGTAAATATGCAAGATCCATATTTGTCATATTATGACTACTTTGTGCCCGGACAATTCATTGAGATTCACTTGGGTTGGAATACTGGGTCCGGAGAAGTTGGACCCGTATTTAAAGGATTGATTGAAAAAGTTAATTTCAGTCTGAAGAGCGATGGGAAATCAACCGTGAGTCTGGTATGCTTAGGAGATGAAATTGCACTGACAACCGGTAAAAGTGCATATAATAGTTTTAGTTCTTCAGCATCTTCCGGCGATGGCGGATTAGTAAATATTGCGGGTGAAGAAGTATCTTTCGATAGTCCAGATGGGGTTGCGGATGCACCAGAAGTAGCATCATCAACAGTTAATGATATCCAGAAAAATATAAAAGAGATAACTGATAGAGCGGGTTTACAATTGGCACCAATTCAGAGTGTGCGTATGAAGGTAGAAAGTAATCGTAACTCACAGGAGATTTCAGATTCAAAGACAGACCTTCGAAGACTATATGAAATGGCAGAAGAGCATTACGCGGTCTGGTACTTAACAGGAAAGACTTTACACTTTGTAGATCTGGTAGATTTTGTTAGAGGAAGAGTGCCGTCATATACGGTCGTGTTTAATAATGGAGAGAATCAAGGCGATTTAGCTACGTCAATTTTTGGAAGTATGAATACTGAATCACTGATATCATATGGGAACGCCGAAGATAGAGCACTATTTCATCCTGATGGGAGGAGATTGCAGATGTTAGCCGATACAGTCGAAATTTCTGATTATCGCTCTGTCAAGGAATTTATACCTAAGTATGCAACTAACTTAAATCCAGAAACTGGAATATTGACGGTGTATAGTGATGGAGAACCAGAACCAAAATACTATCGATGGAATGCAGAGAAAGTTCAGCACGGAATAGAGACTGATAAAGAGAAGTTTGACAACTTTACAAAGACACTTGGCGTAGATGCACTTAGAGGTAAAAATCGTATAAACGAAATTAAACAGTATATGGACGAGATAGTGCCTAAGAAAGAGGCGCCAACGGATAGAAATAATAAAGATAAAGTAGAGAGAGCTAAAGCTCCAATCGACTTTATGGGTAATGGACTAAAAGTGACACTGCCATTCGGCTCATGGAAAGTTAGAGCTATTGATTCAATAGAAGTGGTCGGGATATCAAGATATTCCGGGGTGTACTTTGTGTCCGAGGTAGAGCATAACTGGAGTCACGAGGGATATAAGCAGTCAATGACACTACAGAGAGTGTTTAATGTTGGCAAGTTCCTGAAAGAATCAGGACTAGATACATTTCAACTGAGACCACCATTCGGATTCTAAGATGAGTATGTTATACGGAATCTATCGAGCCAGAGTAATAGCTAATAAGCATAAAGCTAAAGACGGGAATATTTATGTGAGATTGGTTAATCAAGAATTAATTAGCCAACCATTCTGGGCCTCGCCCGCATTCCCTAATGGACAATTCTTTGTCCCATTTGTTGGAGATGTGGTGTTTGTAATGTTTGAAGAAGGTTTCATTAAATCGCCACTTTATATGTTCCAAGCATTCCTACCGGGTAAAGAACCAAAAGAGATAAGTGAAAACTATCCATCCCGGAGAATGATTAAGACTAAAAAAGGACATAAAATTGAATTTGAGGAAACTAATCAGAAAGAATTTGTAAGTATTACATCGGCACCCAAACTTGGAAAGTCACACAATATTATATTGGATGTTGAACAAGATGAGATTCGAATTACCCACTCTTCCGGCAAGAGCTCGATTGTAATGGGTAAGGACGGAGTAGTTACACTTATCACAGGGGTACTAACTGTAGAGACTAAAGATGTGAACTGGCAATCAGAAAAGGTAAGCTGGAAAGCCGGTGATATACTGGAGTTTACAGATAAAAATGGTAATAAGTTGACTAAAGATAAGAATGGTATCATACTGAAAGATAAGAACGGAAATAGAGTGTTGATGGACTCTAAGGGATTTAAGATTGTAGATAAGTTTGGCGGATTCATAGAGATGAAATCCGGCAAGATTACTATCACATCCAAGGGAACAGTTGTATTAGCTAATGGTACTAAAGGTGTTGTAAGAGCAGGTGATTCAGCCCGGCCGCATACTCATAAGTTTGTGTTGTCATCACCAACGGGTCCGGTTAGTGGGCAGATTCTACCTACGAGTGTAAAATTTGATGTAGTTTCACAAAGAGTAAAAGCAGGATAAGATGACACTAAAAGGATTTAGATTTCCGGTAGCAGTCTCCCCAACACGAGGACAGATGCTAACTACAGAAGAGAGAAGGCAGATTGAAAGCGATCTGCTTTTACTGCTTGTGACTGAACCCGGATCCAGACCATTTCGTAGAGATTATGGTGTCGGAATTTCCTTGCTCTTACAGGAACCGAATGACCAGATGTTACAGACACTGATGAAGAGACTAATTATCGAAGGCATTACTTTGTTTGAACCGAGGGTTGTAATTAATGATGTTCAGTTCAAAACAAATGATTCGACACTGACGATTATTCTGGTGTATGAACTACAGGCAAACGAACAGGAGAACACCGCCGAGTTTTCATTTCCAAAGAGGTAACGTATATGACTAATAAAATAGACTACACCGCTAAAGACTACGATAGTATACTGCAGGCATTGCTGGCACGTAAGAAAGATAAGTTACCGGCATACACTAACGAATCGTCTTCAGATTTTGGTGTTTTCCTACTGGAGATGTTTGCAATGCTTGGCGACATGCAATCATACTATATAGATAGAATCGCAAACGAGTCTTTTATCAATTTGTGTAAAGAGAGACCATCAGCATTGAAACTGGCAGAGTTAATTGGATATACACCCCAAGCGACTCAACCAGCAACTGTAGATGTAAGATTTACATTGAGTACGAATCCTTCCGGCACAACTATTCCTGCAGGAGATGAAGTTCAGGTTCCAGCATCTAATGATGAGCCAGAAATAAATTTCTATGTACCTACGGACTTGGTAATTACGTCAGGAAATCTGACAGGTACCATTACTTGTAATCATGGAACCGCCGAGGCGGATACCTTTGTGGGTGATGGGACTCCAAATCAACAGTATCATTTAAGTCAGAGCCCTGTATCCTCGGGTAGTATTAAGATTGTAATTAGCGCATCGACCTGGACTCCAGTTCAGTATTTTTCTGATAAGGGGCCGACGGATAAAGTGTATAAGATAATTGTCCAAGAGGATGACTCTGTAATTATCCAATTTGGAAATGGTATCAATGGGGATATTCCACCGAATGTAACAGTAATAGATATTACATATAAGCGTGGCGGGGGAGTAGGATTTAAAGTCTTAGCTGGCGCTATTTCAGTATATGTAGGTTCAGTTAGCACAGTATCCGCAGTGATTAATTTGTCCGACGGTACGGACGGAACAGAGAAAGAGGCACTTCCTTCGATTAGAGTATTAGCACCAGCTTCCCTGAAGACTATGGATAGATGCGTAACCGTAGACGATTTTGAAACGGAAACATTAGAAGTATCGGGTGTCCAACAAGCAAATGCAAGAGAATATGGTGGGTTCGTTCGCATTTCGATTATTCCTTCCGGGGGTGGGTCGCCTTCCGAATCATTAAAGCGGAATGTATTTTTAGCACTCAAATCCAAAAAGATGCTTGGGACACAATTTGTGGTGGTGGATCCACTGTATATTCCCATTGATATAACCGTATCCGTAGCAGTTGAACCTGGATTTATTCAATCCGTGATTCAGGGTAAAGTAGTAGCAGTGATTAATCAATACTTAGATTACTCACAGAGAGACTCCGTGGGAGCATATTTTCAATCCTTTGGTAAGGATGTATTTTTATCAACTTTGTATCGCCTGATTGACTCGATCGATGGAGTGAGCAATTCTAGTATTACACTGCTAAAGAAAGCATCTGAACAAGGAACAAGCACAGGTAATATTACGATTGAGGATTTGGAAGTGAGACAATCCGGAACTGTTACTGTGTCTGTGTCACAAGGACAGACACTGGTAGCATTCGAAGACCAGGTTAGAACTGTGTTAGAACCCCAAAAGATTGAACCAGTCAATCTGAAAAATATAAAAGGTAGGATTGTAAAGGATTAAGATGGCTTTAGACCTAAAGAAGATTATTCCATACGGAGTACTGGCTACAGATAAAAACGGAGACCTGGCTAAGCTGATAGATGTTTTCGGGGCATACTATGACGACCTGAAAAAAGATGCTGATGGGGTACTTAATAATTTAGGTATTGATGATTGTCCGCCATACTTGCTAAAACATATAGCTAACTATCTAAGGGCTGAACTATTTAGTTTAAATATGTTTAAGAATCCAACATTTGAACTGGATGCAAATAATGATGGCTTTGCAGATAATTGGAGTCTATACGGAACACCAGCACCAACTGCAGAATTCAAACAGAACTCGCGTGGCCATACATACCAACGAGTATTTACAACTGCCGCATCCTGCGGAATACGACAGACCATTGCAGGTTTAGATATATCTAAACGAGTAATACTGACCGTGAGATGTAGGGTTAACACACCCAATGCAGTACTATTCTTTGGAACAGTAGACGGGACCGGTCTGGGTATCGGGATAAACTATAGTGAGAATTTATCAGAGTGGAAGACATATAGCTGTTCATTTGTGCCAACATTGGCATCACATGAGATTGGGATAGGAAACTTCTCCGGCGGTAATGTTAACTTCGATGTGGACTTTTTCTTTGTTGACTATCTTGATGAGATAGATAAAATGAAACAGTGGATTAGAAATTGTGTATCCGTGTATAAAAAGAAAGGAACTAAACAAGCACTGATAGATGTGGTTCAGTATTTGACAGACTGGACACCAACTATTACAGAGAACTTTGTATCGAAGTTTTTTCAAGTATACAACTGGGAAGGAAGTAACTACCTTAATCAAGTACCAGTATTTAATGTGGAGATTACTGATATAGATTCCGGAGATAGACGCACACTGACTGTTGATGTATTATGGGGAGATGACCCAACCGGTCAATCGAATGTCGGCCTCTGCATTATTCCTAATCCAAGTTTTGAAGAAGTGACTTCACCACCAACACCAGATTACTGGATAGCAGTGGGTTCACCGACATTGGCTATTGTGAAAGGATTTAAAGGTAAAAATGCAATTAAAATTACGCCAAATGATACAGCGAAGGGACTGAAATCTACAGCGATTCAATTAGACGGTGGTAGTGATTATACTTTTACAGTCGCAGTGAAGAAAGTATCCGGGAGCGCACCAACTATTAAGTTAAGGAATACGACAGAAAGTACGGATGATATTATCCTTACGCTAACGGATGTAACAGACGAGTTTCTGGTATATACTGTAACCGATACGATTACAGGATCCGGAACTAAGAACTGTGAGGCACATCTACTCGGGAATCTAGGAGATGTTTTTGAGGTGGATGAAGTACTGGTAAAACCTGCCAGTCAGTTTAGCTTTGACTACTGGTGTTGGCTGGAACCGGACACTCTATCCGGCACTAACTTGAGACAGAAGAATCACGTAGAAAGTATTTACATTAGCTCCAGTCCCGGCGGAAGTCAGGTCCTTTTAGGAGAAGATGTAGCAGGAAACTGGACTACAGGAAGATTAAAGGGAATGACTTGGGAGATGCAGTCTATTGAATCAGAGATAGACGCAGGAGCTTATTATTATTTTGAGACTGGGGTAGAGAAAGAAATAGTAGTAACATTAAGCGGAACATCACCATTGATAGATGATGCTCGAAAGGAAATGCTCGAGACTATCCTTTTAAATTATCTGCCTGTGGGAGTGATTTTAACGATTCAATACTAAACTGATATAGATAAGATAGACGGTATACTAAAAGATATGAAGAATATGCTGAAAAGCTGTCAAATTGACGGATGCAACCTAAAGTATTGGGCAAAAGGATTATGTAAAGCACACTATTTGAAAGAAGATTATAATAAAAGATATATTCCGCACCCTGTAATTTGTATTAAAAAACTATGTATAATTGAAAGGTGCCAACTTTTTAATTACGCATACGGATACTGCGCATATCACTATCGAAGGACAGTTCAATATAGAGAATTAGTAAAAAAGAACTTAGACAAGTGTAGAAGGGAACTGTCGACAGGAACACTGTTTAAGAAAATGAGAGAGAATAGTAAAAGTAGAAAATGGAATTTAAATTTTACATTCAAAGAATTTGAATGTTGGTATAAATATGTCGATAGAATCTGTGAGTATTGTAGAATTAATAACAACGATATACTGATAATGACCGGTAAAATTTTGGGCATAGATAGGAAAGATTCTGCACTGCCATATACACTACGAAATATCTGTATATGCTGTGAACTATGTAATAGAGTAAAAAGTTCTATACTATCTTATGAAGAAATGCTAATTGTGGGAAAGATAATAATGACTCCTAAATGGAAATTAAAACTAGAGGTGCCAGCATATGGGAATTAGTCGAGATACGTTTAACGAAGGAAAGCGGTATATAAAAGTGATAAAAAATCAAGGAACACCCGCAGTTGATTCTGAATTAAATGAATTGCAGGATATTCGGCGTTATGAACTACTGCGGCTGATAGCATTCTTATTTGCTGACAGAACTTTTCAGAATGCGGCAACCGGATTCTATGGATTTGAGATATTGGAATCCCAATCAAGCCCCGTCAATAACTTTACTATCAAAGCTGGTGCCGCATTAGTGAATGGAGAACGGATAAACAACCCAGCAGATATTGAATATATAGCGCAAGAAACTGCCGCAACATTAACACCGCCCGGAGCCGGAACACGCAATGATCTGATATATTTGCACGTGTTCTATGCGGAAGTTGGTATAGCCAACGATTCTAATCTGGCATTAGTTACGCCTAATGGTTCGATAGAGACGTCCAAGAGACTTGTCCAGAAATGGTTAGTTAAAGTAGCCCAAGGAAGTGCAATACCAACCAATGATTCAGAAAATAATTATTTTCAATTAGCGGAAGTGGTGCGGACAACTTCTACATCGATACTTCAGTCTATGATTAGTAATACTGCAAATTTGGTAGGTGTACCAGCAATTCCTAATCAAATAGATATTGTAACTGGATATGATGGAGAAGATATTGTAGATACTACTTTACTCGGGTTTAATGAAAGTCGACCAAGAACAACTTTTGTCAGAGTCTTCTGGGGAGATACCGGTTCGGGGACAGGTGCCGATAATTCATTTACGATTAATTCAAATCGAGCCGGTAGTTACGAATCTAATGAGATGATTGAACAGATTTTAACAGATGCTAATGGCGATAAGTTCGAAGTGTCCGCCAATACACCAAACGTACTAACAGTGGCAGGAACCCCAGCATCCGGAAACTTTATGCTCGGTCCGGATGCAGAGTCCTATATTGTGATTTTGATTCCATTGGTGAATGGGGTTGAACAGTTAAGTAGGGCAATTACTAAAGAAGTGTCTATCAAGGGATTATCCGGATTAAATAAGTTTTCAACAGAGATGCAAGCCGAATTTAATGGGTTACTTTCCGGTGTGGAGTATAACGTTTATGTGGCATCCCAAGGAGTTGATGTTAACCAGCGCTCAGCATATTCCGCGCCAGTGTCTATCCAAGCAGGCGGAACAGAACAGATTGAAATGGAATCAATTGTTATTACGGCGCAGAACTACGGAGTAGATGTAACGTGGCCTAAGGTAGAAGGTGCCGCATTTTATGAGTATTGCTGGAATGAAGATAACGTAATCGCAGATTTTAATAATCCAAGACATAAGTCTGGCTCCACAGATGCAACGACTGTAGCCATTAAAGCACAGGCGGGTAAGATTATTCAGGTAAGCCTACGAGCGATTGATTCAACAGGCAAGGTATCATCTAATATTCAGAGTTCGTCCGGAACTGCGGGCGGCATAGCTATTGACCGAAACGTAAAGATGATACCCGTATACTTTAAAGTATTGGCATCAGATATTACTAAAGCTAATCGATTGATTGCAGAGATTCCTACAGAGAATGCTGTCGAGATTATTCGGATGACAGCATCATTGAAATCCGTGACAGTGGGCATTCCAAGTAGTGTCGGTGGCGGAAAACTTCGGGTTTATAGACAAGGGGACGAATCCGGGGCAGTGTCCTTACTTCCAGACTCAACCGGTCTTAAAGACCAAGCCGGAGACTTGATTATACCGGCGGCGGCTACGCTGGTCCTCGATGCATGGGATCCAGCGTGGGATATTTCTACACCAGATACTTTCCCAGCTATCGAAGGTGTACTAACAGTATATTATTTGGAAGGGGAATTCATAAGTAGAGCGAGTGAGTAAATCAGAAGGACTGTCTGATTATTCTAATCAAATTGGTATCCATAACCGGAAGGCAGAGATAGGGTCTTCCGGTTATTGTCTTATTGAGACTATTGGCAGATATACGCATACATTAACAGAAAGGATGTGATGTAGTGAGTAGCATAGTTGTTAAAGAGGGCGAGGGTATTGAAAGCGCTCTTAAGAGATTCAATATAAAAGTCGAAACTGACGGCATACTAAAAGACTTAAAAAAGCACGAGGCGTTCATACCGTGGTGCAAAAGAAGGAAGGTCTCTAAGCGTGAACGTGTCCGACTTAAAGAGTCTGACTGATATTGATTTAATAATACCAGATAATTTTATTGGAATTCCCTACGACTTCCAGAAGGTGGGTGCCGCCTTTTTAGTAGCCAAAGATAGATGTCTACTAGGGGATAGTATGGGACTTGGCAAGACTATACAATCACTTTTAGCAATGTGTATACTAAAACGCATAGATAAATTGCCAGCACGAGTACTTGTTGTAACCGTAAACTCCGCGGTGTTTCAATGGGAAAAAGAATTTAAGAAATTTACGACCGGATATAATGTACTCACGGTAACTGCTAAATTAAATCCTACCGAACGAGCCAGCTTCTATGGTAATCTACCAGAAGAATGTGTTATGATTACAAACTATTCGCTGATGAGAATAGATAATGAGTTCATCTTACAATTGGGATTTAAATTAATTATATGGGACGAGTCAGCTATTTTCAAAAATTATAAGAGCAAGACATTTAAAGCCGCCCAGGATTTAAGTATGGCGGCTGAACGGTCATGGGCATTATCAGCGTATGCGATGCCGAATAATCCATTTGAGTTATTCGGAGTATACTCTGTAACTGTGCCAGACTTATTCGCCCGATATTATGGGACAAGACGATTTGATGGGATTACAAAGTTTAGAGAATTGTATACACTTGAAGAGCCAATTATTGGACGAGGCGGAGTACCAAAAATGACGGAACAGGGATATATCATAAAACAGACAGTAGGATATAAAAACTTGGATAGATTAAAACAACGCATATCACCATTTTATATTGGACGCACATATGCAGATGTAGCCGTTCAAGTTCCTAGTCTGATTGTAAAAGAAGCTAATTTAGAAATGACTAATACTCAAAGAGCACTATACTATGAAACAGAACATGGAATAAACGGTAAGATTCCAATGGATATGATATTGGCTAAATTTGTCGCTCTCCAGCAGATAAGTAATGGAGTAGATTTTTATAAACATACTAAAGGCACGGATGTATCACCAAAAATAGAAGAGATTAAAAGATTCCTATCCGAAGAGTTGGAAGAGGAAAAGATAGTAATATTCTCTAAGTTTCGACAGTTTATTGATATACTTGAAGATGAATTGAAGGAGTATTCCCCAGTCAGAATTACTGGCGACGAGAGTATTGATGAACGAGAACGTAATAAGGAAAAGTTTACTAACGACCAGAACTGCCGGGTCTTACTGATGACACAAGCGGGCGGATTCGCCCTGAACTTACAAGCCGCCCGGGTGATGATGTTTGTAGACCTACCATTTTCTTTTGGAATGATGGAGCAGATAATTGGGCGTATTCGCCGGATTGGAAGTGAACACGAGGTAGTTGTAGCTGTATTCCTAATGATGAATGATAGCTTGGATAGGCACGTCCTCGATGTTTTACGGTCTAAAAAAATGATAATTGAACAAGTTATGGGCGGACGAGATGTATTAGATAATGTTGCCCAGAATGACATCAAAGAAATACTAAAACGTAGATTGGAAGAGAAAGGTCAAGATGTGTCCTAAATGCAAGGGTGCAAAGCATATAGAAACTAAAAAAGGTTGGCAGAGATGCACACGCTGTTTTTATGAGGCAGAGTATAGATTTTTTAGAAATTGGTTAGGAATTATAGATACAGAGATTGAAGCTCCCAAAGTATCAGCCGAATTGATCGGGAAGAACCTAAGGTTTAAACCGGGATGCATAACTGCTTTCGGAGTGATGGCCGAATATGTAAAACAACAAAAACGCATCCAAACCGTCTTTTCATTTGAGATTAAGAACGAAAGTTTAGAGGGCGGATACTTTGCCAACTTTCGGTGGTCCGATGTTTTGCTGGTGGACTTAAAACGAACGATTCCAAATGCATTCCTGCCCTTGTTTCTGATGGAGATGTCGTATATGAGAGACAAACTCGGCAAAATAACCTTATGGATGTATGATAAAGATTGGTATAATACCAAGAACGCAATGGTGGGATTGATAAAAAGTCCACTTAAATCATGGGAAGAAGCGGGTACGAAGTGTAATGATTTTGTTGAGTACTTAACTCAAGTTCGGGAGATAGAATGATACAAGAGAAGAAATTGGAACGGTCAGGACTAAATAATGCAATCGAATGTCTCCAGCTTTTGTTAGCGGATCCAACGGGTGAGCATAAAGATAAAGCACAAAAGATACTTGGGCCGTTAAACCCATTCCAAGAAGGAGGGAAGATTATATACTCTGTCATTCAAGCACAGTATGCTGAAGATAGAATTCCGACTCTGCAGACAGTCCTGAATCTATTTGAGGATAAGAATTCCCAATTCCATTTAGATATGCAGAATATGTATGTAGTGCAACGCACGATAGATACTCTAAAAGAGTATAAGGCAGAGAAATATAATATTGACCATTCACTGGCCTGTGTACTTCGAGACTATAAAATTCGGGAGATACTACGGATTCAAGAGATGGCACTTAAGATTCGGACAGAAGGAATTACTATTAAAGGAAAACTCCTGCAAGGATTCGATGAGGCAGAACGGTACGAATCTTCTGAAAAAGCTAAGTTCCTTGATTTAACTCATAGGGGAACTAAGGAAGGTTCACCGCAAGATACCGAGGCGATGCGGAGAGAGTATGAGAAAAGTAAAAGTAATGATAATGTTATAGGTACTTGCACAGGATTGCCATCAATCGATTTGGCCACGTATGGTGGAAAAGGCGGAGAATTCTGGCTGGTGTCTGCATATGCACAAGAAGGTAAATCACAGATGCTCATTAATATGTCATATCATGCCGCTATTGAAGAAGGTAAAACAGTTGTATATGCTTCCGCCGAGATGCCATACTCACAAGTTGCTAGACGCTTCTGGGCGCGACATACTCGCCACGACAAGTTTAAGAGTAGGGCTTTCCTGACATATCAAGATATTAGATATGGGAAACTAAACCCCGCAGACGAGGATCTGTATCTTAATGAAGTGGCAGAAGACTTCGGACATCCAAAAGAGAACGGGTATGGTAAAATAATTATTATACAGTGTCCGGGATGGAGTATTGGAGATTTGAAGAAAAGGCTAGAAGAGTTGAACAAGGAAACACCGATTGATGCCGTGTATATTGACTATTTGCAGTTGCTTACTTCATCACTCAGGATTCGGGAACCACGACAAGATTTAGAAGAAATGTTTAGGGAAACTAAAAGATTGGCACTAAGTTTCGGGTCCGGGGAACAATTGCTGGTAGTATCAGCCCATCAGATACGGCGCGAGGATAGGAAGAAATTCGCTGAAACTAAAAGGAAAAAGAAACCGACCGACCCTGCTGAAACGGAAGACCAAGTTGAAGAAGAATATTTCCTTTGGAGTTTAGGTTCAACGGCAGAGGCAGAACGAAGTCCGGATGTATGTATCTGGCTATTACGGTTGCCTGCGTATAAGGAAAAGGCGGAAGTTAAAATAGGACAAAATAAAAATAGAGATGGGGATTGCGCAAGACCGCAGTTCTATTTTGAGAATTATGCCGCAAGTTATATCGGACCTCTTGAAGAGGATATATCTAAGAAGACTCAATCAACGATAGATACCGAGAATGGGATAGCAGAACCAGAGGACGAGAATGAGGTCGAATAGCGTAGGAACAATATGGGAAGTATTTGAACGAGCAGGTGGCGAATTAACTCGGCCGCACGGAACCAGTCAAATGATTAGATGTGTGTTTCATAGCGACTCAATTCCTTCTGCCAAAATATATAAAGAGTTTGAAAAGTTCGTATGCTTTGCCTGCCGGATTGCATATACTGCTACTCAATTCTGGCAGAAGTATGAAGGAAAAATACCGGAGAAAAATGTAGATGACTCACTTATGGTTTTGGTTAATGTGTTTGAAGATAAAATGAGGCCTAAACTTAAAAGACTACTGTCAAAAGATAGAAACAAAGTTGTTGAGGTATATGGAGTATTAGATTTAATAAGAATGCAACTTAAGGAGAGTAAGAAGATGGAGACTGACTATTTGTGGAATCATCTTATGAACTTAGATAAGTATGTTACGGATTGGTGGAAGAATGAAAAATAAAAGGACTGTTAATATACTAACTTTGGCCCGAGCCCCATTAGCTATACTGAGTGATAAAGAACGTTATATGGTACTCAAAGACTTATTGATAGCAGAGGACCGTGTTTTTGGAGATAGGATGAGTTTGTTTCTGATTGTTAATTCAATTCTCTTAGTTGGATTCAGTCAATTAAAATTGCAGATTCCAGTGATAACTTTAATTGGTATGGTATTAGACCTGATTTGGTTTTATGTCGGATGGATGTCATATAAAGCCCACTTATTCTGGAGTGATGAAATGGTGGTATTAGAAGAAAGGGCCGAAGGGACAATGATGGCTAACTTACAAGGTATTATTGGAAAGCGTAGAGATAGGTATCCTAAAGTAATGCCACTAAAAAAGTGGCATATAATGTCATCTACGGCGATACTTTCTAAAGCATTGCCGATACTATTTTTCGTAATGTGGACATATTTATTATTGATGGGATAGATAATTGACTATATTTCCAAAATGTCCACGGTGTCAAAGGTTAGTTAAAGCTAATGTACCAGCGAGAGTTAATGGTATTATATGGGGGGCATATTGTAAGGCATACTACGATAGAACTAAAGAACAACGAGCCGGAGAGTGTTTTTTAATATGTCCCTGCGGCAATAAAGAATTAGTAGATGAAAAATACTGGTTTCAAGGACAATGCACTATATGTTTAATAGTGGAGAGGAAGAATGTCGATTTTACAAAAGCTGACACATTTGCGGAACCCAGAACCGGTAGACTTGTCCCAAAAACTTAGCGGTGCGGTATTCTTTGATAAGCTTTGGTTTCAAGCTTGGTATCAGGAAATAGTGACAGGCGAGATTGATATCAGAGATATGGCCGGGGCCGGTTGTTTCTTAAAAGGTCAGGATGCTGTATTAGTAGTTGAGGCACAGTATCTGTATAAAAAGAACCAAATGAAGAGGAAGTAGTCAACACAGTATGGGATAAAGTCCATACTTTTTGTGATGTGACTTAGCATAACCCATTGTTCCCGTTAAGGGTATTATTAATTAGAGCTGGCATAAGGTCTGCATTACCAGTAGGTATGAAGATTACAGCAATCATAACGCCAAGGCAACCGATAGAACTGGAACGGTTAGAACTGGCAATCGAGAGATGGCTGTTAGAACGCGATTCAACTGGCCAGAAAACTAATTTTATGGCAAAGAACGGAGTAGTATATTTGACATTAAATGGGCTAAACGATGAACAGGCCGCCAATATGAAGTCGTTCCTTGAAGGTGAATGGGGCGGAGTATGGGCAGAGGTGATGTGGTTATGACTGGTGATGCTCACCGGGTTAAACGCTGGATGCCATATATGCTGGGTTGCGCTTGGTGTAGACGCGGTTTTCTGGTGGTCCGCAGGATCCAACTCCGGGTACCCTTTACTTATGGGTTGTTTAGGTCACACGGCATCTGTGACGCGTGTTCAGAAGTGCAGATGGGCGAAGTGCATAAGTGTAAAAAAGTGAAACAAAGGAAGGAAGATTAGAACTGTGAGCGGAAAATTCTCTGACAAACAAAGGCACCGAACGATATATCTTAATCCGGTGCTGAAGAAGAAACAATTTAAACTGACAGTCGACTTTCCTTTTGAATGCGAGGATAAAATGACTGTTGATGAAATGAATAAACGTATTTGCCAATGTCTCCAAGATTGGCTGGGATCTAATCGAGTAGTAAAAACTGAACTGTTAGATGAACTAACGGGGAATAAGGCGGCGATTGAGATTGGTGAACCAGATTGAAAGCCTGAGGCATAGTGGCACCGGCACGCTATGTGGGTTAGTTGAAAGTCCGGTATGAATTAAGAGAAATGCCGGGCCCGGATATTGGGTAGTCGAAGGGCCCGGTTTAGTATTGGTATTGGACAGCATAGTATGGGAATAATCGCATAGTTTTTGCACAGTCATAGGTGTAACTTGTTGTGTCCCTTAGGGCAGTGATACGGCACAGGACTTGCTATATAGGGGGGTATGGAAAGGAAGGAAACGATGACTAAGCGTCAGGCAATTAAGAGAGCCAAAGAGATGACAATGGGTTGCTGGTGGCCGTCCAGGCCATTTTCGAGCGTGGCGGATTGCAAGGCGGGGCCGAACTGGGAAGCCATTAAAGAAGAGTTGAAGGTCTTGACAGAGATGGCGAGGACTTGCCGCCAAAACGAGGCCGAGGCCAGCGAATACGAAACTGTCGCGAACCTTTTACCCACTCAAAATTATAAGAAAGGAAGGGTATCATAATGAAACAAGGACGCACTGTGCAGGCACTGGCACTGGAAGTCGACCGTCAGCGTAAAAGCAAACGGGACTTCTTAGTAGCAGAACCGGAGATGTTAATGGTGGCGGATAATAGGCTGCCACGGTTGGTACTTCCAGGAAACAATAAAGACGGTTCCGAACTGGAATTCGGAATTACAAATCTGGCACACGACCAGATTGCGATGCGGTTGGATATCCCACGGAAATACTACCAGAGAATGATGAACGAATATCCTAATCTGCTTTCCGCGAACGTTAACGGCTGGTTACAGCGGCAGAATAGGGGACAGCGTTTGATTCGGACTCTGGACGGAAAAGTCAGGGCGTATTTGTCTAACCGGTATCGGCCGCTGGATAACTATGGCTTGCTTGAGGCGATACTGCCTATTTTGCAGGCTGAAGGGATGTCTATCATGTCCTGCGAAATCACCGACAAAAAGATGTATATCAAAGCCGTGAACGAAAGGGTGCAAGGTGAAATTACGAAGGGCGATATCGTTCAGGCTGGTGTCATCATTTCCAATTCAGAAGTGGGTTGGGGATGCTTATCGGTCGAAGGATTTTTGCTTCGGCTGGTGTGTCAGAACGGTATGGTGCTGCCAGACCGGGTAATGCGGAAGTATCATAGCGGCGGACGACTTACCGCTGATATAGAGGATGGGATGTTGTGGGAAGATGATACACGCAAGGTCTCTGATGCGGCCATATGGCTCCAGACTCGGGACTTGGTGAAGGTGACCATATCCGATAATAATTTTATCTGTCAGGTGGAACGGCTGAAGAAAGCGGCCGGGATTGAACTGCCACCTCAGATTGAGAAGGTTGTGGAAGTGACAGCCAAGATGTATTCCTTTGACGAAACTGAAAAAGCTGGCGTCCTTTCGCACCTAATCAAAGGTGGTGACTTGTCTATGTGGGGATTGGCTAACGCCGTCACCACTCAGGCAGGTGTCACCGAGAGCTACGATAGGGCGACTGAACTGGAACGGGTAGGCGGAGAGATAGTTGAACTGCCGCTGTCCACGTTTAAATTCAGCGATAACTAAACAGGATAATCAGATGGGCTGGGTCCGCAAGGATCCAGCCCATCATTATTGAGAGGATAAGATGACTAAACTGTTCGGAGTAACTCGAAACGGATTGATGATATTTATGTCCATAGATGAAGTAATGGTGGATAAGGTGGCGTCTAAATTTCGTCAGATGTATCCGACAGATAAAGTACTGTCAGGGGAAGTGGATTTACGCGAGCCGCACTCTGATACTAATTTACCGAGGCTGTATGCACACAAAGCAGAGGAACAGACTGCTTAACGGAGGCTATGATGATGACCAAAACCAAAAATAAGATTAGGATGACGATACTGTTTCTCTTTATATTGTTTAGCGCTTGGATGTGGCCGGGAACAATTTCACAAGATGATCCCATAAAGGCACAGAACCAGATTATGAATGAATGGAAGGATAGGATTCAAATGTCCTTTCCTGATTTGACAGATAAATCCTGCGAATTGATATGGAGCTATGCACTACAATATCAGATAAATCCAACATTGATACTATGCTGGATTGAAGTTGAATCTGGATTTGATTCACTGGCCATCAGTAATAAAGGGGCAGTAGGTTGGCTACAGTTGAAGTTGTCCACAGCGCGACAGTATGATTCAACTCTCTCCAGACGCGATCTATATTTGACTGATGTGAATGTGGAGATAGCCTTAAAACATTTTACCTATCTGATGAACAGATATGATGACGATGAGGCGATGGCTTTCACTGCATACAATATGGGTGAAGGTCGACTAAAACAGATACTGGACTCTGGTAAACATCCACGACTGCGGTATTATAAAAAGATAAAGAATCTGTTTGAAGAAACCGAAGGGGGACAGGTGTAATATGGCAAAGAAAGAAGAACTTAAAAACCAAGCCAAACTTTTAAGTGAACAGATTGGAACACACGAGAGTAAGATTCTGAAGATATTAACTAATCCTAAAGCGTCTGTGAAAGGAACACAGGAATTCAAAAAGCTCGGATATCTGGAATCACAACAAGCGAGTATGAGGAAAGAATTGCAGAAGGTTAAGCAGAAATTGGCACCCAAACCACAGGAACAGCCGGCACAGATTGAAGTGAAGAAATCGGATAGCTCACTACCATTTGAGATTACATCACAGAAGAAATAATGATAATCGCTATTATAGCATTAGCTCTTTTCATACTGATATATATACTGGGCAATTGGATAGAACAGAAGATAAGAAGAAAGGATGACATATGCAGATACTTATAATCACAAACATCCCACTATTATCAATTTTCTGTAGTGGTGTAATATTGTTTTTAGTAGCCGCATTAGTAAGCGGCTGGCTGAATAAAAGGAATCAACAGAGATTACATCGGAAGTATGACCAAAGAGATTAATACATTTGACGAAAGTAGGTCAGTAACCTTTCCTGCCTGGTATGGCCAGCGAGAATACCAGGGAATTAGCGATTTAGAATCCCTAAAAATTTGGATTGACAAACTAAAAGAATATCAGTATCTGGCCTGTGACTTAGAGACATCGGGGTTGGATAGTCGGACAGATAGAATCCTTGGGATGGGACTTTCCTGGGGTCCGGGACACGGAATCTTTATTGATATTGAAGCTATTGGTAATGTGGCATTTTTTAATTTGAAACCACTTTTACTGAATGCGACTTTACTCGGGTATAACTTTAAGTTTGATATGGCATTCCTGCGTCGGATGGATATTGAGATTGAGAAATATGAGGATGTTCAGATTCTGGTCTTTATGTCGGATCCAAACGAAGGGATGACTGGGCTAAAAGATGCCGGACAGAAGTTCCTTGGATTAGAAACAGTTGAATTGAAGAGCTTCTTTGAGAAGAAACAGCCAATAGATTTTACAATGCTGTCATGGGAAACTAAGATACTGTATGGTTCAGCCGACGTTGATTTGACTTTCGCAGTATGGGAACATCTGGCACCACTAAAAAAAGCACAACCACTGATATGGCAGATGGAGAATAGACTAATTAAAGTATTACAGAATATGAACGAGCGTGGCATACTTATAAATCCAGATGAATTTGCCAGACAATCTAAAGTCATTCAAGAACGGATTGATTCACTATCGCAAGAGATTTTTGATGAAGCCGGACAAACCTTTGATTTGGACTCACCCAAACAAGTGAATTATATTTTGTTTGAAAAGTTAGGTTATAAGGCTACAGGTAAGAAAACTAAAACTGGACAGAATGAGACCGGGAAGATGGCCATGAAGATGTTATCATCCCAGTATCCTATTTGTGGTAAGATAGCAGAGTGGAAAAGTTTAGCTAAGATTAAGTCTGGGTTTATTGATAAGATGCCAGCTATTGTAAACCCATTGACCGGTCGTGTGCATACGGAACTGATAGGGTGTAACGCATCGACAGGCAGACTGTCATCCAAGAATCCTAACTTACAGAATGTCCCGGCAAGCTTAGACGACGCTAAAAAACAAGTGTATGATGTCCGACGTGGATTTATATCGTCACCGGGATTTGTGTTTCTTGACTGCGATTTTTCTCAGATTGAACTCCGCGTTGCGGCATCTATGTCCAGAGAACCAATCTGGATAGATGCATATCGTAAAGATAGAGACTTACATTTAGAAATGGCAACCCGAATGTACCATCAGCCAGCAGAGAAAATTACTAAACAACAAAGACAATTTGCTAAGAACGGCAACTTCGGTCTTTTATATGGACAGTCAGCATATTCATTTGCTAATATGTACCAGATTCCTATTGAAGAGGCAGAGAAGATATATGGCCTTTGGTGGTCTACAGTGCCGACATTAAAACGTTGGGTAGCAGACGAGATTGAAAGGAGTCGAAGACGAGGATTTGCTACGACCTATTTCGGTAGACAAAGAAAAATGGTCGGCATTCATTCCCAAGAACAGAAATGGCGTAAACATTGGGAGAGGAATGTAATTTCACATATTATTCAGGGAGGAGCGGCGGATGTAATGAAACTGTCACTGATTAATCTGGAGAAGAATATTAAACAAGCAGAACTCGGACAAGATATTCAAATGTTACTTAGTGTTCACGACCAGGTACTTTTTGAAGTAAGAGAATCACGCATAAACGAGGCTGTGAAGTTAGTGCGCAACTCGATGGAATTGAATATCAAAGATTGGGTGCCCTTGAAAGTGGATGCCAAAACCGGCTTAACTTGGGGTAGCGGAAAGAAGGTAGATAAATGATTACTATAATGACTGACGAGAGGTTTATGAGGATGCCCTGTGAGATAGCTACGCAAGCAGAAGCGGAAGAGATATGGACTAAGCTCATAGAGTCCCTTGTGGATAGAGATGGATGGGGTATGGCCGCGAACCAGATAGGAATACGGAAACAAGTAGCCATTATTACTTACGCAGGCAAGACGATTAAGTTACTCAACCCAAAGATTTTAGAAATGTCTGACCCTGTAGTATTTAAAGGTGAGGGGTGCTTCTCTATCCCACATTATAATTTAGATACTATTCGATTCTCCAAGATTGTATTTGAGCATGAAGTAGATGGAGAACGCAGAAAGTACTATGTAACCGAGGCAGATGGACATCTTGCGGCAATACTTCAGCACGAGATCGACCATCTACAGGGCAAGTTGATGATTGACCATAAACAAGTGCCATTTAAAGCCAATAGTCCTAAAGTAGGTCGTAACGAAACTTGCATCTGCGGTAGCGGTAAGAAGTATAAAAAATGTTGTTTGGGAGGTGTATATGAGTAGACAAATCGAACCAACAGGCAATCGGATTTTAATAATGGAAAAAGATTATGAACCGTATAATGAATCAAAAATAATTATAGCTGGTAACAGAGCAAAAGAAAATCGAGGCATAATTTTACGTGTTGGTCCCGATGTGACTAACTCCAAGTTACGGCCAATGACTATAATATTTTATAATAAAGCGGGAATATCACTGACATCCGACAAAGGGACTAAATGTATGATAATAGAAGAGAGCTCAATCTGGAGTATAGAAGAACAGACCGCAACTAAAAATCCAACACCAACCGAATTAGCAACAAGCGAAGAGTTCATATAGATATGAGAAGAGGGTAAGCACATTTTTGACTTTGGGATTAAATCGTCGGCTTCATACGGTCAACAGAACCCAGAATACTTAGGATACTGGGCTAAAGAAGTGATGAAGTTTAAAGCATTTTCATTTACTGACCTATTTTCTATTTCCCATAATGTATATATTCCATTTGTGTCAACTACTAAGTGTCAGTATATAAATGGTTCCGAATTTTATTGTAACATAGATGGACAGAGAGTTGACTTGCTATTTGTTGGATTTGATGTAACAGATGACTTAGTAAGATGGGGAAACAACGCTAACAAAGTAAGAACTGCGTATCAAAAAGAACTGTCAGAGATACCAGACTTTCAAGATTCTTGGATTAGACCGGCCGAATTTCAAAAACATGTGACTAAAGAAATGCTGAGAGAGTATGTTAAAACACTTCCCGACTATAGATTAACAATAAAAGAGTTTCAGAAAGCCGGCGCGAGTGTAATATTAAATAGAGTTCCTTTCGCTGAAAGTTGGAATGATAAGCTAAAGGCAGTAAAACGCGTAGGTGACTTGGGTTGTATGGGCATAGTGGTCTTCCGTGATGTTTCTAACTATGAAGATGAAAGTGAGGAAGTCGGAGATGCTATCGACTTCTGTGGAATGCTGAAAGCGTTGCCTATTGTGGCATCTGGGATTTATGCTGATTATGAAACCTGGTCAATCTTTGGGGCCGAGGCAACAGATACTTTTGATTGGTTAACTGACAAAGTGACTTCAAGACTGTAGAACTAAAATAGAATGGTACGGATAAGTGAAACAGTAGGACGACGTAAATATTTGCGGTCGTCAATTGCGGCTAATGAGCAAGCTGATATAAGTTGCTCTGAAACTATAGACATTCCAGATGGGATGGATATTGAAAAGGCGCGGATGCAGTTACTATTAAAACTGGAACTACATTGTCTCTTAGGTTTCTATATTAAAGGGTATATCAAACTGAAAGGATACTTAGAGGAAAAAGCAGAGCTTGAGAAACGATTTGATGATGCGCTTGTCCTAATGAGGGGCGAGCCAATAATGGCGTAACAAACAAAGGAGAACTAATGTTAAAGAAATGCTCTAAATGCAAAGCTGAAAAGGACGAGTCTGAATTCGGAAAGAATAAGACACGACCAGACGGCAAGCAGATATGGTGCAAAGGTTGCTTTTCAGAATATTCCTCTGGAAAGAAAGCTAAAAAAGCGGAACAGAAAGCACCAGAGGCTGAACAGCCTGCGATAGAATCCGCTGTGGCCGAAGTTTCCTCGGCTCCCGAAGTCCAAGCACAGACCGAGTAACCGATGGACAGAAAGTATACTCCAGAAGCTATCACAGAAGTCTATCGAGAGCTGACAGAGATAAAACAATTTTCTTTGCCAGATTCCCTTTGGGAAGGTGGACTGTCAGTGTATAAGACGTCTGTGGGTAAATTGCGGCAAAAACAAGACCGGCTGACTTCAATGGAGATGGAGATACAGCAGGAGTACGCAAAGGTTAATCGTCAGTATTTTGTCCTTATTAAACTGATGAGGGCCGAGACCGAGAGAGCTCTAACGGATCCAGATGTAAAGATTGAACGTTCAATCTGGGCTAAGCGGAAAAAGGCAGACCAGAAAGTTCAAGCTAAATATGGAAACGATATAGACGATGTGAAAGTCTATTTAGAAGAAGTATGCGGTCTGAAAGAAGCGGTGCATCTGATTTATTCGGATTTAAGTAGGGGAAGAACTGACTTAAAGATTCAGGTGCGATTGCTGGAAATGGAAGCCGGAGCCAACGGCATGTTGAATCACCCACCAATAGGGACGCAGGGAATTTCCAAAAAACAAGTAGACGATAGTGAATGGAATAAATTAAAAGACAAAAAGGAAGAGAGCAGATGAAGACACAAACAAAAGGAAAAACCAAGAAAACTAAATCAACGACTTTCGGTATAAAGACGATTGTGAATCATATAGCTGATAGATTTCATCAAACTAAGTTAGTCGCTAACCGACTGGTTCAGGATGTAATTCAGCTGATGTTCGAGACTACGATTGAAGACGGTAGGTTGAGACTCCCTAATGGCTACGGGACTTTGAAGGTAAAGAAGTTAAAAGCCCGCGTTGCGCGTAACCCCCAGACGGGCGAGTCTGTGAACGTTCCCGCCAAGACGAAGATTGTCTTCCGTCAGGGCAAGACACTTAAAACGCTCCTGTCCTAATCGACAAGAGCAACTAAAACAGGAGAGATGATAGATGCCTACGATAGGTTGGGATGATGAAACAGTCCGCTTGACCGATACTACCTTCTTTAAGGGTGAACTCGGACCGCAGAAGCGGATTTATGTAGCTGGATTTGAGAACTTGACTATGGAGCGCGTCCACTACTTCGAAGATTTACGGCAATACGTGAAGTGTAATTCCACTTATGAATTGCAGGATGACTCCAAGGGTGGTAAGAAGTGGGTGAAGACTAGGAAAAGCCTTTGCTGTGAAGTGAACGCCCCAGCCGCACGGTTCGCAACGGTAGTGGCTGTTTATGATGTCAACAAGAAGGGTGAATTGCGGTCGAAGGATTTTGAGTTACAGATTTGGCTGTTCTCCGGTGCCAAGTTCGGCCAACTTAAAACTCTGAATAAAGAGTTTCCTTTCAAAGACCACGATTTGCTCATTACTTGCACAGACGAAGATTTCCAGAAGCTGACTATTATGCCATCAAAGGATTCCCTGATTGCGAAGGATCCAAAGTGGTCCGCCGAGGTGACTGAAGCTTTGGACGAGTATCCGCACACCCTGGAACTGGAGAAGTTTCTGGGGAAGGCTGTGTCTGAAGAAGACTTGCAGTTGTCGCTTGGTAAGGTTGAGCCCGGTCCGGAGACTAAGTCAGAAGAAAATGACTTGGATACTGTGATGAGTAAGATTACTAAATCAGGAACGCCAACAGCTAGTTAATATGAGATACCACCGAATGAGCGATACTGACTATCGGAAATTCATCCGGAATGCACTTGTGATGTCTTTGGGAATCATGATCTTAACGATTCTATTGGGCATAGGAGTGGCAGACGGACAAGTCATTAAAAGATATCAGGGTTCGCATAGAAGTGGTCAGATAGACAAGTTACTAAAGGAGTCCAGACGATTCATCGTGCCTTATGAATTGAGTAGAGATATGTGGTCTGAAACGTGGGATGTGGACTCGGTGCCAACCCACGTTTTTGTACTTTACTCTGTATGGGATGACTCTACGGCAGATGCGCGACTTGTAGATTCCTCTGGAGAACAGGACTCTGCCCGGGTTGCAAAAGCGATTACTACATATATGGTTGGCTTGCAAAACGTAGTCCAGCGGTTTATTCAGAACTATAAAGATACGACTGAATTCAAATATTTCGCCGTGGAGATTGGATGGGCATCTGGTTATAGCCGATTCAATTTTCATATACTTGAATTCGGATACTATAAAAGTTGCCAGTGTATATTTACTACTTGGGATGATGTTATGGAGTTTAATAACATCATCTTCATCGGGCAAACAAACTAAGGAGATTAAATATGATGGGATTTTTTCAAGGAGTATTAGGTTTATCAGGAACGGTCTGGATTTTGTTGGCGATACTTTTGAACGTCAAAAATCGTCTTAAAGATAGACGACAATTAAGTAAGTCAGAAAAGTATTACTACTATCTGAATCTAGCTGGCGGAATCGCACTTTTTGGATACTTAATTTCCATTGCTTCCGTAATTTATGCTTTTCTGAATGCGTGCTGGATGGGAGCATCAATTTTGGTACTGAGAAAGAAAGGCGTACTGTAAACGACGATGTTGAGTGTCGGTCTGGATTTATCATATCGAAGAACGGGCATATGTGTCAGTTGGCAATTTCCTGAGTGGCCCGGTCCGTGGCCGAATAACTTTCTTTCCATTACAAACATCCTTAAAACTAATCCGGGATGTGTCTTTGAACGGACATTGGCAATTAAACGCTGGGTCCGAGAGACTGTTTCACAGCATATCGGGAAACAAGAGGGTGATAACTACGGAGTGATTGTAGTAGAAGGAATAGCCCTAAGCGGTTCAACTGGTGTGATGATGTCCGGATTGCAGGTATCAGTAGTTACTGACTTGTATGAGAAGTTTACAGAGATTCCGATACTAATCATTCCACCAACATCACTAAAAATGTATATCGGAGTTGGAGCAAGGGACGGGAAGAAACCAATCGTGCAAAAGTGTCGTGAAGAAATATGTATACCTACGCTTCCTGATGTCAGACCTATAACGCGGATTACAACGGATGAGGCCGACGCCTTCTTTATGTCTAAACTTGGAATAGAGTTTCTTAGGGAGTGCCTAAATGATAGAGGGACGGTTAGTAAGTCTGCATATCATACACTATTTCAGGCAGTCAGAAATAAAAAAGGACAATTAAAAGGACTGGCGTATAGAAATAATGAATATCTGATTATGCCCCGGAAAGTGACAGCACTAACTGAAAAGATTGAACTGACGATAAGCAAACACCTACAAAAACGTAAAGCACAGATAGAAGGGACGAGATAGATGATTACTTATCCTAAAATTGAGTGTCTATATAATCGGGATAAGACTACTTTTCAAGTAATCCCTACTGAATTGCGGTGCCCAGAATTTGGACTGGTAACGGACTGGCAATATACAGAAAAGATAGACGGGCAGAATATTCGCATCTGTATCCAAGACGGGGAAATTAGTTATCGCGGACGAACTGATAACGCAGAGTTTAAAGGTAAAGGCGCAGTCTTAATTGAATTCCTGAAAACACACTTACCAATAACCAAATTCCTCAATGTATTTGACTTTCCTTTGTTTCCGGGATTACAACCGGTGCAACCGGAGATAGTTCTTTTTGGTGAAGGATATGGACCGGGGATCCAGAAAATTGGCGGACAATATCGAAAAGAAGAACCCTCATTTAGACTGTTTGACGTGAATATAGGCGGTGTCTGGCTGGATTGGTCACAAGTAGAAGAGATAGCAACTAAGATCGATATTAAAACAGTACCGGTATTGTGGAATGAGACAGTATTGGTAGGACTTCCTAAAGATGAATGGGGACTGAAGTATATAATTGGTACTTGCGGCGACCAAGATGAAGATGGGATGAGTAAAGTCGCATATGAAGAGAGCGGTAATTTTATTCAGGCAGAAGGAATCATCGCTCGGACTAAGCATATACTACTAAATAAATATGGACAACGTGTAATGTGGAAACTTAAATTTTCTGACTTTAGAGAGGGCAAAAGATGAAGATACCTAATTTTACAGCAGAAGATTTTGAAGTAGGAATCTGGGCGATAGGGGCAGTGTGTATTGGAATTTTGTTTAATTCAATTTGCGCAGGAGTACTTGGATTCATAGGACTACGTTACATATGTGTTGTTGTGAGAGGATACTGATGAAGTATGTGACTAAGTATGTCGATGCAACCTTTTTGAAACCATCAACTGCAGGACTAACGGATTTCAAGTCTATTGTGGAACAGAATAAGTTTGCAAGTATAGTGACTTTTCCAATGTATGCACAAGAGTTTGATCCAGCAATAGTTAATTTGAGTTGCGTGATTGGATATCCATATGGCATAGGAGGCTTCATCGAGAAAGAAGGAGAAGTTATGGTGGCTTCCCAAGCTGGCGCTAATGAGATTGACTTTGTTTTTAATCCAGCATATATTCAGCATAGAGATAAAGAGAAATTTGACTATGAATTGGATTTGGCATTGACATCAGGATTTAATCTGGTTAAATTTATTATTGAATGCCGTGTCCTGACTGAAGAGGATGTGAAATGGGTGCTCACGGGATTGGGTCCGAGTGTTAAAGAACAAGGATTACCAGAGAACTATTTACTAAAGAATTCGACAGGTATAGATTGGACCGGATTCAAAAGTAATTATGCCGGTCAAACATTTGATGACCTTTTAAATATGGATAGAACTGCAAAAGTAAATGGACTTGTGTATAAGTTTAAAGCCGCTGGCGGGATTAATAGTCCAATGAGTGCGGTCGATGTGTTATGGCTAGCAAAAGATAATCAGATTGATATTCAGCGTATCGGAATAAGTCACATTGACGGATTCCGGAGGGAGTAAAAGTGGCGAAACAGACTTTAAATGAAACAATTAAAATGTTACAGAAAGAATATGATTCTATAATTCCAGACCTTACCGGGATTACCAAGATATTCCCGCATATTCAATCTGGAAGTCTTGTAGTGGATTTATTGACCGGGATTAACGGATTTCCAATTGGACGTATTACCGAGATAGCGGGTGAATTTAGTTCAGGAAAAACTACTCTAGCACTTCATGCCGCCGCAGACATTCAAAAGATGGGACGAGTAGTTGTGTATGCGGATTGGGAACAGGCGCTAGATGTGAACTATGCTAAAGCATTAGGGGTGGACTTAACTCCAGTGGAAGAGGGCGGAAAATTTATTTTATTGACACCGGAAACTCTTGAAGATGGGTGGGAGGCTTTACATCACTTGCTACAACATAATGAGATTGGATTGGTAGTATTGGACTCCGTATCAGCCATGATGCCTAGAGATATGTTTAATGAGGATATGGAAGCCAGTCATCGCATAGCCCTGCAAGCATCACTGTTAAACAAGCAATGGATTAAGCTGGTGCAGGAATGTCGGAATATTGACTGCGTAGCCTTGGTGCTCAATCAGATGAGAACTACTTTTAAGACGACACCGTATGGAACGACCGTCTCAGAAGAATCAACTGGCGGTGTCGCACTTAAATTCTATTCGTCTATTCGAATCTTCCTCAAGATATCCGGACGGATTAAAGGTTCGGTTTTGAATCAGGTATCACAGATAGAAGAGGAAGGAGTGATTGGCCAGAAGGTAACGGCTACCTTTCGTAAGAATAAGATGGGGAACCCACTTCGCGCCGGTCAATTCTTTGTGAGATATGGCACGGGTGCAGATAATATTTACTCACTGATGACTGTAGCGATTGAGAAGGACTTGATTAAACAGACTGGAGCATATTTTATTGTGCCCGGTATGGAGAAGAAAGTGCAGGGAATGGAACAGTTGAGAGCATATCTGGAAACTAATAAGGAACTATGTCAGTCATTGGCGACTGAGATAGGATGGGATACTAAATATTTCAAATGAAATATAAATTACATATCGAGAACTTCCAGAGTATTAAAGAAACGCTCCTCGAGATAGAGGGGCTGACTATCCTATATTCACCTAAAAGTAACGTTGGGAAAAGTTCCGTAGTCCGGGCATTACAGGGCGTACTCTTTGGTAAGTCTTTTCGGGGAATGGTCACTAAGGGGGCGAAAGCTACTAAGGTTATCTTTGGATGGGATGTGGATGATGATAAGCACCTGATCGCCTGGAATAAAGGCGATGGGATTAATTCCGTCAAAGTAGATGGGACGATGTTTGATAAACTTGGGCAGAACTATCCTGAAGAGGTGAAGAAGCTTGGATTTAGACATCCTAATATTGAGGGAATGGAGATTCCACTACAGATACGGGAACAATTTGATAAAGCATTTCCTATGAACCTAACCTCATCTGACTTGGGAAGAGTCGTGTCGCAGATAGTTGACCTTAGTGAGATGAATGAGACTATTAAGAGAGCATTGGGAGATAAAAGTAAGTTAGCAAGCACCAAAATATTCATACTATCTGAACTAGAATCAATGGATAAAAAGTTATCACAATTGGATAAGGTGCCAGACTTGGCGGTTGCCGTTACTCAAATGGCACCAACTGATTTAATGGACAAAGAAAATCTTCTGAATAAACTACAAGAACTATATCTGAGATTGAAGATGCTTAAAGAGCAATCAGGTATCATACAGAAGAATATGCCAACGCTTCCAGTCATAGATAACACTATTATTAAAATTACTAACCTGGAATCAATCAAGAACTTAGCACAGAAATATCAAGTATTAAAACGTGCAGAACAAGCGGCTAAGCAGATGCCGTCCGTATCAGAACTTTATAAAATGCGGATTAACGTAAGAGATGAACTACAGACAGTAAGCAAACTAATGGAACTAAGAACATATGATATTAATAGAGGATTTGTATATGTAGACCAGCACAGGATTGAGACGAAGATAGTAGAATGTGTTAAAGAACGAGAAGCCCTTGGTTATGTGCCCTGTGATGTATGCTCGGGAACCGGAGTAATTCAACGAATATGAATCCTAAAATAAAAATTATATTTGTTGGAGACGTGCATCTATCCGAACGCAACCCGTTGGCGAGGAGAGATGATTATAATGAAGCCATTCTAAAAAAGTTAGAGCAAGTGTATGCACTGGCTTTAGAACAAAAGGTTAGCGCAGTAGTATTCCTTGGAGATATGTTTCACCTGAAAGCGCCGTCTAAGAACTCTTTTAAATTGGTGAACAGATTAGTTAAATACCTGAGACGCTTTTGGAGAGCTAATATTCCAGTAATACTTTTAGTAGGAAATCATGACTTAATGTATGGCGATTTAGCATCGATTCCACGACAGCCCATTGGGATATTGCGTGAGATGGACGGGATATTTACTAATCTGCGACTCGGGGCCGAAGGAATGGATATAAACCTTACAGGACTTGATTTTTCAAATGAACCAATGGATAAGCAGTTAGAATATATTCAAAGTATTCCCCGCATAGCTAAATATAACGTCGTGTGCGTGCATACCAATATCGTTAGTGGGGATACTCTGTTTAAAGAAGCGGGGATTAAACTGGACGAGATTACTAATACAAATATTGACCTGATTGTGAATGGGCATATTCATTTCCCGACTATAATTGGACATAATAAAAGTGATATTATATATGTTCAGCCGGGTGCCATCAGCCGAGGCACATTGGATACTGAAAATCTATCACGGGATGTGAATATAGTAATGATTGGATTCGATGAGAATGGGATTAAACATAAAGTGATTAAGTTAGACATCGAACCAGCCGAAAAGGTATTTGATTTGACTAAACGACGGAGTGAGAAAGAAGTAAGCTCTAAAGTTGAAAGCTTTGTGGAATCACTCAGCCAGTTTGCAAATGTAAAAGCTACAGGGGATGACTTCATCAGTTTTCTAGCACAGATGGATTTAGATAATAATGTTAAAGAATTGGTGACTGACTATCTTAGTGGTGGGTGTATAAACGTAGACAGTTTATAAAAAGGAGAGAATGTGGCTACGAAGATAGGTCAACTAGAAGTCTGGCAGAATCTGCAAGAGCGAGAGAAAGCTTTGCAGTTAGAACTTGCCAAAATTGAGGAACGGAAGAGGGTTATAGATGAACAAATTCAATGTGTGAAGACTGAACTAACACAATTGGGAGTGAAACCAGAAGAGTTGGATATTACTATCTTCAATCTTGAACAGCAAATTGAACTTGAACTTTCTAATTACGATAAATCTTTGACAGAAATCGAAGAAAAAGTTAAACAGGTAAAAATTACCATAGTATAAGGAGAGGATAATGCTTAAACTAACTGTAGATAGAAAAGATTTGCTCACCATCTGTAAGGCACTGATGGGTGCAACAGAGGAAACCGCAAAGTATCCTTTGCACGGGTGCTTCCTGTTTGAAGTGACAGAACCTTCGTTTGTGACCATATATGCATTTAACGGTACTGAATACGGGTCCGGGAAAGTAGCACTCCTTGGGGAGAGCGAGAATGGTGAATTTGTTGTCAATGCTAAAGTGATGACAGACTATTTGACCGCTGCCGATAAAGCCCAGCAAGTGAGCTTAGAGCTTGATGTGAATGGTAAATTGATACTTAGATCTAAACGGGGAGATAAGAAAATGAATACTTTTCCGACTAAAGATTTTAAGAAGTTCACTGAAACTCCAGAATATAGCGGAATCGATATAGATGCGTCCCAATTCCTGTGTGCATTAGAACGAGCCGCGGGTTTTGTAATTACAGAAGGAATTACTAACCGGGTGCAAGCGCAGGTCATCTGCACAGGTAGTAAAATGCGAGCTATGAACTCCAAGGGTATTTATGAAGAGGACGTGGAGAGTGCTGAATTACGTGTGCCAGAACCTAGACTGCTAACTGTGATTGAATTCCTAAAAGCTGTCGGTCAAGTAACCGTTAATGTCGGTCAGGTGAAAGACCTATATGTACTATCAGTGCCAGAATATGAATTGTCAATCGTCTACCGTGATACAGTAAGAGGAGACTTTCTGGAAGAATTCGAAAGCCTGCAAAAAGTAGCCGAGACGGGTGTGATAAATGTTGAAATTGACAAAGCTGAGTTAGAAAAAGCATTTGATATCGTTCGGATTGGTCATTCCGGTGAGGAACGCATTAGTGTAACAGTGGCACCGGCAACTTCCAAGGCCGCCCGTTTCACACTGTCCATCAAAACCAGCATTTTGGAATCAGAAGAACACGTGATGTGTAACTATACCGGTAGTGAATCACGCACTTGGATCCTTGATATCGATGCCCTTGAATCTACTTTGAATGCAATTGAGAGTCAGAATGTGAGTTTCAATTTCGGTTCAAAGACCTATAAAGTCTTTGAACAGATGATTGACGGTGCCCGGTCTAAGGTCATCGTGAATCCGCACTATGAGGCTTTGAAAGCTCGAGTTACGCCAAAGATTGCAACAGAACGGGTGAAGAAGACTAAAACAGATACCACACCCAAGAAAGTTAGTGATGAAGAGAAGGCCGCCCGATGGGCCGCCCAGAAAGCAGTTGACGACGCTAAGGGTGAGGAGTTCGAGAACTTTCTAGAAACTATGGATGTCAAACAGTAAATTACTAAAATCAAGATACGATGCACTTAAAGCAGATACTAACCTATTGCTTGAAGTGCAGTCGTCACTATTGGCTAAACACCATAAGCTTCTGTCAAAGTTGGAGCGCGTCGAAGGATACGAAATTCTTGTAGGCAAAGCAGTTGAGGTTTTAGACCAACTGAAAGATGCTAAAGAACGGGCATCTAAAGGAGTTGTCGAGGACTTGATTAGCTACGGACTAAATGTAATTTTTGATGAGCAAGATAAATTTAGTATAACTATGGAGACCAAAGCTCGAGCCGTTTATGCATATCTGGGATTGGGTGAAGAGAAACAAGACCTAATCAAATCAAAGGGCGGCGGGTACGTCGACCTGATTAGTGTGCTAATGGTCCTAACTTTGATGTTAAAAGAAAAACCAGCATTGCGTAGATTCATAGTGCTGGATGAGAGCTTTAGTGAAGTAGGAAAGGAACATCTTGAACGTGTAGGAGAATTTTTGAAATTCCTTGTTGAAAAATTACAGGTAGATATCCTTATGATTACTCACAGTGAACAACTATTAGATTACGCAGATATACTATATTATGTTGATAAAAAATCTGACGGCTATTCAACTTTTGAGAGGAAAAAATGATAAGAGGACTTCAGCCGACTCTGATAGTGGTAGATGATATCATAATCGACGACAAACATAAGTGTATTTTCCTCGGTGGGAAATGTCCTAAATGTGGAGCCAACGACCCTAACTGGGGTAAGGGTAGCTGGAGGGATTAAATGCACGTACTAACAAGAATACCACAGATTACAGGATCCAAAAATACAGGATCCAAAACTATCTTTGCGCTAATCTGTGACTATGATAATATTGTTTTAGCATTAGATTCAGGACAAAAACTATTAGAAGGTACCAAATCATGTCCGAAATGCGGAGAATTTGTGCAATTTAAACAGTCCAAAAACCCAGATACTTGGGTGCAACTTGATACAGGAGAACTGACCTTTGCTGAGTATGAAGCTGAAGTTGCAGGTACTGAAATATATAAAGATGCTGGAGAAGGAAATTGCCTCTATCCCATACTCGGTCTGGCAGGGGAGACTGGAGAAGTCTGTGAGAAGATAAAGAAAGTCTGGAGAGATAGTAATCTGGCAATGACTGATGAGCAGTGTGAAGATATCCTAAAAGAATGCGGCGATGTGCTATATTATCTGATGCGGATTGCTAATGAGTTGGGATCCACCCTGTCAGAAGTGGCCGCACTGAACATTAACAAACTACAGAGCCGTAAAACCCGAGATAAGCTTGGCGGGTCCGGGGATAACAGATGAAACAGGCGACTATTAAATTCTCTACAATAGAGAAAGCAGTAGATACTTTATACTATAATCCAAAAGACTTTAATGAAGTGAGTTCAAAAGAAATAATTCAATGCACACGAGAAGATATAGAAGTCTGCATCCAGAAGTTAATGGCTAAAGCAGGCGTAAAAATACTAACTATATAAAGAAAGGACTAAAAATGAAAAAACAAGAACAGCAAAGAATACTTAATCAAATGCAAGCCGGACAACAGTCTAAACTTGTAAAAACGCCGCATCAACAAATCGATGAATTACATACTCACATGCCGCAAGCGCTTGGGATACTGAATAAGAATCAGTACTTAACAGCCCTCCAGATTGAAGAATTGAAGGATACGATATTGGTGCTTTTACTGATGATGAAGGATATGGCAGACGCACAGAAATTACCTGTCAAGTCTATAAAGGAATACGCAGAGAAGATTCAGTCTGACCGGGCAGAGTTTCAGAAGATGCAGGAAGAGGCACAGAAAGCCGCCGCTGAAGGGAAACAGCTGGATGCGCCGACCGAGAGTCAGGAACCGACCGGGAGTTCAGAAGAGACACAGAAGCCGGAGGAAGGTAAGGTAGACGCCGAACCCCAGACAAGCACTATAATCTTGACTGATAAGGACTAAAATGAGGGGGCGCTAAAGGATAGCCGTCGGTCTTCTAAACCGACTAACGAGAGTTCGAATCTCTCCGCCCCTATTGACTAAAGAAGAAATGGACAAGGATAGAGAAGATATTGTCAGGTGGCTCACGTGCAAAAAGTGTGGCCAGACATTCGGGAATACTGTCAAACTAAATGACAAGGAACATACGCTGACTTGTTTCTGTGGAGAATCAGTCACACTGAACAATGACTTATCGCCAATGTATGGAATCCCACAGCCCGGAACTACACTGACTTTCTTCATCAAAGACGCAGAACCACTAAAAGGAGATTGACTATGTTAAAACAAATCGTGCAGACAGTAGAGCAGGTAGCCACTGCAACGTTAGTATTCTTTTTTTACTTGATTGGAAACGATATCGCCGGGTCCGTTGCTCTGGTAGCACTGGTAATAAATCAGTTACGGATTGACTTGAATCAGAGTCCTGTCCTTGTATCCCGGCGTTGCTGTTCCGATTCAGGTAAGTGTACTAAATCCAAGTAAGTACTCTGACAGGGGATTAACTGGCACACAATATGCATACTATGGCGTGTAGATTGAGGAAGTAGACAGTAAGTAGCAGACAGACAGGGAGCATATAGGGTGGATAGAAAAGGAGAGTACCAATTGAGTGACTATAAGGGTAATGTAGTACCGAACGATATTCTATTCGAGCTGACTAAAAAGAGCATAAACCATACACGTGCAAAGAGTTGCTGGGGTTATGAACTGCTCGCTTCCGACTATAAACTTAACGAAAGGAACTGCGACCGCTTCACAGAAACCGACCGCCCGTCATTACTAAATAATACTACTGACCTACCACGCACGACTTGGCAAGTTGAGGCACAGTGTGATGCGATTGCAATGGCTTACTGGCCGGACTTTGAGGAGTTCACTTTTACAATTGACTACTTTAAACCATCCAAATCACTACGATATATTCACTGGGCGAGTACCAGAAATCTGGAGATATCTTATTCAGGCGTAAAGTTAGGAAGGAGACCAGAACTGATATTGAATATGGTTTTGCTGGATCCAAGCATTCCGGACTATGTAGTTGGATTCATACTATACCACGAGTTATTGCACTTCTTTATGCAAGACTTTTCACATAAACACTCAACTGAATTCATAGCTGAACTATATGACTATAAATGGTGTTGGGACGCAGAGTTATGGATGCGTGATAATCCGGCACACGTTTTGCTTCTACAGAGAGAGATGAATGAGAAGAATAAAGCAGGGACTAAAGATGCCTAAACCAGAAGACTACCTTTCATTCGAAGAGCTGCTGAAGATATCACGATATGTTTTCTATGATTACTTCACGGACGACCGCAAACTGATATTGATGGGAAGGCCATTTGTCTCCAACTCAGTCAAGACCGGAATATGCTTTGCGAAGGTCTGTGAGCAAATGATTACGGACACGAATCCCTTAGTCTATCCGAACGTGTATCTGACTCGACAAGTTTTCACACTGCACTTGAACTATGCACTGTTTTTGCGGCTGGTGCCATTGGAAGTACTAATCGGCACCATCATCCACGAGGGCATCCATATTCGACTACAAGAGTTCGATGGCCACGACCATTCAAAAGAATTTCAGGAAATGGCCGACCGATACTTTCAGGTGCAGAGAGCGGATGACTATTTGAATGCAAATATTAAGATTTTCAAGAAGGGGCATCCGCAGATAGTTGAAGACTTTCGCCGGTTTATGATACAGATGAAAGGGAACTGGCCGACTGAATTAACACTTAAAGGGGTTCACTACGACAGAGATGATGTCAATATGGATTTACTCGGCACGGTACTTGCACAAGAGAAAGGTTGATATGAAAAAATTTACACACCTTAAAGGAATAAAACATAAATGGTGCGGCGGTATTCATCAAAAGTTTGTTCCTATATCTGGATGGGACAAGAATAAACGTAAATCAGATGGATTACAAACGCAATGTCGGGAATGTATCAATCGATGGAGACTGGGAAGGAAAGAAATACATACTAAACGATTCCTGAAAGAAGCGAAACAAAACGCACTACTGATGATTCACTTTGTCTGGAACGCATCAAATAAGATTGTAAAGAATATGATGGAGGCGGCATTAATAATGTTTCCTGCTCTAAAAGTATTAGTGATGACAATACCTAAAAAGGGGAAAACCTATCATCGACAAATAGAAGCTAATCTTAAAGTGTTTGCTGACAGACGATATATACTTAAATTTGCAGTGCCCGAAGGATTGAAACTTTTCGGAGGACTAACTGAAGATATGGTATTTAGATATCCACAGAAACTATATCGGAATGTGCCAGCGACACGCAACTTCCTCGGGCCTCTGTGTCATATATTGGCGGATGATGATCCGGGAGAATGGAATAATATACAAGAGAAGTATCTTCCACAATGGGGAATTGTGTATAGAATACCTTGTCCAGATGGCCCTTTGGCATGTAAAGTCCATGAGATTCAGATGGCTCCAGATGTATCATATGTTTATAGTGCTATTAAGATGATGATAGGAACCTCGGCTGGATTAACATTAGGCGGAAATAATTTAACCAGACGGGATACGAATCCTTATGATACTGAACAAGGTAGGCGGACACATCACAGCCTATTAGAGACAACTCAAAGTCCTGTCGCTATTAATTCTGTTCCTAAAGGAATGGTATATCAGTATAAGCAAACTCCCCAAGTGAAACATAAGTTTCATGAAGATAATATGATTCGGATTTTAGAGTTACTAAAATACGGACGAAAATTTGTCTCCGAAGTAATGCGTAATGTAAGAATGTCGTACGCTGTTAAACCACAAAATAAGTATAAAAAGAAAAAAGAGATTGAAGAAATCAATAAGATTTACCCGGGTATGATGAACATCCAGAATGCACTATTAAAACGGTATAAGACGATGACTTGTGCAGTGCCACTTAATGCAACGATTAATGTGCCAGCACACCTCATAATAACTGCAAAATGAGACACATACACATCAAAGATGCACTGCTTGCCTTTGCGGCCGGGATCCTTGTAACGCTAGCACTACTGACTATAGTCATAGCCATTTGTGAGACAATTCGACCGGCACAAGA